>Ga0209571_1000443_pt1 | contig 46208 bp, 38 predicted proteins | sample EBPBio102011_DNA_FD_185866 | JGI IMG/M metagenome (GOLD analysis project Ga0209571, IMG submission 185866) | Wastewater treatment Type I Accumulibacter community from EBPR Bioreactor in Madison, WI, USA - Reactor 1_1/10/2011_ DNA (SPAdes)... | ecosystem: Engineered > Bioreactor > EBPR >... | reverse complement strand
ACGCCGTCCTCGTAGTCGACCAGCTCGCCCTGCATGTCGACCAGGCAGGGCGGCGGGATCAGCGCCTGCAGCGATGGCGGCATGCGCGCGCGGATCAGCGCATCGAGATCCTGTCCGGTGGCCATGGCGGTCGCTCCCTGGGGGTGCGTGGGAGTGTAGGGCAGGCGGCCGCGGGGTATTCCTACAGCGCCATGACGACGCGACCGATGGGCGTGGACCGGCGCCGGCGCGACGCTGGGGGCCTGTTTCCCCGTGGCCACGCCGATGTCCTCGACCATGGAAGGTCGCCCGCAGACCGATCCCGCGCCGCCAGCCCTCGCCCCGTTCGGCCTTGCCGTCGCCGCGGGCCTGGTGCTGGGCGCCTTCGCGTGCGCGCGGCTGCCGGCGCCACCGCACTGGCTGCTGCTGGGCGGAGTGCTGGTCGCGGGCGGCTTCGGCTGGTGGCGATGCCGGGGCTGGCCGCGGGCCGCCGCCGCGGCGCTGGTCGGGTTCGCCTTGTTCGGGCTGCACGCCACGCAGGTGTTTGCGCGGCAGCTGCCGGTGGCGCAGGAACGCGGCGACTTCGCGATCTCCGGGCGCGTGGTGCAGCTCCCCGACCACGAGGCGGCGCGCACGCGCTTCCTGTTCCGTGTCGATGGCGATGCGTCGCAGCCGGCGTTCCTGCGCGGCCGCTTGCTGCGCCTGTCCTGGTACGACGACCGCGGCGGCGCACGCTCCGGCCGCCACGCCATCGCGCCCGGCTCCCGTTGGCAGCTCACCGCGCGGCTGCGCGCGCCGCGGGGCCTGCGCAATCCCGGTTGGGGCGACAGCGAGAAGCACATGCTGGCCGCGCGCCTGGCGGCGACCGGCTACGTGCGCGACGCGCAACCGGTGCGCGCGCTGGCACCGCCGGGGGGCGTCGACGGCTGGCGCGACGCGGTGGCCGGGCGCATCGACGCGGCGGTTGACCGCCCCTCGTCGCGCTTCGTGCGGGCACTCGCGCTCGGTGACACGCGCGCGCTCGAGGACGCGGACTGGGAGGCCCTGCGCGCCACCGGGCTCACCCACCTGATCGCGATCTCCGGCTTCCATGTCGGGCTGGTCGCGGGCTTCTTCGCGCTCGTGGTCGCTGGCGTGTGGTGGCTGTTGCCCGGGCTGGGCCGTCGTTTGCCGCGCCCCCAGGCGGCGGCGATCGGGGCCCTGTTCGGGGCCGCGGGCTATGCCGCCGTGGCCGGGTTCGCGCTGCCCACGGTGCGCACGGTGCTGATGATCGCCGTGGTCGTGCTGGCACGGCTGTGGCGGCGGCCCGCCGGTGTGGCCGATTCGCTGGCGCTGGCCGCGATCGCGCTGTTGCTCGTGGACCCGCTGTCGATCCTCGCCGCCGGCTTCTGGCTCAGCTTCGCCGGCGTCGCCTGGCTGGTGTGGTGCCTGCCGCGGGTGCAGGCGCAGCCGCTGCTGCGTGGCTTCCTGTCGGCGCAATGGGTGGCCACGCTCGGCCTGTTGCCGCTGACCGCGGTCCTGTTCGGGCAGGCCTCGCTGGCCGGGCCGCTGGCCAACCTCGTGGCGATTCCCTGGTGGAGCCTGGTGGTGGTGCCGCTGTCGCTGATCGGCACCGGGCTGGACGCGCTGCATGCCGGCTGCGGCAACGCGCCGTGGCAGGCGGCGGCGTGGTGCTTCGACCTGTCCTGGCCGCTGTTCGAGCGGCTGGCCGGCAGCCGGTTCGCGCTGTGGTGGCTGCCCGAACCGCGCTGGTTCGCGTTGCCACTGGCCCTGTGCGGGGCGTTCTGGCTGCTGCTGCCGCGCGGAGTACCGGGCAAGGCGCTGGCCGCGCTGCTGTTCCTGCCGCTGCTGTGGCCCGACCGCGGCCTTCCGCGCGCGGGCGAGGTGGAGCTGGTGGTGCTCGACGTCGGCCAGGGGCTGTCGGTGCTGGTCCGCACCGCGCGGCACGCGTTCCTGTATGACGCCGGGCCGGCCACGCCCGAGGGTTTCGACGCGGGCGAGCGCGTGGTGGTGCCGTCCCTGCATGCGCTGGGCGTGCGCAGGCTGGACGCGGTGGTGGTCAGCCATGGCGATGCCGACCATGCCGGCGGCCTCGGGGCGATCCGGCGACGCATCCCGGCCGGCGCCGTGTTCGCCGCGCGCGACGCCGGCATCGCGGGGGCCGCACCGTGCCTCGCCGGCAGCCAGTGGCAGGCCGACGGCGTGCGCTTGCGCTTCCTGCATCCGCACCTGCATTTCCCGGACCTGCGCAACGAATCGAGCTGCGTGCTGCGGATCGAGTCGGCGCACGGCGCGGTGTTGCTGATGGGCGACGTCGGCGAGGTGGTCGAGCGGATGCTGGTCCACGACGATCCGGCGGCGCTGCGCGCGGACGTGGTGCTGGCCGCGCACCACGGCAGCCGCGGTTCCTCCGATCCGGCATTCGTGGCCGCGACGGGCGCATCGTGGATGCTGGCCTCCGCCGGCCACGGCAACCGCTTCGGCCATCCGCACCCGACGACCCTGCGGCGCTGGCAGGATGCGGGCGCCCGGGTCGCGGCGACCGCGGAGCAGGGCGCGCTGGTGGTGCGCCTGCAACGTGACGGCACGCACATCGCGTCGCGGCGCGAGGCCCAGCCACGGCTCTGGGATGCGGTGCGCCGCGCCGGGCGCGCGCGTTAACAGGCCCTTGGGCCATCCGCTATCCTGTCGGGCAATCGGCAGGGCCCGCGGGGCCGGAGGGGTGCGCGTGCTGGAACTGGTCAAGGCCGGCGGTTGGCCGATGATCCCGCTGTTGCTGCTGTCGGCCGTGGGCCTGGCGATCATCGTCGAACGCTTCTGGGCGCTGCGCCGTTCCGCGGTGCTGCCGCCGGGACTGGGCGAGGAAGTCCGCGCCTGGGCCGCGCGCGGCCGGCTCGATTCCGCCCACATCGACTCCCTGCGCAGGAACTCGCCGCTCGGCGCGCTGCTGGCGGCCGCCCTCGACGTGCGCAACCGGCCGCGCGAGGAAGTCCGCGAACGGGTCGAGGACGTCGGTCGCCACATCGCCCACCGCATGGAACGCTTCCTCAACGCGCTCGGCACGATCGCAGGCGCCGGGCCGCTGCTCGGCCTGTTCGGCACCGTGGTCGGCATGATCCAGATGTTCCTCGGGGTGATGGACCACGGCGTGGGCGACGTCAACCAGCTGGCCGGCGGCATCGGCAAGGCGCTGGTGTGCGCGGCGGCGGGCATGATCGTGGCGGTACCGGCGCTGATCTTCCATCGCTACTTCCGTGCCCGCATCGACGGCTACATCGTCGACATGGAGCACGAGGCGATCCAGCTGATGGACGTGATCGACCCGCGCGCGCGCCGCGCCGCCGCCGCGGTCGCCGCGTTCTCGCAGGCCGACGGCCAGGCGGACTGACTCGATGCGCATCCGCGACCGCCGCGCCGAGGACGTGCCCGAGATCAACCTCGTGCCGCTGATCGACGTGATCCTGGTGCTGATCATCTTCTTCGTGATCACCACCACCTTCGACGCGCGGTCGGTGCTGAAGCTGGAGCTGCCGCAGGCCAGCGGCACCCCGAACGACGCGCAGTCGAACTCGCTGAGCCTGCTGATCAACGCCGACGGCCGCTATTTCGTCGACGACCGCGAGGCGCTGCGCACCGACGTGGAATCGCTCAAGCGCACGATCGTCGAGGTGGCGGGCGAGGATCGCGACCGCACCGTGCTGCTGCGCGCCGACGCGCGCACGCCCTGGCAGGCGGTGGTGACGGCCTATGAAGCGCTGGGCCAGCTTGGCTTCAAGCGCATCGCCAATGCCACGGCGCCGGAACAGCCGGCGCGGCCCGCCGCGCAATGAGGCCTCGCGCGATGGACCCGTGCCGATGAGCGAGGACGCGCAGCGCGCCTGGCCGGTCTACCGGCGCCTGCTGGGACATGCCGGCGTCTACTGGCCGTTCCTGCTGGTGGCGATGGTGGCGATGGTGGTCGAGGCCGTCGCCGGCGCCGCGTTCGTGTGGCTGATGGAACCGCTGACCAACGACGGCTTCGTCAACCCCAAGCCGGAGATGGCGGTGGTGCTGCCGCTGACCATCGTCGGCCTGTTCCTGGTGCGCGGGCTGGCCACCTTCGCCACCGACTACGGCATGGCGCGCGTCGGCCGCAGCGTGGTCCGCGACCTGCGCGAACTGGTGCTGGGCAAGTACCTGCGCCTGCCGAGCACGCGCTTCGACACCGAGTCGGTGCCGGCGATGGTGAGCCGGCTCAACTTCGATACCGAACAGGTCACGCAGGCGAGTTCCGACGCGCTCAAGGCGATCCTCACCGACGGGCTCACCATCGCCTTCCTGTTCGGGCTGATGCTGTGGACCAGCGTGAAGGTGACGCTGGCGATGATCGTGATCGCGCCGCTGATCGGCGTGCTGGTCTGGTACGTGGGTGGGCGCTACCGCAAGATCAGCCGCGGCATCCAGGACGGCATGGGCGACCTCGCCGCGAGCGCAGAGCAGTCGCTCGCCGCGCAGCAGGACGTGAAGGTGTACGGCGCGCAGGATTTCGAGCGTGCGCGCTACTCCGGCTTCGCAAACCGCATCCTGCGCCTGAACATGAAGGTCGAGACCACGCGCGCGATGTCCTCGGCGATGGTGCAGATCCTCGCGGCGCTGGCGCTGGCGGCGATCGTCTGGGTCGCGGTGCACGAGGCGCTCAAGGGGCGGCTGAACCCCGGCCAGTTCGTGCAGCTGATGACGGCGATGATGGGCATCATCCCGTCGCTGCGGCGGATCACCAACGTGCAGAGCGTGATCGGTCGCGGCGTGGCCGCGGCCGAGCGCCTGTTCATGGTGCTCGACCTGGATGAAGAGAAGGACACCGGCGCCGTGGCCGTGGCTCGCGTGCGTGGCGAACTGGTCTTCGACGACGTGTCGCTGCGCTACGCGCGCGAGGGCGAGCGCGTGGCGCTGGACGGCATCAGCTTCAGCGCGAAGCCCGGCACGGTCACCGCCATCGTCGGCCGCTCCGGCAGCGGCAAGACCAGCCTGGTGCGGCTGGTGCCGCGCTTCTACGAGCCGACCTCGGGCACGATCACGCTCGACGGCGTGCCGCTGGACGACTACCGCCTGGCCGACCTGCGCCGGCAGATCGCGCTCGTGGGCCAGCGCGTGATGCTGTTCGACGACAGCGTCGCGGCCAACATCGCCTACGCCGCCGATGCCACGCCCGAGGCCCTGCGCAGCGCCTCGGAGGCGGCCAATGCCTGGGAGTTCATCGAACGCCTGCCGCAGGGCATCGACACGCCGATCGGCGAAAACGGTGCGCTGTTGTCGGGCGGCCAGCGCCAGCGCCTGGCGATCGCGCGCGCGATCCTGCGCGACGCGCCGATCCTGATCCTCGACGAAGCCACCGCGGCGCTCGACACCGAATCCGAACGGCTGGTGCAGGAAGCACTGAACCGGCTGATGCCCGACCGCACCACGCTGGTGATCGCACACCGGCTGTCCACGATCGAGCATGCCGACCAGGTGCTGGTGCTCGACCACGGCCGGCTGGTGGAGCGCGGCACCCACGCCGAACTGCTGGCCCAGGGCGGCCTGTACGCACACCTGCACCGCATGCAGTTCCGCGAGGCCACGGAGGCATGAGCGGACGGGGAAGGGCGCCAGCGTACTGGTATGGCGAGGGGCGCGTGCCGCTGCACGCGAAGCTGCTGGCGCGCGTGTATGGCGCCGTGATCGCCCTGCGCCGCAGCCTGTATCGCAAGGGCCTGCTGCGCCGGCGACGGGTGGAACGCCCGGTGGTCGTGGTCGGCAACCTGGTCGCCGGCGGCAGCGGCAAGACGCCGCTGACCATCGCTCTGGTCGAACGCCTGCGCGCGGCGGGCTGGACACCCGGCGTGGCCAGCCGTGGCTACGGCCGCGAGGATGCCGCGACCCCGCGCTGGGTGGACGCCGCCACCGACCCGCGCGAAGGCGGCGACGAGCCTGTGCTGATCGCCACCCGCACCGGCGCGCGCGTACGCGTCGACGCCAACCGCGTCGCCGCCGCGCGTGCGCTGATCGCTGAAGGCTGCGATATCGTCGTCTGCGATGACGGCCTGCAGCACTACGCGCTGGAACGCGACCTCGAGATCGAGGTCATCGACGGCCGCCGCCGCTACGGCAACGGCCGGATGCTGCCCGCCGGTCCGCTGCGCGAGCCGGCCGAACGCGGCGCCACCTGCGATTTCCGCGTGCTCAACGCCGGCGGCAACCCCGACCTGGTCGCCGGCTTCGGCGAATGGCCGATGTGGCAGCAGCCAGGCCAGGCCAAGCCCATGGCAGGCGGACGACCGCAGCCGCTGTCGGCCTTTGCCGGGCAACGCGTGCACGCGGTCGCCGGCATCGGCGAACCCGAACGCTTCTTCGACCTGCTGCGCAGCCATGGCATCGGCGTGGTTCCGCACGCCTTCGCCGACCACCATCGTTACGTTGCAGACGACCTGCGCTTCGGCAGCGACCTGCCGGTGCTGATGACCGAGAAGGACGCGGTGAAATGCCGCGCATTCGCCGGCGCCCGCTGGTACAGCGTGGGCATCGACGCCCGCCTGCCGGAAGCGTTCTGGATCGCGCTGCTGGGCAGGCTCCAGCAGACAGGACACGACGCATGAGTACCGCCGGTTTCGTCGTCGCCATTCCCGCCCGCCACGACGCCACGCGCCTGCCGGGCAAGCCGCTGCGCCTGCTCGGCGGTGAACCGCTGGTCCTGCACGTCGCCCGGCGTGCCCTGGCCGCGGGCGCGCGCGAGGTCTGGGTGGCGGCGGACGATGAGCGCATCGCGCGCGCGCTCGAGGGCAGCGGCGTGCAGGTGGCGATGACCGCGTCCAGCCACCAGTCCGGCACCGACCGGCTGGCCGAGTGCGCCGACATCGCCGGCTGGGGCGACGACACCATCGTGGTCAACCTGCAGGGTGACGAGCCCTTCGCACCGGCCGCCGGCATCCGCCGCGTCGCCCAGCTGCTGGAAACGGATGCCGCCGGCATGGCGACACTGGCCGAGCACATCCGCGAGCCGCAGGTGCTGTTCGACCCGAACACGGTGAAGGTGGTGGTGGCCGACACCGGGCATGCGCTGTACTTCAGCCGCGCGCCGATCCCCTGGCATCGCGACGCGTTCTCGCGCGAGGGCGACGTGAAGGTGGCCGGCGAATGGCTGCGCCACATCGGCATCTACGCCTACCGCGCCGGCTTCCTGCGCCGCTTCTCGAAGATGCCGCCGGGCCGCCTGGAACGCATCGAATCGCTGGAACAGCTGCGCGTGCTCGAAGCCGGCCTGCCGATCGCCGTGGCGCTGTCGCCGGAACCGTTCCCACAGGGCGTCGACACGCCCGAGGACCTGGCGCGCGCGGAAGCGCTGCTGGCGGCCGCGCGTGGCTGAGCCCCTGCGCCTGCTGGTGGTGTGCCTCGGCAACATCTGCCGCTCGCCGATGGCCGAGGGCGCGCTGCGGGCACGGATCGAGGCGGCGCGGCTGGGACATCGCATCACGGTGGACTCCGTCGGCACCGGGGGCTGGCACGTCGGCGAACCTCCCGACCCGCGCTCGATCGCGACCGCGGCACGCCACGGCGTCGACATTTCCGGCCTGCGCGCGCGCAAGCTGCATGCGCGCGACTATCGCGACTTCGACCGCCTGCTGTGCGCCGACCTCGACAACCTGGCCGAAGTGCGCAGGCGCGCGCCTGACGCCGCCGCCGCGCGCGCCAGCCTGCTGCTCGACTGGGCCGGGCAGGGCAGCGACGCCGAGGTCCCGGACCCGTACACGGGCGGCGATCACGATTTCGAGCAGGTCTGGGCCCTGGTGGACGATGCCGCGCGCGCCATCGTCGATCGCGTCGCGACGCCCGCCCGGTTTGGCGCATAATCGGGCGGATGGATGCGACGACCGCCCCCGAGTTCCCGTCCGGCATCGAATGGCTGAACCTGCTGTCGCCGCTGCGCATGACGCAGCTGCGCGGCAAGGTCTGCGTCCTGGCCTTCGTCAACGCGGGCTCCGCCTGGTGCCAGCAGCGGCTGGCCGACCTGGCGCGCCTGCGCGCGCGCTACGGCGAACGGCTCAACGTGGTCGCCGTGCACGTGCCCAAGTTCGAGAGCGAGCGCGATGCGCGCCGCATCGGCAAGCGCCTCAACCGCCAGCGCTACGACTTCCCGATCGGCCACGATCCGGACTGGACGCTGTGGCAGCAGTACGGGGTCGAGGCCTGGCCGACGGTGGTGCTGATCGACGGCGAGGGCAGGGTGCGCGAGCGCATCGTCGGCGATGGCCCGATCCGCGAACTCGACGCCCGGGTGAGCGCGCTGGCCGATGAACTGGTGCCATCGGTGCGCAACGCCGACCCGATCGAGATGCGCCGTGGCGGGGAGCCGCCGCTGCCGCTGCGCTTCCCGGCCGGGATCGAGGTGGTGGGCAATTACCTGTACGTCGCCGACAGCGACCACCATCGCGTGCTGGAGTGCGACCAGGGCGGACGCGTGCTGCGCCAGTTCGGCAGCGGCGGCCCCGGGTTCATCGACGGGCCGATGGAACTGGCGGCGTTCAACCGGCCGCATGGCCTGTGCGTGCAGCGCGACACGCTGTACGTCGCCGACAGCGGCAACCACGCGGTGCGCCGGATCGAACTGCGCAGCGGCGACATCTCCACGCTGTGCGGTGCCGGTCGCGCTGGCACGCCGCAGGAAGGCGCCATCGCCGACCCGCGCGCGGTCGCGCTCGACCAGCCGCGCGCGGTCACCCTCAGCGGCAGTTCGCTGTTCATCGCTACCGCCGGCGACAACCGCGTATGGAAATACAACCTCGGCGCGCCGGGCATCAGCCTGCTGGCGGGTTCCGGCGAGCTCGCCGTGGTCGACGGCACGGGGCCGGCCGCCGCGTTCGCGGAGCCGGTGGCGCTGGCCGCCGTGCAGCAGGCGCTCTACGTCTGCGACGCCGCGGGTTCGTCGATCCGCAGCGTCAACGTGCGCAGCGGTGCGGTCTCGACCCTGGTCGGCCAGGATCCCTGGCAGTTCGGCGACACCGACGGCGCGCGGACCGAGGCGCGCCTGCAGCAGCCGCAGGCGATCGCGCTCGATCCCGACGCGCCGCTGCTGTGGATCGCCGACAGCGGCAACGACACCCTGCGGTGCCTGCGCCTGGGTGGCGGTGAACTGACCACCTTCGTGCTGCCGCAGCGCCTGCACGGTTCCGCCGGCCTGACCGTGGCCGCGGGCGCGGTGTGGATCGCCGACACCGATGCGCACGCCGTGCTGCGCCTGGATCCACGCAGCGGGGCCCTGCGCCACGTTCCGATCGGCGAATGACCACCGCTGCATCCGGCGCCGCGCCGCCCGGTCCCGATCCCGCGCGTACAGGTAGCGGCGGCATCCCCGAAGCCTCGCCCTTCGACGGCAAGGCCTTCGCCCGCAAGCTCAGCACCGCGCCCGGCGTCTACCGCATGTTCGCCGCCGACGACAGCGTGCTCTACGTGGGCAAGGCGCGGGCGTTGAAGCCGCGCGTCGCCAGCTACTTCAACGCCGTGCCCAAGCCGGCGCGCACGATGGCGATGCTGGCGCAGGTGGCGCGGATGGAGGTGACGGTGACGCGCACCGAGGCCGAGGCGCTGCTGCTGGAGAACCAGCTGATCAAGTCGCTGCGGCCGCGCTACAACGTGCTGTTGCGCGACGACAAGAGCTATCCCTACGTGCTGATCACCCAGGAACCGTGGCCGCGGCTGGCGATGCACCGCGGGCCGCGCAACGTGCCTGGCCGCTACTTCGGCCCGTACCCGGGCGTCACCGCCGTGCGCGACACGCTGAACATGATGCACAAGCTGTTCAAGCTGCGCAGCTGCGAGGACAGCGTGTTCCGCAACCGCTCGCGTCCGTGCCTGCAGCACCAGATCGGGCGGTGCACGGCGCCGTGCGTGGGCCTGGTGCCGGCGCGCGAGTATGCCGAGTCGGTGCGTCGCGCCGGCCTGTTCCTCGAGGGCCGCAGCGACGACCTGAGCCGCGAGCTGACCGAGGCCATGGAGGCGGCGAGCGAGCGCCTCGATTTCGAGGATGCCGCGCGCCTGCGCGACCTGCTGGCGGGCGTGCGCACGCTGCAGGCGCGCCAGTACGTGGACGGCAGCGCGGCCGAACTCGACGTGCTGGCCTGCGCGATGCAGGGCACCCAGGCCTGCGTGCTGCTGCTGGCCTTCCGCGATGGCCGCAACCTCGGCACCCGCGCGTTCTTTCCGCGCACCAACGGCAGCGACAACCCGGCGGAAGTGCTGGCCGCGTTCGTCTCGCAGTACTACGCCGAGCAGGCACCGCCACGCGAGATCGTGCTCGACCGCGGGATCGACGACGTCGACCTGCTGCAGGAGGCCTTCAGTGCCGCCGCCGGACGCCGCGTGCAGATCCGCAGCCAGGTGCGTGGCGAACGCGCCGGCTACGTCGACCTGGCACGCCGAAACGCCGAACTGTCGCTGGCGACCGAGCTGGGCAGCCAGGCGGCGCAGCAGGCGCGGCTGGACTCGCTGCGCGACCTGCTGGGACTGGTCGATCCGCCGCAGCGCATCGAATGCTTCGACATCAGCCACACCATGGGCGAGGCGACCGTGGCCTCGTGCGTGGTGTTCGACGCCCAGGGCCCGGTGCGCGGCCAGTACCGGCGCTACAACATCGCCGGCATCACCGGCGGCGACGACTACGCCGCCATGCTGCAGGCACTGCAGCGTCGCTTCCGGCGCGCGGTGGAGGCCGGGGCGGACGCCGTGTTGCCCGACGTGCTGCTGATCGACGGCGGGGCGGGGCAGGTGGCGCAGGCGAGGGCGGTGCTCGACGACCTCGGCATCGTGGCCGGCGGCGGGGAGGGCGTGCTGCTGGTCGGCGTGGCCAAGGGCGAGGAGCGCCGCGCGGGGCACGAGACGCTGCTGCTGCCGGACGGGCGCGCCCTGCATCCCGGCGCGGATTCGCCGGGCCTGCAACTGATCCAGCAGGTCCGCGACGAGGCCCACCGCTTCGCCATCACCGGCCATCGCGGTCGGCGCCAGAAGGCGCGCAACGTCAGTCGACTCGAAGACATCCCGGGCATCGGCCCGCGTCGCCGCGCCAGCCTGCTCAAGCATTTCGGCGGACTGGCCGGGCTGAAGGCAGCCGGCGCGGAGGAGATCGCCAAGGTCGAGGGCATCAATGCGGCGCTCGCCGGTCGAATCTATGCGACCCTGCATGGATTGGCCGAAGCGCCCGTCAACCCCACGCCGCCGTCCCCACGATGAGATTGACCGTCCCCACCTGGCTCACCCTGCTGCGGATCCTGCTGATCCCGGTGCTCGTGATCGTGTTCTACCTGCCGTCGCAGTGGACCAACTTCGCCTCGGCGTTCGTGTTCATCCTCGCGGCCGTCACCGACTGGCTCGATGGCTGGATCGCGCGTCGCTACAACCAGTTTTCCGCGTTCGGCGCCTTCCTCGACCCGGTGGCCGACAAGCTGATGGTCGCGGTCGCGCTGTTCCTGATCGTGCAGGGCCACCCGACGCCGTGGATGGCGTTCTGGGCGGCGGTGATCGTCGGCCGCGAGATCGCGGTGTCGGCGCTGCGCGAATGGATGGCCGAACTCGGGCAACGCGCCACGGTGAAGGTGGCCGCGATCGGCAAGATCAAGACCATCGCGCAGATGGTGGCGCTGTCGTGCCTGCTGTACGCGATCAACCCGCGGTTCCCTCTGCAGCCGGGGACCGACATCTGGATGGGCTGGCTGGTGTTCCATGTCGGCGACTGGCTGCTTGGCGCCGCCGCGCTGCTGACCCTGTGGTCCGGTTTCGCCTACCTGCGCGCGGCCTGGCCGGCCCTGCGCGAAGCCGAGCGGGCGAGTGTTGACACTGCCCGTACAGGCAGTAAAATGCGCGGCTCAGCGCGGGAATAGCTCAGTTGGTAGAGCGCAACCTTGCCAAGGTTGAGGTCGCGAGTTCGAGTCTCGTTTCCCGCTCCAGGATCCAGCAGGCCCCGGCATCGCCGGGGTTTTGTTTATCGGCGTCACGGACGTGTATCGTTGTCGTGGCGAGCGCCGCCGGCCTGGTGGCAGAGTGGTTATGCAGCGGACTGCAAATCCGCGTACGCCGGTTCAATTCCGACCCAGGCCTCCATCCCCGAACGGCGTGACGCCACCGCGAGCCGCATCGCTTCCCGCCATGCCCGGATGGCGAAACTGGTAGACGCAAGGGACTTAAAATCCCTCGACCGCGAGGTCATGTCGGTTCGATCCCGACTCCGGGCACGATGCGGACACCGTCGACGCCGACCTTCAGCGGCTTCGTTGCGCGCCGATGCGAGCGGTCCACCGGAGGGCGGTGCCACATGGCGGCGCAGGGAGAGGCCCGGGACCCGGATCACGTGCATGCGTCGCGGCCGCGCACCTTGCCGGCCTGTCGGCGCTCCGGTAGAACGGGCGGAGGCTGAGGAGAGCTGCAATGGAACTGCCACCGATTCTTGGACTGTTGCGAGTTGCCGCGCTTGCACTGGTGCTGGCGGCCGCCGCCGGCTGGCTGGCCGCGAAGGCGTTCGGCGGCCCGACCCGGCGAGGCCGGCGAACCGTCTTCCTGGTCGTCGGGGTCCTGCTGCTGGTCCTGTTCTGTCTGGTCATCCTGCCGCGCATGGTCTCGGGCTGGTGAGAAACCGGGCAGAGCGCACAGTGGAAGCCCTTTGGAAGCGCTTTTTCCATCGCACCACAGGGCCACGAAGCGGCGGGTAGCGAACGCGCCCGGCCTTGTCCCATGACATAATGTGCATTATGCGAAATTAACTACGGAGAGGCCCCGGATCGGACGCAAGCGCGTTTGACTGCCTACTCCGACACGGCTCGGCAGCGTGCGCTGGTCTGGTCCCAGCCGCTGGACAATCGAATCGAGACGCGACCATTGATGCAGGCCCGGGCCTCCCCACGGCGTCTGGCTTCCACAGGCCCGGAAATTCCGGGCCAATGATGGGGACTGGTGCGCTGCGTCGGGTTGGCGATTGCCGACGGTTGTGTCTGCGCCAGGCCTGGCTGCGAAAGCACGACCTGCGGCGGCTTCAAGGGGGTCAGCCGAGATACGTGTAATTTGTATGCATAGAATCGGAAAAAGACACTACTATCATAGGCATACAGAGTTTTCGCTGCATTGCAAAAACCAGCAATCGCTCAGTACACGCCCGGCCCGTCCGGCAGACGGTGATCCCGGTGGATGCGGACGTAAAACGGGGCTATATCTATGCCCGTCAACCAGTTCGGCAGTGCATCTGGTACTACCGTGGTGAGATCCAAGGCGAGCTGCATGGCTGTTCATCATAGTTTGAAGTCATTTGCGGCGTGCATTGGAGCGGTCCGCCGGCTTCGGAGGCTCACCCTTCTTCGAAGCGGTCGATCTGCTGTTGAGCGCGCCTGATTGTCCGCAACGCACGCAGCGACCCACCCCATTGGCCGCACTCTGATGTCCCTGGACTCAATGGCCGCAGCAATGTTTCCTCAGAAATCACGCTCACGCGCTCTGGGTACCCCAGTTTCTACGCTGCTATTCATATCAGAAAATTTGGGGGCACCTTCGCATTAGGCAGAAGAAGCTCGCCGGTAAAACGGCTCCACGACACTCGCAGAAACGAAATCCGGCAGCCCTTGAGCCGGATCAAACACCGTTAGATCAATCGCGAGGTCCGGCGGCGATCGCTGGATCTCGGGTTGCATCGATGTCAGGCATGCACGTGCTGCCCGTTCCGCCTGGCCAGACGTTACGCCCAGCACAATCAGCAACGAGACGGCTTCCGGATTCGCTGCGGTAGCTGTTTGGATCAGATAAGCCGACGTCACGGAACTTTGCTGCGTCAACGTGCGCGTCAGCACGGGGATCAGCCAGGAAGGCTGCCGGTCTGGTGAACCAAACCAGATGGGTCCACCAGTCCAAGGATCTTTCCTGACCTGAACGATCGTTCCTGTGGTCAACAAGGATTCGATCTCTTCCGGGTACAGCACGGCGCCACCATCATTCGGGTTGAGCATCAAGGTAGCCCCGCGCGTCATTTCGAGCAGTTCGCGCCCCGTGAAGGTCACGATCCGTGCCGAGTTTCCCGCGGCAACGGCCGCCTTGGACGCAGATGTGAAGAACGGCAGCGCGTCGAAGCCATCAGGGTGCTTGAACTGAATCAAGCGGAACTTTGCCGAATCGTCCGAGATCGGAGCATGGGCGTAAACCGTGGCATCAAGCAGGTATCGAAAAAACTCCTGGTCTGCTTCAGGGTTTCCACGAGCCCGTTCCAGGTGCTCCTCAAGTTCACTCTCGCTGATCATTCAGGCTGACCCGTCCGGCGGCTGACGTGACGCTCTATGGGATGGCTCCAAGCGTACATTGGTAAGGTACTCAGCCGATTAGACGCCATTAGCCATGAGCGGCTAATCGGACAAAAGAAGCCAAAAGCTGCTAACGAAGAGATATTTGATACAGCCCAAGACTCAGGGTTTGGCCGGCGTTTTAGCGCGATTTCCTGATCCCCGAACGACCTTCCTGACGGTAGATTTTCGTCTTTTAGGCGGATCTTCGCTGCGTCGGAGCATGGCCGCTTCCAACGCGGCAGGCAGATTCTGGAGTTTGGCCAGTTGCTTCTCAAGGGCGTCAGCACGGGCACGCTCGATGCCGGCGTCCCGGTTCGCTTTAGCGGCCGCGGTCTTGGCTTGCTCGGCGGCCAAGCGAAGCGATTTCTGGGCGGCGGCATGTTCTTGGGTGACCGCAGTCAGTCGAGTTTGCAGTTCCTTGACCTCTTGACGGGCTCGATCGATCTCCGCATTGGCACGATCCTCGACAGCCCGCACGTGTTGAGCCAGGTTCTCGCGCTCGATTCTGGCAGCGTCCTGCAGTGTCTGAATGCGTAGGTCGGTGGCCTGTCGTGCCGTATCAGCCTCAACCGCTCGAGCGAGCGCGGCATCTCGCTGCTTGGCGATTTCCTCGACTTGCCCCTCGAGTCGGCTGACAAGCCGCTGCAGCTCGATCGCCTGCGTAGAGGCCAGACGCTCGGCCTGGGCCGCAGCGTCGACCTGACTACGCAGTGCCGCGGCCTCAGCGACGAAGCCGTCCCGTTCCTGCTGCAGGGCTTGCTGTTCCGCTTGCAGGGCGGAGCGATCAGCAGCGAGAGCCTCCAGCGCAGCTGCGCGGGCGTGCTCCAGCGCCAGACCCCACCACTCCCCCGCCAGTGTGGCGACTGCCTCCGGCGCGTTTGGAACCGCGCGGCTGTGGTGCGCGTGCAGCCGATCACCAAGCCGCTGCCACCAGGTTTCCAGCAGGCGCGTCACGGTGTTTGGAGATCCGGTACCCAGGTGTGCCCGGATGCGCTCGACGGTCGGACGCTCGCCGGCGCGAACGATCTCGTCGGCGGCGGTGTGGACGTCGGATTCGGTGATGCCACGAGCCATAAAAGTGCCTCCTACGCGGGCGCCCTACTCTGTTGCTTCCGTACTGGCGATAAGTGATGATTATCGCTAGTAGACGCTCTATTTCATAGCATATATTACATAGTATGAAACGAAATAACACATTGCCGGCCAACACAGCGACGGTCACCAGCCTTGTGCTGCCAGAACAACTGGCCCACCAAGCCGCCGATGCGGTTCGCGAATTGCTCGCCGAAGCGGCCGCTGCCAACACGACGCGCAGCTATGCGACCGCCCTACGCTACTGGGCTGGCTGGCACCAAGGTCGTTACGGCATCGAATTGGCGCTGCCTGTCAGCGAGGCTGTGGTGATCCAGTTCCTGGTCGATCACATCCAGCGCAAAAACAAGGCCGGTCTGGTCAGCGAACTGCCTTCCGCGCTAGATCAGGCACTGGTGGCCGCTGGCCTCAAGGCCAAGGTCGGGCCGCTCAAGCTCTCGACCGTGGTCCAACGCGTGGCCGTCCTGTCCACAGCACACAAGCTCAAGCGCCTGGCCAACCCCTGTGAGCTGCCCAGTGTCAGGACGCTTCTAAGCCGAGCCCGACGTGCTGCGGTCAAACGTGGCGAGCGACCCACCAAGAAGACCGCCATCACGCGTGCAGAGCTCGAGGCCATGCTGGCCACCTGTGACGATAGCCTTGAAGGCCTGCGTGACCGCGCCCTGCTCTGCTTTGGGTTCGCCAGCGGTGGGCGCCGGCGTAGCGAGATCGCAGCGGCCGACATGCGTGACCTGCGCAAGGTTGGAGATGACGGCTATATCTATCGGCTGGAGTACTCGAAGACCCAGCAGGCTGGGGCGAAAGCGGATTCGACGCCGGACAAGCCGATCCTGGGGCGCAGCGCTGAGGCGCTCTCGACTTGGCTTGAAGCGGCAGAGATTCGTGAGGGAGCGATCTTCCGGCGGATCTGGAAGGATCGAGTTGGCCCTGCCCTGCTCCCTGGCTCGGTGGCGTCGATCGTGAAGCGCCGTGCCCGTCTGGCCGGGTTGGAAGGCGACTTCGGGGCGCACAGCCTACGATCGGGGTTTGTGACCGAGGCCGGCAAGCAAGGCGTCCCACTCCCCGCCGTGATGGCGATGACCGAGCATCGTTCCGTGGCGAGCGTGATTGGGTATTTTCAAGCAGGTGCAGCAGAGGACAATCCGGCAGGCCGTCTTCTCAAATAGGGCCATCGCGCCCCAATGGCTGCCGACTCGGAATCGTGGCCTTCCGGCGTGCACCATTATCTGACTAAGTTCTGAGCTGATCCAATGATGCCGATCTCCACACCTCCTGCCGACCGCACCTTCTTCGACCTGCCAACGGATGAGAAGTCCAACATCGAGACCGCCGAGTTCCTGGCCAACTTTCGCTACGGGTCCAGAACAGGCTGGTCCGCGCTGTTGGAGTCCGAGCGCGTGCTCATCGTCTCCGAAGCCGGCATGGGCAAGACGTACGAATGCCAACGCCAGCAGAAGAGGCTGTGGGACGACGGCCGACCGTCGTTCTTCCTGGAGCTGGCCGTACTGGCGACGGATCCGTTGGAACGACAGTTTTCCGTGGAGGAACAATCCCGTTTCGATGCCTGGAAGGCGGCCCAGACCGAGCGCGCGTTCTTCTTCCTGGACTCCGTCGACGAACTCAGGCTCACCCAGCGTTCGTTCGACGCGACGCTCAAGCGATTCGCATCAGCTTTGGGCGCCGCCCTCGACCGCGCATGCATCGTGTTGACATCGCGGCCCACCGTGCTCGATCTGGAGATCGTCCGCAGTCGGCTCCCGGTGACGCGGCCGGAGGAAATGTTCGTGCCGGAGGAATACTTCGCCAACGTGGCGATGAGCGTTGAGAAAGCGCCGGTCGCGCAAGTGATCCCGGAATGGCGCTTTGTCGCCCTGTCCGGGCTGGACGAACAGCAGATGCGCGCGCTCGCCGCCGCCGAGGGGGTGGACGATCCTGAGGCCTTACTCGCTGCCATCAACGCGCATCACGCGCACGATTTCGCGAAGCGGCCGCTGGATTTCCTGGAGCTGTGCGGGGACTGGAAGATCCACGGGCGCATCCGCAGCCACCGCGACCAAGTGGACAACAGCATCGGCATCAAGCTACGCCCCCGTGGCGACCGGCAGGAGCGAACACAGTTGTCGCCGCAGCGGGCACGCGAGGGTGCAGCACGTCTCGCGCTGGCCGCCCTGCTCTCGAGGAAGTTGACGCTGTGGCACAGCAGCGACAACGATCGCGGACGCGGCGACGCGACCTTGGAGCCGGCCAAGGTTCTCATCGACTGGGCCAACGACGAGGTGCAAACGCTGCTCGAGCGACCACTATTCGGATTCGCGACCTACGGGCGGGTGCGGTTCCACAATCGTTCCATCATCGAGTTCCTTGCCGCGGAAAGATTGCAGCAGCTGATGGAACGCGGCCTGCCGATACGAGCATTGATGCGCCTGCTGTTTGCGACGACGCCTGAGGGGCAACGTATCGTCAAGCCGTCGCTGCAGCCGGTTTCCGCCTGGCTTGCGCTACAGGTTTCGATCGTGTTCTCCGAAGTCCTCGCGCGCGACCCCAGCCTGCCGCTGCGATACGGTGACCCCGGTTCGCTGAGCCCGGCGCAGCGCACGCAGGCGCTGGAACGATACGTCGAGACGTACGGCGCCGATGGCTGGCGCGGCCAGCGCATCCCAAGCCTGCAGCTGCAGCGGCTCGCGACGACGGACCTTGACGCGGCCGTGGAACGGCTTTGGAAGCGCGGCATCACCAATCCCGAAGTCCGCGAGACGTTGCTCGAGCTGATGGCCGCCGGACGGATGGTCCGCTGCTCGGACATCGCCCACGGCGTGGTGACCGATCCCGTCAACGACGTGCGTGATCGCCTGCATGGGTTGCTGGTCCTTGCGGAGCTGGACGATCCGCGGTTGCCTGCGCTGCTGGATGCCGTTGTATCACCGGCGCCCGAATGGCCCGAGCAACTCGCACGACTGGTCATCCAATACCTGCTCCCGCAGCATCTTTCGGTCCCCCAACTCGTCCAGGCGCTCGCGCGCCTGACCACGAAGTCCCGCGACATCGGTGGTGTTTCGACGATGCTGCCGCTGGTGATCGCCAAGATGGACCTCGACCCGACTGGCTGGTTGGAATTGCAGCAAGGCCTTGCCGCGCTCGTGTCGGGAGCAAGCCATTGGGACGAACGGCATTTCCGGGTTAGCTCCGATCGCCAGGACCTGGTGCCCGCACTGCTGGTTGCGTGCCGTCGCCGTCTGGAGATGGGACGAGCCGCCGCCGATCTGTTCGATGCCATCGCCCTAGCTGGGCTGCTGGAAAGGCACGATCACGATGCGGGCGGAGACAGCAAAACTCTGAAGGCGGCGCTCGGCGAGGCGTCGAGCGACGTGCGTGCCGGCGTGTTCTGGGCGACCGACCACCTGGTTCGGACGCACCACCCAAAGGGCGAACGTGAGCCGTTCTTCCGGCTGTTCCAGTTCGGGTCGCACGGCGCGTACCAACTCGATTTGAAGCGGGATGCGGACTGGGTGCTGCGGGCCCTGTCGGATCCCGCCCGGTCGTCGCTCGATCGCGAAGTGGCCTTGGAGATCGCCCTCCAGTACTCGGGCAGTCAGCCCGACCGCACGGACTGGGCGAGGCAACTCATCGAGTTATCTAGCAGCAGCTCCGTGCTCCACGATCGCGCGAAGGCCTTCCTGGACTCGATCGAGAATCCGCCGCCCCCACCTGCGTGGCAGCGCGAAGACCAGAGGCGCAGCGAGAAGGCGCGTCGCAAGCAGGCAAGCAACCTGGCCAGTTGGCGGCTGTTCTGGCGCGAGCTGGACAACGATCCGGAGACCGCATTCTCGGTCGACAAGATCGACAACACCACTTGGCACCTATGGCACGCGATGGCGAAGGATTCGTCCGACCAGTCGTTCGCCGGATGGAATCGCGGATTCATCGAGCGCGTGTTCGACAAGGCCATGGCCGATCGCTTCCGGACGGCGCTCGCGGCAGCGTGGCGCAAGGACCGACCCACCCTGAAATCGGAACGACCGCCCGAAGAGCGCAACAGCTACCTGATGCGATGGCGTATGGGCCTCGCCGGCCTGTACGCCGAGGCCGAGGATGCGTCATGGGCCGTCAGACTTACTGCCGAGGAAGCCGATCTCGCGTGTCGCTACGCACTGATTGACTTGAGCCGGCTCCCGCCGTGGCTTGATGCCGTCATCCAGGTTCATCCGACCGTCGTCGATGCCGCCATCGGCAATGAGCTCTCGGCCGAACTCGAGGACACGGACGAGAAGCACGCCTCGCTGCTGCAGGAAATCTCCAACACGTCCACACCGATCGTCTCATTCTTCCTGCCACGGATCCGGACGTGGCTCAAAGCGGTGCTCGCCGACCAGGACACCGCCGTCGCGGGGATGGACAAGGTGGGACGCGCCATCACCCTGCTGCTGGAACATGGTCTCGCCGAAGACGCAGCCGATGTCCTCGACGTCGGGAGAATGCGGTTGCAAGGAACGCCCGACCCCTCGGAGACCAAGTTCTGGTTGCCGATCCTGGCGCGACTGGATCCAGCGGAATGCGTCGACACCATGGAACGACTGGCCGGGGCGATTCCGCCCGCAAAGCACTCCGTGGTCGTCGACTGGATCGCAGCCCTGTTCGGCAACAACGGATCCGAGGCGGACCTGTCGCGCTTCGAAACCCAGCCGGACCTGCTGCTGCGACTCGCCAGGATGGCCAATCGGCACGTCAGATTCGTCGACGATCTGAACCACGAAGGCGTCCACTCCATGGGTACCCGCGACTATGCTGAGCGCGGCAGGAGCGTGCTTGGCAATCGACTGCTAGGCGCCAAGGGTGCAGGCGCGTGGGAAATGAAGATGCAGTTCGCCAACGATCCGGACGTCGTGCACTTTCAGGACCGGATCCGGGCGGTCGCACTGGAGCAACTGGCCGAGGACTGGGACACCGTCATCCTGGATGAAACGGACGTCGTGCGGCTGGAAGCCGAACATGACTTCTCGCCCACCAGTCGCGTCGAGATGGCCGCACTGCTCAACGCGCGGCTGTGCGACCTCGACGATCTTCTCGTGGGCGACACGTCCCCGCGCGAACTCTGGGCGATCATTACCCAGGAACGGGTGCTGCGGAAATCACTTGCCGGAGAGCTTAAGAATCTGGCCCGCGGGGCGTATCTCGTCAATCAGGAGGCCGTCACCGGCGACGAGAAGGAAACTGACATTCGCCTCGCATCCACCAAGGAGCCGCTCGAGGCGGTCATCGAACTCAAGATCGGCGAGAACGGCTATTCGTTCACTGATCTGCAGCAGGCGCTCCACACGCAGCTAGCAGGCAAGTACATGGCACCAGAACACCGGCGGGTCGGATGCCTGCTAATCTCGATCTCCGGCGATCGGCATTGGCTGGATCCCGTAACCAAGACGCGCATGGAGTTCGAGGAGGTCGTTTCCCGGCTCGACATTGAAGCGAAGGAACTGGCGGCCAACCTCGGCTACGGGGCCCACCTCGTGGCGAAGGGACTGGATCTGCGCCCCAGGAAAGCAACATAGCGCCGCCCGCGCTCGGCTCAAGACGCGTGCACCGCATGAGCCCGGCGCATCACCATCCCGCGAACGGATATGGCCACCAACAAGAACCAGCATTTCGTGCCTCCTGCTACCTGAGGGCATTCACCGCCGGCGGCGACAACAAGATCATCAACATCTTCAATATCGATCGCGATGGCTACATCGCAGACGCCCCGGTGCGGAGCCAGTGCTCCGGCGATTACTTCTATGGCCAGGACCAGCGTCTGGACGATGCTATCCGCCATGTCGAGGAAACCTATGGCGCGGAAGCGCGGTCGCTCATCGCCGGATGCAGCACACTGAGCAGGAAGTCGGCGTTCGTGCTGCGGTCCTTCTGGGTACTCCAACACCTGCGCACCGAGGCGGCGTCTGTGCGTTTCGCGCAGATGACGCGCCAACTTGCCGATGCCATCGGCGAAGGCGAGGGTTTCGCAATGTCGATCAAGGAGGCCGTGTTGCTGGCGATGAGCTTCTATGTCGACCAGCTTCAATGCACCGACGACCTCGACATCTGTGTCGTTCGCAATATTTCCGGCGTTCCGTTCATCACGTCCGATGATCCGGCCGTGCTCACCAACCGCTGGCACTTCCACCGGCAATGGCACCTGACCAGGTCGTTCGGTCTCGGCTCGACCGGCATGATCGGCTTGCTTCCGCTGAGCGAAGACCTGCTGTGCGTCCTGTATGACCCGGAGCTCTACGAGCTTGCGTCCGTCAATGGCTTCCTGGAGACGGCGTCGAGCGACGACGTCGCGATGTTGAACGAACATCAGATCCTCAACTACCATGCGAACCTGTATGCACGCGATGCCAACGAGCATCCTCGACCGCGATGTTCGCGGCCAGCCTCGGCGCGCCATCCTCCTGCACGACCCAGGTGCGCTGCTCTATGCGGCGGCCGTTGAGGATCATCACCGGGATCACGAGGCCACTGTCCTCCGCGCGCCGCCAACGCGTGGCCCGGTCCGAATCGCGCAGATCTTCGAACGCACCGGAGGTCGCGGAATGCCGGCGGTGCCCGCAGGGTTCAAAGGCAGATCTTGTCCAGGATGATCAGGATCGACACGAGGCCAGCCAGCAGGACAAGAAGTACGCTCCCAGCAGATCCTCGACGCCGCCTTGGAAGAGTTCGGCCAGCACGGGGTTGCCGCCACCCGGATAGAAGATATCGCTCACGCGGTCGGCTTGTCCAAAGGCGGCATCTGACTACCTCACAGACCCGTGAGGTGCACAAGCGGTTGCTGATGGACATACTGCGCCCCGCATGAACCGTACGGCTCTGGCGCTGTGCCGCTGCGCGCACCTGATGCTGCTCGCCGCCGCACTCGGCCTGACCGTCCGGGGATAGCGCAGGCCACGCTGCCGACACGGGACGAGATGGCCTTGCGTCATGGGCGCGACCGGCCAGGTGACCCGGACCGGCGCGCATATCGCGGGCATGGCCCGCTCCTGCGGAACGCGGGCCGGATCAACCAGGCCGGGCTTGCGCGGCAGCGGTACGCGAACGTCCAGCCCCGGGAATCAGCAGCTTTTCCAGCAGTGCGGTCAGCAGCGCCGCCGCCACCGCGCCGCCCAGGGTCAGCACCACCCGGGTCAGCACGGCGTAGCCCGGCTCGCTGGTGGTCAGCGAACTGCTCACCAGCACCACCGCGGCCGAGAACGCGAACTGGTACACCATCGGCGGCTGGCGGCCGTGCATCATCCGGCTGCCGAAATACAGGCCCGCGAGCATGACCAGCAGCAGCACGATCGGCAGGTGGGCGATGAAGGTCAGGCAGAACAGCAGCAGCAGGGCCACCAGCGCCCCGAGGATGGTCGCGACCACGCGCTGGCGCGCCTCCTCGAAGTAGGCCTGGCGGGTGGGAAACACGAGCACGAACGTGGCCACGACCGCCAGGATCATGTTGCTGGCGTCGATGACCGAGTACAGCCAGAAGCACAGCAGCAGTTGCACGCCGGCGCGGATCGCCGCCGCCCGCACGTGGTGGCCGGGCGCGGGCACGTACGCCTCGATCATCCGCTCCCGGGTGCGCGGCGGAAACACCAGATACAGCGCGGGAATGATCAGCAGGGTGGCCAGGGCGGCCACGGTCATGCTGTCGCGCATCGCCTCCATGCCCGCGATCGAACTCATGCCCATGACCGACATCAGCACGGTCATCAGGATCACCAGCATGCCGATCGGATTGCCGGTGCGCTGGATCAGGTAGAACCCGGCGAAGAACAGCAGCGCCATCAGCATGATCAGCACCATCGGCATGGGTTTGGCCAGCGAGACCAGCGCCGCCACCAGCCAGACCATCACGATCAGCGCGATCGGACCGCCGAACGCCTTCTTCGGGTCGAACGCCTTGCGCATGCCGGCCATCAGGCCGACCGGGAGCGCCGCCAGCAGCGCCGGAATGGCGGTCTGCAGCACCGGCGCCAGTGCGAAGCCCACGACCGCCGCCGACGCCAGCCGGATCGCGAACAAGGGGTCGTCAGCTGCTTCCGGGCGCGGGGCGACGTACACCTTGGCGGCTCAGTAGAGGTAGCTGGCGATCGACTGGGCGCGATGCAGGCCCCTAGCGATCCATGCGACCGGGTTGTCGGTGCCGCTGGTGTAGACCACCACGCTGACCTTCGCGCCGGCATGCACCTGCGACGGCCATTCCTGTTCCGGATCGAGTTCAACCCGCACCGGGAAGCGCCGGGCCGGCTCGAACCAGCGCGTTTCCGGCGCGTTCTGGAGCAACCCGCCGGCGCTGGCGCGGCCCGGGTCGATCGCCCCGGCGATGCTGTGCACCTGCCCCTGGAAGATCGTGCCGGGCACCGCGTCGAACAGGATGCCGACCCGGTCGCCGGGCGCGATGTTGCCGAGCTGGTTCTCGCGCAGGTCCGCGGTCACCCAGGCGCCGCCGGTGTCGACGAAGGTCAGGGCCGGCGAGCCGGGGGCGGCGTACTGGCCCACCGCCAGCTGCAGGTTGGTGACCCTGCCGTCGCGCGGCGCTTCGACGGTGGCGTACAGCAGGTTCAGCTGCGCCTGCTCCAGTTGCAACCGGGCGGAGCGGATTTGCGGATTGTCGATGCCGCCGCTGCCCAGCTGCAGTTCGGCGCTGCGCAGTCCGGCCTGGGCCGCCTCCAGCTGCGCCTGCGCGGTGCGCAGCGAAGCCCGCGCGTTGTCGGCATCCGCGCGCGAGACCAGTTGCTGCCCGGCCAGGGCCAAGGTGCGGGCGGTCGCGGTGCGGGTGTTGTCCAGGTGCGCGCGTGCGCGAACCACCTCCGCTTGCGAGGCGGCAAGGCCGGCGGAGGAGGCGTCGATGCCCTGGGTTGCCTGCGCCAGCGCCGCCTCGGCCTGGTGCACCGCCAACTCGAACGGGCGCGGGTCTAGCGCGAACAGCGGCGTCCCCCGGGCCACGGCCTGGTTGTCGTGCACGAACACCTGCTCGACCTGGCCACCGACACGCGGCGTGATCTGGGTGACGTAGGTGGAGACGGTGCCGCGGGAGGTGTACGGAGCGTGGCGGTCGGTCAGCACGTACCAGCCCGTCAGCACCACCAGCAGCACCAGCACCAGCAAGGCGACCTTCTTCGCCGGATTGCGCGGCGCGGGGGCGGAACCCGGGGCGGGTGCCGTTTCCGCGGCCGGCGGCGTCGGCTCCGTGGCCGCCGCGGCGCCTCCGGCATGCGCTGGCGGCGGGGCCGGTGGTTGCGCGCCCCCGCGTCCGCCGGACGGGGGGGCAGGTGTCTGGCTCATCGTGAATCCTCCCTATCCACGCCTGGTCCGCGCGTGGTCGATCGTACATGGGACGTCGCTGCTTGGCAGCCGCCGGCAATTATAGTACGATACCGTACCATTTTACACCAACCGGCCCTGAATGCCTCCCGACAGATCCGCCCCCCGCGCCGGGGACCGTCCGCCTTCGCCGCGCACGCCGCCGTCCGCGCGCGGCAGGCTTGCGGCATCGGGCGGCCGCCCCCCGCGGGCGGTCTCCGAACAGACCGCCGGGCGCATCATCGACGCGGCGAAGACGCTGTTCCTGCGCGAGGGCTACGAAAAGACCAGCATGGACGCACTGGCGGCGGCACTGGGGATGTCGAAGCGGACCCTGTACGCGCGCTTTCCCGGCAAGGCCGAGCTGTTCCGTGCGGTAGTGCATTCGGTCGCCAAAAGCCACCTCCTCGCCACCGAATCCATCGACGTGGCGAGGCGCAGCCTGCGCAGCCAACTGCTGGCAGTGGGCGGGCGCCTGATCGAGGCCGTGCTCGACCCGGACATGGTCGCCATCGAGCGGGTGATCGCCGGCGAGGCGCACCAGTTCCCGGAACTGGCCACCCTGCTGAGCGACCTGCGCAGCGAACGCGTGATCGGACTGGTCGCCGGCCTGCTGCGGCATTCGGGCGTGCGCGGCCGCATGGGCAACGCCGAGGCCCGGCGCGACGCCGAGATCTTCGTGGCCCTGGTCGCGCTGCCGCCGCTGCGCCGGGCCGTGCTCCGCGCCGGTGACCACGACGATCCGGAACAGGCCGCGCGCATGCTGCGGCGCCGCGTCGACATCTTCCTGCACGGCATTGCCGGCGCCGGCCGGCAACAATAGTCGCGACATGCCGGATACCACCGCCACACCGGGGCACCCGAAGCGCAGGGCCATCGCGCGCGCGGCCGTCGGCGCGTTGCTGGCGCTGGCCATCTCGCTGGCCGGGCTGTGGGGCGCCTTCGCGCTGTGGTTCCAGCTGCCGGCATCCGCGCCGGTCCGCATCGCCGCGATCACCGCATGGTGCCTGCTGGGCATGGCGGCGCTGTCCACGCTCCCTGGCAGCCGGCGCTGGCGCCGCCGGGTGCTGCCGCTGTTCGGACTGGCCCTGCTCGGCCTGCTGGCCTGGTGGAGTACGCTGGCGCCCTCGCACGAACGCGACTGGGCGGACGACGTGGCGCGGCTGCTGGAAACCGACGTGGAAGGCAGCCGGGTGACGCTGCACAACGTGCGCAACTTCGACTGGCGCAGCGAGGCGGATTACACCCCGCGCTGGGAAACCCGCGCGTACGACCTCGACGACCTGGTCTCGGCGGACCTGGTCCTGTCCTACTGGATGGGCCCGGCGATTGCGCACACGCTGGTCTCGTTCGGGTTCGGCGACGGCGAACGGGTGGTGTTCTCGCTGGAGATCCGCAAGGAGCGCCACGAGCGCTTTTCCGCCATCGGCGGCTTCTTCCGCCGCTTCGAGCAGGTGCTGGTGGCTGCGGACGAACGCGACATCGTGCGCGTGCGCAGCAACGCGCGCGGCGAGGACGTCTACCTGTACCGGCTGGCGGTTGCGCCCGACGCGCTGCGCGAACTGTTCCTGGGCTACACGGCGGAGGCCAACCGGCTGCGGCACGAACCGCGCTTCTACAACACCCTGACCAGCAACTGCACCACCATCGTGTTCGATCTGGCGCGGAAGATATCGCCTGGCCTGCCGCTGGACTACCGGCTGCTGCTGTCGGGGTATTTCGCCGAGTACGTCCACGATCTCGGCGGCCTGGCGCCGGGCCACGGATTCGCCGAACTGCAGGCGCGCGGCCGGATCGTCGCGCGGGCGCGGGCCGCGGACGCCAGCGGCGAGGACTTCCCGCAGGCGATCCGGCGCGGCGTGCCCGGCATCCCCGCGCGCTCGCCGCACCGGGAGGCGCGATGACCACGGCAGGATCGCGGCGGTGCCGACGCGCCGGGCGCCTGGCGGCGGCGCTGTTGGCGCTCGCGCTGCTGCCCGGCTGCGCGATGCTCAGGGATTTCCAGCCGTCGGTCGAAGTCAGGCCGATGAACGCCGGCGAGTACATCGCGATGAAGCGCGGCGACATCCTGACCAGCGGTGCGTTGAGCACCGCGACCGTGCAGACGATCAGCGTCGCCGGACTGGAGCAGGACGGCTGCGCGCAGCCGTCCATGGACTGCATCGCCGCGCTGGGCGAGGCGAGCGGCATCGGCGACGAACACCGCATCTCGGCGCTGACCGAACTGTGGCTGCAGCACGCGATCGCGCTGTCGTCCGGACGCGCGCCGGCACCGCCGCAGGCGCGCGTCGACGCCTGGCTGGAGGTTGCGCGGCACGCATACGCCTATCTGTTCTTCACCCCCCGGACCCCGGGCGACCGCGCGTTCGAAGACCGCCAGACCCAGGTCATCGACTACTACAACCACGCGGTGCAGGAAGCGACGACGCGGCTGTTCCAGCACTGGCAGGCGGTCGACCAGGCCACCGCCATCGACGACATCCTGCGCGAGGCCGGATGGACCCTGCACAGCGACCTGTCGGGCGTACGCCTGCCGGGCGGCGCGGCCATGCCGGACGAGGTGGTGCCGGCGTCCGCGCTGTTCTTCGGCGGCCTGCGCAGTACCTACCGGCGCGACGGATTCGGCGCCGAACTGGTGGCGGTGGTCGAGGACGGCCGCGGCGCCGCGGCGCCCGCGCCGGAGGATGAGGCGCCGGACGCGGAACGGCGCACGGAGGAAACAGGGGCGGACGCGGGGGAGGCGCCGCGGCGGCGGCCACCGGGCTTCAGCGAGATGCCGTCGCCGGCGATGACCGTGCTGGCCCACTTCCCCGGCGACGACCTGCGGCAGGTGCTCGCCACCCGCGAGGTCGAACTGAACGTGCACGACCCCTACCAGGAGGCCACCGTCGAACTGCATGGCCAGACGGTGCCGCTGGCCGCCAACTTCACCGCCGGCTACGGCCTGTGGCTGGCGCGTTCGGGTTTCTCCAGGCAGGCCCTGCAGACCCTGCTGGGCCGCGAGCAGGGCATCGACCGGCCGCACCTGTACCTGATGCAGCCCTACGACCCGGACCGCAGGATCATCCTGATGCTGCACGGACTGGCCAGCAGCCCCGAAGCCTGGGTCAACGTGGCCAACGAGATCCTCGGTGACGAGACCCTGCGCCGGGAGTTCCAGGTCTGGCAGGTCTACTACCCGACCAACATGCCGATCGTGCTCAACCACGCGGCGATCCGCCGCGCCCTGGCCGAGACCCTGCGCACGTTCGATCCCGAGGGCACGGCGGCCGCTTCGAACGACATCGTGCTGATCGGCCACAGCATGGGCGGGGTGCTCACGCGCCTGCTGGTGTCCTCGGCGGACGAGGAACTGTGGGACTGGCTGCTGCACGAACGCGAACTGGACGAGGACCGGGAGGCGCTGGTCCGCACGCGGCTCGACCCGATAATGCGTTTCGAGCCGTTCCCGGGCGTGAGCCGGACGATCTTCATCGCCGCGCCCCATCGCGGCACCCATGTGGCCACCAACCGCCTGGCGCGCTGGCTCGCGCGCCTGATCCGGCTGCCGCTGACCCTCCTGGAAGGCCTGGACGATGCCGTGCAGGCCCTGGCCGGCAGCGGCGACGAAGGGGCGGGGCCGAATGCGGCCCTGCCCAACAGCATCGACAACCTGCGCATGGACGACCCCTTCATCCAGGCCGCCGCCAAGCTGCCGATTTCGCCGCGGGTGCGCTACCACTCGATCATCGCCCGGAGCCTGCCCGAGGTGCCGCTGGAAGAGTCCGACGACGGCCTGGTGCCGTACTGGAGCGCGCACCTGCCCGGCGCACTGTCGGAGCAGGTGATCGTCTCCGGCCACAGCGTGCAGGAAACCGCGCCGGCGATCCTGGAGATCCGCCGCATCCTGCACGAGGACCTGGCCGCGACCGAACCCCGGGCCGGAACCTGTTCCAGCCACACCCGGCGATGCGGATGTGGCGGACGTTCCGGTCGCCTCACCCTGAGCCCGGAAAATTCCGAGTATGAGAACCACCGCTCTTGGCAGGAAGCTGTTCTTCGATACTCCCGATAACGGCCCCTAATCCCCTGCCTGGTCAACGTCCACTAGCGGCCATTTGCCGCCGTTGACTGGAGTGCCCTTCCGACACATTCCGGGCGTTTGTACGACTATGAAATGCAGGCTAGTCCGCTGGCTAGTTCGGACTCAACGCCGAGGGGGCCGCTGGATTCTGGAGTCAAGGCGTATCCATTATTGAGTCAGTATCCAGCTTCCCAACATGGGACGCGCAGAACGGGCCCAGCGCGTCTTGGATCATGCGCAGAGCGGCTTTCTGACTGTCGGTTGCGTCGGGTTGCTGTAGCGACTGCATCATCGATCCGAAGCGCGAAAGGTAGTGGTCCCAGAACGTTTCGTAGGTGTTGCTGCGATCGTAGGCAGCAATGAAGCTCAGAGCTTCGGCGGCAATCTGTGATGCGTCTTGGATGGTCATGCGGCCTCACGGTGCTCATAGTAGGGATGTCGCTTGTCGTCGAAGATCGCATACAGCGCCGTCAAGCTCCCAGCGTCTGGGTTGAGCCAGGCGTCGATGTGCTCAGGCTTGATGTTGATGATCGTCCGATCGTGGCCCGCCGCAGCGACCTCCGGCTCGGGCTCGTCGGTGATGGCTGCGAATGACAGTAGATCTGGTTCCTGGCCCCGTGGGTCGATCCAGTGCGACCACAGGCAGGCGATCAACATCGGCTCGCGGTCGCGCGGGGTGAATGCCAGTATCTTGTTCTTGCCGTCCGGACCTTCGACGTTCTCATAGAACACGTCGGCGACCATGAGGCCGTGCGTATAGCCGAACTGGCCTTTCCAGAAGCCCTCCAGGTTGTCGCGCCGGGCGTTATAGGTCCCGGGGAACTTCCGATCATAGAAGGCCGGCTTACCGGCTAGCCGGCACTGATAGCGCATGGGTCGGATGACCCGCTCGCCGCCCTCGGACACCAAGATGTGACAATAGCTGCCCGGATAAATGCGCTGATCGCTGTCCTTGGGCTCCGTCCGCTTCAGGGTCGCCAGGCGTGTCTTGATCTGGTCGAGCTTGTTGCTCCCGATCCGCACATCCTCTTGCGCCTTCTTGGTCGTCTTGGTCTGCAGGGCGCGCTGGCCGTCCGCGACCCGCTTGCGCTGGGCGAACAGCTCGGTCTCGAGCGCAGCCGTCTCCCGGGCGTCCCATTGCCGGATCAGGTCGGCGACCTCCGGCGGTCCGTCCCGGAGGAATCCTATGTCCATGGCCCGAGGAGTGCGCGGCCGCCGGGCGTACGGGTCCATCCCTTCGTCCAGCCAGTACAGGCGGACGTACTCCTTGACCGTCATCTTGGACCCGGTCTCGCGCTGGAACTTCCGGTGTTCGGCGCGAACTATCGAGGAATAGCACATGGGAACCTCCGGACGAAGCATGAGCGTAGCGCGTCGCAGCCAGCGAGACCGTGAGGGCTAGGCTTTACCCCATGCCCCGCCACACCCCACCCAACCCCTACCGCGAGATCAAGCTCGGGGAGCTGGCCGACGCCCTCATGCGCCGGGCAGGCGACCTGCTCGACGGGACACAGGTGGGTCGCAGGGATACCGCGTACATGCTCATCCGGGCCAGCCACACTCTGCGGCCGGACCAGCGCTTCCCCAACTCTCCCGGGACGTTGGCTAAGACGGACCCGGCCAAGGCAGCCGAGCGGTACATCGAGCAGCTCGAGCACGAGTGCCGGGCCTTGCGCTGGTGGATCGTCGGTCAGGCCACGGACGCATTGCTGCCAGCGCCAACAGATTTCGGACCACTCTCGGCCTACATCGCGGCACAGCACCATCGGGCCCAGGAGAGCGACGAAGCGTGCGCAGAAGTGCTTCGCGCAATCGCTGCGGATAGAAGTCGATGGGTTCCCACGCAGGTAGGCGTTTCCCGACACGCAGGCGCGCAGCGAGCCGATAGCGCCGGTCATGTCGCCAATGGATCCTGATGCCTGCCAGCAACGCGCGGTACGCCCAGCTGGGGATCGTTTGCGACCCACTCCCCGGTTCGCCGCGATCGCCGTTTGGCGTCATCCGGCCGCGCGGGTGCCGCCGGGATGCGGTGCTGCTGGCCATTCATCCGTGACAGCGGAGTCGCTATGCCAGGGCTTGTCCAACAGCCTGGTGGACGATTTCAGGGGCACCTGCCCTACCCCCGATAAACATCCCTAATCCCCTTCTGCGGGGCTCGCCTGTTTCCGTCCAGGAAACGCAATTTTATGGGTTTTTTTCGATGCCTTCTTGGATTCAGTAGCAGTCCGACCTAGAGTCCGGGAGTACTGTGACTGAGTCCGCCAGTCGCTTGCGTTACTTCTCCCCGTGACCCGCGACATCCATGCCTTTCCAAGCCTGTCTCAAGACACGCTGCGGGCATGATAAAAAGTACTCTGACCCCTACTTCTTATGGACTAGCGGCCTGGAAAAGGCACTCTGGCCCCGTTTTCCGGCTCCAACGCTGCCCCGAGGCATTCACCTGTGGGTGTTGCGTCAGAGGGGCGTAAACGCGGGCGTCAAGGAAGGCGACATCATGGCACCCTTACGCGCCCACGGTCTTGCGCCGAGCAAGACCGCGGCTTGGTCGGAGTTCTACGCAGCAGACCGATGCGGCCGCGCGCGAGGAGATCGTTGATCGTCAGTGATGGCGTGAAGCGCTTCTCGCCAAAAGCGTCGAACCCATAACTCCTTTCAGAGTTTGCCTGCGGCCTTGTATCGATTCGCACCTTGCTTGACCAGCCCAGACAACTCAGTCATGAGTGGTGGTTCGATCGTATCGAAGTTGAAGCACGACTTGCCCTGCATGCGCTTTTTCAGCGCAGGGCTAATAGTGTCGATGAGCTCAGGAAAGTCATAGACAGGCATGAAATGAAATAGATGCTTGCGCCCGGACACCTTGATCGCACAGAAGAACTGCGCTTTGCCTTTGGCATCGGACCGTGCGCAATTAGCGTAGAAGTGCTCAGGATCGTCGTGCACGACCGAGAGACTGCTTCGGTGGGGAAGCAACATCGCGCGCAAAGCACTAAACAGTGTAGGCGCGCTGCCAGCAGATGGAGTGGCTGTCTTCTTCGTCTTCAGCGTCATCGTACCGCCACCTTCGTGTTTCGTGTTCGTAGGATAGCAAAAACGATCAGCCCAACGGCAATGCCACCGATCAGCGCGGCGAGCGCGCCCCCCAATACGAAGCCAGTCGGCGTGGTGCCGGCCTGGGCGGACCACCCCGGGTTGAGCCAATGGATGTAGATCGTGCTCATACCCGCCATCGCAAGGGTTGCCACGGTGCTCACCATGAGCACCAGCGGCGCACCCGTGCGAAAAGTCAGCGTCCCACACCGTGTACGCAACGACCGCAGGGCCAGGACCATTCCTCCCACGGGAAAAATGATGGAGAAAAAGCCGGTCATGCGGCCCACATCCGCGTGAACGGTGTGCAGTCCAAGCGCATATTCCGCCCACATCCAAAGCCCAGTGGCCACCCCCACCCCCAGTCCGATCCAAACTCCCTCACGCATCCCTTTCTCCGTAGGCCTCGATGCGCTCAAGAATAAGGGACGGCGGCGGCACCCACTTGTCGGATCTTGCGGACTTGGCTTGGCCTAGCCGACGGCGAGTGGAACTACTGGCAGGCAACAGTCGAGATCGAAGCGGTCCCAACCGATGACCTCGGGGCGCTGATGAAAGATCTCTATCGCCGGCAAGGCGGCCGCCTGCCAGCCGCTGGTGGGCAGCCAGTCGCGGAAGAGGTGCGTCCATGCGTCCTCAACGATGCTGATGTCCCCCACGCAGTTGAGAGTCGCCCAATGCGCAGCAGGAATCTGAGTTCGGCGGATGCCCGATTCCCGTTTGATCGTTGCGGGAACCGTGCAGGCGAAATCGTAGCGACAGTCTTCGAGAGGCACGATGTCGGGATCATCCATCGACATGCCCAGGAGCAGCGAGGTATTCCGCTCAATCCCGTTCTCATCGATCCACGCCTGCAAGCGGAGGTAGCCGTCCACGAGCGTTTGCGGGCGCAGGTAGCCTCCCGTAACCCTGACAGCAGCAAGCTCCAGCGCATCGCGCATCTGGACGCTCACACGCCAGCCATGACTCCGGCGACTTGGAACGGAGGTCTTCGAACACTTGAGCGCATTCACGTCGCGTCGCAGGAGCATGTTGATATCCGCACGGGACGGACTTACGCCGTAAGCCTTGCGGAAGGCTTTCGAGAAGGTGGATGGCGACTCAAAGCCGCAGTCCGCGGCGACCTGAGACAAGCGCTTTCTGGGTGAGCTACGCATCACAAACAGCGCGCGATCGAGCCGCGATCTTGCAACGAACGCTTGCAGGGTCTGGCCCGTGTGCGCGCGAAACACGCGGTGAAAATGAAAAGGTGAGAAATGAGCCAGCTGAGCGAGCGCCGTAAGCGACAAGTCTCCGTCGGGGTGCCGCTGGATATGATCCACCACCCGATCAAGTCGTTGGATGTAGTCGGACTTTCGACGGCTGCGAGGCATCACTGTGAGATCAACAATCAGATAGTGTGGGCATGGGCATGGGCATGGGCATGGGCATGGGTATGGGTATGGGTATGGAAGAGGCTAGCCCTTCGCGGGCATTAGGAAAAGCTTAAGCAATCGACAACTCAAACGACACACAGGTTGCAGGGGTTCTACCCCGCTAACACGGACACTTCAGTTAAGCCCCATGATGGGGCAGGAGGAGTGTCATGCAGCAGAGAAAGCGTTACAGCGAGGAGTTCAAGCGTGAGGCTGTCGGCCTGACCCGCTCGCCAGGCGCGAACGTGTCGCAGATCGCCCGGGACTTGGGCATCCGTGCCAACCAGCTCCACCGATGGCGACGTGATCTGGAAGCCGATGGCAAGAAGGCATTCCCCGGCAATGGCGTGAATGCGCTCGTCAATGTCCTGCCCCTCGTCGTATTGGCCTTGGGCACGCAGTGGGCCCTGGCGCGCTTTGTGATGAGCCGTGCGCCCCTGCGCCAAGCCGCGTGCCACGGGGTGCTCGCCTGCCTGTTCTCGGCCGGCTGGTATTCTGCGGTGGTGATCGATCATGCGCTGTTGCGCCTGGCCGAAGGTCAGTCATTTGAGCTTATCGGGTTCTCAGGGCCTGCCGTGAGCTGGCAGACTTTCCAAGGTCTATGCCTTTACTCCACGGTTGCTGCCATAAGCTACGCGTTGCGTGCCCCCGGGGAGCGTGCCGCCTTGGTTCCCGTCGAGCGCTACCTGGTGCGCGTCGGCGACGATTTAATACCGGTGCGCGCCGACGACATCGTGTGCCTGCAAGGGGCGCATGACTATGTCCAGCTCACGACCCCGCGCGGTCGACACCTAGTGCGACAAACGCTCGCGGATTTTGGCGCGCGACTGGACCCTCAACGCTTCATTCGGGTGCATCGATCGGCCTTGGTGAACCTCGACCATGTGCTTCGTATCGAACCCATTGGTGGCGGGCGCATGCGCGCGATCCTCACGGATGGCTCCGCAGTCGCTGCCAGCCGCGCGGGCACCCAGCTCCTGCGGGGTTTCATTGTCTAGCGCTTCGGGTAGGGAAATTCGGCCCTGTCGCGTGTAGCGTGAGTTCATGCCTAAGCGCGGCCGTCCTCCCTTCGACGATGTCCTGACGCCTGCCGAATGGAAGGTGGTCGAGGCCGTGCGCCATGGACTCACCAATCCCGACATCGCTCGCCGCCAAGGCGTGAGTCTGGATGCTGTCAAGTATCACCTCGCTAACGCTCTGCAGAAGCTTGGTATGCGCAGTCGGCACGAAATTCGCCAATGGAATGGCATCCGGAAGGACAGTCCTCTCTCTCAATCGAGATCAACCATGCCTATCGCTGAGTCCCTCTGCACAATCGGCCAGATCTCGCGCACCGTCCGCGACATCCGCCAGGCGGAAGCGTTCTTCCGGGATGTCGTCGGGCTTCCGCACCTGTATTCCTTCGGCAACCTCGCCTTCTTTGACTGTGGTGGTGTTCGGCTGTTCCTCAATCAGGAGGAGGATCTCGCAGCCGACTCGATCCTGTACTTCCGGGTCAAGGACATTCATCAGTCCGCCGAACAGCTCGTTGCGCGTGGCGCTGAGTTCATCAATGCGCCGCACATGATCCACCGACACGACGATGGCACCGAGGAGTGGATGGCGTTCTTCAAGGATCCCGACGGACGCCCGCTCGCCCTCATGACGCAAACCACTCCCGCTTCCAACTGAGACGAACCATGCCCACGCTGACCTCTTGCTATCGGGTGCTTATGACGCTTCTGCTCGTGTGTCTTGCAAACGGAGCGTTGGCTGCTGAGCCCACACTCTTCGCTCCAATCAAGCGAAACGACATCGTCGCACTGCGCTTGCTGGCCGAGCAAAACCCCACCTTGCTCACCGAGCGCTCGGATCAAGGCGTCTCTCCTCTCCTCTTCGCTGCCTACAACGAGCGCCCGGAGATGGTGGACTTCCTACGAGAACGCATACGCGAGCCAAGCTTCTTTGAAGCGTGCGTCGTGGGAGATCTGCCGGCCATTCGGCGCTTTCTGGCGCTTGGAACGAACATCGACCAGCGTTCACCCGATGGCTTCACCCCGATCGGGCTTGCCGTCTTTTTCCGCCAGCCAGCGGTGGCTAAACTCCTCATAGACGCGGGTGCAGATGTCAACGCGAAGGCCAGCAACACACTGCAAGTTGCGCCTATTCATGCGGCGGTGGCGCGCTCGGATCTCGCGACGCTACAGCTCCTCTTGGAGGCTGGTGCCAACCCGGATCTGACGCAGCAACGGCTGATGCGACCGATCCACGAAGCCTCAGCAGCGGGCAACCTGCCTGTCGTCGCGATGCTTCTGTTCTACGGCGCTGACGTTCAGGCACGCAACGAAGAGGGCAAGCTACCCAGTGAGTTTGCCAATCAAGCTGGACACCAGGCGCTTGGGAAGCGTCTGGCGATCATGGCACTGGATCGGCCGAACTAATGAACGTCTATTCGCCGTACTGCACAATCTCTTACTTCCCTAGAAACGCACGCTTCAAGTCGTCGACTTGCTGCATCCGGCACTCGCCACGGAACTGAAAGCGCCCATCGAGCAGGGCGTCAAGCGCTACATGACCGTCGGCAAGCTCTGACGTGAGCGAAGGTGTTCAATGCGCTAACCGTCGGCGCTGCACGATTCGCGGGCGCCTACGGAGCGCCGCGCGCGCGACCGTAGCGGTCCGCCGCATACTCCTCCGACCATGCGGCAGTCTTGCTGGGCGCCAAGCCCTGCGCGCGCAATACGCCCATGATTTCGACCTCCTTAACCACAGCGCCTTTGCCCTTTTGGCGGAGCACCCAAAGCTGCGCGTCAGATGGGAGTTTTCGTGCCAGGTGATCCAGCGCGCGCAGATCGTCTTGCGACGCGATGGCGACGAACACTAGCTTGGCGCCTGCGAAATCGCCAATGACGGCGCCTGCCTGCGCTAGCACCTCCGCGCCTTCGGGCGGCATGCTCACCACATGCACCGGTGTCCCCGGACCTATCCCGAGCTTCTGCGCAAGCGTTGGCGGATGCTCGATGCGATCCAGCCATTTGCGCGCCTCGATCTTCCCAAGATGCAGACGCAACAGCCCGCGCGGGGTCTGTGCTTCGAGCGCATCACCTCGCACCTTAGCTCCTTGCAGTTCGGTAAACGCTAGCGTCGCCTTGATGTCGCCTCGCAGCTTCAGTTCATGGCTTTCCAGGAGTGCACGCACCTCGCCGGCCTCTTCGCCCAACTCGCCATAGCACAGCGCCTCACGCCCCATGGTCAGTGCCCTCAAATGAGCGCGCCAGATCGTTGAGATACGCTTCCATTGTCGCGGTATGGCCGAATACATAGCGGCCCAGCGCGCGGAACATTGGCGAATGCACTACGCCTTCCTCACGGATCGAGACGCGAGTGCGCTGCTCCCCAATCGGGTCGAGCGCAATCAGCCAGCGTCCGCCAAACGGCAAATCGGTCGACACGATGCGGCTTTCGAAGCGTCGTCCGCCTTCTTGCTCCACCAGCTCGAATGTAATCGCGTCGCGACCCACGTATTCGGTATAGCGCACTCTTCCGGGCTCGCGCTCACTCACTTCTACCCGCGCAATCCTGCGTCGCCACTGGGGCTGCGTTTCCACTCCCCAGACACGCTGCGCGACCATGTCCACCGTCGCACCGATTTCGCGCCCACCCTCAGCGATATGCTCCGCGGGCAAGCTGCGTCCCACCAGATAGACCGCGAGCCCCGTGAGCAGGAGAACGCCGATCAGCCCACCCGTAAGCATCCACCATTTCATGACGCACCCTCCTCGCTCCGCATGCACCGCGCGGCCTCGGCCAGGCGTTCCAGTCCTGCCACCGCCGCCCCTCGCTCGTCGACCGGGATCTGATCCAGGAGCTGCCCCAGCCTGCTCGCATCCAGCGACGAGCCGTCGCCAGCAGCCGCGCGACCTCTCTTCGTAAGTTCGATGATCTTCTGGCGTCGGTCCGCGGGGTCTATGCGCGTGGCAATGAGCCCACGCGCTGTGAGGCTTTTGAGGTGTTGGGACAGCGCTGCCTTGCCGATCCCCAGATGCGCCGCCAAGTCTCCTGCGCGCTGACCGCCCCCGACATGCGCCAGCAAGCCCGCTTCGCGGTCCGTGAGGCCTGTCCCCCGATCCTGTCCGCGGGTGCGGTGCTCGATGTGGCACGCGAACCAGATCTGTGGGTAGGCCATCCGGATCGCTTCAATGAGGTCAGCATGCTTCATGTCGGCAGTCTGGAAGACAACCGTTCGTTCGTCAAAACGAACGGTTGAAACGGCAGAGTCCGGTCGCATCCTGAAGCGGACAATCACCCACCTGACTCTGCCTGAAACATCAGCGCCGGCGCGCGACACGGCCGCATCAGGCTGCAACGCTACAACGAAGAACGCCCGCATGAGTCACTCGGCAATCTGCCACCGTGCCTCTATCGCCTCCAGTGCGAACGGGACACTTCTCCTAATCCACTGTCCACTTGACGGGGAAGGCTACGGTCGTCAAAAGTGAAGCCAAGTGAACATCGCCACTGTCATCGCCAGCGTGATGCCATCGCGCGCAATATTCGGGCACTCGTGGCTGTAGTCCACAGCCAACGAGTGACCTTCTCCGGCACCTGCCCGATGGTGTCGAACAGAGCTCCCTACCACCGATAACGGCCCCTAATCACCCTTGTCCGCGCATGAGCGATAAGAAGTGTCAGCGATCCACGGAGCCCGTCTGCTCTGCCACGTCCGGCGCGGTCTGACCAAGGCGCAGGTCGTTAGCGCCGTGGTTGCTTCTTTCCCACTGTGCCGACTTCGACTTCCTTGAGCACCTGCTTTTTGGCCTTGAGGCTTAGGTCATTCCACTTCAACAGCAACTCCGCTAAAAGGGCGTCGTCCGTGTACAGAAATGCCGGGGGAATGCCAAGAGCTTCGGCCAACTGTTTGGCCGTCTTGAGCTGGGGCTCATGCCTGCCACGCTCGTATTGATTGATTCGGGGACTGGCCACGGCTGGGTCCATGCCGGCGAGGATGCCAAGCTGCTTCTGCGACAAACCGGCACGTTCGCGCGCTTGCGCCAGCCGAATCGCAAAAATCGAGTTTCTATCCGTCCGCTTTGCCACTGCCGTCCCCATCAGGTCGGCTAAGGATGGCTAAGTTTTCGGCATTTGGATACTAAGGTATTCTTAGACCGGTTACAACCGGCCTAGTCGTTTGCCCCGCCGGAGGCGCGCCAATCCGGGACATATCCACCCACTGTCTGGACCATGAACCATATTCAAGCAGCCTCCGCGAGTGCAGCGCGCCCGGACGCACCGATCATTAGCGACATTTCCCATCTTGGGGGACGTGGCGCTCTCTATCTTCTGGCGCTCGTGCAGGCACAGCGACTAAGGCGGCACGTCGCGCCCACGCCGGAAGCAACCGCGTCCCTTCTATCCGTCCTGGACGCCTTGGGTGTCGTTCGAGCTGAGCATCATCCAACGCCGGCGAGCAATGTCACATTCCCGGACAGATTGCCGTGGTCGTACACGTGGTCCCACGTGCCTATTGATGGGCTTGGAGATCGCCTGACGAACTACCTTTCCAGTACTGGGCGGAGCACGCTGTATGCGGATACCTGGCTGAGAGTCTGGCAGGAGCTGCTGTCGGCGGAGGTGGCTGCGTACCTTCAATATCAGCTGCGCTTACATCAATTCGGTGACGTCTTCATGTCCGAACTCGCTCCCTTGCTGGCACCGAATGAGTCGCGCTAAAGCCTCGGGCACTGGCGCTACGCTTGCTGGGTCTCGGTGCGGAGCATGGCTTCTGTTTCACTCCAGCATCCAGGCAATGTGGAACTGCTCAAGTTCACGCTGAGGAACGAACTGCCGCGGCGGCTACAGATCGCATTGGATTCACCGGGCGATAAGTTCTGCTTTTCGCCCTCTTATTCGATCCAAAATTCCGCGTTGTCCAGTGTTTTTTCTAGCGTTGCCACTCAGCTGGGCGACAACTTCTGGAGGTTAGCGCCAGCCTATAACCTTCTCTGAAATCTCTAGAGTCCGGCGTCCAAGCTGCACAAATCCCCGTGGACGAGGCAGCAGGTCCCGTTTGGCCAAGTGATTCCGGTCAGCAGCCTAGGCAATTTGGTAACGAGCTGTTCCCATATTATTCATTCAACAAGACTTCGGATGCGGTGCCCGCACAAATATGTTCGCGGCATTGTGCCGTGATCGAGCGAGCATGCGTATCGGGGCCTTTCTAGCCACATTTTTGTGACTAGGTTATCTTCGTTTTGGAGGTACCTTAGCGACGTCAGTCCGATTGACTTCGAAGCAGCACATCGAACCCGCTGCTCAGCTGTCCACAAAATCCTGGGAACTACGGACGGCACTCGCTGCGGTGACACTCCACTAAATCAATCGACCCAGTAATCCGCGAGGACGGCGCGCAACACGCTCCTGGCCCGCTTGCCAAAACGAGGCACATGCTGGAACCGACCACGTGGCAGTGAATCCATCTCGATCGGTCGCTGATGTTGCGCTCGACTTACAGCCGCCATGGCAACTGGTACACGCCTGGGCGTGATTAGCGGTAGAACCCCCACATGTTCGCCAGCAAGGACCTGGCGAAACAAGCGTCGTCGCGCGGCACTATTCGCCATGGGCTCCGCAAGGTGGTGGCGTTCGAGCAACTCGCGCAGCCGGGCGATGCTGACCTCGATATCCAGGCTCGCGCTGTCCAACGCCATATCATCGCATTCGATCTGATCGAGGATCTGCTGTCGAATGCGTGCAGCAAGGGCCGAGCGAATCGACCAAAATTCTCTTCGTGCGAAGGCGAATAGCATGCATTGATAGGCCCGAGTGGCGACGTCGAGGGCCAACGAATGGTTACCCTCGCCCTTCGCGTTCAGTGCCAAAGCCAATAACGCGGTGAGCGCGTAGCCATCGCCTTGCACGGCCAGGTCCGTCTGCCGCCGGGACGTGGTGGGCAGCTGATACATGCCCGGACCTTGCGCACCATCGATATCGAAAATCCGGCAGTGCAGCGACAGGGCCAGGTCGTCCAGGATCTCGACCAGCTCGTGCCATTCCGTCGTGGGTTTGGCGAGCAAGCGATAAACCGGGTGGGAGAAGCGCGACCACGATCCCTCAACCCGCTCGTTCATGTCATAGAGCTGGCTTTGGCTGGGCGTGGTGTCGCCGCGCAAATAGCGAGCGAACAGGCCTGGCGAGTGCGCCCGCGTCGATCGTCCAGCCTCGTCGCCCTTCTGATGTCGAGGCCGCGGGTCCATGGCGTAGCCCGAGGGCTGACCACTCCCCTCCAGCACCACATGAGCCCAGTCCACGGTCGCCAGCACGCGCTCCAGCCGCAGTGTCATTTCCAGATCTCGCACTTCATCTCGCCGTCTATTTCGGGATGACAACCGTAATTTACATGGCCGAAATTGGGATTTATACAGGAACTTAGCATGAAAACGTTCCTGTATTTTTGCCCGAGTTGCCGGCCGCATACAGGAACGAAATTCGTCCCTACGTCGGCTATCCGGGCGAAGGCGCTTACGGCAGGCTCGTTTCCTGTACGCGACTGCCTACGACATGACGTGACTGAGCACCCAAGCCCTCTACCAAGCGATTGTTTGGAAGCCGTCATCCTGGATGACCTGCTGCGCCGGTGGGGACCGCTGTTGCAAGGCGACGCGCTTCGCCGCGCATTGGGCTTCTCGACCATGACAGCACTGCGCCAAGCCATCACGCGTGGCACCACGCCAGTGCCCTTGTTCAAGATCGACGGCCGTCGTGGTCGCTATGCACTTACCTGGACGGTGGCGCACTGGCTAGCCAGCCATTCCGCGGACAGCTGCGCCAACATCGCATCCAAATCGACAGGAGGTTCGCACCCCGACGCAACTTCGCTCGCTACGCCCGCGCCAGAAATGAAAAGGCCCCTGTTCGAGCAGGGGCCGGAGACGCCTTAAGGCAACTCACACCGGAAGCGTCCCTCATTTCGGCTACAGCGTCAAGCCGCTTGCGGCTTGATCGGCTTCCGTTTGCCTGAGGAAACGCTATGCCCTACTGCACGTCTGCGGACGCGGCACTGCAGAGCCTGTCCGTTCGTTGTGTCTCGTCTCGCTTGGTCGTACCGCGTAACGCGGTCACCCGCCTCCGCCTCCAAGGTAGGAGCTGATCGATGGCGGCCATTGAACGCACTGCATACCCCCAATTCCGCCGCACGCCGGTCGTACGTGAACTAGTCCGAACGTACACACCGACCGACGCTGAGCTCGAATTTGTCACCAAGCGCACACGTCAGCCCGGCCACCGCTTGCTGCTAACGGTATTACTCAAGACCTTCCAGCGACTGGGGTACTTCTGCGCGATTGAGGAAATTCCCCCTGCCGTGATCCGCCATATCCGTGGCGCCCTGAAGTTGCGTGCGCAGGTGAAGCTGGACCATATCGAGCCACGTACGCTCTACCGCTATCACGCCCAAGTGCGGGCCTACCTCGGCGTCCGTGAATTTTCCAAGGGCGGCCTGGACATCGCCACCCGCGCTGTCGTCGAAGCGGCTGCGGCGATGGACAACCCTGCCGATCTGATCAACGTAGCGATCGAGCAGCTGGTTCGCGATCGTATCGAGCTGCCGTCGTTCTCGACGCTAGACCGACTGACTCGCCGGATTCGCGCGCTCATCAATGGACAGTATTTCCGCCAGATTTCGAGTCGACTGACGCTCGAGGAAAAGCAGCGCCTAGATGACATGCTCATGGTTGAACCTGGTCAATCCAAGAGCCCACTACAACGGGTCAAGCGCCTGCCAAAACGTGGGTCGTTGACCCACTTCCTCGACCTGCTGGAGCACATTAGTGAACTTGACAGCCTCATCGGCAGCGAACAACCGCTGGCCGACATTCCCGAGCTCAAGCGCCGACACTTCGCGGCCGAGGCGCGCGCCTTGGACGCCACAGAGCTACGCGACTTCATGCCGGCGAAGCGCCACGCCATCCTGCTGTGCCTGATCCATCGGGCGCGGGTGCACGCGCGGGACGATCTGGCTGAGATGTTCATCAAGCGTATGGCGAATATCCATAACCGTGGCAAGGAGAACCTCGCACACCTGCGTGAACAATTCCGGGAGAAAGCCGAAGCGATCGTGGCGACCATGTCGGACGTGATCCGGGTGCTGGATACCCATTCCAGCGATGCGGATGCCGGCCGTGAAATTCGCCACCTCGTGGTCTCCCGCGGCGGCGTACGCGTGCTGCAGGAGGACTGCTCGGCCATCAACGCTTACAGCGGGGACAACTATCTACCTCTGCTGTGGCCATTCTACCGTCCCCACCGCGCCGCGATTTTGAAGATGGTGCGATCGCTGGACCTGAGTACCACCACGGAAGACACCGCGCTGATCGACGCCATCCAGGTAGTCATGGAGAACGAGCGAGCGCGCGGCGACTGGCTCGAGCAGCCTGTGGACCTGTCGTTTACCAGCCAGCTGTGGCGCAGCACGGTAGTGCACCGCGCGGAGAACGGCGAGGAACGCATTCACCGACGGCACTTCGAGGTATGCGTGTTTTCTGGCTTGGCCAATGAGCTCAAGTCAGGCGACATTGCCGTGCGCGGTTCGGATGCCTACGCCGATTATCGCGAGCAGCTGCTGCCGTGGGAGGACTGCGAGCCCCGCCTGGCTGACTACTGCAAGCAGGTGAACCTGCCAACCACCGCGGTGGAGTTCGTCAACGAACTGCAGACACGCCTGACGCACGTCGCGGAACTCACGGATCAGGGCTACATGGAAAACAGCCAGATCGCCACCATCGACGAGCATGGCGTGCCCGTATTGAAGAAGCCGCGAGCCAAGGAGATGACCCGTAGTGCCCGCACCTTGGAAACCGCCATCTTGGATCGGATGCGCGAGCGCAGCGTGATCGAGGTCTTGTGCGACGTCTCCTATTGGACGCAGTGGACACGGCATTTCGGGCCACTTTCCGGCTCCGATCCAAAAATCGACCAGCCTTCCCAGCGCTATGTGCTGACGACTTTTACTTACGGTTGCAACTTGGGACCAGCCCAGGCCGCCAGGCACCTGCGCGGGGCGGCCTCCGCCCACATGCTGTCGTTCGTCAACCGGCGCCACATTGATTCCAACAAGCTGGCGGCCGCCTGCCGCGACATCATCAACAGCTATGCCGGGCTCCAGTTGCCCAGGTTTTGGGGCGACGGCAAGAGCGCGGCAGCGGACGGTACCAAGTACGACCTCTATGACCAGAACCTGTTGGCGTCCTATCACATCCGGTACGGCGGCTACGGTGGCATCGCCTATCACCACGTCTCGGACACCTACGTGGCGCTCTTCTCCCACTTCATTCCTTGCGGGGTATGGGAAGCGGTCTACATCATCGACGGATTGCTCAAGAACACTTCGGACATCCAGCCCGATCGCGTCCATGCCGACACCCAGGGCCAATCCCTGCCCGTATTCGGGCTAGCGCACTTGCTGGGCATTGAGTTGATGCCCCGTATTCGCAACTGGCGCGACTACAGGTTCTTTCGTCCAGATGAGGAGGTTCGGTACGAGTACATCGACGCGCTGTTCAAAGAGACCGTCGACTGGGACATGGTCGAGCGCCACTGGAAGGATCTGATGCAGGTGGTGCTGTCGATCAAGGCCGGCAAAATCGCGGCTTCTACCCTGCTGCGCAAACTCGGCAACTACAGTCGCAAGAACCGCCTATATCAGGCCTTCAAGGCACTCGGCTCCGCAGTGCGCACCCTGTTCTTGCTGCAGTATATTTCCGATCAGGAACTGCGTGAGCAGATCACTGCCTCGACCAACAAGGTCGAGTCCTATAACGGCTTTGCCAAGTACCTGTTCTTTGGCGGCGAAGGCGTGATCGGCGAAAATGACCCACTCGAGCAGGAAAAGGCAATTAAGTACAACGACTTGGTTGCCAACGCCGTGGTGTTTTCCAACGTCGTCGAACAAACGCGGATTATCAAGAAGCTGATTCGGGAGGGTTGGAAGATCACGCGCGAGGATGTAGCAGTCCTCAGTCCTTACATCACCACCCACATCAAGCGTTTTGGCGACTACATCATCGACATGGATGCCGTCCCGGATCCGTTTGAGTCGGAACTCACGCTGGATTGACGCCGATGCTAATCTCTAGGGGCACCGGCGGGCATTAATCGAGGGAAAGGATGGGATGGAACGACCACATGGACGACAGCGAGCTGTCGAATCTGCCTGCGGAAGCCTTTGTGGGGGAAATATTGCCCTTTGAGGTCGACGATGACTGGTTGCGCACCGCCGATGCGGACGGTCAGCGCACGGCCATGCGAGAGTGGTTTCTGGCGCGCTATTGCGACCCAGCCGAGGAAACGCCTTACAACGGGCGCGAAGGCGGTTACTTGTACATCCATGGCGGTCCGTTCGATCCGGCAGACGAGCTACCCGAGCGCTTTGCTGACGTGGTCGATTTGGAGTTGATCGACGAAGTCGTCGGAGAACTGCACGATCTCCATGGTGACGCTTGGGCGCCGATTCGTCGCGATGACTTTTACGATGAAGAGTTCGGCGTCGAAGTCGACCTGAGTGTCGAGCCGCTGCGCCGATTGGTACAACGTCTGTCGCATTCCGAACAAGTTCTTAGCCTGGACGGCGCCGATAACGCCGAGGAATTGGCGCGAAAGCTGGTCTACTCCTCGATCATCACGGCCTTGGAGTCGTTCTTATGGGAGACGATGGTCTATTGGGTCGACCACGACGATGAGGTCGTGCAGAACATCGTAACCAAGCTTCCCGTTTTTCGGGAGCAGACTATCTCGTTAGGAAATATCTACGAGAAGCAGAAGAGCCTCAAGAACGACATTAAGGCCTATCTGCAGAACATCGTCTGGCATCGCTGGGATGTCGTTGCCCCGTTGCTGAAGTACGGCCTCGACATCAAGCCGCCAAGCTTCAAGCCGTTTGAAGATGCGTTGAACAAACGCCACGACATTGTGCACCGCAGTGGACACACCAAAGAAGGGATCCCGGTAGAGGTGACCATCGAAGAAATCCGCGCTCTCAGCGCAGCCGTTTCGGCTTTCGCCCATGAAGTCGAGCGATTGACGACGGTCCGGGGCGATTTTTGAGATGAGGCAAACTGTGGAAGAGCCAGTTGACAACCCTGAGCGCGATCCCAAGATCGCTCAAGAGAATGCCCAAGCCAATTTCGGCCGGCTCGTCGCAGGGGTTCCCAAGGACATTCAGGACAGGGAAAATCAGGCCGCCGACACCATCGCTCGCCTGCCCGGAAGTGCGATCAAAAAGCTTCAGGCCCTTCACCAGGAGATGACGATCATCTCTACGGCGATCTCGCCTTATGTCGCATGCAAGTAGGGCTGTACAGCCTGCTGCCACTACACAGTGCACCTCTACCCCATCGAAGCCGAACTTATCGAGAAGCGCACGCAGCACCAGCGCTTGACCCAGCCAACGCCAGAGGCTGACTTCCATGGGACGCCCTGCCCGTTCCTGACGAACGGTCGCTGCGGGATCTATGAGGATCGCCCCATGGCTTGCCGCCAACATGTCGCTTTGACAAATTCGGCATACTGGTGCGATCCCGCCCGTTCAGGAAGTATCTGGCTGCCGATGGCCCAGCTCTCCATGATCCAGACTGCGTTCCAGCAAATTCTTGAGAAGGATGGCCGTACTAGCTACCTCGACATCCGCCAAACGTTCGGCTCGAAACCGCGATTCCCCGAGCCAGGTCTGGATTCGGCCTGATGCCGCTCCTAGCTTCGCTATTAATCCGGCAAGCATTTGATATTAAAAGACTTTCTGGATTCTATGTCCTATTTTTTCACGTATCTCGGCCGTACCCCATCAAGGATGCCCTGCGAAGAAAGTGGTGACCGCACCGGCGCGCAGGACACTGGTGCGGCATCTGATGGAACGCGGGCTCACTGAGCGGCGGGCGCTGGCTGTGGTCCGGATGAGCGCCAGCGCGC
>Ga0209571_1000442_pt1 | contig 46319 bp, 40 predicted proteins | sample EBPBio102011_DNA_FD_185866 | JGI IMG/M metagenome (GOLD analysis project Ga0209571, IMG submission 185866) | Wastewater treatment Type I Accumulibacter community from EBPR Bioreactor in Madison, WI, USA - Reactor 1_1/10/2011_ DNA (SPAdes)... | ecosystem: Engineered > Bioreactor > EBPR >... | reverse complement strand
ATGCTTGGGGCGAAGGGCGCAAGGCGGCGCTCTGCCGTGAACTGACCAAGCGATTCGAGGAGATTGTGCGCGGAACCCTGGGAAGCCTCGCGCGGGACTTTGCGGGGCGAACGGTGAAGGGCGAAGTGGTGCTGGTGATCGACCGGCCGCTGGTCGAAAAGGCCGCGCCGGAAGATCTGGATGCGGCCCTCAGGCGCGCGCTTGGCAGTCTGCGCCTGCGTGATGCGGCCTCGGCCGTGGCCGAAGAGTTGGGACTGCCGCGGCGCGAAGTCTACCAGCGCGCGCTGGCCATGGGGCAGGAAGCTGCCGGGAAGGAAGAAGGGGAATGATCGGTCTGGCACCCTCTGCCGCCGCCTCGCGGGGCACCCTGCCGGACGGCCTGCGCGCCGCGAAGGCCGCCGCCGGTGCGCGCGCCTACCGGATCGGCCTTATGGCCGAAGACCGCGTGGCGGAAGCCTACGCGCGTCAGGGCCATGCGGAACTCGCCCGGCGCTGGCGCGGAGCCGGCGGCGAGCTCGACCTGATCGTCCGCATGGGCGACGAGGTGGTCTTCGTCGAGGTCAAATGCGCCGATACCCATGCCTATGCCGCCGAACGCCTCACACGGCGCCAGACCGGGCGGCTGATGCAGGCGGCCGAAGAATTTCTCGACACCCAGCCTATGGGGGCGCTGACCCCCATGCGGTTCGACGTGGCGCTGGTCGACCGGCAGGGGCGGATCGACATCATCGAAAACGCCCTTTGGACCTAAGGCCGGCGCGCGTGCTGCGCCCCATTGCATCCGGCAGGCGCTTCGGCGAACGTCGCCCGAGATAGCGGCGGCGGCGTTCGGGCAGCCTGGCCGGGGCGGCAAGCGGAGGCGGCATGAGTCTGAAGGTAGCGTTCCAGATGGATCCGATCGGTGCGGTCAACATCGACGGCGATTCCACCTTCCGCATCGCGCTCGAGGCGCAGGCGCGCGGGCACGAGCTGTTCTACTACACGCCGGACCGGCTGGCCTGGCGCGAAGGCAAGGTCGTTGCGCGGGGCTGGCCGCTTCAGGTCCGGCGCGAACGGGGCAACCACGCGACGCTCGGGCCCGAGACAGAGGTCGACCTGGCCGACTGGGACGTGGTCTGGCTCCGGCAGGATCCGCCCTTCGACATGGCCTACCTGACGACGACCTTCATCCTCGAACGGCTGATGCCGGACACGCTGGTCGTGAACGACCCCTTCTGGGTGCGCAATTCGCCTGAAAAACTCCTGGTCCTGAACTTTCCGGACCTCACGCCACCAACCATCGTCGCCCGCGACCTTGCGATGATTCGCGAATTCCGCCACCGCCACGGCGACATCATCCTGAAGCCGCTCTACGGCAACGGCGGCGCCGGCGTCTTCCGGCTCGACCCCGCGGACCGCAACCTCGCCTCGCTCCACGAACTTTTCGCCGCCTTCAGCCGCGAGCCGCTCATCGCCCAGAAATACGTCCCCGACGTGACCAGGGGCGACAAGCGCATCATCCTGGTCGACGGCGAGCCGGTCGGCGCCATCAACCGCGTCCCGGCCGAGGGCGAGACGCGCTCGAACATGCATGTGGGCGGCCGGCCCGAGAAGATCGGCCTGACCGCGCGCGACCGCGAGATCTGCGCGCGGATCGGCCCCACCTTGCGCGACAAGGGCCAGATCTTCGTCGGCATCGACGTGATCGGCGACTGGCTGACCGAGATCAACGTCACCTCGCCGACCGGCATCCAGGAGCTGGAGCGTTTCGACGGCACCAACACCGCCGCCCTGATCTGGGACGCGATCGAGGCCAAGCGGACCTAGGCGCTTGCCCTATCCGGCCGCGCCGAGCGACAGCCGGTAGCTGACCGCCTCGGCCACATGCGGCTGGCGCACCGTCTCCGACCCCGCAAGGTCGGCGATGGTGCGCGCCACGCGCAGGACGCGGTGATAGCCGCGCGCGCTGAGGTGGAAGCGGTCCGCAACGCGGGTCAGAAGCGCCCGGCCCTCGGCGTCGGGCGTGGCGATCTGGTCCAGAAGCGCGCCTTCCGCATCGGCGTTCGAGCGCACCTGCGGCTGGCCCTGAAAGCGCGCCTCCTGCACCGCTCGCGCAGCGGCGACCCGTGCGCCGATGGCGGCTGAGCTGTCACCATCTGCCGGCAGGTCGAGGTCACGGAAATCGACCGGCGGCACGTCGACGCGCAGGTCGATCCGGTCCATGAGCGGCCCGGAAATGCGCCCAAGGTAGTCCGCGCCGCAGGCCGGCGCCTTGCCGCAGGCGCGCGCGGGGTCGGCAAGCTGTCCGCACTGGCAGGGGTTGGCGGCGGCGACCAGCAGGAAGCGGCAGGGATAGCGCACATGGGCATTGGCGCGCGCGACGATGACCTCGCCCGTCTCGATCGGCTGGCGCAGGGTTTCCAGCGTGGCGCGGTTGAACTCTGGCAACTCGTCGAGGAACAGGACGCCGTTGTGCGCAAGGCTGACCTCGCCCGGTTTCGCGCCTCGGCCGCCGCCGACGATGGCGGCCATCGAGGCGGTATGGTGCGGTTCGCGGAAGGGCCGCGCGCGCGAAAGCCCCCCGGCCTCGATCAGGCCGGACAGCGAGTGCACCATCGAGGTTTCGAGCGCCTCGGCCGGCGTCAGGGGCGGCAGGATCGACGGAAGCCGCGCGGCCAGCATCGACTTGCCCGACCCCGGCGGCCCGACCATCATCACATGATGCCGGCCGGCCGCCGCGATCTCGAGCGCGCGCTTGGCCCGTTCCTGCCCCTTCACATCGCGGAAATCGCGCCCTTCCGGCCCATCGGTCGCCGCACCCGGCTCGGCCCGCGGCAGGGGGGCCTGCCCGGTCAGGTGGCGCAGCGCCGCCGTCAGCGCGGGCGCGCCATAGACCTCGGCCGCGCCAACCCAGGCCGCTTCGGGCGCCGAGGCGCGGGGGCAGATGAGCGCCTTGTCCTCGGCCGCCGCCGCCATCGCCGCCGGCAGCGCCCCCGCGACCGCCACCAGCCGCCCGTCGAGCGCCAGTTCGCCCAGCGACACCACGCTTTCGACCTTGTCCGCCGGCAGGATGTCGAGCGCCGCCAGAAGCGCCAGCGCGATCGGCAGGTCGAAGTGCGAGCCCTCTTTCGGCAGGTCGGCGGGCGAGAGGTTCACGGTGATCCGCCGCGCCGGAAGTGCGACCGCCATGGCGCCGATTGCCGCCCTGACCCGGTCGCGCGCCTCGCTCACCGCCTTGTCGGGCAGGCCCACGACCGAAAAGCCGGGCATCCCCGGCGCCAGCGCGCATTGCACCTCGACAAGCCGTGCCTCGATCCCGTCGAAGGCCACCGTATAGGTCTTGGCGATCATCCCGTCCCCTTTGCCCCGACCGGAGGCTAGGGGGAAATGGTTAGCGGGCGGTTAACGCCCGCAAGGTTGGGTTAAAAGGCGGGGTTAACCGGCCGCCTTCTCCATCGCGACGAAGGCCGGCCAGGCGTCCGGGTCATGCATCGTCTTGTCCCGGCAGAAGGCGTTGCAGAAGCCCCAGGTCCGGCCATCGAGCGCCAGGAAATGCGTGACGGGCTTGCCCGAATAGGGGCAGGCCGCATTGACCGACGGACCCTCGGACAGGGTTGCCGTGCGGGGCAGGGGGCCGGGCCAGGGGCGCTCGGCATAGGGCTTGAAGTAGCTCGGCTGCTCGGGCTCCTCGGCCAGGCCCATCGCGCGCCAGCGGCGGAACGCGGGGTCCGCAAGGTGCGCCGCGACGTAGGCGGCGGTCGCGGGCGCGACCGGCAGGTTGTAGGTCGCGATCCGGGTAGCGATGGGGGCCAGGAAGGCGTCGGCGGCCGTGTAGCACCCGAAGGCCCAGGGACCGCCGGCGCCGAACCGGGCGCGGGCGCGCGCCAGGATCAGGTCGATCCGCGCAAGGTCGGCCAGGACCTCGGGCCGGGGGGCGCTGTCGATGTAGCTCTTGCGCAGGTTCATCGCGCAATCGCCGCGCAGCGACTGGAAACCGGCGTGGATCTCGGCGCAGATATAGCGCGCCATCATCCTTGCGGCCGGATCAGTGGGCCAGTGGCCCGCATCCGGGTGGCGCTCGGCCAGCGTCTCGAGGATCGCGAGCGTCTCGCCCACCACCTCGCCCTCGGGCGTGCGCATGGCCGGGACCTGCCGCGCGGGGGGAAACTCGGACAGAAGGCGGGTGAAATCGTCGGTGTAAAGGACGCCGCGCCGGGCGGTCACCGGCAGCCCGAACTTCTCGAAGAAGAGCCATCCGCGGAGCGACCAGCTGGAATAGCTGCGGTCGCCGATGGCAAGCTCATAGGTCATGGGGCGCACTCCTTTATGCCGCGCCCTGCCTAGCAAAACCGCAGGCCCCATCAACCCCCGACCGCCATTGTCGCCGCGAACGCGAGTGCCTAGACTGCCCCGACCCATTCAGGCCCTGTCGGGCGGAGACGAACCATGCTGGCCAACCGGCGCATCCTACTCATCATCGGCGGCGGCATCGCGGCCTACAAGGCGCTTGACCTCATCCGTCGGCTGAAGGGCGCGGGCGCCTCGGTCACGCCGGTCCTGACGAAGGGCGGGGCCGAATTCGTGACGGCGCTGTCGGTCGGCGCGCTGGCTGGCGTGAAGGTCCATCAGGACCTGTTCGATCTGACGGACGAGGCCGAGATGGGTCATATCCAGCTGTCGCGCTCCGCCGACCTCTTGGTTGTCGCGCCTGCGACGGCGGACATCCTGGCCAAGATGGCGGGGGGGCGGGCGGACGATCTGGCCTCGACGCTGCTTCTTGCGACCGACAAGCGGGTGCTGGTGGCGCCGGCGATGAATGTGCGGATGTGGACCCACCCGGCGACCCGGCGGAATGTCGAGCGGCTGAAGGGCGACACTGTCCTTTTCGTCGGGCCAGAAGTCGGAGAGATGGCCTGCGGCGAGACGGGGCCCGGCCGGATGGCCGAGCCCGAGGCGATCCTGGCTGCGATAGGCGCGGCGCTGGGCGACGGTCCCCTGAAGGGTCGCCATGTGATCGTGACCTCTGGCCCCACGCACGAGCCGATCGACCCGGTGCGCTACATCGCCAACCGCTCGTCGGGGGCGCAGGGGACCGCGCTTGCGGCGGCGCTGCGCGACCTGGGCGCGCGCGTGACCTTCGTGACCGGGCCGGCGACGGTCCCGCCGCCTGCGGGCGTCGCGGTCGTGCCGGTCCAGACGGCGGCCCAGATGGCGGCGGCGGTCGAGGCGGCGCTGCCGGCGGATGCAGCGGTGATGGCTGCGGCGGTCGCGGACTGGCGGGTCGCAAATGCGAGCACCTCGAAGATGAAGAAAGACGCTTCGGGCAACGCGCCCGACCTGCGCTTTGCGGAAAACCCCGACATATTGGCGAACGTCTCGCAGGGGCCGAAGCGGCCGAAGCTGGTCGTGGGCTTTGCGGCCGAAACCGACGATGTGGTGGCCAATGCCACGGCCAAGCGCGCGCGCAAGGGCTGCGACTGGATCGTCGCCAACGACGTGCGGCCCGAGACGGGCATCATGGGCGGCAGCGACAACGCCATCACCCTGGTCAGCGCCACGGGCGCCGAGCCCTGGCCCCGCATGCCGAAGGATGAAGTCGCGCGGCGGCTCGCCACCCGCATCGCCGACGCGCTGGCCAAGGGGTGAGGGGCGATGGTCCCCCTGGAAGGCCGCCGCGCCAGATGACCGAAGTCGCGATCCTGCGAGAGGACTGGGCCGACCCCGCCGTGCCCTTGCCCGACTATGCCACGGCGGGTGCGGCTGGCGCCGACCTGCGGGCGAACTTCCCCGAAACGGCGCGGGCCGAAGGGCTGGTGCTGGCCCCCGGCGCGCGGGCGCTGGTGCCGACGGGCCTGAGGCTCGCGATCCCCGAGGGATTCGAGGGGCAGGTCCGCGGTCGCTCCGGCCTTGCGCTGCGCGACGGCATCGGCCTGCCGAACGCGCCCGGCACCATCGACGCGGACTATCGCGGGCCGGTGGGCGTGATCCTTGTGAACTGGGGCGACCGGCCCTTTACCGTGCGCCATGGCGAGCGGATCGCGCAGCTGGTGATCGCGCCGGTGGTGCGGGTGCGGTTCGCGCTGACCGACGGCCTGGACGGCACCGCGCGCGGCGCGGGCGGCTTCGGCTCGACGGGGCGCGCATGATTGCGGGGCTGGCCGTCGGCTGGGCAATGCTGGTCTTGTTGCTGCGGCTTGGCTGGCGCGCCTTCTGGGCCGGGATCGCGGCCCTCTGTGTCGCGGGGATGCTCGCGTCGGGGCTTCTGCCGCCGGACCATCCGCTTCATCGCCAGTTTGGTGCCGACTGGCGGGCCTGGGCGCTGCCGCTTCTTCTGGTCGCGGCCGGGCTTGCCTACCGCGCCGGGCTGGTGCGCCTCAAGTCCCGCATTCCCGCCGCCCAGCCGCCGACTGCAGACCCGCCCAAGGGCCCCTTTACCCCCGACGAGCTGACCCGCTACGCCCGCCACATCCTCTTGCGAGAGGTGGGCGGCCCCGGCCAGCGCCGGCTGAAGGATGCGCGGGTGCTGGTCGTCGGCGCGGGCGGCCTCGGCTCGCCCGCCATCCTTTACCTTGCCGCAGCCGGGGTCGGGCACCTGACCGTGATCGACGATGACCGGGTCGAGCCGTCGAACCTGCAACGCCAGATCATCCACCGGACAGGCGACGTGGGCAGCCCCAAGGCCGAAAGCGCGGCCCGCGCGGTCACGGCGCTGAACCCCTTCGTCACGGTCACACCGCTGGCCGAACGGCTGACCGCCGAACGCGCGGCCGAGCTTTTCCCCGGCCATGACCTGATCCTTGACGGCACCGACAATTTCGCGACGCGCGAACTGGTCAACGCGGCCGCCGTCGCCGCCCGAAGGCCCCTGATCGCCGGCGCCATCACCCAGTGGGAAGGGCAGGTCACGCTTTACGACCCCGCGCGCGGCGGCCCCTGCCTGACCTGCCTTTTCCCCGAGGCGCCGGCGCCCGGCCTTGCCCCCACCTGCGCCGAGGCGGGCGTCATCGCGCCCCTGCCGGGGATCGTGGGCTCGATCATGGCGCTCGAGGCGGTGAAGGTCCTGACCGGCGCGGGCGAGCCCCTGCGCGGCCGCATGCTGCTTTGGGACGGGCTCTATGCCGACACCCGCATCATCGCGACCGAACGGCGCGTGGACTGCCCGGTTTGCGGCGGCGCGCAGGCGCTGGACGAGCCCGACGCGAAGCCTTAGCCTCTGGCCCGTGATCTCCAAGGGAGCTGCCCAATGAAACTCGCCTATGCGCTTGCCGGCCTTGTGGCCGGCGCCGTCCTTCCTGCCCTGCCGGCCACCGCCGCCGACCTTCCCGACCTGAAGGGCCGCGAAGTGGTGGTCGTGACCGAAAACGCCTTCCCGCCCCTTCAGTTCCTGGACAAGTCCGGCGCGGCCGTAGGCTGGGAATACGACGCCATGAACGACATGGCCAAGCGGCTGAATTTCAAGGTGAAATACGAAAACACCAGCTGGGATGCCATGATCCCGGCGGTGAGCGAGGGCCAGTTCGACATCGGCATGACCGGCATCACCATCCGCGACGACCGCAAGGAGAAGGTCGATTTCTCGGACCCCTACATGCATTCGGAAATGGTCATGCTGGTGCGCGGCGACGAAAGCCGTTTCACGGACGCGAAAAGCTTCGGCGCCGATCCGAAGCTTCTGATCGCCGCCCAGCCCGGCACCACGCCCTTCTATACCGCGGTGTACGAGGTCCTGGACGGCAACGAGGCCAACCCGCGCGTGAAGCTCTTTGAAACCTTCGGCGCGGGGGTCGAGGCGCTCAAGTCCGGGGACGTGGACCTGGTCCTGACCGATGGCACCTCGGGCAACGGCTATGTCGCGGCGTCCGAGGGCAAGCTGAAGATCGTGGGCCAGCCGCTCGGCGGCGAGGATTACGGCTTCATCTTCAAGAAGGGCTCTGACCTTGTCGCGCCGATCAATGCGGCGATTGCCGCGATGAAGGCCGATGGCACCTTCGATGCGCTGAACAAGAAATGGTTCCTCGACTACAAGATGGGGGAGTGAACCGCCAACCAGCGGGCCGCGCGGCATCCCCGCGCGGCCGTCCCGGACCCCTAGCCCGGACCCCTGGCCGGTCCGGGGCCTTGTGACAGATGACGCCTCCAACCCCCGACAAACCCGAATTTCCCTACTGGCTGGTCGTGCTGATCGCGACCGGCCTCGTGCTCTTTGGCCTCGTTTTTGCCGACCCGGTCTATACGCAGGCGCTGGCGGTCCTGTCGAAGGGGATCGGCGTCACGCTCTTCGTCACCGCCGTCGCTTTTACGCTCGCCTCGGTCCTGGGGCTGGCGGTCGCGCTGGCGGGGCTGTCCGGCAACATCGTCCTGCGCCAGACCGCGCGGCTTTATGTCGAGCTGATCCGCGGCGTGCCGATCATCGTGCTGCTGCTCTACGTCGCCTTCGTGCTGGCTCCGGCGAGCGTGGCCTTTTGGAACTGGGCGACCGCCTGGACCGGCCTGCCGCCCGCCATGACGCGCGATTTCCCCTTCCTTTGGCGCGCGATCATCGCCCTTGCCATCGCCTACGCCGCCTTCCTGGCCGAGGTCTTTCGCGCCGGCATCCTGTCGGTCAACCCGGGCCAGATCGAAGCTGCCAAGGCGCTGGGCCTGAACGGTCGCCAGCGCTTTCGCCATGTGGTCTTCCCCCAGGCCTTCCGCACCATCCTTCCGTCCTACGCCAACGACTTCGTGGCCATGGTCAAGGACAGCTCGCTCGTCTCGGTCCTGGGGGTCGCCGACGTGACCCAGCTTGGCAAGGTGACGGCCGCCGGAAACTTCCGCTATTTCGAAACCTACAACCTGGTCGCGCTCATCTACCTGACGATGACCATCACCCTGTCGCTGGCGCTGCGGCGGCTGGAAAAACGCCTGCGCGCGAAAACCAAAGAGGCATGAGAGCATGACGAACCCGCTTCTGGCCCCGTTCCCCGGACCCTTCGGCCTGCCGCCCTTCGACCGGATCAAGGACACGGACTTCGCGCCCGCCTTCGAGGTCGCCCTGGCCGAGGCGCGGGCCGCCTACGCCGCCATTGCCACAGACCAGCGCACGGCCGATTTCGCCAACGTGGTCGGCGCGATGGAGCGGGCCGAACGGACGCTTGCGCAGGTCGGCGGCGTTTTCTGGAACCTGGTCGGGGCCGACAGCAACGACGCGCGGCAGGCGATCGAGAGCGACATGGCGCCGAAGCTCGCGGCCTTCTCCTCGTCCGTTCTTCTGGACCCCGCGCTTTACGCCCGGCTGAAGGCGGTGCCCGAGGCGGGCCTCGGGCAGGAAGAGGGGCGCGTCCTGATGCTCTATCGTCGCGCCTTCCGGCGGGCGGGGGCCGAGCTTGACGGCCCGGCCCGCGCCCGGATGGCCGCAATCACCGAGCGCCTTGCGGTCCTGACGACCGAGTTCGGCCAGAAGGTCCTGGCCGAGGAAAAGGACTGGATGTTGCCCCTGTCGGACGCTGACCTTCAGGGCCTTCCCGATGCGTTGGTCGCCGCACTGCGTGCCGCCGGGGCCGAGCGCGGGCAGCCGGGCCCGGTCATGGTCCTCAGCCGCTCGCTGGTCGTTCCCTTCCTGCAATCGAGCCCGCGCCGCGACCTGCGCCGCAGGATCCACGCCGCCTGGATCGCGCGCGGCGCGAACGGCAACGCCAATGATACGAGCGCGCTGGTAACCGAGATCCTGACCCTCCGGCAGGAACGCGCGCGGCTCATGGGCCATGCGTCCTTCGCCGCCTTCAAGCTTGAAACCGAAATGGCCGGGACCCCCGACCGGGTGCGCGATCTGCTGACCACCGTCTGGCCCAAGGCGCTCGCCAAGGCGGCCGAGGACGAGGCGATCCTGCTGGCGCGGGCGCGCGCCGACGGGGTCAACGACGCGCTCGGGCCCTGGGACTGGCGCTACTATGCCGAGGCCCGGCGGCGGCAGGAGCATGACCTAGACGAGGCCGTCCTGAAGCCCTACCTGCCGCTCGACGCGATGATCGGCGCTGCCTTCGACGTGGCCGGGCGGCTCTTCGGCCTGTCCTTCCGCCCGCTCGACGTGCCCCTTTACCATCCCGACGTGCGCGCCTGGGAGGTGACGCGCGACGGTGCCCATGTCGGCATCTTCATCGGCGACTATTTCGCCCGCCCCTCGAAGCGCGGCGGCGCCTGGATGTCGGACTTCCGGCCGCAGCACAAGCTTGACGGCGGCCAGTCGCCGATCATCGTCAACGTCTGCAACTTCGCCAAGGGCGACCCGGCGCTTCTGGGCTGGGACGATGCGCGCACGCTTTTCCACGAGTTCGGCCATGCCCTGCACGGGCTTCTGTCGGACGTGACCTGGCCCATTGTCTCGGGCACCTCGGTCGCGCGCGACTTCGTGGAACTGCCGAGCCAGCTTTACGAACATTGGCTCGAAACGCCCGAGGTCCTGAAGGCTCACGCCCGCCATTACCAGACCGGCGCGCCGATGCCCGACGACCTGCGCGACCGTTTGCTGGCCGCCCGGACTTTCGATGCGGCCCACGGCACGGTCGAATATACCGCCGCCGCCCTGGTCGACCTGACGCTGCACGGCGAGGCGCCCCCGGCCGATGTCCTGGCCCGGCAGGAGGCGATCCTGACCGACCTTGGCCTGCCCGCCGCCATCCGCCCCATGCATTCGGCAAGCCATTTCCGCCACCTCTTCGCCGGTGACGGCTATTCCGCCGGTTACTACAGCTACATGTGGTCCGAGGTGATGGACGCCGATGCGTTCGAGGCCTTCGAGGAAGCCGGCGATCCTTTCGACCGGGCGACGGCGGACCGGCTTTACCGGCTCTTGTCGTCGGGCGGCAGCGTTGCGCCGGAAAGGCTCTATACCGACTTCCGAGGCCGCCTTCCGGGGGTCGAGGCGCTGCTCCGCGGACGGGGTCTGATTCCGGCTACATGACAGGATTGTGACGATAAAACCGCAGATTGAGCGCTATAGTTTCTGATACTCGAACAATCAGGAACATTCTCAGGCACTGTTCGCCAAGAGTCCCTGAAAAATGGCAAAATTGCGGCAAAAGCTGAGCATCGTTGACACATTTCCGTGTGTGCAGGCATCTGAAACTCGTACCGTCTTAGGAGTTTCAGATGAGTATCCTCCCGCGCGCTTTGCGCACACTCGCGGCCGCTGCCCTGGTTGCCACCGCAGCCATCGGTGCACAGGCCAACACCGTCCATGTCACCCAGCAGGGTAGCTGGGTCTTCAACGACGCCAACGGCCAGAACAACTGGTCGCAGGTCGTCAGCTACACGATGAACGGTCAATACCGGAACGTCTATGCGGGCGCCTTCCGCATGAAGGCGACCGATGCGGCCGGCAAGGTCACGAACTTCATCGGCTTCTGCCTCCAGCCGCTGAACTGGCTGTCGGTGCCGAAGGACTACACCGTCTCGACGAACCTGTCGCAGTCGGTCGTCGGCCAGCTCGGCGCTCTGGTCAAGAACGCCATGTCGAAGGTCATGGACAGCCAGACGGCTGCCGCCTTCCAGCTGGCCGCCTGGGAAATCGCCAACGAAACGTCGGGCACGTTCGACCTGTCGACTGGCGCCTTCAAGATGTCGAATGCGCCCTCTGGCACCCAGTCGCTTGCCCAGTCGTGGCTGAACCTGATCCAGGGCGGCACCTGGAAGCCGAACCTGAACGTCACCCTGTTGTCGGCCCCCGGCACGCAAAACCTGGTGACCGACATCACGCCGGCGCCCGTTCCGGTTCCGGCGGCGGGCCTGATGCTGATCGGCGGTCTTGCGGGCTTCCTGGGTCTGCGTCGTCGCAAGTCGGCAAAAGTCCACGCCTGAGGGTTAGGACGGGGCTGTCCTATACCCGGCGGAATATGACAGTCGGGGGGCGCGTCACAGCGCCCCCCTTGTCATTTCCGGGACCCGCCCGCACCCCCTTTCCCTTTGCGCCCGGCCATGGCAGGGAAGGCACGTGGCAAACGGGGGACAAGATGCAGGATTTCCTGATTATCGGCGGCGGCATCGCAGGTATATCGGCGGCGGCGCGCCTGTCGCACATGGGCTCGGTCACGCTTTTGGAGGTCGAGCCGCACCTGGCCCACCACGCCTCGGGCCGCTCGGCGGCACTTTATGAACCGTTCTACGGGCCCGGTCCCATCGTGGCCCTGTCCAAGGCCTCGGGCGTCTACCTGCGCGACGAACATGGCGGCGTCCTCAGCCCGCGCGGCATGATGGTCGTGGCCGAGGAAGGCCGCGAGGCGGCCTTCGCTGCCGACCGTGCGACCATGAACCTGACCGAAATATCGGTCGACGAAGCACTGACCCACATGCCGATCCTCAACCCGGCCGTCGTGCGCCATGCGGCCTGGGCGGACCACGCCTGGGACATCGACACCGACCTCTTGATCCAGAACTTCCTGCGCGAGGCGCGGCGGAACGGCGCCCTGGTCGAAACCAGCGCGCCGGTGACGCGGATCGAGCGGACCTCGGCAGGCTGGCGGGTCGAGACGGCCAAGGGCCCGCACGAGGGCGCGCTTCTGGTGGACGCAGCCGGCGCCTGGGTCGGCGAGGTGGCAAAGATGGCGGGCATCGCCGGCCCGCGCTTCCAGCCCATGCGCCGGTCGATGGCCCGGATCCCCGCGCCGGGTGGCCTTGACGTGTCGCACTGGCCGATGACCTTCGGCGCGGGCGAGACCTGGTATTCCAAGCCCGACGCCGGCGCCCTGATCGTCTCGCCGGCCGAGGAACATCCGGCCGATCCCCATGACGCCTGGGCCGACGACATGGTCCTGGCCGAGGGGCTCTCGCGCTATGAGGCCATGGTGACGGAACCCGTGACGCGGCTCCTGACCTCGTGGGCGGGCCTGCGCACCTTCTCGCCCGACCGGGTGCCGGTCATCGGCCGCGACCCGATTGATCCGGCCTTCTTCTGGCTCGGCGGGCAGGGGGGCTACGGCTTCCAGAGCGCGCCGGCCGTCAGCCGTCTGGTCGCCGACCTTATCGCAGGCACCGAGGCCGAAGGCCCGATCGACGCGGCCACGGTCGCCGCACTTTCGCCGGCGCGGTTCCTCTGAGCCGCCGAGGCGGGTGACAAGTGCGCCCTGTCGGGCTAAGGCAGTCGAAATCAAGGCAGGCAGAAGCGATGACCCTTTCCACCGCACGCGGCGTTCGCGCCCCTCTGGCCCCCGTTTTGGCCCTTGCGAGCCTCGCCCTTCTGGCGGCCTGCGGCAGTGGCGGCGGTGGCCATCCCTATGGAATTCCACCCCAATTCGGTGACACGAAGCCGCACTCCTGGTCGGGCAAGGTGCCGGCGCACTATTCCGTCCACGGCGTCGACGTGTCGCGCTACCAGGGCAATATCGACTGGCCGCGCGCCTCTGGCTCGGGCGTCGCGTTCGCCTTCATCAAGGCGACCGAGGGGGTCGAGATCGCGGACCCCATGTTCCGGACGAACTGGCAGCAGACGGCCTCCATCGGGCTGCCGCGCGGCGCCTATCACTTCTACTATTTCTGCCGCACGGGCGCCGATCAGGCGCGCTGGTTCATCCAGAATGTGCCGCAGGATGGCTCGGCGCTGCCCCCGGTCCTTGACATCGAATGGACGCACTCGCGCTCCTGCCCGCGCCGGCCGGACCCGGCGACGGTGCGTGCCGAGGCGCTCGATTTCCTGAACATCGTCGACGCCTACTACGGCAAGAAGCCGATCATCTATACGACCGTCGACTTCTTCGAGCAGAACCAGATGTGGATGCTGGACGACTATCCCTTCTGGCTGCGCTCGGTCGCTGGCCATCCGAAGGATGTCTATGGCAGCCATCACTGGACCTACTGGCAATACACCGGCACGGGCCTTGCGCCGGGCTTCAACGGCAATGTCGACCTGAACGCCTTCTACGGCTCGCCCGCCGAATTCCAGCAATGGGTCGCGAGCCGCTAGGGCCCGCGTTCGTAGAACACCTCTCCGGCCTCGGCGCCGGGCAGGGGGTCCGGCCCGGTCCAGGGCTGGGTGGCCACATGGGTGAAGCCGGCCTTTTCCAGGACCCGGCGCGAGCCGAGGTTCATGGCCATCGTCTCGGCCCGCAGTCGCGTGACGCCGAGCCGGGTCAGGGCAAGCGTCGCGATGTCGCCCACCGCCTCGGTCCCGTAGCCCCGGCCCCAGGCTGCGCGCGCGAGCCGATAGCCGATTTCGGCCACCTGCTCGCCACCACGGGCGCCTTCATCGAACAGCGCGATCCAGCCGACGAAGGCGCCTGTTTGACGCTCGTGGATGACAGCCACCTCGGGTTCGTTCCCGCGAGGGGTCAGGAAGGGTGCATCGGTAAGACCCGCCTCGGGCACCGGCAGGCCGCCGTTCAGATGGCGCATCACCTCGGGGTCGCGTTCTAGGGCGATCAGGTCGGCGCGGTCGTCGGGCGTCGCGGACCGGATGGCGAGGCGTGGGGTCAGGAGTGACAGGTTTGCAAGCATGAAAAAAGCCTGCCCCCACAGGGGACAGGCTGTCAAATCGTTCGAGGCGCAGGCGGCTCAGCCGTCGACGCGGATGCGCGCGTTCGAGGGGTCGAAGGGGCTGTCCTCAACCACTTCGGCGTCCCAAAGCTGGCGCAGCATCCGCACCTGCAGCTTCTGGCCCGTGACCGCCAGGTCGGGGCGCACATAGCCCATGCCGATCTGCTTGCCGAAGGCCACCGACCAGCCGCCCGAGGTCAGGCGCCCGACCTTCTCGCCGTTCAGGACCAGCGCTTCCTTGCCCCACGGATCGGTATCGGCCGGCCCGTCGATCAGCAGCGTGACGCATTTCGACCGGACGCCGGTGTCGATCATCGCCTGCTTGCCGCGGAAATCCTTGCCCAGGTCGATGAACCGGTCGAGCCCCGCTTCGGCCGGGGTCGCGTCCCGGCCGAGTTCGGTCCCGAACGCGCGGTAGCTCTTTTCCTGACGCAGCCAGTTCTGCGCCCGGGCGCCGACGCCCTTCAGCCCGTGCTTTTCGCCGACCGACCAGAGCAGGTCCCAAAGGTAGCGGCCGAACTCGATCGGATAGTGCAGTTCCCAGCCCAGTTCGCCCGTATAGGCCACGCGGATCGCGCGGACCGGGCACATGCCCAGCTCGATGTTGCGATACGAAAGCCACGGGAAACGCTTGTTGCCCAGGACCGTGTCGGGATTGGCGTCCTTCACGATGTCCTTCAGCAGCGCCCGCGCATTCGGGCCGGCCAGCGCGAAGACGCCCCACTGGGTCGTCACGTCATGGGCATCGACCCAGTCGCCGCCCTTGGCGCGGAAGTCCTCGATCGACTTCTTCAGGAAGTCGCTGTCATAGCTCGTCCAGGCCCCGGCAGAGATGATGTAATACTCGTCCTCGGCCAGCCGCACGATGGTATATTCGGTCCGCGTCGTGCCCGCGTCGGTCAGCGCATAGGTCAGGTTGATGCGCCCGACCTTCGGCAGCGCGTTGCAGGTGAACCAGTCCAGGAAGGCCGTCGCGCCCGGACCCCGGACCAGGTGCTTCGTGAAGGCCGATGCGTCGATGATGCCGACCGTGTTGCGCACCGCCTCGGCCTCTGCCTGCGCATAGGGCCACCAGGCGCCGCGGCGGAAGGAGCGGCTGTCATGGTCGAAGGTCGCGGGCGCACCGACCGGGCCGTAGTAGTTCGGCCGTTCCCAGCCGTTCACCTGGCCCATCTGGGCGCCCATGGCGATCTGGCGGTCGTAGGCGGGTGCGGTCCGAAGGGGACGGCAGGCTTCGCGCTCTTCATCCGGGTGGTGCAGGATGAAGACATGCTCGTAGCATTCCTCGTTCTTGCGCGCCGCATATTCGGTGGTCATCCAGTCGCCGTAGCGGCGCGGGTCGAGCGAGGCCATGTCGATCTCTGCTTCGCCCTGGGTCATCAACTGGGCCAGGTAGTAGCCCGTGCCGCCGGCTGCCGTGATCCCGAACGAGAAGCCTTCCGCGATCCACATGTTGCGCAGGCCCGGCACCGGCCCGACCAGCGGGTTGCCGTCCGGCGTATAGCAGATCGGGCCGTTGAAATCGTCCTTCAGCCCCACCGTCTCGGACGAGGGGAGGCGGTGGATCATCGACAGATATTCCGTCTCGATCCGCTCGAGGTCGAGCGGGAAGAGGTCGGCGCGGAAGCTTTCCGGCACGTCATAAAGGAAGCGGGCAGGGGCGTTGCGTTCGTAGGGCCCAAGGATCCAGCCGCCGCGTTCCTCGCGCACATACCACTTGGCATCGGCGTCGCGCAGGACGGGGTGTTCGGGGTTGCCGGCCTTGCGCCAGGCGACGAGAGCCGGGTCGGGCTCGGTCACGATATACTGATGTTCGACCGGAATGGCCGGGATCTTGACGCCCAGAAGCCGGGCGGTGCGCTGGGCATGGTTGCCGGTCGCGGTTACGACATGTTCGGCGTGGATCTCGAATGTTTCCTCGCCCGGCACCAGCATGCCGCCCTTTTCGACCATCATGTGCCCGCGCACGACCCATTCGGACCCGGTCCACGTATAGCTGTCGACCTGCGCCTTCTGCACGATCTCGCAGCCGAGCTGCCGGGCACCCTTGGCCATGGCCTGGGTCACGTCGGCGGGGTTGATATAGCCGTCCTGCGGATGGAAGAGCGCGCCCTTCAGGTCCTCGGTGCGGACAAGCGGCCAGCGTTCCTTGATCTGGGCGGGCGTCAGGAACTCGTGATAGACCCCGGCGGTTTCCGCGACCGAGGAATAGAGCATATATTCGTCCATCCGCGCGTCGGTCTGGGCCATGCGCAGGTTGCCGACGACATAGAAGCCCGCGTTGAGGCCGGTTTCCGCCTCGAGCCCCTTGTAGAAGTCGACCGAATATTTGTGGATGTGGGTCGTCGCGAAGGACATGTTGAAGAGCGGCAGCAGCCCCGCCGCATGCCAGGTCGAGCCCGAGGTGAGCGCGTCGCGCTCCAAGAGGAGCGTGTTCCAGCCGGCCTTGGCCAGGTGGTAGGCGATGCCGGTTCCGACGGCCCCGCCGCCGACGACAAGGGCTTTGACATGGGTTTTCATCGGGCGACTCCGCATGGGAAAATGTGCCCCCTATCTGCCAGAGCGGCGTCAACGCCGAAAGGTCTGCCCGACCTATAATTGTCCAAAAGCGACATGAGCCGCCTGCGGGGTGTCGGTGACAGGCAAGGTGGACCCTTTGCGCCATTTGTCGCACCGGTGCGGCCGACGGGGCGTTTGACGGGACGGGTCAAGGCGTCCTAAGAGGCCGCCATGTCGTTCGGTCGTGCGCAAAACGGGATGGAGTGGTGGGGCAGCCTTCTGGCGCTGCTCGCCGTCCTGACCTGGGCGCTGGTGCCGCAGGGGACCATGGCCGCGGCCGGCCCCGAAGGCCCCCACCTGGTCATCTGTTCTAGCGACGGCCCCGTCACCATGGTGATTGGCGCCGACGGCTCTGCGCGGCCCGCAAGTCCCGACCAGCGGCCCGCAACGCCGATGGACCCCTCGCATTGCCCCTGCGTGGCGGGGCTGACCGCCGCCGCGCTGCCCACACCTGCGCTCTGGCCGCCGATCCAATTTGCCGAGGTCGAGGACGTGGCGCTGCCCCGCGCCTTGCCCCCGCACGCCAGTGCTGAACGGCTCCGCCCCGAAAGCCGCGGTCCCCCCCTTCTGTCCTGATCCGTCCCGGACCCGCGCGCCCATCACGGCGCGTCTCAGACCTATCAGGAGCTTTCCATGCCCACATCCTTCGGGCAGGCCGCAGTGCCTGCAACAGTGCCTGCAACGGCGCCTGCCGCCCCTTCGGCCATCCAGCCGACGGGAGCCCCGCGCACCAACCCGCTTTATTTCGCCATCTGGCGCTGGCACTTCTACGCCGGGCTTTACGTCATCCCCTTCCTCGTCATGCTGGCCGTCACCGGCCTTGCGATCCTGTGGTTCAAGACCATCGCGCCCGAATTCGGCGAGGGGCTGAAGGTGGCACCGGCCCAGGTCGCGCTCAGCCCCGCCGCACAGGCCGAAGCCGCCCGCGCCGCCCTGCCGGGGGCAACGGGCGTCACTGAATACGTCACGCCCTGGGACGCCACCCGCGCGGCGCTCGTGACGGTGACCGACAGGGACGGCCTGTCGCAGGTCGTGGCGCTCGACCCCTACCGGGGCACCGTCCTGCGCGTCACGCCAAAGGAAAACGGCTGGGAGGCGCTGGCCGAACGCATCCACGGCACGCTGATGATCGGCTGGATCGGCGACCGGCTGATCGAGCTGGCGGCGGGGCTTGGCCTTCTTCTGATCGTGACCGGCCTCTGGCTCTGGTGGCCAAGGGCGGTGCCCGAGCGGCGGGCGGAGTTCGCGCCGGACCTGAAGGCCAGGGGGCGCGGCTTCTGGCGGTCGCTCCATTCCGTCACCGGCCTCTGGACGGCCGCGATCCTTGCAACCTTCCTTCTGACCGGCATGGCCTGGACCGGCGTCTGGGGCGAGAAGATCGTCCAGCCCTGGGGCAGTTTCCCGGCCGAGAAGTTTGGCGCCGTGCCGCTGTCGGACGAGACTCACGCCAAGATGAACCATGGTGCCAAGGACGTGCCCTGGGGGCTGGAACAGACGCAGATGCCCGCGTCGGGCGGTCAGGTCGGCCTTCCGGGACTGCCCGAGGGCACGCCGGTCGGGCTGGACAGCCTCGTGGCGCTCGGCCGCTCGCTGGGCCTTTCGGGGCGTTTCCATGTGGTGCCGCCGGCCGACGAGCGCGGCGTCTGGACGCTTTCGCAGGATTCGATGAGCTTTGACAGCACCACGCCCGGCGCCGACCGGACCGTGCATGTCGACCGCTACACGGGCCGCATCCTGGCCGACGTGCGCTTTGCCGACTATCCGGTGCTGGCCAGGATGATGGCCGTCGGCACCGCGCTGCACGAGGGGCAGGTGGGCCTGTGGAATCTGGTCCTGAATATCGTGGCTTGCGCGATGATCCTGATCCTGTGCGTGACCGGGGTGGTCCTGTGGTGGCTGCGCCGCCCGTCGGGTGCCTCCAGGCTTGCGGCGCCGCCGATGCCAGCGGATGTGCCCTTGGTCCGGGGGGTGATGCTGGTGGCGCTTGCCCTGTCGCTGGCCTTTCCGCTTCTTGGCGCGGCGCTGATCGCCGTCCTGATCCTGGACCTGACGCTGATGTCGGCCGCGCCGGGCCTGAAACGCGCGCTCAGCTGACCGGCTGCGGCCTGTCTCGCCACCGCGAGGCAGGCCAAGCCCCCGGCCGGTCTGGTCCCCGGCCGGGGGACCCTTTGGATGGACCGGGAACGCCTGCGATCTGGACGCGCGGGCGCGCCTGCGTTATCGGCAGGGAATGACCGACCAAAACGCTCAGATGTCTGTCGCGCAAGCTGCCCGGTCCCGGTCATGGCCCCGGCCATGGCCCCGCTCATGGTCCCGTCCGTCGCCCTGGGCGGTCGGGGCGGTCCTGATCACGGCGCTGGTCCTTCTGCCGATCGTCTCGGTCCTCTGGACGGCCTTTCACCCGACCGAAAATATCTGGCCGCACCTTCTGGCCACGACCCTGCCGCGCTACCTGGCCAACAGCGTCATCCTGGCCGTCGGCGCAGGCCTTCTGGCGGGCGCCGTAGGGACCGGGGCGGCCTGGCTTGTCACCATGTTCCGCTTTCCCGGCTCGCGCATCCTCGAATGGCTGCTGCTGCTGCCCCTGGCGATCCCGGCCTACATCGGCGCCTACGGGCTCGTCGATTTTCTGCAATATTCCGGGCCCGTCCAGTCCGAGCTGAGGCATCTGATGGGCTGGGCCTCGGCCCGCGACTATTGGTTCCCGGACATCCGCTCGCGCTGGGCGGCGGTCCTGGTCCTGTCGGGCGCGCTTTACCCTTACGTCTACATGCTGGCCCGCGCGGCCTTCCGCGAACAGGCGGGCGGCGTCTATGAGGTGGCGCGCGCGCTTGGCGCCGGACCCTGGCGCATGTTCTGGCAGGTGGGCCTGCCGCTCGCCCGCCCGGCGATCGCCGCCGGCATCGCCATCGTGATGATGGAGACGCTGAACGACTACGGGGTCGTTGCCTATTTCGCCGTCCAGACGCTGACCATGGGCATCTTTTCGGTCTGGCTCGAGGCCGGGAACGCCGGGGGCGCCGCGCAGATCTCCTGCCTGATCCTGGGCGCCGTCCTGGTCCTGGCGCTGGCCGAGCGGGCCGGCCGCAGCCGCTCGCGCTTTTACGCCACCGCGCGCCAGCGCCGCCCGGTGACGCCCCGGCACCTGCCGCGCGGGGCGGGGCTCATCGCCATGGGCCTCTGCCTGCTTCCTTTCCTTTTCGGCTTCGTCTTTCCGGTCGCGGTCATGGCCGCCCACGCCCTTTCCCGGCCTTCAGGCTGGGTGGCGCCCGACCTTTTGCGCGCGCTTCGCAACACGCTCGTCGTCGGCGGATCGGCCTCGATCCTGACGGTCGCCGCCGCGATCTTCATGGTCTACGGCCTGCGCCTGACCGGCTCGCGCGCCATGCGCTACCTCTTTCCCATCGCCTCGATCGGATATGCCGCTCCGGGCGCGGTGCTGGCGGTCGGGCTTCTGATCCCGCTCGCCGCCGTCGACCACCGGATCGCCGACCTGATCCAGGACCTGACCGGCCGCGACCCCGGCCTTCTTCTGACCGGCTCGGCCGCCGCACTGGTCCTTGCCTTCGCCGTGCGCTTCTTTGCGCTGGCGCAGGGGGCGGTCGACAGTGCCTTTGGCCGCATCTCGCCCTCGCTGCCGATGGCTGCACGCTCGCTTGGGCAGGGCGAGGGGGGGACGCTGGTCCGGGTCTACCTGCCCTTGATGCGCGGCTCGATCGGCACGGCGCTTCTTCTGGTCTTCGTCGACAGCATGAAAGAGCTGCCCGCGACGCTGCTCCTGCGCCCCTTCAACTTCGAGACGCTCGCGACGCGGGTGCAGGAAAAGGCGAGTCTCGAGAACCTGGCCGACGCCGCCCCTGCCGCGCTGGTCATCATCGCGGTCGGCATCGTCGCCGTGGCGCTTCTGGCGCGCTCGACGCTCGGGTCCGGCGACCGGCCCCCGCGCAAGCCGATTTGAAGCCGATTTGAAGCCGATTTGAAGTCGGGCCCCAAGACCGCTAGAAGGCGAATCGGCGCCGGATTAGCACAGCGGTAGTGCAGCGGTTTTGTAAACCGAAGGTCGGGGGTTCGATCCCCTCATCCGGCACCATTCCCCGCCAGCTTGCGCAGCGCCGCCGCCGTCGCCGCCAGCCCCATTGCCAGGTCATGGGCAGGCAGATAGCCCAGCCGGTCGCGCGCAGCGGTCGACGGCCAATCGCCCGAGGTTGTCATCAGCTCGTAAAGATGCGCGTCCGGGCGTAGCTCGCCCATTGGTCTGCCGCTCCGCACCTTGCGGACCAGCGCCTCGAACCGCTCCGTCCCCAGAACCGAGCGTCCCATCGCGCTGATCCGCGCGGCAAGGCTCGGCCGGTCCGGCGCGTCCCGGTCGGGGGCAGGGGGCCTGAGGTCAGGGGGCCTGAGGTCGTCGGCCCGCACGCGCCGGATGGTGCCACGACCCAGGATGTCGCGGTAGCCGCCAAGGAGGGCCGACCAGGGAACCGCCGCCGGGCCGTTGATGACGAACCGCTCGCGGCCCGGGTCGGGAACGGCGGCGGCCAGCAGGCAGGCAGTCGCCACATCCTCGACAAAGACCCCCTGGAAAAGACCCTCGGGCTCCGGCACCGCGATGCCGCCACCCAGAAGCGCATCGGCAAAACCGTTGGTCCAAAGCGCCGACCCCGGCCCCCAGACGAGCGTCGGTTGCAGGATCAGCGCGGGCAGGCGCCCCGCCATCAACCGCGCCTCTTCGGCGATCTTGGCCCGCCGGTAGGGACTGCCGCCGGGCGATGGTGCGCCGGGGCTTTCCTGTCCGCCGGGCCAGCCATCCTGAACGACGATCGAGCTCAGATGCACCACCCGCCCGACACGCGCCGCCTCGGCCGCTTCCATCAGCCGCTCGAAGGCCGCGACGTTCGCGGCACCCGGCTGGCGGACGTCATAGGCCAGCGAGAAAAGGACCGCCTGACCCGCCAGCACCGCGCCAAGCCGCGCCCCGTCGCCCACGTCGCCCTTGATGACGCGCGCGCCTTCGGGCCCCCCGCCGCGCCGGCTCAGGAGTGTGACCACCGCACCTTCGGCCAGCAGCCGGCGCACCAGCGTGCGGCCGATGAAGCCGGTGCCCCCGGTGACGAAGACGGGAAGGCCCTTCAGGTCTGTGATCGGCATTAAGCACCTCGGACATGGCGGTTGGCAAACTCTAGGCCGTGGATGCGGTTCCGGAAACCCGCCCCGACCAATCGCCTCGCTTTCACCCTTCTGCTCCTCGGCGGCCCGAATCTTCCCGTAGTAGGTCCGAACCAAACTTAGGCCATTTGGCCGACTGATGACGGTTGCCACACGCGGGCACCGGCGACGCTCGGGCATCTGCTGCCGGAGCGGTTCCACTGGGGCCGGCACTTCGGCAACATCCGCCAGCGCGCTATGTCGCCCCTGAAGCGGCTGATATTCATCGCCGCCTCGCCGATCATCCCGCCGATGCTCTGGGTCCGCCACGGGATCATGCAGGCGCGCTAGGGGAACGGCCTGCGCTACCTGAAGGCGCTGCCCTACCCTGATGATCCTGACCACCGCCTGGACGCTGGGCGAGGTCTGGGGGGTTATCACTCGGCGGCCGTAAGGCAGGGCGCGGCTGCAATCGAAGACCAGCCGGGCCCGGGCGGGATCAGGAAACGCACCGCGTTTCCCCCGACCGTGCGGGAACGGTGCCGCTGGACCGTCCGTGTCACAGGGCGCCAAAGGCCGGTGCCTGCCCCGGTGGGCGCGGAGCGCCCGCCATGGGCGGGGCGGGCGCTGGCCGATGGCCTTTGGGCCATCGGCGGGGACAAAAGACCACGACATCGCATGGCAGAGTCACTTGCCTCTGCCACCCGTGGACCGGCCGCGCCTACCGCGTGAACTTCTTGTACTTCACCCGCGTCGGCTCGATGCTGTCCGGCCCCAGCCGGCGCACCTTGTCTTCCTCATAGGCCTCGAAGTTGCCTTCGAACCATTCGACATGCGCATCCCCCTCGAAGGCCAGGATGTGCGTGCAGAGGCGGTCAAGGAAGAAGCGGTCGTGGCTGATGATGACGGCGCAGCCCGCGAAATCCTCGAGTGCTGCTTCAAGCGATTGCAGCGTTTCCACGTCCAGGTCGTTCGTCGGTTCGTCAAGCAGCAGGACGTTGCCGCCCGACCGCAAGAGCTTCGCCATATGGACGCGGTTGCGCTCGCCGCCGGACAGAAGGCCGACCTTCTTCTGCTGATCGCCACCCTTGAAGTTGAAGGCGCCGACATAGGCGCGGCTGTTCATGGTCGCATCGCCCAGTTCCAGCACCTCGAGCCCGTCCGAGATTTCCTCCCACACGGTCTTGTTCGGATCGAGCGCGTCGCGGGACTGGTCGACATAGGCCAGTTGCACCGTGTCGCCGAAGGTGATCGTGCCCTCGTCGGGTTTTTCCTGTCCGGTAAACATGCGGAACAGCGTCGTTTTCCCCGCGCCGTTCGGCCCGATGACCCCGACGATGCCGCCCGGCGGCAGGCTGAACGACAGGCCCTCGACCAGTTGCTTGTCGCCCAGGTGCTTGGCCAGCCCCTCGACCTCGATCACCTTGCCGCCCAGGCGCGGCCCGTTCGGAATGATGATCTGGGCGCGGCTGAGCTTTTCGCGTTCGGACTGGCCCGCCAGTTCCTCATAGGCGTTGATCCGGGCCTTCTGCTTGGCCTGCCGCGCCTTGGCGCCGGCGCGGATCCATTCCAGTTCGCGCTCAAGCGTCTTTTGCTTGGCCTTGTCCTCGCGCGCTTCCTGCGCGAGGCGCTTGGCCTTCTGCTCGAGCCAGGCGGAATAGTTGCCCTCGTAGGGAATGCCGCGGCCGCGGTCGAGCTCCAGGATCCAGCCGGTGATATCGTCCAGGAAATAGCGGTCGTGAGTGACGATCAGGATCGTGCCGGGGTATTCGATCAGGTGCTTTTGCAGCCAGGCGATGGTTTCGGCGTCAAGATGGTTCGTCGGTTCGTCCAGCAGCAGCATGTCGGGCGCTTCCAGAAGAAGCTTGCAAAGCGCCACGCGCCGCTTCTCGCCGCCCGAAAGGCTTTCGACATCCGCGTCATCCGGCGGACAGCGCAGTGCCTCCATCGCCACGTCGATCTGGCTGTCCAGATCCCACAGGTTCTGGCTGTCGATCGTATCCTGAAGGGCGGCCATCTCGTCCGCCGTCTCGTCGGAATAGTTCATGGCCAGTTCGTTGTAGCGGTCGAGGATCGCTTTCTTTTCCGCCACGCCCAGCATGACGTTTTCCCGCACGCTGAGCGCGGGGTCGAGCTGCGGTTCCTGCGGCAGGTAGCCGACCTTGGCCCCCTTGGCGGCCCAGGCCTCGCCGGTGAAATCCTTGTCGATCCCGGCCATGATGCGCAGAAGTGTCGATTTACCCGAGCCGTTCACGCCCACGACGCCGATCTTGACGCCGGGCAGGAAGTTCAGCCGGATGTTTTCAAAGCATTTCTTGCCGCCCGGATAGGTCTTGGAAACGCCATCCATGTGATAGACGTACTGATAGGATGCCATGCTGTCCCTCCGGGTGTGGTCTGTCGGGGCCTGCTCTAGGTGAGATGGGGCAAAAGGGCAATCGGAGGCAGATGATGAAAAGGCCGCCGGGGGTGCCGGCGGCCTTTCGTCTGTCGGCGCAGGATGGGCTCAGCGCTTGCCGAGCGCGTAGGCGCCATCGCCCAGCAGGGACAGGGCCAGCAGCGTGACCGCCCAGAAGGCCGGGAATTCCCAGCCGCCGCCTTCGTTCATGAAGAAGAAGCCGGGGGCGAAGTGGACGGTAGCGATCGCGCCCAGAAGGATCGGGATCAGCGCGAGCGACACGAGGCGGGTCTTGAACCCGACGATCAGCGCGAGACCGCCGAGGAGTTCGGCGGCCATGATCAGATAGGCCATCGGGCCGGGCAGGCCGAGGCTCTGGAAGAAGGCGGCAGTGCCGGAGGGGGTGAAGATGACGATCTTCAGCCAGGCATGGGCCAGAAAAAGGCCGCCGTTGGCAAGGCGCAGGATCAGCGCGGCCAGATCGGGATTGGTCGTCGTGGCGAGTGTGTCATAGGTCTGGGTGGTCATGGGGCTGTCCTTTCGGTTCGCGGCCGGGATTGGCGATGGCTGGCTAATCGCGCCTATCGCGGCGCAACTCCATTCGACGGGCCCGCACAGGGGATGTGCGCCGCTGCAAGGCGAGGCAGACTGCCGTCCACAAAAGAAGGGCGCGCCGCTTTAGAATGGCGTTTCGAACCAGGGTTTGGCGGAAAACCGGAACGGACAGGCATGCGCTCGGGGCTCAGGCCGCCAGCTGGCCGGTCAGGCGGGCAAGGAAGGCGTCGCAGGCGGCAAGCTCGGTTTCGGCGATGAATTCGTCGGGCTGGTGGCCCTGCGCCATGTCGCCCGGACCGCAGACGACGGTCGGGATGCCAAGGGCGGCGAAGAATCCCGCCTCGGTGCCGTAGGCGACCTTGGTCAGGCCCGGCGCGGTCAGCGCGGCGGCCACGGCCGTGACCACGGGCGCCTCGGGCGCGGTGTCGAGCCCGGGGTAGCGGTTCGTTTCGGCAATTTCGATCCGGCCGCCGGGGGCGAAGGCGTCAGTGATCGCCGCCGCGCGGGCGGCGATGCGGGCCGCCAGATCGTCGATCGGCTCGGCGGCCAGCGCGCGGATCTCGTAGGCGATCTCGGCCCGGTCCGGCACGATATTGAGCGCGAGCCCGCCCGTCAGCCGCCCGGCATGAACGGTCGAATAGGGAATGTCATAGCCGCCGTCGCGCGCGCCCTCCGCCGCGAGCCGGTCCAGTTCGGCCCGAAGCGCCTGCACCATATCGGCCGCGAGGTGCAGCGCATTGGTGAAGTTCGGCGCCATGGCCGAATGGCCGGCGGTGCCGTGGCATGTGGCAAGATAGGCGGCCTTGCCCTTGTGGCCGGTGGCGATCCGCATCAGCGTCGGCTCGCCCACGACCGCGAACTCGGGCCGCCCGAGCGCGGGGATCAGGTGCGGCACCATGTTTGGGATGCCCAGACACCCCAGTTCCTCGTCCCACGACAGGGCGAGCAGAAGCGGCCGGGCAAGGGGCCGGGCCGCTGCCCCTTCGGCCGCCGTCAGCATGGCGGCGACGAAGCCCTTCATGTCGGTCGTGCCCCGCCCGTAAAGGCGCCCGCCCTCGCGCGTCATCCTGTAGGGCGCGCGCGTCCAGGCCTGCCCTTCGGCCGGGACCGTGTCGGTATGGGCCGACAGAAGAATGCCGCCATCGACCGCCGGGCCGATCCGGGCGAAAAGCCCGGCCTTCTGGCCACCGGGCAGCGCGATGCGCGTGACATCGGCGCCAATCGCGCCCAGCCGGTCCTGCAGGAACCCGATCACCTCAAGGTTCGGATCGCGCGAGACGGACGGCAGGGCGATCAGCCGGTCGAGCGTGTCGAGCGTCGCCATCAGGCCGTCCCCCCGGCTGCGATGATCGACTTGCCGCGCCAGACATCGGCCGGCCAGTCGGTGAAGGGCGCGATCGGCTCCCAGCCAAGCCGGTCGTAAAGCGCCAGCGCCTCGGGCAGCGCGCTGTTGGTGTCGAGCCGGAGGCGGCTCAGGCCAAGGTCCAGCGCCGCCGCCTCGATCCCCGCCATCAATTGCCGGCCGAGCCCCAGCCCGCGCGCGGCCGGATCGGTCCAGAGCCGCTTCACCTCGCCCAGGCCCGGCGCCACCGTCTTGACCGCCACGCAGCCCATGACCGCGCCATCCGCAGCCTCGGCCAGAAGGAAGGCGCCCGAGGGCGCGCGAAAGCGGGGCGCCTCGGGGTCGGGGAAGGGCAGGTCGGTCGCGCCAAGTGCGGGGATGCGCGCGGCCAGAAGGGCGGCATAGGCGGCCAGGCAGGCGCGCGCGCCCGCTTCGTCGGGGTCGGCGGGGCGCAAGGAAAGGGGCGTTGCTGGCCGTGTTGCTGGCATGGCGCCGACAGTAGGCCGGGCGATCCCAGCGTCAAGGGGCGGCTCACGGCGGCTTGATCGCCCGGGGGCCGGAAGGGCAGGGCGCGCGAGGTTGACACCGCCCTCTCTCCGGGGCCAGAACGGAGGGTGTTTGCCAAGGGTGGAAGACACGCAGAAGGGGCAGCCGTGCAGGGTTTTCCGGTCGCGTTTCGGGGAATGAAGGTGGGCCTTCTGGGCGGCTCGTTCGACCCTGCGCACGAAGGCCACGCGCACCTGACGCGCGAGGCGCTGAAGCGGCTGGGCCTTGACCGGGTCTGGTGGCTGGTGACGCCCGGCAACCCCCTGAAGCCGAACCCGCCCGCCCCCCTTGCCGCCCGGATGGAGCGCGCGCACGACGTGATGCGCGATCCGCGGGTGACGGTCACCGACCTCGAATCGCGGCTTGGCACGCGCTACACGGCCCAGACGCTGCAACGTCTGCAGGCGCTTTATCCCGGCGTGCGGTTCGTCTGGCTGATGGGCGCGGACAATCTGGCGCAGTTCCACCTGTGGCAGCAGTGGGACTGGATCTTCCGCCATGTGCCGATCGCGGTCTTTGCCCGCCCCGGCACGCGGCTCGAGGCCAAGGGCGCCCGCGCGGCCGAGGAATATGCCCGCTGGCGGCTTCCGGTGCACCTGGCACGGACACTCGCCGATCACACGCCGCCGGCCTGGGTCTTCCTGGACATGCCGATGAACCCGCTTTCCTCGTCCGAGATCCGGGCGCGTGGCGAATGGAAGGGGACCGCGGAATGAGCCTGACACGACGCGGACTGGTCGGCGGGCTGGCCGCCCTGACGGTTGGGTTGACGGCGGGGATCGCGGCACCGGCGCTGGCCGAGACGAAGAAGAAAAAGAAGAAACCGGCCAGGAAGCCCGCGAAGAAACCCGCCGTGAAACCGGCGCCCGTGGTCCTTGGCACGGCCGAAGAGATCGTCGCGGCGGCGGGTCTGAGCGGCATGGTCAGCTACGTCCTGGCCGACCGGGCAACCGGCGCGATCCTTGAGCAGCGCGATGCCGACCGGCCCATGCCGCCGGCCTCGACCGCCAAGACGCTGACGACGATCTATGCGCTGGCGGCCCTTGGGCAGGACTACCGCTTTACGACAGACCTTCTGCCGCTCGGCCCCGTTTCAGGCGGCCGCGTCTCGGGCGGCCTGCTGCTTGCGGGGGGCGGGGATCCCACGCTGTCGACCGACGACCTGGGCGACATGGTGGCCGAACTCGCCGCCCGTGGCGTGAAGGGCACCGACGGGCGCTTCGGCGTCTGGGGCGGTGCACTTCCCTACCTGCCCTCGATCGACCCCGGCCAGCCCTGCTGGATGGGCTACGACCCTTCGGTGGGCGGGCTGAACCTCAACTTCAACCGCGTGAACCTGAGCTGGGAGCCGGGCGGAACCGCCATGGCCTTCGATGCGCGGGGCGAGCGCTTTGCGCCCGCGACCGGGATCGCGGCGATTTCTGCCGAAGCGCGTGAAAGCCCGCTCTTCACCTGCGACGCGGGCGGGGGGGCAGAGCGCTTTACCGTGGCCGCCCCGGCCCTCGGCCGCGCGGGCAGCCGCTGGCTGCCGGTGCGCCGGCCGGATCTTTATGCGGGCGACGTCTTCCGCACGCTCGCCGCAGCCCAGGGCATTGGCCTGCCGGCGCCCGAGCGCATGGCGACACCCGCTTCCGCGACGCCCCTTGTCCGCCACCAGAGCGCGCCGCTTGGCACCATCCTGCGCGACATGCTGAAATACTCGACCAACATGACCGCCGAAGCCGTGGGCATGACGGCCTCGGCCAGCGTTGGCGTCATCGGCCATGACGCGTCGGCCGCCAGCATGAGCCAGTGGGTGTCGCGCCAGATCGGCGGGGTCGGGGGGCACCTCGTGGACCATTCGGGCCTCGGGCCTGCCTCGCGGGTCACGGCGGCGGGCATGGCCCGGGCGCTCGGGACGCTTGGACCCAAGGTAGGGCTGCCGGGGTTTCTGAAGGAGATGCGGATCGAGGCCGCCGCCGACCGCGCGGCGCCGCAGCGGGTGGTGGCCAAGACCGGGACGCTGGATTTCGTGTCGGGCCTTGTCGGCTACCTCACGACCGCGACGGGGCAGGAGAGGGTCTTCGCGATCTATGCCGCCGACCTGCCGCGCCATGATGCGGTGACGCTCGCGCAGGCCGAAGCGCCGCCGGGGCTGTCGGCGTGGCTGGGCCGCGCGCGGCGGATGCAGACGCAGCTTTTGCAGGTCTGGGGCTGACGGGGCGCAAGGGCTGCGCGGCGTGTGTGCCCCCCTTGGTCCGGGTGGCAGAGGCCATCGCCTCTGCCATGCGATGCCTGGGCCCTTTGTCCCCGCCGATGGCCCAAAGGCCATCGGCCAGCGCCCGCCCCGCCATCGGCGGGCGCTCCCGCGCCCACCGGGGCAGGCGCTGGCCTTTGGGGGCGAGTGACGCGAGCGGTCCAGCGGCACCGTTCCCACACGGTCGGGGGAAACGCGGTGCGTTTCCTGTTCCCGCCCGGGCCGGTCGTCAGGGCCAGATCAGATCCGCCGCGCGGCTTTCGCGCAGGACCGTGCGGATGTTCGGCAGGTCGTTCCCCGTGATCCAGGCCTCTGCCGCCTCGGCCGTGCGACCGAAGCCCGCCCAGCGGTTGCGCAGTCGGGCGACCAGTTCGGCCTCCGGCACGTCGAGCGCGATCGTCAGGTCGAAAAGGGGCGCGAGCGCATCCCAAGGCGCGCGGTTCAGCAGAAGGTAATTGCCCTCGACGATCAGGAAACGGTCGTCCGCCCCGACAACATCGGCGGCGGCGCGTGAGAGTTCCAGCCCCCGGTCGAAAATCGGGATCGCCACCTCATCCTCACGCTGGAGCCGCAGAAGAAGGTGCCGGAAACCCGCCACGTCGAAGGTCTCTGGCGCCCCCTTGCGCGCGGCCAGCCCCCGCGCGGCCAGCACCCGGTCGTCATAGTGAAACCCGTCCATCGGCACCACCTTGGCGCCCGGCCCGAGCGCCCGGACGACTGCGGCGGCGAGCGTCGACTTGCCCGAGCCCGGCGGCCCGGCCACCGCGACCAGCGCGCGCCTCTCATGCCCCGCGACCCGTCGCCGGATCGTCGCGGCCAGATCGGCGACGCGCGCCTCAGGCGGCTTCGTCAAGATCGTCGGGCAGCTTCGCCCCGGTCATGTAGGCCACCGCGTCGGACATGGAATGCCGCTTGGGGTCGATCACGCAGAGCCGCCGCCCCAGCCGGTGGACATGGACGCGGTCGCAGACCTCGAACACGTGGGGCATGTTGTGGCTGATAAGGATGATCGGAATGCCCCGCGCCCGCACATCCTTGATAAGGTCAAGGACGCGGCGGCTTTCCTTGACGCCAAGCGCCGCCGTCGGCTCGTCCAGGATCACGACCTTCGACCCGAACGCCGCCGCGCGCGCCACAGCGACGCCCTGGCGCTGGCCGCCCGACAATGTCTCGACGGCCTGGCCGATGTCCTGGATCGTCATCAGCCCCAGGTCGTTCAGCTTTTCGCGCGCGAAGGCGTTCATCCGCGCCCTGTCGGTCATGCGCAGCACCGACCCCAGAAGGCCCGGCTTGCGCCATTCACGGCCCAGGAACATGTTTTCGGCAATCGACAGTGCAGGCGACATGGCCAGCGTCTGGTAGACCGTCTCGATCCCCGCCCGCCGCGCATCTTCGGGGCTGCGGAACTGCACCTCGGCCCCGTCGAGCGTCATCGTCCCGTGATCGGGCGTCACGGCCCCCGACAGGGCCTTGATGAGCGTCGACTTTCCCGCCCCGTTGTCGCCGATCACGCCCAGGATCTCGCCGGGGTAAAGGTCGAAATCCGCGCCGTTCATGGCCACCACTGTGCCGTAGCGCTTCATCAGCCCCCGCGCCGACAGGATGGGCGCAACTGTGGGTTCGGTCATTGCGAGGCCCTCCGCAGATACTGGTCGAGTGCGACCGCGATGATGACAAGGCTGCCGGCGGCGAACATCTGCCAGTAGTCGTCGACCCCGGCGAGCGAGAGGCCCGTCACGAACACGCCGACGATGATGGCGCCAAGGACGGACCCGACGATTGACCCGCGCCCCCCGAAGAGCGACGTGCCGCCGATCACCACGGCCGTGATCGAGCCGAGGTTGATGTTCTCGAACCCGATGGGCGAGACCGATCCCACCCGGCCGATGGCCACCCAGGCGGTGAAGCCGCAGATCAGGCCCGCGACGGCATAGACCGAAATCAGCGTCCGGTCGGTGCGGATGCCCGACAGCATCGCCGCGTCCGGGTCATCGCCGAGCGCATGGACATGGCGCCCCCAGGCGGTGCGGTTCAGGACATACCAGGCGATGGCGGCCAGGATCAGCAGCATGATCCCGCCATAAGTGATCGTCGCAGCACCCAGCTTGATGCCGTTGCCGAAGAAGAGAAGACCGGGCGCCTGCGCCTCGATATCCGCGTTGCGGATCGATTCCGACCCGGAATACCAGAGCTTCAGCGCGCGGAAGATCGAATAGGTGCCCAGCGTCACGATGAAGGGCGGCAGCTTGATCTTGGCGACCAAAAGGCCGTTGAAAAGTCCCATTGCCGTGCCGCAGGCCATGCCCGCCAGGATCGCAAGCGGCAGGGGCACGCCCGAAACGGCGAGGTTTCCCATCACCAGCGACGACAGGACCAGGATCTCGCCGACCGACAGGTCGATGCCTGCGGTCAGGATCACGATCGTCTGGGCAATGGCGATGAAGCCCGTGACCGTGACCTGCTGAAGGACGGTCGACAGGGCGCCCATGCCCAGAAAGCGCGGCGCGACGATGCCGAAGCCCAGCACGGAAATCAGAAGGACCGTGGCCGGGATCAGCGTCGGATTGCGGCGCAGGATGCCCCGGATGCGGTGCAGTAGCCCCAGGTCATCCTGCTCGAACTGCGCCACCGCCTTGTCGGCCTGCGCCAGGCGCGCCTCGAAGTCGGAAATGGTCTTGGTCGGTGCCTCTTGGCCTGACATGCCGCTCGGTCCCCCCTGTGCAGCGCGGGATCTTTGCCCCGCATGCCTCGCGCCCCGGCGTCCCGCCTGGGGCAGGACGGGCCGCCGTGGGCCGCCCGTCCGCTTGTCGTGTTCGTTCCCGGAGCCTCGCGCCGCCACCCGCCTGCCGTCAAGCGGCAGCGCCCGGGCGGCGGCAGATCAGGTCAGCCCCAGCAAAGCTCCAGCCCCTTGGCCGAGTCGATCGACTTGACGCCGTCGACCGGCTTGTCGGTGACCAGGTTCACGCCGGTGTTGAAGAAGGACAGGCCGTCCGACGCGGCCGGCTTCGAGCCGTCCTTGGCGAAGGCGGCGATCGCCTCGATCCCCTTGGACGCCATCAGCAGCGGATATTGCTGCGACGTGGCGCCGATCACGCCGGCCTGAACGTTCTTGACGCCCGGGCAGCCGCCGTCGACCGACACGATCAGCGCCGTCTTGCCCGCGGCCTTCAGGGCCTGCGAGGCGCCTTCGGCCGCCGGTTCGTTGATCGTGTAGACGACGTTGATGTCGGGGTCCTTGGCCAGGAGCGTTTCCATCGCCTTCTGCCCGCCCTCGGGGTTGGCGTCCGACGATTCGTGACCGATGACGCGCGGGTCCTTTTCCGACCCCATGACCTTCAGGTCCGGCACCTCGACCCCGAAGCCCTTCAGGAAGCCGGTGTCACGCGCCACATCGACCGAGATATTGTCCTTGTTGATGTCGAGCATGGCGATCTTGGCGTCCTTGGCCTTGTCGCCCAGCGTCGCGGCAGCCCATTGGCCGATCAGCGTGCCCGCTTCGAAGTTGTCGGTCGCGAAGGTCATGTCCTGCGCGTCCTTGTCGGCAAGCGGCGTGTCGAGCGCGATGACCAGCGCCCCTGCCTCGCGCGCCTTCTTGAGCGCGGGGCCGACCGAGTCGTTCGAGGCGGTGATCAGGATGCCCTTGGCGCCTGCGGCAACGCAATTCTCGATCGCGGTGATCTGGGGGGCGGCGTCGCCGTCCTTCTCGCCGGCATAGGCCTGGAAGTCGAGGCCCGCGTCCTTGGCGGCCTTTTCGGCGCCTTCCTTCATCTTCACGAAGAAGGGGTTGGTGTTGTTCTTGGTGATGAGGCAGGCCAGGTCGGCCGCCTGGGCCGAGCCCGCCGCCAGGGCAAGGAAGGCAACGCTCGACAGGGTCGCGATGGTGAATTTCATGAAGTCCTCCCGTGGATGAGTGCCCGAAGCGCGGTCGGGCCGTCGCGGGCCATTGCCCGTCGATGGCGAAAGAAAAGCTGATTCCCTTCCTTCGGTCAAGATAAATAAATAAGAGTGATTTAATATTGACAGCGACCCACCGCCGGCTCAGTCTTGACCCGGACACCGAAGGGGTGGGGCGGCAAAAGGTCGGAGGCGCGGGACAAGGGATGCTGATCGGAATTCCGGCGATCCTCGGGCCTGCGCTTCTGTCCACGCTGCGCGCCATGGGCCATGGGGACGAGATCGCCATCGTCGACGGCAACTACCCGGCAGCCGAACAGGCGCGCAGGCTCATCCCGGCGGACGGGCACGGCGTCCTCGACCTGCTGGGGGCCATCCTGTCCGTCCTGCCCATCGACCGCGACGTGCCCGATCCGGTCGTCCGCCCCGGCTGGGGCAACGACCCTGCGCTCGCCGCACCGATCCACCTGGCCATCGACCGCGCGGTCGCCGCGCGCGTGCCCGGCCTTTGCGTGGCGCCTGTGACCGGCCCCGACTTCTACGCCCGCGTGCGCGCCGCCCATGTGGTCGTCGCCACCTCGGAACCCGCGCTTTACGGCAATGTCATCTTGCGCAAGGGCGTCATCGCCTCTACCGGCACACCCGACGTGGTGCGCCTGACCGCCGGGGTCACGGCCTGAGATGGAGGCGTCGATGGACGACCCTTACGGCCGCATCGCCGCCCCGGTGCCGCCCCTTGGCACCAATCAGTCGGGCATGCGGGCGCGGAACGAGCGGTTGATCCTGACCCTCGTGCGTCAGCAGGGCGAGATGGCGAAGTCCGACCTTGCCCGGCTGACCGGCCTGTCGGCGCAGACCGTCTCTGTCATCATGCGCGCGCTTGAAACCGACGGGCTCCTCCTCAGGGGCGAGCCGGTCCGGGGCCGGATCGGCCAGCCCTCGATCCCGATGCGCCTGAACCCGGACGGAGCCTTCTTCCTGGGCCTGAAGCTCGGCCGCCGCTCGGCCGATCTGGTGCTTCTGGACTTCCTCGGCCAGGTCCGCGCCGCCGAGCGGCTGACCTATTCCTGGCCGACCGTTGCCGGAGTTCTCGACTTCGTGGGGCAGGGGCATCGGCGCCTCGTCCAGTCGATGTCGCCCGGGGACCGCGCGCGCGTCCAGGGGCTGGGCGTCGCCATGCCCTACCGGATGTGGGACTGGGTGGGCCAGATCGGCGCGCCCGAAGCGGCCATGCAGGAGTGGCGCGCGGCCGGTGACTTGCGCGCGCGGACCGAGGCGCTGACCGGCCTGCCGGTCACGGTGCAGAACGACGCGACCTCGGCCTGCGGGGCCGAGCTGATCTTCGGCACCGGCGAGCGGCCCCGGAACTTCCTTTACTTCTATTTCGGCACCTTCATCGGTGGCGGCCTCGTGATCGGCGGTCAGCTCTTTCAGGGCACGACCGGCAATGCCGGCAGCGTCGGTTCCATGCCGATCCCGCTTGCGCGCGGCGGCATGGGCAGCCTGATCGGCGCGGCCTCGCTCCAGACGCTCGCAGACCGGATGGCGGCGGCGGGCGAAAGTGCGGACCATATCTGGCAGCAGGCGGCCGAATGGCAGGTGTCGGCGCCGGTCCTCGACGCCTGGGCCGCCCGCGCTGCCGAGGGGCTGGCCTGGGCGACCCTGTCCGCGACGGCCCTGCTGGAGCTGGACGCGGTGCTGATCGACGGCTGGATGCCGGCGGGGGTGCGGGCAGACATGGTGGCGCGCGTCCGCCGGGCGCTGTGCGCCATGGACGGCGCCGGGCTGGTTCTGCCGCAGGTCCGCGAAGGCACCATCGGGCCAGAGGCGCGCGCGCTCGGTGCCGCCGCCGTGCCCCTGTCGCAACGATATCTGGTCGAGGGCGACCTATCTGCGGGGACACCATGAGCCAACCCCTGATCCTCTGCTGCGGCGAGGCGCTCGTCGACATGATACCGGGCCGCACCGCCGACGGTGCGGCCTGCTACGTGCCCCATGCCGGGGGCGCGGTCTTCAACACCGCGCTCGCCCTCGGGCGGCTCGGCGCGCCGACCGGCTTTCTGTCGGGTGTGTCGCGCGACGCCTTCGGGCGGCTTCTGGAAGGGACCCTCGCCGAAGCGTCGGTCGACCTCAGCCGCATCGTCCGCGCCGACCGGCCCGCAACCCTCGCCTTCGTCGAGCTCACGGACGGCAAGGCCAGCTACGCCTTCTATGACGAGGGCACGGCAGGCCGGATGCTGGCGCTTTCGGACCTGGCGCCCCTCGGGCCCGAGGTTGGCGCGCTCTTCTTCGGCGGCATCTCTCTGGTGGTCGAGCCGGCTGCCGCCACCTACCAGGCGCTGATGGCGCGCGAAGGCGCCTCGCGCCCGGTGATGGTCGATCCGAACATCCGGCCGGGCTTCATCGGCCCTGGCGCGGCCGAGGCCCGCTACCGCACGCGGCTGTCCGGGATGATCGCCGCCGCCGACATGCTGAAACTGTCGGACGAGGATCTGCACTGGCTTCTGGGCTCGGGTGACACGCTGACGCTCGCCCGCAGCCTTCTGGCGCCCGAGGCAGCGGGGCAGGGCCCCCGGATCGTCTTCGTGACCGAAGGCGAAAAGGGCGCGACTGCCGTCACCCGCCGGGGCGACCGTCACCGCCGGGCCGAACGGGTCACGGTCGCCGATACGGTCGGCGCGGGCGACACGTTCAACGCAGGCGTTCTGGCGGCCCTGTCGGCCGCCGGTGCCCTGACCCGCGCGGGGCTGGCGCGGGTCGGCGACGGGCTTCTGGATCAGGCGCTCGACCTTGCCGTCCGGGCGGCCGCGATCACCGTCTCGCGCCCCGGTGCCAACCCGCCCTGGCAGCGGGAACTGGCGCCATAGCGGCGGGCGAAAGGCTCCGTCGAAGAAATGTTCAGTCGAAGTCGGCCGCGTCCCCGGCCTCGACGACCAGCGCGAGCGACCAGAAGCGCGAAAGCTCCGCCTCGCAGCGGTCGCGTTCCGGTCCTGGCGTCGCCGGCAGCCGCTCGACGCGGAAGCCGAAGGCCTCGAGCCCCGTGACGGGCAGGCCGGACAGGATGACCGGAATGACGCCGCGTTCCTCCTCTGCCGCCGCCAGGCGCCGGGCAAGAGCCACGGGATTGGCCAGGGGCGCGGTCACCCGGATGCCGATGAAGCTGACTTCGGCGTCATCATTCGGCCAGAGTGCGGCCGAAGGGGCAGGGCCCGCAGGGCCCCCTGCCGCCGGCGCCTCGGGCACCGGGGGCGCGGCGCGCGCCGGCAGGTCAAGGGCCAGGGGCGTGCGGGGGCTGAGCCGCGTCAGCGTCGAGGGCGGCATCGCATGACGCGCATCGTCAACCATCGGCCACCTCCGCAATCAGCCGCGCGGCCTCTGCCTGCCCCCGCGCCGGGAAGGCGTGGCCAGCAAGCGCCGCACGTATCTCGTCCCCCCGCGCCCCGGCCATCGCCAGGACCAGGCGCTCCAGCCGCAACAGTTCACGCGGCTCGACCCGTTCGGCCAGACCCCTGTCGGCGGCAGCCCGCGCGCGGCGGTCCTGGTCGTCCATCACGGCGGCCACCTGCGGCACGAAGATCGCCGGGATGCCGTGGTACAGGAGTTCGTGCACCGAATTGTAGCCGGCGGCCGACACCACCACATCGGCCGCCGCCGCCAGCGACAGCGCATCGCGCGACGCGATGACCTGTGTCTGCCGCCAGCCATAGAGCGCAGGATCGACCTGAGAGCCGGGCCAGACCAGCACCATATGCTGCCAGCCGGGCCGCCCCTCGGTCAGCGCGGCGATCAGTTGCAGGTGCGCGAGCCGCTCGGTGACGACGCCGCTGCCAAGCATCGACAGCACGATCCGGTCCGCCGCAACGCCCGTCGCCACAGCGAGGCGCGCACGGACCGAGGCGCGATCCTCGGCCACGCCCTCTTGCACCACGGGGCCGATCGGGTGGATGCGGGGTCCGAAGGAGTAGCGGTCATTCAGCTCGTCGAAGGCCTCGGCCGGGATCAGGATCCGGTCGAAGACCGCCTCGCGCTCGGCCATGTCGCCGGTCAGGTGATGCGGCTGCCAAAGCCCCCGCCGCACCCAGACGCCGCGCATCCCCCGTTCAAGGATCGTGCGCTGGATCGAGGGGAAGACATAGCCGCCGTCGAAAACCAGCGTGCCGCCTTCGGGCGCGTGGCGCGCAAGGCGCCGGGCGTTCAGCAGGTCGTTGGCGAAGGGCGTTACATGGGCCGGTGACTTGCTGACAAGCGGCAGGGCCGGAAAACCGGCCGCCTCGATCATCGGCAGGCAAGAGGGGAAGGCCGCAAAGACCGCGCGGTCGGGCCGGGCGAGCGCACCCGCGATCCGGCTCAGGCGCTGGGCATGGCCAAGGCCGACGCCATTCGTCGGCAGGAAGAGGATGTCGCGCCGGGCGGGCGGCACGGCGGCGCGCGGGGGGGCAGGGGGCAGGCCCAGCCCGTCCCCCCCATGTGCCGCCATCCAGGGGTCGGCCTTGATGCGCGCGCGGATCGTCTCGCGGTTCGGCAGGAGCGTCGCCGTCAGGAAAGGCGCGATCGCCGCCGCCTCGGCCGGGCCGCGCAGGACGGGTGCGCCGCTTGCCGCGAAGCGGGCGTCGGGCGTGGCGTCGACCACAAGGCCGCCCCCGGCCAGCAGCGCCCCGGCCGCCGCCGCAAGGCGCAACGACAGAGGGGCCGACACCGCTTCGGCGTCGGGCAAAAGGACCAGGATGTCGGTCCGGCCGGCAAGCGTCAGGGGGTCAAGGTCGGACGGCCGCCAGAGGGGCGCCGGCAAGGCCCCGGCCGGCGGATCGTCGGCCCAGATCGCCAGGTCGATCCCCGGCTGGTGCGCGAGGACGGCGAGCGCCGCGAGAAGCCCGGGGTCGTTCGGCGCCCCGACCGCGAACGCCCCGGCCCCCAGCGCGACGGCAACCCGTGTCCGCCCGGCCCCCGCCGGCCGGCGGGGTCCGGTGACGGCCAGGACCGGCGCGTCGGCCACCGGGCCCAGTGGATTGGGGTCGGCGCGCCCCAGATCCGTGACCTCGGGCTCTGCACCAAGCGCATAGGACAGCCGCGCGCGGGCCTGGATCTGCGCCTGCCGGTCGGCAAAGCGACCGAAGGCCTTGACCGGGACCCCGGCGGGCAGGTCGAGCGCGCGAAGATCGGCAAGGACCGCATCCTCGACCCGCCCGGCCCCGATCACCAGGATCGCGTCGGGCGCCAGATCGTCCGGGTCGGTCAGCCAGCGTGCGGCCTGGAAAAGCGTCGCACGCCCCGCCCCTTCGGGCAGGCTGCGGGCATCAAGCGCGACAGTATGGCCCAGCGCCTCGACCTGCGCCGCAAGGACCAGCGTCGCATCGAAACTTGCAGGGTCGCGCGTGCCGGACACGATCAGGATCATGCCGCGCGCTCGAGTCCGGGGCGGGGGTCGCACAACCGTGCGAAGCGGTCGCGGAAGGCGCCAGCCGAAAAGCCCCGCAGGGCCTGCTGCCCCCGCGCGACCTGCGCCGCGTAGCGGGCCGGATCGGCCACATGGGCAGCGATGACGGCGTCGACCTCCTCCGGCCTTGCGCCGATCACGCCGCCCCCAAAACCCGCCGCCGTTTCCGGGTCCGAAATCACCACCTTGCCCGCCGCGATCCCCTCGGCCAGCGCCCGGCCGAAGCTTTCCGCCCAGGTCGGCGCCGTGAAATGGACCTGGAAGTCGATCATCTGGAAATAGCGCTCGAGCGGCAGCCCGCGAAAGGGGTGGACCTGCCAGTGCTGGCGCTCTTCCGCGGCCTTCAGCAGGGGATCGGCGCCCAGAAGGACGTTGGCACCGGCGGTCGGAGGGAACAGCCGGTCCAGCGTGGCGAGCGAGGGGAACTTCTCCGGCCCCGGCCGGGAATGGCGGCCGCGCCGGTCGGCCGGGCGCGCGGACGCGGGCAGAAGCGGGAAGTCGCAGATGTTGAACCAGTCCTCGGCCGTCACCCGCCAGCCCGGCGGCGCCGCCCCAAGGCTCGCGCGGTTGCGGGCCGAAATCGGCGCGAGCCAGCGCCTGCCGGTAAAGCTGAACCGCTCCAAAAGCGTCAGCGCATGGTCCAGGTCGAACCCCTCGGCGCCGCCGGGCCGGGTGGGGTTTTCATGCAGGACGACGAAGAGGTCGCGGGCGACGACGCGGAAGGGAAGCGTCGCCTCGAACTTCAGAAGGGCGGGATTGTGCAGGATCACCACGTCGGCCGCGACCGTGCCCCGCGCCGGGCGCAAGGGCAGCCCCAGGCGGTCGAGCGCGTCGGCCAGGACCGGCGCCGGGGGCCGCCCGCCCCCCATGCGCGTCCTCATCTCATGGACGCGCCGCTGGGCCGGCCAGCCGTCGAGCGCCTGCAACTCGGCCGCGACCGCAGCCGACGTGCCGCCCTGCAGGGCCGGGTCGACCAGCCAGGCGATCGACCGGGAGCGCGCCCCTGCCATCAATAGTGCGCGGAATTGTCTTTGGGGCTGCCGGTGCCGCCGCCCCTGGCCGGCTTCGGCGCCCGGGGATCGTAGGTGGGCGGCAGGGCGGGTTCGGTGATCTGGGCCTTGGTCACGGCAACGACCGTCGCCGGAACGGCCGGAACCGGGGTGACGGCCGGGCGGGGCGCGTTGAAACAGTCAAGGCCCGAACCGATCGCGCAGAAATAGACCCGCGTCAGTTCCTGGGCGAGCTCATCGTCGCCCCGCATGACTTCGGGGTTCGCCGACAGGAAGAGGCGAAGACCCACGAGGTTGCGCGAGCTGACGAGCTTTTCGATCTGCTGAAGCTGCGCAAGATCATAGGCCGCCCGCGCGAGCCCGGCGCTGCCAAAGAGCATCAGCCCGGTCAGGATGGCCAGAAGGCGGTGATTCGGCATCGGTCAGTTGGTCCCCTGTAGTTGCTGGAGGATCTTGGTCTTGAGCGCTTCCATGGCGGCGGCATCGCCGGCCTTCTTGGCGCGTTTCTTGGCCTGCCCCGGAGGTATCTTCGCGGGCTTCGCGCTGGCGGGTTTGGCGCGGGCCGTTTCAGGTGGCACCGGGCGCGCGACGACCAGGTCGAACGAGCCCGCCTGCTGCGTGGCCCCCGCCAGAAGCCGGACCGCACCCGGCGGCAGGCCGAGGTGCGCGGCCAGGAGATTTGCCGCCACCTGATCGGCGGGGTGGAAATAGCGCAGTTCCGGGCCGATCTCGGACGCATCCGCCTGTTCGGTCGGGCCGACTGCCACCCCTGCGGCCGTCAGAAGGTTCAGGAAATTCTGACGGTCCGCCTTGGCCGTGCCCTTCGGCGCCAGCAGGCGCACGATCAGTTCGGGCGGAATCATCGGCGGCACGTCCGACATGGCCGGCGCAGCACTCGCCCGCGCCGGGGGCACGACGCTGACGCTCGGCGGCACGCTCGCGGACAGGAGGTGCGGCTGCGACAGGCCCGGCTGGGGTGCGGTGATCGGGGCTGGCGCCACAGGGGCCGCGACGGGGGCGAGGCCGCCGACAACCGGGGCGGCAAAGGCCAGGTCGGCCGTGGCGGGCGCCGCGACATTCGCCAGCGTGACCGGCGGATAGGCAAGGGGGCGAGGATCGGTCTGGGCCGGGGTCGCGCCGGGGGGCGCTTCGGGGGCCACACCGGGGGCCCCAACTTGCGCGTCGGCCGTGGGCGCCAGGGCAAGCGGCGCCGGGGCTGCGGCGGCAAGAACCGGCGCCTTGCCAACAGGCGCGTCTACTGGGACGGCCGGAGCGGCGGCCAAGGGCGCCGCCTGATCGCTTTCGACCGGACCCGGAAGCTGGGTGAACCAGACGCCGCCCGCAAGCGCCAGCGCGGCGATGGCGGCGGCACTGGCCAGCCCGCGCGCACCCCCCTTGGCCGTGCCGGGCGAAGTGGTGGCCGACTGCGCCAGGGCCCGCGCTGCCGCCTGGTCGAGCGAGTCAAGCGCCGCGACGCTCAGGGGCAAGAGCGTGGCTGCCGGAGTGGGCACCGACACCTCTGGAACGATCGCCGGGGGTTGGACAAAGGTTTCCGCCGGCTTCGCAACCGGGGCAGTCGGCACCAGCACAAGCTGCGGTTTGGGCGGCGCAGCGGGCGGTGCAGCGGGCGGCGCAGGGAGCGGCACAGAGAGCGGCACAGCGGCCGCCACTGCTTCCGCCTTGGGCTCGGTGGCGGCCTCTGCCGCAAGCCGCGCGTCCTCTTCGGCATGGCCGATGAAGGCCGGGCGGGCCGTCGGACCCCGTGGGCCTGCCCTTTCGCCCCGGCTGACGGTGGGCGGCGCGACGGGCGCGGGCCGGTCGGGCGCGGGCCGGTCCGGCTCGGTGCGCGGCCGCGCGGTGCCTGCCTCGTGTGCGTAAAGCTTGCGGACGGGCAGGCCATCGCCGTCAGTGCTGTCAAAGGGCCGCGAAGGGTTCAGGATGAAGCCGTCGGGGCCGCCCGGCCGCTGGGGCCGCTCGCCCGCACCAGGACGCGCCGTCCGCGGCGCCTCGCCGTTTTCCAGCCGCGCCAGCGCCTCGGCCCGTTGCGCGCGCGCGCGTTCGAGCCGGGCATGGAAAGACCCGGCCCTCAGAAGGGTTTCGGCATCCGTCAAAACTGGCGGCGCCCCCCCTGGCGGCGGGGCGTTGGCACTGGTCTTGGTCATTCCCCCACCCTGTCCGCAATGCAGCAGGTCGTCAGGGGGCCTTGCGAGTCGATCCCGGTGGCCGGATGGCCCCCGTCCGGCGGTGCAGCGCGCCAAACGGACCAGGTGGTGACTCTCGGTCAGCCCCGGCCCCAGATTATCCTGAAAGGCCGCAGAGTCAAAGACCGGACCGCGATCTGGTGCCGGTTCGGCAACAGTCGGCCGAACCGCGCCACCGCGAAAGGCCCGTCAGCTCAGCAGTTCGGCACCGCGACGGCCAGGCCGCCAAGCGAGGTTTCCTTGTACTTCTCGTGCATGTCGCGCCCCGTCTGCAGCATCGTCGCGATGCAGGCATCAAGCGGCACGAGGTGCTGCCCGTCGCCCCGAAGCGCGAGCGAGGCAGCCGACACCGCCTTGATCGCGCCAAGGCCGTTGCGTTCGATGCAGGGCACCTGCACCAGGCCCTTCACCGGGTCGCAGGTCATGCCCAGGTGATGCTCGAGCGCAATTTCGGCAGCGTTTTCAACCTGTTCCGGCGTCCCGCCCAGAACTGCGCAAAGACCCGCCGCCGCCATGGCGGCCGCCGAACCGACCTCGGCCTGGCAGCCCGCCTCCGCGCCCGAGATCGAGGCGTTGGTCTTGACGATCCCGCCGATTGCGGCGGCCGTCAGCAGGAACTCCCCGACCTTCGACGGGCTCGCCCCCGGCACATGGTCGAGCCAGTAGCGCATGACGGCCGGCAGGACACCCGCCGCGCCATTCGTCGGTGCCGTCACCACCTGGCCGCCAGCCGCGTTTTCCTCGTTCACCGCCATGGCGTAGGTCGACATCCAGTCGTTGATCGTGTGGGGCGGCGTCAGGTTCAGCCCGCGTTCGGCCAGAAGCGCGTCGTAAATGCCCTTGGCGCGGCGGCGCACCTTCAGGCCCCCCGGCAGGATGCCGTCGCCCTTCAGCCCGCGGTCGATGCAGTCGTTCATCACCTGCCAAAGCCGCGCGATGCCGCGGTCGACCTCGGCCGCCGAGCGGAACGACAACTCGTTCTCGCGCTTCAGCTGCGCGATGGTCTTGCCCGTCGCCCGCGTCATGGCCAGCATCTGGGCCGCCGTCTCGAACGGATGGGGGCAGGCCGGTCCGCCCTTCGACGCCCCGCCGGCCTGCTGTTCGGCCTCGGTCACGACGAAGCCGCCGCCGATGGAATAGTAGGTCTCTTGCAGGATCACGTCGCCTTCGGCGTCCGTCGCCATCAGGATCATGCCGTTCGCATGGCCCGGCAGGGGATGGTCGTAGTCGAAGATCAGGTCGGTCGCCGGCGCAAAGCGCAAGGGCGGCAGGCCGGGCGGCGTGACCATGCCGGTCGTGTGGATCTGGGTGAGCGCGGCCTCGGCCTTTTCATGGTCGTAGCTGTCGGGCAAAAACCCCGCGAGGCCGAGGATCGTCGCCCGGTCGGTCGCGTGCCCCTTGCCGGTAAAGGCCAGCGAGCCGTGGAGCGAGGCGCGCAGTCCCGCCGGATGGAAGGGCGAGCTGCGCAGAAGGTCCAGGAACCGGCCCCCGGCCACCATCGGCCCCATCGTGTGCGACGAAGAGGGGCCGACGCCCACCTTGAACATATCGAAGACGGAAAGGAACATGCGCGCGATCCCGAAAGGTCAGGCGCCCTTTATCGCCCGGCCGTTGCGGCGGGAAAAGACGAAAAACGACATCTGCGGCGCGAAGGCGTCAGGCTGACGGGTCGGTGAAGGGCTTTGCACCCAGATCCTCGGCCCGTGCCACCGCCTGAACCGACGGCCGCAGCTCGAGTTGCGACAGAACCTGGTAGAGCGCCGGGTAGTGGGCCGCCCGGAAATGGCCCGGATGCTCGGCAGGCAACGAGCCCATCCAGCGCAGCATCATGCCGAGGTAGATCGCGAAGATCCCCGCCCGGTCAGGCGAGGCCCAGGCCGGCGCCTCGTCGGCCACCATCGCCTCGACCAGGGCCAGATAGCTCTGCATCCGGCCGTGCGCGTGCGCCAGGACGCCGTCTACCGCGCCCTCGCCCGCCACGCGCGCGGGGTAGAAGAACTGCAGAAGGGTCGGGTGCACGTTGTGGGCGACGAAGAAGAACCATTTCAGGAAGGCGGCGCGGTCGCGGTCCTGCGGCGCGGGCGCCAATTCGCCCCCATGCCGGTCGGCGAGCCACAGAAGGATCGCCGCCGTCTCGAACATCGGGCCGTCGGGCGTCTCGAGCGCGGGGACGAGGCCCAGCGGCTGGCGCGCGCGATAGGCGGGGCTGTCCTGCTCTCCGGCCTCCTTGTCGAGCGCGTGGATCTGGTAGGGCTGGCCGAGTTCCTCCAGCACCATCCTGACGGAAAGGGCTGCGCTGTCGGGAACGGATGTCAGGCGATACATGGGGCGGCCTCCCTGGCTTTTGCCCTTGGGACAGGGCCAGTTGCCGGGCCGACTGTCAAGCGGCCCCAGGCGGCCCCAGGCGGCCCTATTGCGCCGACCCCAGCGCGACATCCGCCAGAAGCTTGAGGTTCAGCCCGACGATCAGCACCGCCGTCAGCACGGCAAGCACCACGATCCACGCCGGCGCCACGAGAGCCCCCATCCTGCGCCGGTCGGCGGTGAACTGCACCAGCGGGATGACCGCGAAGGGCAACTGCAGGGACAGGACCACCTGCGTCAGGATCAGAAGCCTGCCCGTCCCCGTCGCCCCCCAGATCAGCGTCACCGCCGCCGCCGGCAGGATCGCCAGCCCCCGCGTCAGGAGCCGCCGGATGACCGGCGACAGGCGCATCTTCAGGAACCCCTCCATCACCGCCTGCCCGGCGAGCGTCGCCGTCACCGTCGAGTTGAGCCCGCAGGCCAGGAGCGCCACGGCAAAAAGCATCGGCGCCAGCGTCTGGCCCAGCAGCGGGCCGATCAGCGCATGGGCCTGGTCCAGCTCGACCACCGAGGTTTCGCCCCGCGCGTGGAAGGTCGCGGCGGCCAGGATCAGGATCGCGGCATTGATCGTCAGCGCGAACATCAGGGCGACCGTCGAATCGATCGTCGCAAAGCGCAGCGCCTCGCGCCGTTCGGGCAGGCTTTCGCCCCAGGCGCGGGTCTGGACGATGGCGGAATGCAGGTAAAGGTTATGGGGCATGACCGTCGCCCCGAGGATGCCGAGCGCGAGGTAGAGCATGGCCGAGTTGCGGACGATCTCTGTCGTCGGCGCAAAGCCCCTCAGGACCGCGCCCCAGTCCGGGTCGGCCATCAGGATCTGGAGGCCGAAGGCCAGCGCGATGATCCCCAGGAGCGCGATCACGAAGGCCTCGAGCCAGCGGAACCCCTTGTTCTGCAGCCACAGGACCAGAAAGACGTCGAGCGCCGTCAGGACGACGCCAAGTTCCAGCGGTATGCCCAGCAGCAGGTTGAGGCCGATCGCGGTCCCGATGACCTCGGCGATGTCGGTGGCGATGATGGCAAGCTCGGCCAGGATCCACAAAGGGATCGCGACGGCGCGCGGATAGGCGTCGCGGCAAGCCTGCGCCAGGTCGCGTCCCGTGGCGATGGCGAGCCGCGCCGCGAGCGATTGCAGGAGGATCGCCATCAGGTTCGACAGAAGGACGATTGACAGGAGCGAATAGCCGAAGGCCGACCCGCCGGCCAGCGAGGTCGCCCAGTTGCCGGGGTCCATGTAGCCGACCGCAACCAGGTAGCCGGGGCCGAGGAAGGCCAGCAGCCGGCGGAATTTCCCTTTCGGCAGCGCAATCGAGCGATGCACCTCGGACAATGCCGCCAGGCCGCGCGGCCCGTTCCAGATCGGCGCGTCGGGCGCCGGAACGGGCGAGAGTGTGGGGTCGGCGGTCATGAGGCCCTGCCTAGTTGCGAACGAGTCGCAAGATCGGGGTTCGCCAGGGCTTTGTCAACGGGGCCTCATCGCCGTTCACGCGCCGCCGTTCACGCGCTGCTATTAACTCAGTGCCGTTAACCGGACCTTAACCATGACGCGAGAGGGTAGGGGCAGAGGTCGGGCAGGAGGCATGCGATGATCGACAGGATGGCGGCGGCGCTCGTGGCGCTTGCCGGGGTTGTCTGGGCGACGGCGACGACGGCAGCAACGGCGGCAACGGCGGCGCCCCTGACGGCAGAGGCGCTGCGGGCCGCGCTCGCGCCGAAGCTTCTGGCCCAGGCCGAACGCAATCCGGCGGCCTTCGCGCGAAAGCTGGACACCCTGACGAAGGCCTACGGCAAGGACGGCGCGCTCGGTCCCGACGGGATCGACCGCATGGGAACCGTGGTGCGCGCGAAGATCCGCGCCGATGAGGTCGCGCGCCTGATGGGCGCCGATCTTGACGGCGACGGCCAGGTGACCGAGCCCGAGAGGGCAGAGCTGGTCGCGACGCTGAGCCCCGGCCGTCTGAAACGCTTCACAGCCCTTTGGGACACGGCCGATGCCGACCGTTCGGGCGGCGTGACGGCGGCCGAGGCGACGACATCCGCGACGGCGGCGGCCAACAAGGCGATGGGGCCGGAGCGGCTGGCCGAATGGAAGACGCTGATGGTGATGGACGCCAACGCGGATGGGCGGCTTACGGGCGATGAGGCGGTGGCAGCACTTGC
>Ga0209571_1000435_pt1 | contig 47438 bp, 40 predicted proteins | sample EBPBio102011_DNA_FD_185866 | JGI IMG/M metagenome (GOLD analysis project Ga0209571, IMG submission 185866) | Wastewater treatment Type I Accumulibacter community from EBPR Bioreactor in Madison, WI, USA - Reactor 1_1/10/2011_ DNA (SPAdes)... | ecosystem: Engineered > Bioreactor > EBPR >... | reverse complement strand
CCGGCATGCCACCCACGCGCTGCAGCCCGGCGACCGCGTCGAGATCGTGCACGCCCTCGGCGGCGGATGAGCCGGCGCGCGCCGCGCGCGCGTCATCGCGCGTACGCGAGAACCCCACGCGCGGGCCATGCGTCCGGCACGCCACGCCGCGCCGGACACCGCGCACACCCTGCCCGCCGCTGACCCGAGCGCGCCCGGGCGCGTCGCTTCGCGCGACGTTTGCGCGATAATCCCGCGATGACCACGCAGCCCACGCACGATGACGCGCTCGTCATCGCAGGAAAGCCGTACGCCTCGCGCCTGCTGACCGGCACCGGCAAGTTCCGCGACCTCGATGAAACCCGCCGCGCCACCGAGGCTGCCGGTGCGCAGATCGTCACCGTCGCGATCCGCCGCACGAACATCGGCCAGAACCCGGGCGAGCCCAACCTGCTCGACGTGCTGCCGCCGGACCGCTACACCCTCCTGCCCAACACCGCCGGCTGCTACACCGCCGAGGACGCGGTGCGCACCTGCCGGCTGGCACGCGAACTGCTCGACGGCCACACCCTCACCAAGCTCGAAGTGCTGGGCGACCAGAAGACCCTGTTCCCGGACGTGGTGCAGACGCTCAAGGCTGCCGAAATCCTCGTGGCCGACGGCTTCGACGTGATGGTCTACACCAGCGACGACCCGATCCTGGCCAAGCGGCTGGAAGAGATCGGCTGCGCCGCGGTGATGCCGCTGGCCGCGCCGATCGGCTCGGGCCTGGGCATCCAGAACAAGTGGAACCTGGTCGAGATCATCGAGAACGCCAAGGTGCCGATCATCGTCGATGCCGGCGTGGGCACCGCGTCCGATGCCGCCATCGCGATGGAACTGGGCTGCGACGGCGTGCTGATGAACACCGCCATCGCCGGTGCGAAGGATCCGGTGCGCATGGCGCGGGCGATGAAGCTGGCGGTGCAGGCCGGGCGCGACGCCTTCCTCGCCGGCCGCATCCCGCGCAAGCGCAACGCCAGCGCCTCCTCGCCGGTCGATGGCCTGATCGGCTGACCTGCGCGGGCATGACCGACCCCTACGCCAGCCCGGGCGCGAAGGCGCCGCCCAAGCCGTTCACGGCGACCGAGGGCCGGCGCGAGATCCGCAGCTTCGTGCTGCGCCAGGGCCGCTTCACCGAAGCCCAGCAGCGCGCGTTCGACGAGCTCTGGCCGCGCTTCGGGCTGGACTTCGCGCCGGACGAGAGAGGCGGTGCGCCGCGCGATTTCGACGCTGCCTTCGGGCGCCACGCGCCACGGGTGCTGGAGATCGGCTTCGGCAACGGCGAGGCGCTGCGCTTCGCCGCCGCGCACGATCCCGGCCGCGACCTGGTGGGCATCGAAGTGCATGCGCCGGGCGTGGGTCGCCTGCTCAACGCGCTGGCCGCCGATGGCGCGGCGAACGTGCGCCTCTACCACCACGACGCGGTGGAAGTGCTGCAGCACGAGATCGCCGACGGCAGCCTCGACGAGGTCCGCATCTACTTCCCCGACCCCTGGCACAAGAAGCGCCACCACAAGCGGCGCCTCGTGCAGCCCGCGTTCGCCGCGCTGCTGGTGCGCAAGCTCGCACCCGGCGGACGCTTGCACCTCGCCACCGATTGGCAGGACTATGCCGAGCAGATGTGGGACGTGCTCGACGCCACCCCGGGACTGCGCAACCGCGCCGGCGCGCGCGGCCACGTGCCGCGACCCGACTGGCGCCCGCAGACCCATTTCGAGACCCGCGGCCAGCGCCTCGGGCACGGCGTATGGGATCTGCTGTACGACCGGGAGTCGGGATTGCGGATTGGGGATTCGGCAACGGCGGCCGGGGCGCCGTGATGCGGATTCCGGATCGCCAGGATGCTGTCCGCCCGTCGCGAGCACGATTGCAGCGGTCACCCTGCCCCCGGCGGACTCCGGGCGCTTCGGAATCCCCAATCCCCAATCCCCAATCCCCGCCCTGATGGACACCCAGCTCGCGCTCACCACGGACATGAAGATCGTGCTCGGGCTGGTCGGCCTGACCATGGTCCTGTTCCTGTTCCAGCGCGTGCGCGCCGACCTGGTCGCACTGGTGGTGCTGGTGATGCTGGGCCTGACCGGGCTGGTGCAGCCGGAGGACCTGTTCAACGGCTTCTCCTCCAACGCCGTGATCAGCGTCATCGCCACCATGATCCTGGGCATGGGCCTGGACCGCACCGGCGCACTCAACCGGCTCGCGGCGTGGCTGCTGCGGCGCGCACACGGCGTCGAGCAGCGCCTGCTGCTGTTCACCTCCGGCATCGCCGGCCTCAATTCCTCGGTGATGCAGAACCCGTCGGTGATGGCGCTGTACCTGCCGGTCGTCTCGCGCCTGTCCTCGCGCACCGGCATCAGCCTGTCGCGCCTGCTGCTGCCGGTGGCGGTGGCGATCGTGATGGGCGGCGCGCTGACCATGGTCGGCAACTCGCCGCTGATCCTGCTCAACGACCTGCTGGTCGCGGCCAATGCCAACCTGCCCTCCGGCGCGGCCACGCTGGAACCGCTGAACATGTTCGCGCCGGCGCCGATCGGCCTCACCCTGCTGCTGGCGGGCCTGGCCTACTTCCATTTCCGCGGCGACAAGCAGCTGCGCGGTGATGGCGACGCCAACGTCACGCCGGCGCGCACCGAAAGCTACTTCTCGCGCACCTACGGCATCGAGGGCGAGGTCCACGAACTCACCGTGACCGCCGACAGCCCGCTGGTGGGCATGACCTTCGGCGAAGCGGAGGCGCTGCACAACGCGCCGCTGCTGCTGGCCCTGCAGACCGGCAACGAGTCGCGGCTGGCACCGCCGGGCGACGCCCGCATCTGGGTGGGCAGCGTGCTCGGCGCGATGGGCCCGCGGCAGCAGGTGGCGGATTTCGCGCAGAACCAGTTCCTGCGCATGAATTCGCGGCTGCGCCACTTCGCCGACCTGTTCAATCCCAGCCGCGCCGGCATCTCCGAGGCGGTGATCCCGCCGACCTCGAAGTTCATCGGCAAGACCGCCGCGCAGCTGCAGCTGCGCCGCCAGCACGGCATCAGCCTGCTCGCGGTCAACCGCGACAAGACCGTGTTGCGCGACGACGTGCGCGACGTGCCGCTGCGCGCGGGCGACATGCTGGTGCTGCACAGCATCTGGCACGACCTCGACCAGACCGCGGCCAAGCGCGACTTCGTGGTCGTCACCGACTATCCCAAGGGCGAGCAGCGGCCGCACAAGTTCAAGATCGCGATGATCATCTTCGCGGTGACGATGCTGATCGCGCTGTCGTCCAAGGTGCCGACGTCGATCGCGCTGATGACCGGCGTGGCCGGCATGCTGGTGTTCGGCGTGCTGAAGATGGACGAGGCCTATTCGGCGATCAGCTGGAAGACGGTGTTCCTGATGGCCTGCCTGATCCCGCTGGGCTGGGCGATGGACAGCAGCGGCGCCGCGGCCTGGGTGGCCGGCCACAGCATCGAACGCCTGCCCAGCGGCCTGCCGATCTGGGTGATCGAACTGGCGGTCGCCGCGCTCACCGCCGCGTTCTCGATCGTGATCAGCCATGTCGGCGCGACGATCGTGATGGTGCCGCTGGCGATCAACCTCGCGCTGGCCGCGGGTGGCAACCCGACCGCGTTCGCGCTGATCGTCGCGCTGTCGGCCTCGAACAACTTCGTCACCCAGTCCAATCCGGTGATGTCGATGATCATCGGCCCCGGCGGCTATCGTCCGGCCGAACTGTGGAAGCTCGGCGTGCCGCTGTCGATGATCTACACCGCGATCGTGGTGCTGATGGTGAACCTGCTGTTCTGATCCGGCATCGCGGTTCCCGCCCCTGCGGGGAAGGTACCGAAGGTGGATGGGGCACGGCGAAGGCGCGAAACGGCGGGAGCGCCCTCCTCCGCGCCTTCGCGGCTGTTGCTTCCGCGAACGCGGGAACGGGTGCACACTTGGACATCGATACAGGACGTCGATGCAGGACAAGGAGGCGTGCGGTGCGAAGCTGGCGTGTCTGGATGTATGCCGCCCTGGCCCTGTGCCCGGTGATGGCCGCAGCGCAGGACGGCGTGATGATCGGCGGCGACAGCATGATGTGGTCGGTTCCCGACTACGGCAGCACGGCACTCGCGCAGTCGGTGATGCGTTCGGCCACCCGCGACCGCGCCTCCACCCGCCAACGGCCTGCCACGCAGGCGACCGCGCGGCCGCGCCCGACGGGACAAGGCCAGGATCTCCGGGTCCGCTACGATCCCGCGGTTTCGCGCCTGGCCGAGCGCGAATACCTCGACGCCCTGTCGCGCCGCGTCGGCAAGCCGGCGGCCGAACGCTTCGGCGACTACTTCCGCGCGCGGCCGCTGCACGGCCAGTTCGCGATCGCCGCCGGGCCTTACGGACTGCGCAAGGAAGACCTCGCCGACGTGACCGCCGCCTATTTCACCGTGATGTGGATGACCGCCAACGATGCGCCGCTGCCGACGAAGGCACAGGTCGGCGGCGTGCGCGGCCAGGTCGAAAGGCTGCTTTCCCGCCAGGACGCGGTGCCTGGTGACATGGCGCTGCGCCAGCGCCTGGCGGAGAGCATGATGTACAAGCTGGTGTCGATGATCCTGCTGCGCGAGGAAGCCCAGCGCACCGGCAATGCCCAGGCCCTGCGTGAACTTGCCGTCGCCGCCCGACGCGAAACCGGCAAGGGCTTCGACCTGGCCACGATGGCACTGACCGACGAGGGGCTGGTGCCGCGGCACTGAAGGACGCGAGCCCGGCACCGGCGCCGATGTCGGCACGATGGAGCGCGGCGCGCGCCGGGTCGCACCGGGCCGGCGTCAATCGTGCCGCAGCAGCACGTCGCCCTCGGCCGACACCTCCACCGCGACCGCACGCAGCGCTTCGCCGCGGCACGGGCCGGCGACGCAGGTGCCGCCCTCGAGTTCGAAGCTCGCACCGTGTGCGGCGCAGACCAGCAGCCCGTCCTTCGACTTCAGGAACTGGCCCGGCGACCAGTCCAGGCGGCGTCCGGCATGCGGGCAGATGTTGAGCCAGGCGCGCACCTGGCCGCCGTCGCGGTAGAGCAACAGCGATTCGGCATCGCCCTCGTCGACCGCGGCTTCCGCTTCGGCGAAGCCGCCATCGGGAATGGCGGCCAGTGCGATCAGGACCTTGCGTGGGGCGGGCGTGTTCATGACGGGGCGTTAACGATCCTGTTACAACTTCATGCCGGGGGCGCCCGATACTGGACGCCCGCAATTGTCGCACCCCCACGCCAATGGCATCGCCCTTCTTCCGCACCCTGCACGCCCGTTTCGACGGCTCCACGCTGCGTGGACTGCTGTTCTCGCCGCGCAAGCCGCGCAGCGCGCTGCTGCGCGTGGTGTTCGCGCTGCTCGGCGTGGCGATCCTGGCCGTCCTGCTGGTGGCCGCGCTGTTCGTGGGTGCCGCGATGATCGCGTTCGGCCTGCTGCGCAGCGCCTTCCGGCCACAGGCCAGGGTGCGGCCGGCCGCCGCGGACACGCTCGACGCCGAGTATCGCGTCGTCTCCAAACCCGCCCTGCGCTGAACCGCTTCGCGCCATGACGACCGACGTGGTGACCGCCGCGTCCGCGCCGCGCGTGCCGGTGCGCGGCGGCGGCCAGTTCCCGGTGCACCGCATCTACTGCGTGGGCCGCAACTTCGCCGATCACGCGCGCGAGATGGGCGCCACCGCGCCGGCGTCGAAGGCCGAACGCGGCACGCCGGTGTTCTTCATGAAGCCCGCCGATGCGGTCGTGGTCGATGGCGCGGTGTCCTATCCGCCCGGCACGCACGACCTGCACCACGAGGTGGAACTGGTGGTCGCGCTTGGCCGCGACGCACCCGCCGGTGAACTGCCGGTGGACGCGGCGCAGGCGCTGGTGTTCGGCTACGGGGTCGGGCTCGACCTCACCCGCCGCGACCTGCAGGCGGCGGCCAAGGCCAAGGGCCTGCCCTGGGACGTCGCCAAGGGATTCGACCAGTCGGCACCGCTGTCGCCGCTGGTCGCCGCGGCCGACGTCGGCGCGCTGGCGCCGCGGATGCTGTCGCTGGACGTCAACGGCGAACGTCGCCAGCAGTCCACGCTCGACCAGCTGATCTGGGACGTGCCCGAGATCCTGCACGAACTGTCGAAGCTCTACGCGCTGCGCGCGGGCGACCTGGTGTTCATGGGCACCCCCGCCGGCGTGGCCGCGCTGCAGCCGGGCGACGCCTGCGTGGCGCGGCTGGACGATGTGCTGGAACTGCGTTGCCACATCCGCGCACCGGCGGCATAGTGTGCCGCGACCGCGGGTGCCGCACGCAGGCCCCGCCGTTCCCACCCCGACAACCTGCGAGGAGATGCCGATGGGCATGGTGAGTGAGTTCAAGGAATTCGCGATGCGCGGCAACGTCATCGACCTCGCCGTGGGCGTGGTCATCGGCGGCGCCTTCGGCAAGATCGTGTCGGCACTGGTGGACAACATCATCATGCCCTTCGTCGGCCTGCTGACCGGCGGCGTCGACTTCTCGAAGTGGGCGTGGGTGCTGCGCGAAGCCTCGGTGGACGCCAGCGGCGCCGAAGTGCCCGCGCTGACGGTCGGCATCGGCAGCTTCGTCAACGCGATCATCCAGTTCATCATCGTGGCCTTCGCCATCTTCATGCTGGTCAAGGCGATCAATCGCCTGCACCGCAAGCCCGACGCCGCCCCGGCCGCGCCGCCGGAGGACGTGCTGCTGCTGCGCGAGATCCGCGACGCGCTCAGGAAGTAAGGCCTGCCGCCGTCCCTGCCGCGGGCCGCGGGCGTGCCAGGCCCGCGGCCCGTTCCTCGTGTTCCCGATGGACTTCCGCCCATGCACCGTCCCCTGCTTGCGCTCCTGATCGCCCTGCCCTTCGCCGCGAACGCCGCCGAGCCTCCGCGCGAAACCACGATCCCCGATGCGGCGCTGGAGACCGCCGCCGTGCTGCGCGCGCAGGCGCTGGCGGACGGCACCGCGATGGCGGTGATCGAATCGCTGACCACCGAGATCGGGCCGCGCCTGGCCGGCAGCGAGGCCGACGCACGCGCGGTGGCATGGGCGCAGGCGAAATTCCATGCACTGGGCTACGACAAGGTCTGGACCGAGCCGGTCACCTTCCCGAAATGGGAACGCCGCAGCGAGCACGCGCAGGTCCTCGGCGCGCATGCGCAGCCGCTGGTGGTCACCGCGCTCGGCGGCAGCCCGGGTGGCACGGTCGAAGCCGAGATCGTGCGCTTCGACAGCGTCGAGGCGCTGCAGGCCGCGCCGGCGGGCGCGTTGGCCGGCAAGATCGCCTTCGTCGACATGCCGATGGCGCGCGCCCGCGACGGCAGCGGCTACGGCAAGGCCGGCGCGGTGCGCGGCAAGGGACCGTCCGAGGCGATCCGCAAGGGCGCGATCGGCTACCTGATGCGCTCGATCGGCACCAGTCCGCATCGCGTCGCCAATACCGGCATCACGCGCTTCGACGACGGGCTCGCGCCGATCCCGTCGGCCGCACTGTCGCTGCCCGATGCCGACCAGCTCGCGCGCCTGCTGCGGCTGGGGCCCGTGCGCGTGCGCCTTGCGCTGGACTGCGGCTGGGACGGCGAGTACACGTCGCACAACGTGATCGCCGAGATGACCGGGCGCGCCGCGCCCGACGAGGTGGTGGTGATCGGCGGCCACCTCGATTCCTGGGACCTCGGCACCGGCGCGATCGACGACGCCGCCGGAATCGGCATCACCATGGCCGCCGGGCGCCTGATCGGCCAGCTGCCACAGCGGCCGAAGCGCACGATCCGCGTCATCGCGTTCGCCAACGAGGAGCAGGGCCTGCTCGGCGGCCGCGAGTACGCGCGTCGCCACGCCGCCGACGTCGCACGCCACGCCATCGCCGCGGAAAGCGACTTCGGCGCCGGCCGCATCTATGGCTTCAACACCAGCGCGCCCGCGCACGCGCAGGCGGCGGTGGCGCGCATCGCCGGGGCACTCGCGCCGCTGGGCATCGAACCGATGCCGGGCAAGGGCAGCGCCGGCCCGGACATCTCGCCGCTGGCCGCGATCGGCGGCGCCTGGGCCTGGCTTGGCCAGGACGGCACGCATTACTTCGACCTGCACCACAACGCCGACGACACCTTCGACAAGATCATCGCCGGGGACGTCGCGCAGAACGTGGCCGCGTACGCGGTCTTCGCCTACCTCGCGGCGGAAGCCGAAGGCGGCTTCGGGAGCCAGCCCAAGCAGGCCACGCCGTAGGCGAATCCTCAGCGCGCCGTCGATGCCATGACGCGCGCCTGCGCCCACTGCGCCAGCAGCACTGCCGTCGCTGACGCGACATTGAGGCTTTCGACTGCGCCGCTGCCGGGGATGGACACGCGCAGGTCGCAGGCCGATGCCAGTGCCTCGCCCATGCCTGCGCCTTCCGCGCCAAGCACGTAGGCCAGGCGTTCGGGCAGGCGCGTGGCGAAGACATCATCGCCACCGCGGACCACGGTCGCCGCCAGGGCGAACCCCGCCGCGCGCAGTTGCGCGATGGCCTCGCCGGCCCCGCCCATGCGCACCATCGGCACCGCTTCCGCGCCGCCTTCGGCGACGCGCGCCGCGGCCCCCGACAGCGACAGCGAGGAATCGGCCGGCAGCAGCAGCGCCGACACGCCGAAATGCGCCGCCGACCGCAGGATCGCGCCGAGGTTGTGCGGATTGCCCACGCCGTCCAGCCACAGCGCGCAGCAGGGACCATCCGGCAGGGCGTGCAGCCACGCATCCAGCGAGAGCGGCGCCTCTCGCAGCACGTCGGCCACCACGCCTTCGTGGTGGGTGCTCGCGGCCAGCTTGCGCAGCTCATCCTCGTCGTCGACCACGCGATAGCCGACGCGGTGGGCCGCGCACCATCTCAGCAACGGCTGCAGCTGCGGGATGCGGGCCTGCGACAGGTAGAGCTTGCGGATCGCGGCCGGCCGCCTGGCGAAGACCGCACCGATCGCATTCAGGCCATACAGGCGCAGTTCGCCGTCATGGCGTGGACGCGCGGCGGCGGCGGCCGCGGCCTGCGGGCGACGCACGGCCCAGGGCGAATCCCGCTCGGGGCGCTCCGGCGGCCGTCCGGCCAAGGCTCAGCCCCGGTTGCGCCAGAAATCGGCGTTGCGGATGCCCAATGCATCCGGATCGAAGGTCGGGTCGAGTCCCAGCTTCTTCTGCCGTTCGTAGTCGCGCAGCGCCTGCAGCGCCGGCTTCTGCAGGATCAGGATGGCGATCACGTTGAGCCACGCCATCAGGCCGACGCCGATGTCGCCCAGGGTCCACGCCATCGCCGCGTTGTGGTACGCGCCGAACACCACCATGCCGATGATGCCCAGCCGCAACAGCAGCGTCGCCAGCGGATGCGTCTTCTTCACCCCGGCGAGATAGGTCAGGTTGGTCTCGGCCATGTAGTAGTAGGCCATGATCGTGGTGAACGCGAAGAAGAACAGCGCCAGGGCCACGAAGCCCGCGCCCCAGCCCGGCAGCACCGATTCGACCGCGGCCTGGGTGAACTGCGCGCCCTCGGACGGCTGCACGCCGGGCACGCCGGTGAAGATCGCCTCGAGCTTCTGCTGGCCGTTCTCGGTGACCGAGCGGAAGGTGTTGTACATGCCGGTCGACAGCAGCAGGAACGCGGTGGAAGTGCATACCAGCATGGTGTCGAAGTAGATCGCGAATGCCTGCACGTAGCCCTGCTTGGCCGGGTGCGAGACCTCGGCCGCGGCCGCCGCGTGCGGGCCCGTGCCCTGGCCGGCCTCGTTCGCGTAGATGCCGCGCTTGACGCCCCAGGCGATGGCCTGGCCGATGATCGCGCCGAACGCCGCATGCGCACCGAAGGCGCTGGAGAAGATGTCGGCGAACATGTCCGGCACCTTGCCGGCATTGAGGATCATCACCGTCACCGCCATCAGGATGAAGGCCAGCGCCATGAACGGCACCACGAACTCGGCGAACGCGGCGATGCGCTTGATGCCGCCGAAGATGATCAGCGCCAGCACCGCGGCAACGGCCAGGCCGATCCACAGCTTCGTGCCGCCAGCCCCCCCGAGCGCCTCGCAGCCGGCGGTGCCGCACAGCACGTTGGTGGCGCTGTCGGCGATGGCGTTGGCCTGGACGCCCGGCAGCAGCAGGCCGGTGGCGATGACGGTGGCGACGGCGAACGTCACCGCGTACCACTTCAGGCCCATGGCCTTCTCGATGTAGTACGCCGGGCCGCCGCGGTAACGGCCTTCGGCATCCTTTTCCTTGTAGATCTGCGCCAGCGTGCACTCGATGTAGGAGGTGGATGCACCGAGGAAGCCCATCACCCACATCCAGAACACCGCGCCGGGGCCACCGTAGGCGATCGCGGTGGCGACGCCGGCGATGTTGCCGATGCCCATGCGCCCGGCCATCGAGATCGCCAGCGCCTGGAACGACGACACGCCCGCGTCGGACTTCTGCCCGGTCACGGTAAGCCGGCACATCTCGGCGAAGCCGCGCACCTGCATCACCCGCGTGCGCACCGTGAACCACAAGCCGGCGCCGAGGCACAGCGCGATCAGCGCATTGCTCCAGATGATGCCGTTGATCCAGCCAAGCACTTCTTCCACGGACGCTCTCCTGCGGGGCGGTTGGACGCTGCGGCCGGGCCGGCGAGCGCACGGGAAACGCGAAGATACCCGATTTCCAGGCGCCGGCCGCGTCCGCGGAGGCCGCCGGCGGCACTCAGCCGACGGTGTCGGCGAGCCGGCCGAACAGGCGCAGGTCGTGCAGGCACCCGCGCTTGCGCACCGCGCGGCGCAGCACTCCTTCCGCGACGAAGCCGTTCTTCTCCAGCACGCGCGCCGAGGCGAGGTTGAAGTCGAGCACCCCCGCCTGCAGCCGCGACACGCCCAAGGCCTGCTCGGCCCACGGCGCGAACACCGACACCACCCGCGTCATCACGCCACGCCCCCAGTGTGCCTGGCCGAGCCAGTAGCCGAGTTCCGCGCCGACCGCGCGCTCGCCCGCGAACGGACGCGCGCCGATCCCGCCGCAGGCCTCGCCGTCGATTTCGATGGCGAACACGGGATCGTCGAACCCGACCACGCGCCCGGACAGGAAGGCTTCGCCATCGGCCCGCGTGTACGGAAACGGAAAGCGGTCGCTGGTGCCGCGCGAAATCCGCTCGTCGTCGGCATGCCTGACCAGCGCATCGAGGTCGTCGATGCGCCATGGGCGCAGGCGCGTGCCGTCGCCCACATCGATGTTCGAGTCATGCCAGCGCATGGGCAGGCCTGTACGGGTGACGACCGCGATTGTAGGCGCGCCACCGCGCCACGGGCATCTGCCGCCATCCCGCATGCCCCGTCATCCTGGCGCGTAGCGTGCAAACGCCCGGCCGGATCCCGGCCTTCGCCGCGATGACGGCTGGCAACGGCACCGGAACATCGGTGCCCGCAACCCGCGAGAATGAAGTGCCGATGCGCGGTCTTCAGGCGTGCCCGCTGACCGCGGGCGTGTCCGCTTCCAGCTGTTCGAGCTTCTTCGCCAGCGCCTCGGGCGAACGCGTGAACGGTGCCAGCAACGCGTAGAACGCCGGCACGACGAAAAGCGTGAGCAGGGTCGCGAAGGCCACGCCCGAGATGATCACCACGCCGATGGTCGCGCGACTGGCCGAGCCCGGTCCGCCGGCGAGCACCAGCGGCACCGCGCCCATGATGGTCGCCGCGGCCGTCATCAGGATCGGGCGCAGGCGCACCGCCGACGCTTCGGCGATCGCTTCGTGCACGCTGCGGCCATCGTCGCGCAGCTGGTTGGCGAACTCGACGATCAGGATGCCGTTCTTGGCCGCGAGCCCGACCAGCATCACGATGCCGATCTGGCTGAACAGGTTGAGCGTGCCGCCGGTGATCCACAGGCCGATCAGCGCGCCCAGCACCGCGAGCGGCACGGTCAGCATGATCACGAACGGATGGATGAAGCTCTCGAACTGCGCGGCGAGCACCAGGTACACGATCAGCAGCGCCAGCGCGAACGTGACCAGGATCGCGCCACCGGCCTCCTGGTACTCGCGCGACTCGCCCTTCCAGTCGATCTGCGCGTGGTCGGGCAGTTCCTCGGCCACCACCTGCCGCGTCCACGCCAGCGCCTCGCCCATGGTGTAGCCGGGCGCGAGGCCGGCGCTGACCGTGATCGCGCGCAGCCGGTTGAAGCGGTTGAAGTTGCCCGGCTCGGCGATCTCGGTCAGCGTCACCAGGTTCGACATCGGCACCAGCGCGCCGTTGCCGGCGCGCACGAAGGTGTCGGCCAGGTCGGTCGGCGTCATCCGGTTCTCGCGCCCGGCCTGCAGCATCACGTAGTACTCTTCGCCGTCCTCCACGTAGGTGGTGACACGGCGCGAGCCCATCATCGTCTCCAGCGTGCGCCCGATCTCGGTCACCGGCACGCCGAGGTCGGCCGCGCGCAGGTGGTCGATGTTGACGCGCATCTGCGGCCGCGTTTCCTTGTAGTCCGAATCGGCGTCGAGCAGGTTCGGGTTGCCGGCCATGCGCTGCAGCACGCGGTCGCGCCACTCCGCCAGCTCGGCATAGTCCGGGCCGCCGAGCACCAGCTGGTAGCGCTGGCCGCCGCGCCCGCCGATCAGGCCGCCGGACGCATTGGCGCGCACCTGCACGCCCGGCAGCGCCGAGAGCCCGCCGCGCAGGCTGGCCACCACGTCGTCGGTGCTCTGCGTGCGCTGGCTCCAGTCGCGCAGGAACACGATCACCTGCCCGGTGTGCATCTCCTCGCTGCCACCCCAGCCGCGGGGCACGCGCGAATTGGCGCGCTCGATCGGGCCGTCGCCGCCGACCGCGTCGAGCACGATCTTCTCCACCTGCTGCATCTGCGCCACGGTGTAGTCGAAGCCGGCGCCTTCCGGGCCGTCCATCATCACGAAGAACCGGCCGCGGTCCTCGGTCGGCGCCAGTTCGCTGGGCACGCGCGCGAACAGCAGCGCCGCGGCAAGGCCGCACAGCGCCATCGCGGCCATCACCACCACCAGCAGGCGCCGCGACGGCATCGCCACCAGCCGCTCCACGCGCCGGCCGTAGCCGCTGCTCACCCGTCCGAGCTGGCGGTTGATCCAGGCGTTGAAGCCGGTCTGCTTCGTGTGCGGACGCAGCAGTTTCGAGCACATCATCGGCGTCAGCGTCAGCGCGACGAACGCCGACAGCGCGACCGCGCCGGCCAACGCCACCGACAGTTCGCGGAACAGGCGGCCGGTATTGCCTTCCATGAAGCCGACCGGCAGGAACACCGCCACCAGCACCGCGGTGGTGGCGATCACCGCGAAGGCGACTTGCGCGGTGCCGCGCTTGGCCGCGACAAGGGGCGGTTCGCCGAGGTCGACGCGACGCTGCGCGTTCTCGAGCACGATGATCGCGTCATCGACGACAAGGCCGATGCACAGCACCAGCGCCAGCAGGGTCAGCAGGTTGATCGAGAAGCCGAAGGCATACAGCGCGATGAACGCCGCGACCAGGCACACCGGCACCGTCACCGCCGGGATCAGCGCCGCGCGCAGGCTGCCGAGGAACAGCCAGATCACCAGGAACACCAGCACCATCGCCTCGCCCAGCGTCCAGTACACGCGCTTGATCGCGGCGTCGATGAAGGTGGTGCCGTCGTAGGCGACGAAGATGTCGGTGCCCTCGGGCAGGGTCTGCTGGATCACCTCGGCTTCGGCACGCGCGGCGCGGGCCACGTCCAGCGCGTTCGCGGTGGACGTGCGCACGATGCCGAGGCCCACGTTCGGCTGGCCGTTGCTGCGCAGGTAGGCGCGGCGTTCCTCGGGCCCCAGTTCCACCTTGGCCACGTCGCCCAGCCGGACCACGTAGCCGTCGTCGCCCTTGCCCAGCGGGATCTCCGCGAACTGCGCAGGCTGGTGGTAGGCGCGCTCCACGCGCAGGGTGAAGTCGCGCGTCTCGGATTCGATCCGGCCGGCGGGCAGTTCCACGTTCTCGCGACGCAGTGCGTTCTCCACGTCGCCGGCGGTGATGCCGCGCGCGGCCATCGCGTCGCGGTCCAGCCAGATGCGCATGGCGTAACGCTGGCCACCGCCGATCTGCACGCGCGCCACGCCGTCGAGCGCCGACAGCCGGTCGACGACGTAACGGTCGGCGTAGTCGGTCAGCTCCATCGTGTCCATCCGGGTCGAACTCATGTTCAACCAGAAGATCACGTCGGCGTCGGCCTCGACCTTGGCGATCTGCGGTGGATCAGCCTCCTCCGGCAGGCGGTTCATCACCCGGCTCACGCGGTCGCGCACGTCGTTGGCGGCGGCCTCGATGTCGCGGGTGAGGTTGAATTCGATGGTCACGTCGGCGCGGCCGTTGCGGCTCGACGATTGGATGGTGCGGATGCCCTCGATGCCGGCCAGGCCGTCCTCGAGGATCTGGGTGACGCGGGTCTCGACCACGGCGGCGGACGCGCCCGGATAGGTGACCTCGACCGAGACGATCGGCGGGTCGATGTTGGGCAATTCGCGCAGCGTGAGGCGCATGAAGGACATCGCGCCCAGTACCAGCAGCAGCAGGCTCATCACCACCGCGAACACGGGGCGCTGGATGGAGATGTCGGAGAGCTTCATCCCCGGTCAGCCCTGCGCGGCCGGCGCCGGCGCGGCCTCGGCCGGCGACGCCTTGCCCGTGGCGGGCTCGGTGACCTGCATCCCCGGGCGCAGCTTGCCGGTGCCGTCGACCACCACGCGATCGCCCGCGGCCAGGCCCTCGACCACCTCGACCTGGCCGGCGCGGCGCTCGCCGACCGCCACGATCGCGCGTTCGACGGTGTCGTCGTCCTTCACCCGCCACACGAAGGTGTCGCGCCCCACCTGCACCACCGCGATCTCCGGCAGCACCAGCGCCTCGCGCTGCGGGCGCGCCACCTGCACCTGCACCAGCATGCCCGGGCGCAGGTGCCGAGAGGCGTTGGGGAAGTCGCCGCGCACGGTGACCGCGCGGGTGGTGGCATCGACGCGCGTATCGATGCTCGAGACCGCGCCTTCAAACACCTCGCCCGGCCACGCCACGCTGCTGCCCTGCAGCCGCTGCCCCGTCGCCAGTTGCGACAGCTGCACCTCGGGCACCTGGAAGTCCACGTGCACGCGCGAGATGTCGTCGAGCGTGGCCACGACCGTACCCGGCGTGACCAGCGCACCGGGGCTGACCTGGCGGATGCCGAGCACGCCCGCGAACGGCGCGCGGATGCGGCGGTCGCCGATGTCGGCGCGCATCTGCGCCACGCGCGCCAGCGTGGCATCTCGGGTGGCGCGCTGCGTGTCCAGCTGCGAGCGCGCGATCAGCTGCTGCTGCACCAGTTCGCTGCCGCGGCGGAACTGCTGCTCGGCTTCCTTGGCCGCGGCTTCGGCGGCCTGCAGCGCCGCCTGCTGCTGGTTGCCCGACAGCGTGACCAGGGTTGCGCCGCCCGACACCTCGTCGCCACTCTCGAAATGCACGCGCTCGACGGTCTCGCTGACCTTGGCGGTGATCGTCACCGACTCGCGCGCCTTCACCGTGCCGGGCGCGGAAATGGTGTCGCTCCACGGCTGCATCGCCACCTGCTGCGTGGTCACCACCGCTGCGGGCACGCCGCCGCCCTGGCGCTCGCCGGCCCCGGCGCTGCGGTCACCGCATCCGGCCAGCGTGGCGACCACGCAGGCGGACAGCAGGAAGGGAAGCGGTCGGAACCGGGCGGGCATGGGCATCGGCGAGGGGGCGTTGGGGGAAACCGCCCGATTCTAGCGGCCCCGGGTGACGGCCGCGCATGCCGTTGGACGGGGGTGATCCGCCGCGAATGCGGGTCAACCCAGGCCGCGTCCGTGCGTTACGTCACGTTGGCGCGGGCGCGCCTTCAGTGCGCCGCCGCCGCATCGGTTGCCACGCCAGCGGGCGCGCGCGCCGCGCGCATCAGCAGCACCAGCGGCATCGCGCACACCGTGAGCCACAGCATCAGCTGGAAGTCGTTGGCATAGGCGATCGCCGCGGCCTGGCGCGTGACCTCCGCATTCAGCCAGGCGGCGCCGGACGCGGTGGCCGGATCCAGCCCCGGCGGCAGCAGCGTGGTCTCGGCGCCGAACGCCGGCACGCGCGCGGCGATCTCGGCGTGGTTGGTCTGCGTCCCGCGCGCGAGCAGCGTGAACACCACCGAGATGCCCACCGACGAGCCGATGTTGCGGATCAGGCTGAACAGGCCGGCGGCCTCGGTCCGCTGCGCCGGCTGCAGCGTCGAATACGCCACGGTGGAGATCGGCACGAACACCAGGCCCAGGCCGAAGCCCTGGACCACGCCCAGCCATACGATGTCGGTCATCGCCGCCTCGACCCCGAAACGCGTCATCCCGTGCAGCGACAGCGCCATCAGCGCCAGCCCGGTCAGGATCGGCCAGCGCGCGTCGATGCGGCCCAGCAGCCGGCCGACGATCATCATGCTCAGCATCGTGCCGATGCCGCGCGGCGCGAGCACCAGGCCGATGGTCAGCACCGGGTAGTTCATCAGGCTGCTGAGGTAAGGCGGCAGCAACGCCAGCGTGGCGAACAGCACGATGCCGATCACGAAGATCAGCAGGCAGCCGATCGCGAAATTGGCGTTGCGGAACAGGCCGAGGTCGAGCAGCGCGCGCTCTCGCCGGTTCCACCACCACAGGCCGTAGGCATACAGCGCGAGGAAGGCGACCGCGGCCTCGACCTGGATCTCGAGGCTGCCGAACCAGTCCTCGCCCTGCCCGCGGTCGAGCATCAGCTGCAGCCCACCGATACCCAAAGCGAGCAGCAGCAGGCCGGTGAAATCCAGCGGCCGCTGCTGCGGCACGTCCTTCTTCACGCTGGCGAGGATGCCGGCCAGCGCCAGCGCACCGATCGGCAGGTTGATCAGGAACACCCAGCGCCAGCTGTAGTTCTCGGTCAGGAAACCGCCGAGCGGCGGGCCGAGGATCGGGCCGATCATGATGCCCATGCCCCACAGCGCCATCGCCGCGCCGTGCTTCTCCTTCGGGAAGGTATCGAGCAACAGCGACTGCGAGATCGGCACCAGCGCCGCGCCGAACATGCCCTGCAGCAGGCGGAACAGCACCATCTCGCCAATGCCGTTGGCGATGCCGCACAGCAGCGAGGCCAGCGTGAAGCCGGCCACCGACACCACCAGCACGCGACGCCGCCCGAAACGGCCCGACATCCAGCCCGTGATCGGGGTGAGGATGGCCGAGGCGACGATGTAGCTGGTGAGCACCCACGCCACCTGGTCCTGGGTGGCCGACAGCGCGCCCTGCATGTCGGGCAGCGCGACGTTGGCGATGGTGGTATCCAGCGCCTGCATCAGCGTGGCCAGCATCACCGAGCCCACGAGCAGGCCGGTGCCGCCGGCGGCGGCGTGTTGCTTGAGTCGATCGATCATGGCGGCGACGCGCAGGCGCGGGCGCGCTTCAGTGCGCGGCGGCAGTCGGCGCGGTGGCGGTGGCGGCCTGGTCGCCGACCGCGTCCAGGTCGATCGTCACCCGCGCGCTCATGCCCGCGCGCAGCGGCGGCGCGTCCGCCGGCCGGGCATCGAGTTCCAGCCGCACCGGGATGCGCTGCACGATCTTGACCCAGTTGCCGGTCGCGTTCTGCGGCGGCAGCACGCTGAACTCCGCGCCCGACGCCGGTGCGATCGACGCCAGATGCGCCTTCCACTTCACACCCGGATAGCTGTCGACCTCGATCGTCGCCGGCTGGCCCACGCGCATCTTCGCCAGTTGGGTTTCCTTGAAATTGGCCTCGACCCACACCGGGTCGCTCGCCACCAACGGCATGGCGGTCTGGCCGACGTTGAGGTATTCGCCCACCTGCAGGTCGTGCAGGCCGACGATGCCGTCGACCGGCGCGCGCACCTCGGCATGCGCCAGGTCGAGCCTGGCCTTCTCCACCAGCGCCAGCGCGGCGCGGTACTCGGGCAGGTCGGTGGTCGGGGTGCCGACGCTGCCGCTGAGCGCGGCGGTGGCTTCGTTCTCGGTGGCGAGCGCGTCGGCAAGGTCGGTGCGCGCCTCGGCCACCGCGTGCCGCGCGTCGTCGACCATCTTCCGCGACACCAGCTGCTGGCGCGACAGGTCGGTCATGCGCTGCAGGTCGCGCTGCGCCCACGACAGCGTCTCGCGCGCGGCCTGGATCGAGGTGTGCGTGCCCTCCACCTTGGCGCGGCTGGCGCTGGCCGAGTTGGCCATGCGCGCAAGCAGCGCCTCGTTCTGCGCCAGCGCGATCTTCAGCGGATCGCTGTCGATGCGGAACAGCAGGTCGCCGCGCTTCACCGGCTGGTTCTGCTGCACCGCCACCTCGACCACGCGACCGCCGACCTGCGGCGCGACCAGGATGCGTTCGGCCTTGACGTAGGCGTTGTCGGTGTCGGCCTCGCGGCTCGACTGCCACCACTGCCAGCCGAAGAAGCCGGCCACCAGCAGCGGGCCGGCAATCCACAGCCAGCGCGGCACGCGGCGGCGCTTCGGCGCCTGCGGGGCGGCCGGCGAGGCCTCGGCCGGATCGGTGTGCTCGCTCATGCGGGGTGTCCTTCCTTGCGTGGGGCGGTGCCGCGACCGTCACGGTCGAGGCGCACCAGGTTGTCGCGGATGTGGCGCAGCGCCTGCAGCGTGGCCTCGACGTCGTCGTCGGACAGGCCTTCGAGGGCTTCGCTGCGCAGTTGGGTGGAGACGTCGACGATGCCATCCATCACCTGCATCGCCTGCGGCAGCAGGTGCAGGCGCCAGCGACGGCGATCATCGGGATCGGCCCGGCGCTCGACGAAGCCGGCCTTCTGCAGCCGGTCGACGACGCGCCCCACCGCGATCGGCTCCATGTCCAGTTCGTCGGCCAGTTCCACCTGGCTCAGGCCCTGGCGGTCATGGATGCGCTTGAGCGCGCGCCACTGCGCCCGGGTCAGGCCGAGATGGGCGGCACGTCGGTCGAACACCCGGCCGAACAGGCGGGTGAGGTCGGCAATGAGGTAGCCGAGGGTCGGATTGGCGGGGTCATGCTGCATCGCGGCAAATAATAGATGCTTAAGCATCTATATGCAAGGCATGCATTTTAGTCGTCGCCTTGCGGTGCGCGGCTGTTCAGGCGCACCCGGGACGGCGGGCTGGGATGGCCGGCACGGGCCACGCGGCCCCATGCAGGACGCCGGCGTTCGCCGGCGTCTGCGGTCGAGCGGGGCCCCGGCAGAGCCCCCCGGGGGCGGGCCGGATCAGGCCGCCTTGCGGCTCCAGCGGCCCTGCGCCGCCAGGCCGTTGTCGCGGGCCCGGGCGAAGACCGTCTCCTGCGCCTTGGCGACGTTGCCGGCGAGATCCTGCGACCAGATCCTGAGCGCCGCCGACTGCATCGCGCGCCCGTAGGAGAACGACAGCGGCCACGGGTGCGGGCCCATGCGGTTCATCGCGTCGAGGTGCGCGGTCGCGGCCTGGTCGTCCTGGCCGCCGGACAGGAACACGATGCCGGGCAGGATCGCCGGCACCGACGATTTCAGGCACATCAGCGTGGCTTCCGCCACGTCCTCGACCGTCGCGGTTTCGCCGCTGTCCTGGCCCGGCAGCACCATCGACGCCTTGAGGATGGTGCCTTCCAGCGCGACGTTGTTGTTGTACAGCGCGTCGAACAGCGAGCGCAGCACCACCTCGTGCACCTCGTAGCTGGTCTCGATGTCGTGGTCGCCGTCCATCAGCACTTCCGGCTCCACCATCGGCACCAAGCCCTGTTCCTGGCACAGCGCGGCATAGCGCGCGAGCGCGTGGCTGTTGGCCTCGATGCAGGTGCCCGACGGCGTGCCGTCGCCGATGGTGATCACCGCGCGCCACTTGGCGAAGCGCGCACCCAGCTTGTAGTACTCCTCCAGCCGCTGGCGCAGGCCGTCCAGGCCTTCGGTGACCCGCTCCCCGGGGAACCCCGCCAGTGCCTGCGTGCCCTTGTCCACCTTGATGCCGGGGATGATCCCGCTCGCGGCCATGACCTGGGTGAACGGTACCCCGGCCTTGGTCGACTGGCGCAGGGTTTCGTCGTAGAGGATCGCGCCGCTGATGTAGTCGCCGAGCTTGGGCGTGGCCAGCAGCAGCTCGCGATAGGCGCGGCGATGCTCCTCGCTGTTGGCGATGCCGACACCTTCGAAGCGCTTGGCGATCGTGTTCGTCGACTCGTCGATCGCGATGATGCCCTTGCCCGGTGCGACCAGCGCCTGGGCGGTCTCGGCCAGCGTTTCGATGCTCATGTCGGGACGTCCGGCCATCGGCGGAAAAGGGGCGGGATTATAGCCCCGTTCGTCCACGCGCCTGCGACGGGAGCAACCACGCGCGCGTCGCAGCGAAACGCAACGCCAGGCCCCGTCGGTACCGACAACAGTGCCCTCGCTCCGGACCGTTCCTAGCCACCGGCGCGCATGAACGCGCCCAGGTCCTCGATGCGGCAATGCGCATGCCAGTCGACGGCGCCGCCGCTGCGCTGCTCGATCACGCCGAATCCCATCGGCACGGACGCGAAGCCGGGGAAGGCCGCCGGATTCTCCGGACCCGGTCGCCACCGCCAATGCTTGAGCACCGCGACGACGGCGGAACCAAACTGCCGGATCGTTTGCCTGCTCGGCTGGTTCGAGCCCGACTTGAGGATCCGGAACCGCTCCGGAATGCCTTGCGCACTGATCACGAAACCCACGTTCACGCAGCCTTCGATGCCTTGTTCCAGCAACCCCTGCGGGTACCGCGGCACACGCTTTGCATCGCGGTTGATCTCCAACTGCCAGTAGCGCCCGCCATCCCCCCGTTCGACGACAAGCACCTCTCCCGGCGAGAGACCTTGCTCTTCACCTTCATCCTCGACCGCAGGTACCGCGTGCGCCATCGATTGCACCGCGAGCAGACCGGCAACCCCGACCCAAGCCCAAGAGGCGCCACGGCGACGAACATCCTTGTCGATGCCATGCATTCAAAGCTCGCCCAGGCCCTCGGCGCGGCCGTCGGTGCCGATCTGCAGCAGGCGCAGGGTGTTCGTGGCGCCCTTGGTTTCCATGTGCTCGCCGCTGGTGAACACCACGCGGTCGCCGGGCACCAGCAGGCCGGCCTCGACCAGCTTGCGGATGCTGCCGCGCGCGGCCTCGCGCGGGGTCTGGCCGCGGCTGTCGTAATCCATCGGGAACACGTCGCGCATCATCGCCATGCGGTGGCGGGACCCTTCGGAACGGGTGAAGGCATAGATCGGCGCACCGGCGCGGAAGCGCGACAGGTAGCGCGCGGTGCCACCGGACTCGGTCATCGCCACGATCGCGCGCACGCCGATGTGCGCGCTGAGGAACATCGTGGCCATCGCGATCGCCTGGTCGGCGCGCTCGAGGTTGCGCTGGGCCTGTTCGAAGTTCGTCTCGTGCGAGAACTGGCGCTCGGCACCCACGCAGATGCGCACCATCGCCTCGACCGCGCGCAGCGGGAAGTTGCCGGCGGCGGTCTCGGCCGACAGCATCACCGCATCGGTGCCGTCGATCACCGCATTGGCCACGTCCAGCACTTCGGCGCGCGTCGGGATCGGGCTGTCGACCATCGACTGCAGCATCTGCGTGGCGGTGATCACCACCTTGTTGCGCGCCAGCGACTCGCGGATGATCTTCTTCTGCAGGCCCGGCAGCTCGGCATCGCCGATCTCCACGCCGAGGTCGCCGCGCGCCACCATCACCACGTCGCTGGCATCGATGATCTCGGCCAGGTTCTCGATTGCCTCGGCACGTTCCACCTTGGCGACCACCGCCGCATCGCTGCCGTGCGAACGCGCGATCGCGCGCGCCTCGTTCATGTCGGCCGCGTTGCGGCAGAACGACACGGCGATGAAATCGACGCCGATGCCGGCCGCGATGCCGATCAGCTCGCGGTCGCGCTCGGTCAGCGCGCCCAGCGACAGCCCGCCGCCCAGCTTGTTCACGCCCTTGCGGTCGGACAGCACGCTGTCGTTGAGCACAGTGTTGATGATGCGCTGGCCTTCGATGCGCTCCACCTGCAGCTGCACCATGCCGTCATCGAGCATCAGCACGTCGCCAGGCGACAGGTCGCCGGGCAGGCCGAGGTAGCTCACGCCGACCTCGTGCTGGGTGCCGGGCGGTGCGTCCGCGCTGGCCAGCAGGTCGAAGCGGTCGCCGGTCTTGAGCGACACCTTGCCCTCGGCGAAGCGTTCGACGCGGATCTTCGGGCCCGGCAGGTCGGCGAGGATGCCCACCTCCACCCCGACGCGCGCCGCGGCCTCGCGCACCGCCTGCGCCCGGTCGACCTGCCCGGACGGATCGCCGTGCGAGAAGTTCAGGCGCACCACGTTGACGCCCGCGCGCAGGATCGCGTCGAGGACGCCCGGGCGATCGGTGGCAGGGCCAAGCGTGGCGAGGATGCGGGTACGGCGCTGGTGTTCGGACATGGGCCTGGAACCGGTGGCAGTCGAGGGAAGTGCGGGGGCGCCGCACAAGCCCGCTATCCTAGCCGAGCCCGATGGCGATATCGCACATGTCCAGCGACGTCCACGCCCTGCTCGCACGCCTGCCCGGCTTTCCTGTCCTGGCAGGACAACGCGTGCGCCTGCGCGGCCCGGGCGCGGCGGACGCCGACGGCGTGTTCGCGCTGTTCTCCGACCCGGCGGTGATGCGCTACTGGACCAGCGTGCCGATGCAGGTCCGCGCGCAGGCCGAGGGCAAGGTGGAGGAGATGTGCACGGAGTTCACGCACCGCGACAGGATTCACTGGCTGGTGACCGAGCGCCGCGGCGATGCCGTCATCGGGAGTTGCTCGTTGTTCCGGTTCGACGCGCGTCGCCGCCTCGCCGAGATCGGCTATGCCCTGCGCAGCGACCACTGGGGCCGCGGACTGGCGACGGAGGCGGTGTCGCTGGTGCTCGACTGGGGGTTCCACGCGCTGGCCCTGCGGCGCGTCGAGGCCGACATCGACGCGCGCAACGATGCCTCCCGCCGCCTGCTGGCGCGCCTGGGCTTCCAGCGCGAGGATCCGCCCAGGCCGCGCTTCATCGCTGGCCACACGCTCGCCGATGCCGAGGTCCATGCCTTGCCCGCGCAGGCATGGCAAGCGCGCGGGCGATGACCCGGCGTCAGCCGCGTGCGTCGAGCGCGGCCACCGCGGGCAGGGTCTTGCCCTCGAGGAATTCGAGGAAGGCGCCGCCGCCGGTGGAGATGTAGGACACGTCGCCGGCGATGCCGTACTTGTCGACGGCCGCCAGGGTGTCGCCGCCGCCGGCGATCGAGAACGCCTTCGATGCGGCGATCGCGCGCGCCAGGGTCTCGGTGCCCTTGCCGAAGGCGTCGAACTCGAACACGCCGACCGGGCCGTTCCAGACCACCGTGCCGGCGGAAGCGATCAGCGCCGCGTAGCGCGCGGCGGTCTCCGGGCCGATGTCGAGGATCAGGTCGTCGTCGGCGACCGCGTCCACCGGCTTCACCGTGGCCGGCGCGTCGGCGGCGAAGGCCTTGGCCACCACCACGTCGGTCGGCAGCGGGATCTCGGCGCCGCGCGCCTTCGCATCGGCATCGATCTTCCGCGCGGTACCGACCAGGTCGGCCTCGTACAGCGACTTGCCCACCGCGTGGCCTTCGGCGGCGATGAAGGTGTTGGCGATGCCGCCGCCGACGATCAGCTGGTCGACCTTGCCGACCAGGCTGGTCAGCAGTTCCAGCTTGGTCGAGACCTTGCTGCCGGCGACGATCGCCAGCAGCGGACGCGCGGGGTTGGCGAGCGCCTTGTCCAGCGCATCGAGTTCGGCCATCAGCAGCGGGCCGCCGGCCGCGACCGGCGCGAAGCGGATCACCCCGTGCGTGGAGGCCTGCGCGCGATGCGCGGTGCCAAAGGCGTCCATCACGAACACGTCGCACAGCGCGGCGTATTTCTTCGACAGGGCCTCGTCATCCTTGCCCTCGCCGACGTTCATGCGGCAATTTTCCAGCAGCACGATGCTGCCCGGCGCCACCTCCACGCCGTCCACCCAGTCGCGCACCAGCGGCACCTCGGTGCCGAGCAGCTCGCCCAGCCGCTTCGCCACGGGCGCCAGCGAATTCTCCGCGCTCCACTCGCCTTCCTTCGGCCGGCCGAGGTGCGAGGTGACCAGCACCGCCGCACCCTTCTCCAACGCCAGCTTCAGCGTGGGGATCGACGCGGTGATGCGCTGTTCGGAGGTGATGCGGCCGTTGTCGTCGATCGGCACGTTGAGATCCTGCCGGATCAGCACGCGCTTGCCGGAAAGATCAAGGTCGGTCATGCGGAGGATGGTCATCGGGCTACTCGCAACGGGTCGAGGAAAAAGTCTGGACAACGCGCCATCCATGGCGTTGCAGGATCGGCTTCGGAACCACCGGCCCGGCCATCCATGGCCGGTCGCTCGCCGGCGTGGACTGCCGATAGGGCAGTCCACTCATGCCGGCTCGCCCTGCCGGATCAGCACGCGCTTGCCGGAGAGATCGAGGTCGGTCATGCGGAGGATGGTCATGGATGCGCCGTCGCCGTGGGTTCCCGGCTATTGTCGTCGTCACCCGCAAGGCAGGCAAACGGCCTTGCCGGGATCGGCGTGGCGGTGATCGGCCTGTTTCGCCGTTCGCCGCGCCGCCGACGCCTTCTCGATCCACTGGACCCTGCCGATGCCGCCACATCCGCCACTGCGCTTCCTGGCACCGGCCATCGACGTCGTCTCCGGCCTCGCCTGCGTGGTGGTCTGGATCGCGCCGCACGCCTTCGGGCCCCACGCGGTGAAGACGATCGTGGCGATGATGCTGATGGAGTTCGTGCTGGTGCACGGCGCCGGCTTCTTCGCGATGGTGCCGACGATGGCCGGCGGGCAACGCTGGCAGCGGGTGCTGGCCACGCTCGGCCTGTCCGCGTTCTACCTGCTGTTCGTGCTCGCGATCTGCATCGGCTTCGGGCAGTGGTGGCCGCTGCCGGTGTTCGCGTGGCTGGTGGGCGGCAAACTGCTGTGGATCGCCAGCAACCAGGCCGCCGACGCGCGCGAGGCGAACCGGCAGGTCGGCACCTGGGCGTTCTCGGTGGTCGCCTACCTGGCGGCGGTGTTCGGCGCCGTGGTGTTGCCCCTGCCACGACTGGGCCTGACGCCGGCGGTGGTCGCCGGCCTGCAGCTGCCCGGCGGCGGCGAATGGATCGAGCGACCGCACACCGCCGTGGCGGGAATGGCGTTCTACTTCTTTGCGCTGGCCGCGTTCAAGGTGTTGCTCGCGCGCAGGCACGGCTGACGCTCGCGACAACGCTCACGACGATGCGCGCGGCTGCCGCAGCAGGCTGAAGGCAAACCCCGCGACCAGCGCGGCGCCGGCGACCAGCAGGCCCCACAGGATCCATGAACGCCAGTCGCGCGGCTCCGGGGCGGGCTGCAGCGCGCGATCGCCGGCCAGTGGCTGCGCCGCGCCCAGCGTGGCGACGGCCGGCTGCCACGATGCGCCGCGGGCGCCGCGGATCGCGTCCAGCGAACGCGCCACCGGTGCGTCGCCGCGCGCTGCCCGCGCGCTGCCGGCCACGAGGCGGTACGGCGGCGTGCCCTGCGCGACGAACACCAGCGCCTCCGGCCGCCAGCCCAGGCGCAGCGCAGGCGCTTGCGGCGACGGCACGCGGCCCACCAGCTTCCAGTGGCGGTCGCGCACGCGGCGATCGAGCGCTTGCGGCGCGGAACGCTCGTCGGCGCCGATGCGATAGCTGATCCACGGCCCGGCACGACGCTGCCACGGCGCCTCGGCATCGTCGCGGCTGTACAGCGTCCATTCGCCGGTACTGTTGCCGGCCAGCTGCACGTCGGCGCTTTCGACCGGGAAGCGGCCATCGAGGTCGAACTCGTAATGCACCACGCCGCGCTCCTCGACGGCCCGGCCGGCAAGCGATTGCCAGAGCGGATCGGGCGCGGTCGCGGCCCGGCGCAACTCGGCTTCCACGCCGGTCAGGCGCAGCGCGCCGGTGCCGCCGGCCGGGGTGAGCCGCAGGTACTTCGCCTGCGCGTCGACCGGCAGGCGACGCTGCTGCAGGCGCTCGCCGTCGCGCGCGAGGTCGAGCAACGGGGCCTGCGATTGCAGCAGGCGCCAGTCGCGGAGATCGTCGCTGCCCTCGATGCGGTAGCGACGATCGATGCTGCCCGCCTCCGGCGCCCACTCGAGCCACAGCGCCGCGACCGGCTCGCGCAGCGCGCTGGCGTCGACCAGCCAGCTGCCTCCGTCGCCGGCGTCGGCCGTGGTCGCGCCGGACAGCCGCGTCTCGACGCGACGCACGCTGCCGTCGGCGTCGCGCTCGACCGACATCGCGATGTCGCCCGTGCGCTCCGCCAGCGGCTGCGGCAGCGCGAACCAGCGCAGCGGCAGGCGCCGCGTGCCCGCGTCCGGCGCGGCGTCCGGCGCGAACAGCTGCGCGGGCACCGCAATGCCCTCGGCGTTGAGCACGTCGACGTCGTGCAGGCCCGGCGACCGCGCCGCACCGTACACCGCCGCGTCCAGTTCGACCCGATAGGCGCCGGCATCGGCCTCCGGCGTGGCCAGCGGCCACTGCCACGCATAGTCGTCGGCCATAGACGCCAACGCCAGGCAGGGGACCAGCACCAGCGCCCACGCGCTTCGACCACCCCACGTCGACCGGATCATGCCTGCGCCTCCTCGGGCGTCGTCGATGCGGCGCGCGGCGGCGCCGGCGCGAAATAGCCGACCACGGTGCACAGCAGGCCGTAGGCGATGAACGAGCCGATGCCGAGCGGACCGCCCAGGTGCTGGCGATCGACCAGCAGCAGCTTCGCCAGCACCACGCCCATCAGGATCGCGCCGACCAGCCACAGCGTGCGCTGCCCGCGGCGCGACCCGGCGATCCAGCCGATCACGCCGAGCAGGCTCCAGACCACGGTGAGGCTGGTCTGCGCCAGGCTGCTCGAAACCAGGCCATCGCCCCAGCCGATGCCGCCGAGGTGGTGCACGGCGCGCAGCGTGACCATGGTGATCCAGACGAAGCCGGCCAGCGACAGCAGGGTCACGCGCGCGGCGCGCAATGGCTGCGGCGCCGCCTCCGACCACAGCCAGCGCGCCAGCAGCACCAGCGCCGCCGCCTGCAGCAGCTCCAGCGGGTTGAGCAGCGGGATCCACGGCAGCGGCGTGGCCGCGCCCGGCGCGAACTGGGTGAGCGTCCACCACAGCGCCAGCACCGCGAAGGCCGCGACCTGCAGCGGCATGCGCAGCGCATCGAAGCCCGCGCCACGCGGCACGCGCAGCAGCGGCCAGGCGCGCATCGACGCCACCACCAGCAGCAGCCAGGGCAGCACCACCGCGGCCAGCAGCCAGCCATTGGCCAGTCCGGCCTCGTCCGCCACCCACAGCGCGAACAGCGACAGCACCGACGGCCAGACCATCCACCACGCGAACTGCGCGGCGTCGCCGATCCGGTCCTCGTCCGCGCGCAGGCACACCAGGCCGCGCATGCCGAGCACCGCGAACACCAGCCAGGCCCACGCGCCATGCCCGCCGAACGGCTGGTCGTGGATCGCGGTCTGCGCCAGCGCGATCGGGATCGCCGCCAGCAGCGCCAGCAGCGTGGTGATCGCCAGGGCCCGCGCCGGGCGCAGGCGATGCACTTCCGCGGCGATCCAGCCGGTCGCGGCCACCGCCGCGAGCAGCACGTCGACGCGGGCGTCGTCGTCGACGAAGCGCCAGACCTCGTTCAACACCGTACCGCCCCACCACGCCAGGCCCCACAGGTAGTAGCCCAGCGCGATGCGCGCATCGCCGTCGGCGCGGTACCACCAGGCGCTGGCGAAGCCGGCGAGCGCGATCAGCAGCGCGCCCATGAACGCCGGGTTGGCGATCGCGCGTGCATCCGGCGGCAGCACCGTCGACAGGCCAAGCGTGAACGCCAGCGCCGCCGCCAGCTGCAGGCCGAACCCGGTCCACTGCGGCAACAGGCGCTGCTGGCGCAGGCCCAGCCACACCAGCGCCGCGCCCTCGAGCGCGAACACGCTCGCGGTCGCGCGCGCCGACAGCGCCAGCGGCACCGACAGCGTGGCGAAGCCCACCGACAGCAACGCGTAGGCCTGCGCGAGCACGTCGTAGCCGCTGCGGCGGCGCAGCGCCCACGCCAGCACCGCGTAGATCGCCGCCAGCCCCAGCGCGCAGAACGCCAGCGGCATGCGCTCGCCGTCGAGCAGCGCGGCCTGCAGCGCGAACGCCACCAGCGGCGTGCCGAACAGCAGGCAGCCGTCGATCAGGTCGCGCCGGCCAGGCGGGCGGCGGCGCGCGTACAGGATCGGGATCAGCAGGTAGAACGCGAAGAACAGCACCAGGAACGGCTGCGTGCTGGCGAGCTTCTCGGGCGAATACGACAGCACGCCCCACAGCGTGCCGATGCCCCAGGTGAACACGAAGCCGAGCAGGTTGAGCACCCGCCACGACTTCTTCCACGCGATGCCGAAGATCGCCGCGTTGAGCACCGCGTAGTACGAGAACAGCGCGACATGGTTGCCGCTGCCGGTCGACAACCAGATCGGCGCGAGGAAGCCGGCCAGCAGGCCCAAGACCGCCAGCGTGCGCGAATCCTGCAGCACGGCGAGCACGCCGATGCCGGCGATCAGCACGATGCTCAGGCCGAACGCGGCGCCGGCCGGGATCATCCCGTACATCTTGAACGCGGCGAACACCACCAGCAGCAGCACGCCGATCGCACCGCCCTGCAGCGCCAGCGCGAACGCCGGCTTGTCGACGCGCTTGCGCCAGCCGAACACCAGCCCGGCCAGCGCCGCGGCCGCCACGCCGGCCAGGCGCAGCTCCATCGGCAGGCGGAACCAGCCCTGGTCGCTGCCGTACTTGAGCAACGAGGCCACGCCCGCCAGCAGCACCAGCATGCCGACCTTGACCGGCACGTTGCCGACGGTGAACCAGCGCTTCACCGCGCGCAGCGCGACCTCGACCAGGTTCGGCGGCGGTGGCGACGCGGGCGCCACGCGGTCCGGCGCCGCAACGGTGGGGGTCGCGGCGCGCGGCGGCAACGGCGGCGGCGCGCCCGCGTCAGGAGTGGGCGCGGCAGCGCGCGACGGCGCCTCGGGCGCCTGCGCGGCCACCACCGGGGGCACGAAGGGAGGTGTCGCCACGGCCTCGCGCGCCGGCGTCGGCCCGGCGGCGACCTCCCGCGGTTCCGACGGCGCGGCCGCGGGCCGCGCCACGCTGTCGGCGGTGCCCGGCCCGCGCAGGTCCGCGGCATCGGCCGTGCGCACCCGCAGCGCGCCGACCGCCTCCTCGAGTTCCGCCACCCGGCGCTTCAGGCCGCTGATCGAGACCAGCGCCACCACCAGCAGGAACGGCACGGCGAGCAGCGCCAGCACCAGCAGGGTCAAGAGTCCTTCCATCGCGCTTCCCCAATGCCCCCAAGGGCATGTTGCCGCCACCTTAACGGGCTGGCCGCCGAACACAAGAAGCCCCGCGCGGGCGGGGCTTCGGGTATCGCCTGGTGCTACCGCGGGATCACTTGCCCGCGACCACCCGCACCATTTCCAGGCACTTGTTGGAGTAGCCCCACTCGTTGTCGTACCAGCTGACGATCTTGACGAAGGTCGGGTCGAGCGCGATGCCGGCCTCGGCGTCGAAGATCGAGGTGCGCGCATCGCCGCGGAAATCGGTGGCGACCACCTTGTCCTCGGTGTAGCCGAGGATGCCCTTGAGCGCGCCTTCGCTCTGCGCCTTCATCTCGGCCTTGATCTCGTCGTAGCTGGCCGGGTTCTCGAGCTCCGCGGTCAGGTCGACCACCGACACGTCGCTGGTGGGGATGCGGAAGCTCATGCCGGTCAGCTTCTTGTTGAGCGCCGGGATCACCACGCCCACGGCCTTGGCCGCGCCGGTGCTGGACGGGATGATGTTCTCGAGGATGCCGCGGCCGCCGCGCCAGTCCTTGTTGCTGGGGCCGTCGACCGTCTTCTGGGTGGCCGTCGCCGCGTGCACGGTGGTCATCAGGCCGCGCTTGATGCCCCACTTGTCGTGCAGCACCTTGGCGATCGGCGCCAGGCAGTTGGTGGTGCAGGACGCGTTGGAAATGATCGCCTCGCCCTTGTAGGTCTTGTCGTTGACGCCGTAGACGAACATCGGCGTGTCGTCCTTCGACGGCGCCGACAGGATCACCTTCTTCGCGCCCGCATCGAGGTGCTTCTGCGCGGTCGCCTTGTCGAGGAACAGGCCGGTCGATTCGATCACCACCTCGGCGCCGACCTCGTCCCACTTGAGGTTGGCCGGGTCGCGCTCCTGGGTGAGGCGCACGCGCTTGCCGTTCACCACCAGGGTGCCGCCATCCACCGAGACCTCGCCCTTGAACCGGCCGTGCACGGAGTCGTACTTCAGCATGTAGGCGAGGTAGTCGGGTTCGAGCAGGTCGTTGATGCCGACGATCTCGATGTCGTCGCCGAAGTTCTGGACCGCCGAACGCAACACGTTGCGGCCGATGCGGCCGAACCCGTTGATGCCTACCTTGATCGCCATGGCGCGGGGACTCCCGGAGTGTTGGGTGGAACCCGGGATTCTACCAGCCCCGCGCGGGCCGCCCGGGCGCGCCGGATCGTTGCAGCCGCAATGATCCTGATCAAGGTGGGCGCCCGCGCGCCGCACCAGACTGGGCCGAACCCAGAAGGAGCAGACCCGTGAAATCCCGCATCCCCGTCCTCGCGCTCGCGGCGCTGGCCGCCGCCGTCGCCCTGCCCGCCGCCGCCCAGTCCAAGGGCGAGTGGACCCTGGGCGTCGGCGTCCACAACGTCGATCCCAAGTCGAACAACGGCCGGCTCGACGCCACCGCCCTCGAGCTGGGCGTGCTGCCGCCGACCCGGGTGGGCAGCAGCGCCCGCCCGACGATCACCGCCGAGTACTTCGTGCGCGACAACCTCGGCATCGAGGTGCTGGCCGCGCTGCCGTTCCGCCACGACATCGACATCGAGGGCGTCGGCAAGGTCGGCAGCACCAAGCACCTGCCGCCGGTGGTCTCGCTGCAGTACCACTTCGCCAACCACAGCAAGGCGACCCCGTTCGTCGGCATCGGCCTGAACTACACCACCTTCTTCAGCGAGGACACCACCGGCGCCCTCGCCGGCACCCGCCTCAAGCTGGACGATTCGTGGGGCTTGGCCGCGCACGTCGGCGTGGACTTCAAGATCGGCGAACGCGGCGCGCTGCGCCTCGACGCGCGCTGGGCCGACATCGACAGCGACGTCTCCGTCAACGGCGTCGACATCGGCACCGCCAACATCGATCCACTGGTCTACGGCGTCGCCTGGGTCACGAAGTTCTGACCCGGGGATCCCCCCATGGACGGGGGCGCGAGTGGGCGGGCGTGTCGGTTAGAGTTGCCGGCATGACCCGCCCGTTCGCGTTGTGCTGCCTGCTGTTGCTGCTGATCGCCCTGCCCGCGCAGGCATGGCGCCCGCTCGGCCACCGCATGGTGGCGAGGCTGGCAGAACCCCGGCTCACGCCGCTGGCGCAGGCCGAAGTCTCGCGCCTGCTGGCGACCGAGCACCTGCATTCGCTGGCCGATGTCGCCAACTGGGCCGACGAACTGCGCGAACGCGACCCGCAGCTGGGGCGACGCAGCGCGAAATGGCACTACGTCAACTTCAGCGGCGACGACTGCCGCTACGACGCCGCGCGCGATTGCCCCGGCGGCGATTGCGTGGTCGCAGCGATCGACGCGCAGGCGGCGATCCTCGCCGACCGCACCCGCGACGATGCCGCGCGCCTGCAGGCGCTCAAGTTCGTGGTCCACTTCGTCGGCGACGTCCACCAGCCGCTGCACGCCGGCAACGGCCACGACCGCGGCGGCAACGACGTGCAGGTCCACTACCGCGGCAAGGGCACGCACCTGCATGCCCTGTGGGACCTCGACATGCTCGCCGCGGCCCGGCTCGACGAGGACGCCTACGTGCGGCGCCTGTCGTCGCCGGTCCCGGCCAGGGCGGCGGGTGTCGTGTCGCCGGCCGCCTGGGCGGAACAGTCGTGCCGCATCGTGCGCACGCCGGGCTTCTATCCGCGCCGCGCCAAGGTCGACGATGCCTACCTCGCCCACCATCGCGCCACCGCCGAACGCCAGGTGCAGCTGGCCGGCGCGCGCCTCGCGGCCCTGCTCAACGCCACGCTCGACTGAGCGGGGCGCCGGGATCAGTCGTTGCTGTCGGGCAGGCCGAGGCGCGCGCGCACGTCGGCTTCCAGCACGGGACTGGACAGCCCGGCCGCGCGACCGAAGGCAAGCGCGTCCACCGGCGTCATCGCGCCGTGCTGCGCGGCCGCCAGCGCCAGCAGCGCCCCTGCGCGGTTGGCCGAGGCACAGTGCACCAGCACCGTGCCCGGCGCGCCTTGCAGCAGCGTCCACAAGCGGCTGGCGTTGTCCGCGGTCAGCGCCTCGGCACCGGCCACCGGAATCGCGTGGTAGGCCATGCCCGCGGCGGTGACTTCGGCACGTTCGTCGCGTCCCGGGCGTTCGCCGTCGGTGCGCAGGTCGATCACCGTGGCCACGCCCTTGGCCGCAAGCGCCTGCCAGTCGCCGGCGCCAGGTTGTCCGGCGGTGAGCAGGCCCTCGCGCGGCGCGTGCAGGCGCAACGGTGCCGGGGGCGCATCGGCCGCGGCCAAGGCCTGCGCCGCTGGATCGGCGGCGAACGCCGGCGCGGCGCAGGCCGTCGCCAGCACGGTGGCGGCAAGCAGGACGCCGATGCCATGCTGCCGGGAGACGGTCGTCGGGTTCATCGCGCGGGCTCCGTGGGGTTGTCCCACTTTACGCTTCCGGAATGCGCATCGTGTCAGGATCATCGCCGGGCATCCCTTTTCCTCCGCAACGATCGCGCCATGACACCGACCGTCGCGCCGTTCTTCCACGCCGACAGCCACACCTGGAGCTACGTGGTGTCCGACCCGGCGTCGCGGCACGCGGCGATCGTCGACCCGGTGCTCGACTTCGACCTCGCCGCCGGTCGCACGTCCGCGGCGTCCGCCCAGGCCCTGCTGGCGCACGTCGGGGCGCACGCGCTCGAGGTGCGCTGGATCCTCGAGACCCACGCGCATGCCGACCACCTCTCGGCGGGCCACTGGCTGAAACAACGCCTGCCGCAGGCCACCCTGGCGATCGGCGAAGGCATCCGCACGGTGCAGAAGACGTTCCGGCCGATCTTCAACCTCGGCGCGCATTTCCCGGTGGACGGTTCGCAGTTCGACCGGTTGTTTGCCGACGGCGACGCCTTCCGTGTCGGCAACGTCGATGCACGCGTGATCGCCGTGCCCGGGCACACCAGCGACAGCAATGCCTACCTCGTCGGCGATGCGCTGTTCACCGGCGATTCGCTGTTCATGCCCGATGGCGGCACCGCGCGCTGCGATTTTCCCGGCGGCAGCGCGTCCCAGCTGTATCGCTCGATCCTGCGGCTGTATGCCTTGCCCGACGACACCCGCGTCTTCGTCTGCCACGACTACGGCCCGGGCGGGCGCGACGTGGCCTGCGAAACCACCATCGGCGCGCAGAAGCGCGGCAACCTCCATGTCCGCGACGGGATCGACGAGGCCACGTTCGTGCAGCTGCGCGAGGCGCGCGACCGCACGCTGTCGATGCCGGCGCTGATCCTGCCGGCGGTGCAGACCAATGTCCGCGCCGGCGCGCTGCCGGCGCCCGACGACAATGGCGTGCGCTACCTGCGCATCCCGCTGGACACGCTTTGATCGCCCCCTTCCCGAGCCACGGCCCATGACACGACTCCCTGCGCTGCGAACGGCATCCGCCGCCTGCCTGCTGCTCGCCCTTGCCCTCCCGGCCGCCGCGCAGGATCCGCACCTGCGCGCCTCCGAACCCGCGCCGGCGCCGATCGCGTCGCCGGTCGCGGTGCCGCTCGACGCCGCCACGCTGGCGGCGTTGCCGCGCCAGCCGGTCACCGCCCGCGTGCACGACGCGGAACTGGCCTGCGAGGGCATCCCGCTGATGGCGCTGCTGCGCGCCAGCGGCGCGGTGCCCGAAGGCGCGCTGCGCAGCGCGCACCTGGGCCGCTACGTGCTGGTCGATGCGCGCGACGGTTATCGCGTGCTGTTCTCGCTGGCCGAGCTCGATCCCGGCACCGGCAACCGCGAAGCCTGGCTCGTGGATCGCTGCGCGGGCGCCGCGCTCGACGACAAGGACGGGCCGCTGCGCCTGCTGGTGCCCGGCGACACGCGCGCCGCGCGCAGCGTGCGCCAGGTCGAGGCGATCAACGTGGTGGTGGCACCATGAGTGCGCCGACCCGCGCGGCGCGGATCGCATCTTGGCTGGCGGCGCTGGTGCTGGGCCTGGCCCTGGCGGCCTGCGCCCCGGCGCCGGCGCCGGCCACCACCGAAGACGCCGCGATGCGCGCGCAACCGCTGACCGTGTTCGCCGCGGCCAGCCTCAAGGAGTCGCTGGACGCGGTGGTCGCCGCCTACCAGCGCCGCTCGGGGCAGCCGGTGCAGGTGTCGTACGCCGCCAGTTCCGCGCTCGCCCGGCAGATCGAACAGCGCGCGCCGGCCGACGTCTTCATGTCCGCCGACAGCGACTGGATGGACTGGCTGCAGGCGCGCGACCTGGTGGACCGCGCCTCGCGCGAGGACCTGCTCGGCAACGAACTGGTCCTGGTCGCGCCCGCCGACAGCAAGGCGACGCCGCTCAACCTCGAACCGGGCACCGACCTGCGGCCGCTGCTCGGCCGCGATGGCCGCCTCGCGCTGGCCCTGACCGCGAGCGTGCCGGCCGGCAAATACGCGCGCGCCGCGTTCGAATCGATGGGCACCTGGGACGCGCTGCAGCCGCGCGTGGCGGAGGCCGAGAACGTGCGCGCCGCCCTGCTGCTGGTCGCGCGTGGCGAGGCGCCGCTGGGCGTGGTGTACGCCAGCGACGCAAAGGCCGAGCCCAAGGTGAAGGTGCTGGCGACGTTCCCGCACGACTCCCATCCGGCGATCGTCTATCCGGTCGCGCGCATCCTCACCAGCACGCATCCGGCGGCACTGGAGTTCCTCGACTGGCTGCACTCGCCGGAAGCCTCCGCGATCTTCCGCGAACACGGCTTCTCGCTGCTCTGAACCGCACATGCTGTCGTTCACCCCGGCCGAAACCACGGCGATCCTTCTCAGCCTGAAGGTGGCCGCGACGGCGTCGCTGGCCAGCCTGCCGGCCGGGATCGCGGTCGGCTGGCTGCTCGCGCGGCGCCGCTTCTTCGGCAAGGAGCTGCTCGATGCGCTGGTGCACCTGCCGCTGGTGCTGCCGCCGGTGGTGGTGGGTTACGCGCTGCTGGTGTGGCTGGGCCACAACGGCGTGCTCGGGCGCTTCCTGCACGAACATGTCGGGATCAGCTTCGCCTTCCGCTGGACCGGCGCGGCGCTGGCCAGCGCGATCATGGGCTTCCCGCTGGTGGTGCGCGCGATCCGGCTGTCGATCGAGGCGGTGGATCGCCGCCTCGAGCAGGCCGCCTCGACCCTCGGCGCCAGCCCGCTGCGCGTGTTCTTCACGGTCACCCTGCCCCTCGCGTGGCCGGGCGTGGTCGCCGGCGCGGTGCTCGGCTTCGCCAAGGCCCTGGGCGAGTTCGGCGCCACCATCACCTTCGTATCCAACATCCCCGGCGAAACCCAGACCCTGGCCTCGGCGATCTACGGCCTGATGCAGGTGCCCGGCGGCGAGGCCGGCATCTGGCGCCTGGCCGCGGTGGCGATCGCGATCTCGCTGGCCGCGCTGCTGGCCTCGGAATGGCTGGTGCGGCGCCAGCGCGGGCGGGAGCGCGACTGATGCTCGACATCGACATCCTGCTGCGTCGCGGCCAGTTCGAGCGACAGGTGCGCATCGTCGAGGACGCGCGCGTGCTCGCATTGACCGGCGCGTCCGGCGCGGGCAAGACCACGGTGCTGAACGCGATCGCCGGGCTGGTGCGCCCGGTCTCGGGCCGGATCGCGATCGATGGCCGCATCCTGTTCGACAGCGCGGCGCGGATCGACCTTGCCACCCACCGCCGCCGCATCGGCTACGTGTTCCAGGACGCGCGCCTGTTCCCGCATCGCGACGTGCGCGCCAACCTGCTGTACGGCCGCCACGGCCAACGCGGCGACGGCCGGGCCTTCGCACTCGACGCCGTGGTCGATCTGCTCGGCATCGGCCACCTGCTGCAGCGCCATCCGGGCAACCTGTCCGGCGGCGAGGCCCAGCGCGTCGCCATCGGCCGCGCCCTGCTCTCGCAGCCGGCGATCCTGCTGTTCGACGAACCGTTGTCGGCCCTCGACCAGGCCCGCCGCGAGGAGCTGATCCCCTACCTGCAGCGCGTGCGCGATGAGATCGCGCTGCCGATGGTGTACGTCAGCCACACCGAGGACGACGTGCGCCGCCTCGCCCACGTGGTGCACGCGCTGGCATGACCACGCCACGTTCGCGCACCGCAAGGCATCCTCCGCGCATGCCCGCGCCGGTCGCGGCCACCCGCAAACACCCGATGGACCCCGCCGACCGATGCCGATGATCCTCGACACCCTCGAAGCCGCCGTCGCGCAGATGCTCGAACGCCTGCCGCGCGACCTGCACGTCGGTGCGCCGCTGGGCCTGGGCAAGCCGCATCGCCTGCTCAACGCGCTGTACGCGCGCGTCGCGGCCGATCCGTCGCGGCCGCTCACGCTGTACACGGCGCTGTCGCTGGACCCGCCGCGGGCGAAGCCGGGACTGGAACAGCGCTTCCTTGGCCCCTTCGCCGAGCGCCATTTCGGCGCCGACTTCCCGCGCCTGGCCTACGTCGACGCGCAGCGGCGCGATGCGCTGCCGGCACACGTCTCGGTCGAGGAGTTCTACCTGCAGTCCGGCGCCCTGCTCGGCTCGTCGCAGGCGCAGCGGCGCTACGCCAGCCTCAACTACACGCACGTGGCACGCGCGCTCTCCGACCGCGGCGTGAACTGCATCGTGCAGAAGGTGGCCGCGAACGCCGATGGCTCGCGCCTGTCACTCTCGTCGAACACCGACCTGACCTTCGACGCGGTCGACGCCATCGTCGCGTCGGGACAGCCGCGCCCGCTGCTGGTGGCCGAGATCGATCCGCGGCTGCCTTGGCTGGACGGCACCGCCGCGGTGCCCAGCGACTGGTTCGACCTGGTGGTCGCGCCGCCGGGACCGCATCCGAAGCTGTTCGCGCTGCCGCGCCAGCCGGTCGGCGACGCCGAGCACGCGATCGGCCTGTACGCCAGCGCCCTGGTGCGCGATGGCGGCATGCTGCAGATCGGCATCGGCGCGCTGTCCGACGCGCTGTGCCATGCGCTGGTGCTGCGCCACACCGACAACGCGGCCTACCGGCGCGCGCTCGCGGCGCTGTCGCCCGGCATCGACCAGCACCCGGCCGTCGTCGCCAGCGGCGGCCTCGAGCCGTTCGCGCAAGGCCTGTACGGCTGCAGCGAGATGATCAACGAGGGCTTCAAGCGCCTGGTCGAGACCGGCATCCTGCGCCGCAAGGTGGTGGACAAGGCGCCGCTGATGCGGCGCGTGAACGATCACAGCGCGAGCGCGCTCGAGCGCGAACTGCTGGAGCGCGACGGCGAGTTCCTGCACGGCGCGTTCTACCTCGGCTCGCAGGACTTCTACGACTGGCTGCACGGCCTCGACGACGCCACCCGGCGCGGCATCGGCATGCGCCGCGTGAGCGAAGTCAACGAACTGTACGGCCTCGACGAAGGCCTCGAGCGGCTGCAGCGGCGCGACGGCCGTTTCTTCAACACCTGCATGATGGCAACCGCGCTCGGCGCCGCCGTGTCCGACGGGCTGGAGGACGGGCGGGTGGTGTCGGGCGTCGGCGGCCAGTACAACTTCGTGGCGATGGCGCACGCCTTGCCGGATGGGCGCTCGGCCCTGCTCCTGCGCGCGACGCGCGACGCCGATGGCGCGGCGCAATCGAACATCCGCTGGAACTACGGCCACACCACGATCCCGCGCCACCTGCGCGACCTCTACATCACCGAATACGGCATCGCCGACCTGCGCGGCAAGCCGGACGAGGACTGCATCACGGCGATGGCCGCCGTGACCGACGCGCGCTTCGTGCCCGACCTGCTGGAGACCGCCAAGCGCGACCGCAAGCTGCGCCGCGACTTCGCCATGCCCGCCGCATGGGCACGGCACGTGCCGGAGGCGCTCGCCGGGGCGCTGGCACCGTTCCGCGCCGACGGCACCCTGCCCGACTACCCGCTGGGCAGCGACTTCACGCCGGTCGAACAGCGCCTGGTGCGGGCGCTGGCCTGGCTGAAGGCCGGCACCGGCACCCGGCGCGCGACGCTGGCGACCGTCGTGGCGGCGCTCGCCGGCACGGGCGACGACGACCGCGAAGCGCTGGCGCGCATGGACCTGGCCAGCCCGCATGGCCTCGGCGACCGGCTGCAGGCGCGCCTGTTGCGCCTGGCGCTGGCACGGACGCGACGGCCGGCGGGATGAATGCAACGCAGCGGTGCGCGGGCGTGGCGCCGCCGGATCCGCGGCCAAGGCGCGCCACGCGTATCATCGCGCCATGAGCACGAAAGCCGACCAGCTCCGCGCCGCCCTGCAGGCGCTGTCGCCCACGCACCTGCAGGTGCTGGACGAGAGCCACATGCACAGCCGCGGACTGGAGACGCATTACAAGGCGGTGGTGGTCGGCGATGCCTTCGCCGGCAAGCGCGCCGTGCAGCGCCACCAGCTGGTCTATCGCACGCTGGGCCCGCTGATGACGCAGATCCACGCACTGGCGCTGCATACCTATACGCCGGACGAATGGGCCGCTGCCGGTGCCGCACCGGATTCCCCGACCTGTCGCGGCGGCAGCACGCATGACAAGGCTGCCGCGGGCGGCTGAGCAGCGCTTCGACCGCCGCCCTCACCCCAACCCGCTCCCGCGAGCGGGAGAGGGGGCATGAAAGGTGAGAGCGCCTTCGCCGCTGTGACCACCGCCTCGACGGCTGCTGCGGGCGGCGGGGCAACGCTTCGACGCACCGCCCTCGTCCCAGCCCGCTCCCGCGAGCGGGAGAGGGGCAAGGCAGGTCAGAGCGCCTTCGCCGCCGCGACCACGGCGTCGACGGTGATGCCGAAGTGCTTGTACAGGTCGCCGGCCGGGGCGCTGGCGCCGAAGGTGTCGATGCCGATGACCGCGCCGTCGAGGCCCACGTACTGGCGCCAGAAGCCGGTGACGCCGGCTTCGATCGCAACACGCTTGCGCACGGCACGCGGCAGCACCGATTCGCGGTAGGCCGCGTCCTGGCGGTCGAAGACGTTGCTCGACGGCATCGACACCACGCGCACGTGGTCGCCGAGCTGCGCGGCGGCGGCGGTCGCCAGCTCCACTTCCGAACCGGTCGCGATCAGGATGATGTCCGGCGCGCCAGCCGAATCCTTCAGCACGTAGCCGCCGCGCGCGATGTCGGCCACCTGCCGGGCATCGCGCGGCTGGTGCTGCAGGTTCTGGCGCGAGAACACCAGGCAGCTCGGGCCGCCCTTGCGCTCGATCGCGACCTGCCACGACACCGCCGACTCCACCGCGTCGCAGGGGCGCCAGACGTCGTTGTTCGGGATGTAGCGCAGCGACGCCAGGTGCTCGACCGGCTGGTGGGTCGGGCCATCCTCGCCCAGGCCGATCGAGTCGTGCGTGTAGACGTGGATCGCGTGCGCGTGCATCAGCGCGCTCATGCGCACCGCGTTGCGCGCGTAGTCGCTGAAGACGAGGAAGGTGGCGTCGTAGGGAATGAAGCCGCCGTGCAGGGCAAGGCCGTTGCTGATCGCGGTCATCGCGAACTCGCGCACGCCGTAGTTGACGTAGTTCGCGCCGGCATCGCCGCCGGTGACCGGCTTGCTGCCCTTCCACAGGGTGAGGTTGGAGTGGGCGAGGTCGGCCGAACCGCCGATCAGCTCGGGCAGCAACGGCGCGAACGCCTCGATCGCCATCTGCGAGGCCTTGCGCGAAGCCACCACCGGGCCCTCGGCCTGCAGCTTCGCGACGTAGGCATCGGCCGCCGGCGCGAAATCGGCCGGCAGCACCCCGTCGAGGCGACGCTGCAGCTCGGCCGCCTGGTCCGGGTACTGCGCCGCATACGCATCGAACACGGACTGCCACTCGGCCTCGCGCTTCGCGCCTGCGGCGCGCGCGTCCCAGGCGTCGGCGATCGCCTGCGGCACCTCGAAAGGCCCGTGGTCCCAGCCCAGTTTCCCGCGCGTCAGGGCGATCTCGTCCTTGCCCAGCGGCGCGCCGTGCGAGGACTCCTTGCCGGCCTTGTTCGGCGAACCAAAGCCGATCGTGGTCCGGCAGCAGACCAGCGTCGGCTTGTCGTCGTGCTTGAGCGCGGTGTCGATCGCGGTGCGGATCTCGACCGGGTCGTGGCCGTCGACGTTGCGGATCACGCGCCAGCCGTAGGCCTCGAAGCGCGCGGGCGTGTCGTCGGTGAACCAGCCCTTGACCTCGCCGTCGATCGAGATGCCGTTGTCGTCCCAGAACGCGACCAGCTTGCCCAGGCCCCAGGTGCCGGCCAGCGAGGCGGCCTCGTGCGAGATGCCTTCCATCAGGCAGCCGTCGCCCATGAACACCCAGGTGCGATGGTCGACGACGTTGAAGCCTTCGCGGTTGTAGCGCTGCGCCAGCAGCTTCTCGGCCAGCGCGAAGCCGACCGCGTTGGCAAAACCCTGGCCGAGCGGGCCGGTGGTGGTTTCCACGCCCGGGGTCATGAAGTTCTCGGGGTGGCCGGGCGTCATCGAGTCGAGCTGGCGGAAGCGCTTGAGTTCGTCCAGCGGCAGGTCGTAGCCGGCCAGGTGCAGCAGCGCGTACTGCAGCATCGAACCGTGCCCGTTGGACAGCACGAAGCGGTCGCGGTTGGGCCACTTCGGGTTGCCCGGGTTGTGGCGCAGCACCTCGTTCCACAGCACTTCGGCGATGTCGGCCATGCCCATCGGCATGCCCGGATGGCCGGACTTGGCGGCCTCCACGGCGTCGATGGCGAGGAAACGGATGGCGTTGGCGAGGTCGCGGCGGCTGGGCGTCGTCATGGTCTCGGGATCTGGGAGGGGCGGCGGGGGATGCCGGCGCAGCGGCCGGGGCGCGCCGCCATTGTCCCATCCGCGCCGGCGCTTGTCGCGGGCGCGGCCGGTCGCGGCACGCCGCTCAGGCGGACGCGGCGTCCGTGCCCGCGGACGCGGGATCGTCGGATTCACCCCTGGACACCAGCGCGGCGATGGCGAGGTCGCCGGTGACGTTGACCGTGGTCCGGCACATGTCGAGGAAGTGGTTCACGCCCAGCACCAGGCCGATGCCGTGCGGCGGCACGCCGACCATCGCGCAGATCAGCGCGACCACCGGCAGCGACCCCGACGGCACGCCCGCGGTGCCGATGCCGCCGAGGATGCACACCAGCATCACCATGACCTGCTGGCCGAGGGTGAGGTCGACGTTGAAGAACTGCGCGAGGAAGATCACCGTCACGCCCTCGAACAGCGCGGTGCCGTTCTGGTTGGCGGTGGCGCCGATGGTCAGCACGAACCGCGACACCTTCTTCGGCAGGCGCAGGTTCTCGTCGGCCACCTTCAGCGCCGTCGGCAGCGTGGCATTGCTGGAGGCGGTGGAGAAGGCCATCAGCATCGCTTCCTGCACGCCGCGGTAGAACGCCAGCGGCGACCAGCCGCCGACCGCGCGCAGCGCCAGCGAATACACCACCAGCATGTGCAGCGCCAGCGCGCCGGCCACGACCAGCACGTACAGGCCCAGCCGCAGCAGCAGGTCCCAGCCGAACAGCACGGCGAGGTTGAACATGAAGCAGAACACGGCATAGGGCGCGAGCCGGATGACCAGCCCGATCAGGGTCATCGAGATCTGGAACAGCCCCTCGATGCCGCGCTTGAGCACCGAGGTCTCCGGCGTCTGCGTCAGCACCATGCCGATGCCGAACATCAGCGCGAAGAACATCAGCGCGATGATGTTGGCGTTGTTCGCGGCGGCCCCGATGACGTTCTGCGGCACGATCGACAGCAGCATCTCCATCCCGGTCGCGCTGGTCTGGCTGTCGCGGACGATCGTCTGGGCGCGGTCGGCGCCATCGGTGAGCAGTTGCTGCGCCAGCGCCGGGTCGACCCCGGCGCCGGGCTTGAACAGGTTGACCAGCACCAGGCCCAGCAGCACCGCCAGCCCGGACAGCACGATGGTCCAGGCCAGGGTGCGCCAACCGATGCGGCCGAGCGAGCCGATGTCGCCCATCTCGGACACGCCCACCACCAGCGCCGAGAACAGCAGCGGCACGATCAGCATGAAGATCAGGCTCAGGAACAGCTGCGAGAACGGCGTGGTGACGTACTTCGTGAGTTGCCCCACCCACGGCGTGTCGGCGCCGATGCCGTAGTGGACCACGATCCCGAACAGCAGGCCGACGACGAAACCGATCGCGATCTTCCAGTGCAGCGGCATCCGCGCCTTCGCGCCCGGGGTCGTCCCACTCATCGGCTGTCTCTCCGCGGCTGCAATCGCCGAAGCTTAGCAAACCGGTTTCGGCGGCCCGGCGGGCATGGCGACGCGCGCGCCTCCGCCCCGGCCCACCCCTTGCCGGAGGCCCGCGAAGCCGTTGGCCAGGGCCGCGCGCAACCCACCGGCGCCTGAACAGCAAGCGTGATCGCCGTCCGTCACCGGGGGATTTGCGCTTGTCCGCCCCCTGCGGCGGCGGCACTATGCCTCGCCCGACCGCGCCGACTCCCCCATGGCGCCACCCCGCCTGCGAAGGCGGCGGTCCGCCCCCTGCGCTGGCCCGGCCACCTCCGACCCCCGCCGAGGAACGCCGCATGTCCCCCGTTCGAATGCTGTTGCTGCTGGCAGCCCTGGCCCTGCCCTGCGGCACCGCCGCCGCGCAGTCCGCGCCGCAGACCATCACGCTCACGCCCAGTGGCAGCGTCAACAGCAGCGAACTGGTCAACCTCGGCATCCCGTTCCCGCAGGGTGCGCTCACCGACCCCGCACGGGTACGCATCCTCGACGCCAGCGGCGCCGAGGTACCGGCCTTCGTCGCCACCACCCTGCGCTGGCACTGGACCGACAACAGCATCCGCGCCGTGCGCGTGCAGTTCCAGGCCAACCCCAGCGCCAGCTACCGCTTCGACACGACCCAGGCACGCACCCGCTCGATCGCGGCGGTGCCGTACGACACCGGCACCCGCGCCGGCAAGATGGGCGCGCCGGTGCCGCGCGTGGTCGCCACGCTCAATCCGGCCTGGCTGGTGCAATCGAACATCCTGGGCCCGCAGCTGGCTTACTCGGCGGATCGCGCCTATGACCGCTACGTCGACCGGCAGTGGCAATGGGCGAAAGACACCGCGTACAGCGGCGTGCACGGCTTCCTGTTCGACCGCGCCTCGGTGATCGGCTACCAGTACGTGCGCAGCGGGCGTCCCGACGCCTTCCTGGAGTTCTACAACTCGGCCACGTTCTACCTGTCGAAGATCAAGCGCACCGGCAGCGGCGGCGGCTGGCCGGACTGCACCGGCGGTTGGGAGTACGACGGCGTCAATCCCTGCGACGCCAAGTACAGCTACCTCACCCCGCACCTGCTGCTGGTCGCGCTGGCCGGCGACGACACCCGCCTCGATGCCGCGACGGTGCGCAACATGTTCGACAACCAGATGCGCGGCGGCTGGTCCGGCGCACTCGGGCCGTACACCGGCGGCAGCCAGTCGTGGACCGAACGCAACATCGGCCTCGCGCTGGCGCAGCTCGTGTCGGGCTACGAGCTGACCGGCGACGCCACCATGCGCAGCAACATCGTGAGCGTGCTGGGCTGGCTGTACGCGCACCAGCAGACGCCGCCGGCCGGCGACACCTTCACCGGCGCGTGGACGCATTCGTGGCAGGCGCACGAGGGCCTGACCTACAACGCCGCGACCGACGTGCGTGGCGGCTCGCCGTGGATGAGCGCGAACATCATCGGCGGCCTCTGGCACGCCTGGCTGGTGACCAACGACGCGCGCATCCCCACGATGCTGCGCGACTTCGGCCGCTACCTGGAGAACTTCGGCTACGCGCCGGACGCGCAGGCCGGCACCTGGCTGTCGGGCTGCAATCCCGGCGGCACGATCGGCTGGTATTTCTCGTCCGGCATCTCGCCGCAATCACGGGTGCTCGCGATCCAGAACGACCAGGGCTACGGATCGGATTCGCACAATCCCGAACTGCTGATGGCGGTGGCCGCCGCGCGCTATTTCGAGACCGACCCGACGTGGCGCACGCGGTTCGACCAGCGCGCCGCGCGGCTCGGCCAGTACCTCAACCTCAACTGCGCCGCCGCATCGCATACGCCGCGCGCCTTCAACTGGCAGAACCGCAACCCCGAGTTCGCCTGGCTGCTGGCGCAGGGCAGTGCCGCGCCCGCGCGCCGCAACGGCTCGGCGCCGCTGGCGCCGGCTGCGACCGCGGGCGCCGGCGTGGCCGCGACGGCCGCCAGCCAGCGGACCCCGGCGACGGCGACGGGCGGCGCCGCGCCAGCCTCCTCGACCGCCGCCCGCGCGACCGCCGCACCGGCGCGCGCCACGCAGGCGAGCGTCCGCATCACCCCGGCGATCATGGTGGCCTGGCAGCGCCTGCGGACCTGGTTCGACGCCCTGCGCGCGCGCAGCCAGGCGGTCGAGTCCGAACGCTAGGGCCTGTCAACGCCGCCGGTCCGGATACAGCGGCGGCAGCAGCGCGCGGGTCGCGTCCGCCGGCGCGGCAGCGCCCTTCCAGCGCGGCCCCTGGGCAAAGGCGGCCACCAGCGCCGCACGCGCCTGCGCAACGTCGCCGCCCGCCCATCGCGCCTGCTGCAGGCCGGTGATGGCGGCGCGTTGCGCGGCGTCGCCGAGCCTTGCGGCAAGCTCGTCCAGATTCGTCGCCGGGGGCGATGCCAGGCCGCGCAGCGCATGTTCGACCTCGCCAAGGTCACCCGCCTGCAGCACGCGCTGCAGGTCGCGTGGCGATCGCGCAGCGGCAGGCCTGGCCGCCTCGCCGGTCGCGCCGAGCGTCGCGGCACCCGGATCGGACGATCGCGGCCGCCCGTGACGGCGCAACGCCCAGGCCAGCGTGCCAAGCCACAGCACCGCGAAGGCGAGTGCCAGCCAGGGCCACGGCCAGCCACCCGTCGCGGGCGATGCCTGCATCCCGGGCCGTGACGCGACCGGGGCACCCGGAGCCGGTGCCTGCACGCCGCCCGCCGCCGCCGTCCCCGCGGCCACCGTGAACCGCAGGTCCGGCAGCGACGCCGTGCGCGCGCTGCCGGCGGCCACGTCCCACCAGGCCTGTCGCGGACCGCGCACGACCAGCGCACCGGCCTGGCTGGGCAGCAGCGAGAAGCGCCGCGTGACCTTCACGCGCAGGCGCCCGTCGACGAAGGTTTCGTCGACCTGCGGCGGATCGGGGAAGACCTGCACGCCGTCCGTGGCCGGCAACTGCAGCTCCGGCAACTGGCTGGCGGACGCGCCGTCGGCGGTCATCTCCACCACGACGGCAGCGGCCTCGCCCGCGCGCAGCGCCTGCGGTGCATCCACATAGCGCATCGCCAGCGCGTGCAGCGGCAGCCACGGCTGCGGCGCGCCATCCGGCATCGGCCGCACCTGCAGCGTCAGCGCGGGCCCCTCGGCGCTGAGCGCGCGTCGGCCGTCGCCCAGCATGTCGTCGAAGAAGCCGCCCACGCCCTGCCCGGCGAAGCGCGCGCCCGGGATCGTCAGCGTGCCGCTGCGCTCGGGCACGATCTGGAAGCGGCGCTCGACCACGGTGTAGCGGCGGCCGCCGACGTCGCGGCTGTACTGCAGGTCGCTGCCGATGCGCTGGATCGCCGCGCCGGCGGGCTCGGGCTGGTCGAGTTCGCCCGATACCAGCGGCGTGGCGTAGTACAGGCGCAGCACGTAGCCGATCGACTGCTGCACATACACGTCGCGCGCGTCGACTTCGCCTTCGATGAAGACCGGCGCGCCGGCCCGCGCGGGCGCCGCGCTGCGCGGCGCGACGGTCAACGACAGCGGCCGCGTGGCTTCGCCGCCAACGCGCAGGGCCGGGATCGTGGCCACGCCCTCGCGCCGCGGCTGCAGCGCAACCGCGAACAGAACCCGGCTGCGCCGCGCGCCGTTGACCAGCTCGATGCTGCGGCTGCTGCTGCGGTTGCTCACGACGAAATCGGGGACGAGGACGTCGAAATCCGGCGCCTGCGCGGCCGCCTGGTCGGTCTCGATGTTGAGCGTCGCGGTTTCGCCCAGCGCGATGCGATCACGGTCGAGCCAGGCGCGCGTCTGCGCCTGTGCCGGCAACGCGAGCGCGAGGCAGGCCAGCCATGCCAGCACCGTCCATGGCCGGAACCGAAGCCAAGCCGCCTTCATCGTGCGTCCCTCCCGCCCTGCCGGCGTTCGTATTCGAGGCGGAAGCGCGCGCGCAACAGGCCACCCGGATCGTCCGGCACGCGTCGCAGCCAGGCGTCGGTCGCCTGTCGCCGCTCGCGCTCGGCCTCGGTCTCGGCGCGATCGGGCCGCCCTTCCTCGGGCTTTCCATCCGTCGCTTCGCGTTGCGCCGGGTCCTGCAAGGCCTGCTGCATGCGTTCGCGCTGCGCGCGGTCGGCGTCACGCTGCGCGTCGGTGTCGGCCGGCTTGCCATCGGGCGACGGTTGCGGCTCGCGGCCTTCGCTGCGCTCGCCGGCGCGCGAGGTATCGGCATCGCGATCACGCGGCCGCTCGCCGGTGGCGTCCCGCTGCGGCTGCGCCTGCCCCTGGCCCGGCGACTGCTGCGCCTGCGACGACGGCGAGGCATCACCGGCTTCCTTCCCGCTTTGCCGCTGCGGGTCCTGCCCGTCCTTGCGATCCTGCCGGCCCTGGCCGCCGCCCTTGGGCGGCTGGCGTTTCGCGGCTTCGACCGTCGCCCGGTTGGCCACGGCATCGGCCATGCCCGGCTGCAGCCGCAGCGCCTCGTCGTAGGCCTGCAGCGCCTCGTCGTAGCGACCGGCCTTGGCCAGCGCGTTGCCGCGGTTGTACGCGGCATCGGCGCCGGACAGCCCGCGCCAGTCGTCGCCGGCCTGGTCGTACTGCTTCTGGCGGTAGGCCTCGGCGCCCGCGCGCAGGCGCGCGTGCTCCACCTGGTCCGCACGCCGCCACAGCGTGCCCGAAGTGCCGTCGGCGGCCATCGCCGGCGGCAGCGGCAGCATCAGGCACGCCGCGAGCACCGCGAAGGCCGCGCCACGGCGGAACGCGAACACGCCGACCAGCAGCAGCGGCAGCAGCAGCCAGTAGCCCTCGTCGCGCCACAGGCGCGTCGTGGCGCTGCGCGCTTGCGCGGCCGTGTCGAGGCGACCGGGGGACAGCAGGTCGAGGCCGACGAGGTCGGCGTCGGTCGGCGTGAGGTCGCGATAGGCCCCGCCACCGGCGGCGGCCATCCGTCGCAGCGCGCCGGCGTCCAGTTGCGCATGCGCGATGCTGCCGTCGCCGCTGCGATACGCGGCGCCGGCGGCACTGCCAAGGCCCAGCG
>Ga0209571_1000433_pt1 | contig 47637 bp, 45 predicted proteins | sample EBPBio102011_DNA_FD_185866 | JGI IMG/M metagenome (GOLD analysis project Ga0209571, IMG submission 185866) | Wastewater treatment Type I Accumulibacter community from EBPR Bioreactor in Madison, WI, USA - Reactor 1_1/10/2011_ DNA (SPAdes)... | ecosystem: Engineered > Bioreactor > EBPR >... | reverse complement strand
TGCGCAAACTCGCCCTCAACATGCTCAAGCGCGCACGCCCCGGCATCTCCATCCGCCGCAAGCGAAAACGCTCCGGATGGTCCGACGACTTCGCCAGATCCGTACTCGGCCAAATGCGATAGCCCTGGCCTGTCGCGTTCGCCTCCTTGCGCCCGCGCACAACCGTCGCTAGCTTCCCGCGCAGAGCTCAATAGCGTGGTTGTCCCATGGACGTCGTCGTCGGTCCCTTATTCTGGCTGCTGGATACGGTGATCGGACTCTATATCTGGGTCCTGATCGCCAGCGCCGTGCTCAGCTGGCTCGTTGCCTTTAATGTCATCAACACCCGCAACCGTTTCGTCTATCTCGTCGGCGATTTTCTTCACCGGGTGACTGAACCGGCGTTGCGCCCGATCCGGAGGGTCTTGCCCAATCTCGGCGGCGTCGATCTCTCGCCGCTCGTGCTGATCTTGCTGCTGCTTTTCGTTCGGCAGGTTCTGGCGCGGCTGTATGTCGCCTATGCGACCGGCGGCCTGTGACACCCATCCCGAACCGGCCCTGCCATTCCAGCGCTCCGCGAGCGGCGTCGTCGTGCGCTTGCGCGTTACGCCGCGGGCGCGACGGACGGGTGTTGTCGGACTGGTCGCTGACGCCAACGGCGATCTCTGCCTCAAGGTCTCCGTGAGCGCCGCACCGGAGGATGGCCGGGCCAATGATGCGGTTCTGGCCCTCCTCGCCAAGGAATGGCGGTTGCCGCGCGGGGCATTGTCGCTCAAGGCCGGTTGCGCCGACCGGCGTAAGACCGTTAGCGTGGCGGGTAACCCGGACGAGTTGTTGCCAGCGCTGCGGGCTTGGCTGGGGTCTCTCGATCCGGTGAGCAGGCGAGGCTGATGGGTACGGCGACAATTATCGACGGAAAAGCATTGGCGCAGAAGCTGCGGCAGGAGGTGCAGGGCCAGGTCGCCCGCCTCCGGCGCGACGAGCGCATGACGCCCGGACTCGCCGTCGTCCTGGTCGGCGACGACCCAGCCAGCGGCATCTATGTTCGCTCCAAGGCCCAACAGACCGAGGAAGCGGGCATGCGCTCGTTTGTGCATCGTTTGCCCGCCGATGTGCGCGAGGAGGTCGTCCTCACGCTGGTCAAGGGCCTGAACCGGGATGAGAGGGTGCATGGCATTCTGGTGCAGCTCCCCCTGCCCGACCATATCCGCACCGATGTCGTGCTGCAGGCGGTGGATCCGGCCAAGGACGTGGACGGCTTTCATGTGGTCAACACGGGCCGGCTCGCGGCCGGCATCGAGGGGGCGATGGTTCCCTGCACGCCCTCGGGCTGTATGCAGCTCCTCAAGAGCGTGCGGCCGCAGCTCGCGGGACAGCGGGCCCTGGTCGTCGGACGCTCCAACATCGTCGGCAAGCCGATGGCGCTGCTGCTCCTGGCCGAGAACTGCACCGTCACCGTCGCCCATTCGCGCACCTTCGATCTGCCGGGTGAATGCCGCCAGGCGGACATCCTGATTGCAGCGGTCGGCAAGCCGCGGCTCATCCGCGGGAGCTGGATCAAGCCCGGCGCGGTGATCATCGATGTTGGCATCAACCGGGTCGACGATGGGAGCGGCGGCGATAAGAAGCGGCTGCAGGGCGACGTTGCTTTCGACGAGGCGGTTGAGGTCGCGAGTGCGATCACGCCCGTTCCAGGGGGCGTCGGCCCGATGACCGTTGCGTGCCTGCTGCGCAACACGTTGCTCGCCGCGTGTCGTTCTCGGACGATCGACCCGTCTGATCTTTGATCTGCGCATGCGAGTCATGCGAATTTAGCGTTCTGTGAGCTTTATAAATTCCCCTAGCCTTATTAAGGCCTTTATGTGAGAATGAGTTGCATTATCGAAATCGGTTCGGTAAACCGGTCCCCATGGGGACGCCAGAGCGTGCAGAGGGGTAACTGCAGGGATGGATGCATATAGCGCTGGCGCGGCACCGTTCCCGCTACTTCTCGCCGCCGAGGGTGAACGGGTCCGGGTCGTCGCGATGCGGGGCGGCCGGGGGATGGACCGCAAATTGGCCGACCTCGGGCTCGTGGTCGGGAGCGAGTTGATGGTGGTGCGCCACGATTCCCATGGCCCCATGGTTGTTGCGCGCGACGACTTGCGCCTCGCGCTCGGCACCGGGATCGCCCATCGCGTGCTGGTCGTCCGCCTTCAGGATAGCGAAAAATGAAAGAGTTTAAGGGCGACACCAGCATCGACCTCGGGCTTGGGGATCTTGCTGTCGGCGAGCGCGGTTGTATTGTGGGCCTTCGCCGCGGCGACAGCGCTTATCGCGAAAAGCTCCTGGCCATGGGTCTGACCCCGGGAACCGAACTTTCGGTAACGCGACTGGCCCCCCTCGGCGACCCCGTCGAAATCTCGGTGCGCGGCTATGCCGTCAGCTTGCGCAAGGGCGAAGCGCAACTCCTGCGGATCAAAAGGCTATAACAATGCCCGATCATACCATTTGCCTCGTGGGCAACCCAAATTGCGGCAAGACGACGCTGTTCAACGCTCTCACCGGCACGAGGCAGCAGGTGGGAAACTGGCCGGGCGTGACGGTCGAGAAAAAGACCGGCAGCTATCGATCCAACGGCCGGCAAGTTTCCGTGGTCGACCTGCCGGGCGTCTATTCACTCGGCGTAACGTCCGTTTCGTCTCTGGATGAGCGCATCGCCCGCGATTTCGTGCTCTCCAGCGAAGCCGATGTGGTGGTCAACATCCTGGATGCTTCCAACCTGGAGCGGAACCTCTATCTGACCACGCAGCTCCTCGAGATGCGCGTGCCGATGCTGGTGGCGCTGAACATGCTCGATGTCGCCAACGACCGCCGCATCAAGATCGATGCCACGGGCCTTGCCGAGCGGCTGGGCTGCCCGGTCGTCCGTTTGGTGGCGAGCCGTGGCGAAGGCGTCGACGAACTCCGCGCGGAGATTGCCCGTATCGCCGCGGACGGCGCCGTGCCGAGCGTGGAACTGGGCTACGCGTCGGAGGTCGAGGAGGCCATCGTGGCACTGCTCCCCGCCCTCGCCGACCTCGAACTCAAAGGCGTAGCCAACAGCCGGTGGCTGGCCATCAAGCTCCTGGAGGGCGACACCGCAGCGCGCACCGTGGTGCCGGAAGCCGTTCTGGCGGAAGCGGAGAGGATCGCCGAACACGTCTGGAAGGAGACCGACGAAGACGCCGATATCCTGATCGCGGACAGCCGCTACGGTCTTGCCAATGCCCTCATCCGCGAAACGGTGACGCGGGAAGGCGTTGTCCACCGCACGGTGTCCGACCGCATCGATCGGATCGTTCTGCACCGCCTGCTGGGGATCCCGATCTTCCTCGGGGTGATGTATCTCCTGTTCCTGTTCACCATCAATCTTGGCGGCGCGTTCATCGACTTCTTCGATCAATTCGTGGGGACGCTGTTGGTCGATGGCGGCGGCGCGCTGATGACGGCGCTGGGCAGCCCGGAGTGGCTGACCACGGCCCTGGCGACCGGTGTCGGCGGTGGCATCCAGACCGTCGCGACCTTCATCCCGATCATCGGCTGCCTCTATCTCTTTCTGTCGTTTCTCGAGGACTCGGGGTACATGGCGCGAGCCGCCTTCGTCATGGACCGCCTCATGCGCAGCGTTGGCTTGCCAGGCAAATCCTTCATTCCGTTGATCGTAGGATTCGGCTGCAACGTCCCGGCGATCATGGCCACGCGCACGCTGGAACATCGTCGCGATCGCATCCTGACCGTGATGATGGCGCCCTTCATGTCCTGCGGTGCCCGCCTGCCGGTCTATGCCTTGTTCGCCGCGGCCTTCTTTCCCACCGGCGGGCAGAATCTCGTCTTCATTCTCTACCTCATCGGCATTGGCTTTGCCGTGATGACCGGGCTGATTCTCAAGAGCACCATCCTGAAGGGCGAAACGACGCCGTTCGTCATGGAATTGCCCTCGTATCATGTGCCGACCCTGAAAAGCATCTTTCTGCGGACCTGGGACAGGCTGAAGCAGTTCATCTTCCGCGCCGGGCGGGTCATCGTTCCGATCGTTTTTTTCCTGACCATGATCGGCTCGATCGGAACCGACGGCAGCTTTGGCCATCAGAACACCGATCAGTCGGTCCTGGCCTCGGTGGCCCGGGCGGCTACGCCGGTTGTGAGCCCGATGGGCATCACCGAGGAGAACTGGCCGGCCACGGTGGGAATGATCACCGGCATCTTCGCGAAAGAGGCCGTGGTCGGCACCCTCGATTCCCTGTACAGCGCACTGGCCGCCGAAGATGAGGGCGGGACCGCGGCTGACAAGGAGGAGGCGCCCTTCGATCTCCTCGCAGGATTGCAGGCGGCGTTCGCCACCATTCCACAGAACCTCTCGGATTTGGCCGGCTCCATTACCGATCCGCTTGGCTTGAACATCCTCGGAGCCTCCGATCAGGAGACGGCCGCGGAAGAGCAGGAGGTGGCCGTCGGCACCTTCGGCGCCATGGCACTGCGCTTTGACGGCCCGGTCGGCGCCTTCGCCTACCTGCTGGCGGTCCTGCTGTATGTGCCCTGCGTCGCTGCGATGGCCGCGATCTGGCGTGAAACGGGCCCGCGCTGGGCGACGTTCGCATCCCTCTGGACCACCGGGCTCGGATACGGCGCAGCCGTCGTCGCATACCAGATCGGGACCTTCGACCGGAACCCGATGAGCAGCACCGCCTGGATCGCCGGCGTTCTCCTGGTGTTTGCCGTCGCCATCATCGCCATGCGCATCGCCGGAGAGCGTGACGCGGGCTCGGTGGCCGTGGCGGCGGAGTAGCAGCGATGATTCTGTCAGACCTGCGCACATATCTTACGACACGGGGCCGAGCCCCGATCGGGGACCTCCGCGCCCGCTTCGAGATTGACGACGACGCGCTGCGCGCCATGCTCGACGTCTGGATCCAAAAGGGCCGGGTGCGGCGACTGGAGGCGCCATGCAGTGGCTGTTGCGGCTGCGGCGAATCGACGGAAATCTACGAGTGGATAAAGACCCACTGATCGGGCATGAATCCGCCAGCCGAAAAAGGGGCGGCGCAGTCGGCGTCGCGCACCTGTTCATCAACAATTTGCAAAAAACCCAGTTCATTTGTTGTGCCGCAGGACGGTTCCTGCCTATCGTTGACTTGGTCTAACTGGCCGCGTCACCGAGGTCATGCGCATCCAGATCATCTTCGACCCCGGATGTCCGTGGTGCTATATCGGCAAGCGCCAGTTGGAACGCGCCCTGGCGCTGCGGCCCCATATCCGGGCGCAACTGGACTGGTGGCCGTTTCTGCTCAATCCCGACCTTCCTGCCGAGGGGCTCAGCCGAACCACCTACCTGATCCGCAAGTTCGGCAGCGACGCCCGCGTCAGCAGAATTCATCAGGCAATCGCAGAAGTCGGGCAGTCCGTCGATATAGACTTCGCTTTCGATCGCATCAGGCGCACGCCAAATACGGTCAACGCCCACCGCCTCGTACGCCTTGCTGGTGTCTATCACTGTGCAGATGCGATGGTGGAAGCGCTTTTTCTCAGTCACTTTGTGCGAGGGCGCGACATTGGCGATGTCAATGTGCTGGTCCAGATCGGCAACGAAATCGGGATCGATGTTCGCATCCTCCGCATCTATCTGCGGAGCGACGGCGACCTTGCCTCGATCTATTCTGACAATGCCAGGGCCCATCGCCTTGGAATCAATGGGGTCCCGGCCTTCGTCTTCAACGGCTCCTTTATCACCTGCGGGGCGCAGGAGCCGCCTGTGCTCGCTCGAATTATCGATGTCGCGATGGAGGCCGAGCCGGCCGCTCCCGGCGGGGAGGTTCCCCTCGATCTCGCCGCCAGCCTGATTGGCGACATGGGCGATCCTCTCACCGATAAAGGCGGTTGAGCTGGCTGGGCGAAACGCCCGCAGAGTATAACGCAATAAGCAGAATATTCAGAAGCGGGCGACGGAAATATCCATCGCGACGGTACTTGTCGGCAGAGGTCAAAGCGGTGACGGAAAGCGACCGCAGCTTTCGTCCGCCAATTCGGCGCACGAAATCTACGTCCTCCATAAGAGGCACACTCTTGTAGCCTCCCAGGCGGTCGTAATGAGCACGGGAAATCAGGAGTCCCTGATCGCCGTAGGGGAGTCCGAAGAACGAGCTGCGGAGACGGACAAGGCGTTCCAGCAGGCGGGCAATTCTGGCATCGTCGTCGAGAGCGAACGAGAAATAGGCGGCCATCGACGAATTGTCTGGATCGGCGATGAATTCGGCGACCGCTTCCCACCAGCCGGCTTGCGGGCGGGTATCGGCATGAAGGAATAACAACCATTCCCCGGTGGCCGCCCCTGCCCCGGCTGCCAGCTGGCAGCCACGCCCCCTGCTTGACTCAAGGAAGATGGCCCCGCCGTCGATCGCCGCTGCGGCGGTTCTGTCCACCGAGCCTCCATCTGCGATAATGATTTCGTGGGGGAGGGCCGCCGACTGCGGCGACGAAAGGCACGCTAGCGTGAGCGGCAGGGCGGCGCCGGCATTCAGCGTCGGGATAATGATGCTCAGCACAAATTTATCCTCCCGGAAATCAGGCCTGAACACTAAACCGGCCAGAAAACGGAGGAGGAGCGCGGAAATGGCCGGGCGGCGATGCCAAAATACCTAGGGGTGCCCCTCCGCTCGATCAAGTTCATGGGGCTTTGTCGGTGAGGTTTCCAGATCGCTCGGGTGCTGATTACACAGTCTCGACGTGGCCTCCTCGATGCGGCTCTCAAGCTCCGACAAGAACTCGGAACGCTTGAGCCCACGAGGCATCGGCGGCAGAATCTCGATCGTAATGATCCCCGGCCGCGCCGGCAGGCCAGCGCGCTTCCAAAAGAGCCCCGAATTCAGGGCGACGGGCACCACTGGCGCCTCCGTGTGCTGGTAAAGCGCGGCAATGCCCGGCTGATAGGAGGGCGGCGCGCCAGGAGCAGTACGTGTTCCCTCCGGAAAGATGATAATGGTGGAGTCCTCGGCAAGCGCCTGATCGACTGCCCGCTGCATCATTCTGAGAGCACGAGACCCGGCAGACCGGTCGATCGCAATGTTCCCGGCCTTGCGCAGATACCAGCCCATTAATGGAATGGCGAGGAGTTCCCGCTTGAGGACATAAACAGGGTCGCGGAGCAGCACGTGAAAAATCAGCGTGTCCCACGCGGACTGGTGTTTCGCGGCGATGATGGACCGGCCCGCGGGCAAATGAGCGCCGCCGACCAGTTTCCAGCGCAGCCCGCAGCACAGCCGCAGCAGGACGATCAGTCCGTGACACCAAAACGCAGCGAGCTGCTGGAAACGCTGGCGCGGCAGCATCAGCCCGGGCAGCAAAAGAAGGGCAACAACGGCCGAAAAGACCAGAGCCGATATCGCAAAGATCACAGACTTGAGCGCCTTCAAGGGCCCTCCCAACAGGTCGATACGGCGCCGGCCTCAAGGGGCCGGGGCAAATGCGCGCCCCGCGAATAACCAGGCGCTGAGTGCAACCAAGGTGACCGCTCCGCCCGGCAGCATGAGGATCAGTACCCACAAAGTCCCGGATTGCAGAATGCTAGCTGCGCTGGCAACAAAATTGACGCCGCCCAGTCCGGCGACGATCGCGAAAGTGAACAAAGCGGCCACGGTGCCGCTCACCGCTGCCCAGAGCGCAGACCACACGGCGTTCAGAACGATCACATAGACCAGCGTCTGCTCATCGGCGCCCAGCGAATGCAGCAGGCTGACAGCCTCCCCCGTCGGTTTCAAACGCACGCCCATGGCGAAGCCGACACTCGCGCACAAGGTCGCGATCAGCAGCCCAAGGACCACCAACATCAGCCCCCGTATCGCGTGGATGGGTCGAAGGGCAACCGCGCCAAACGCGTCTTCAGAGAGAATCCGGCTGTCTGGCAGCTCCGCCAAGAGACGCTGCCGCAGCGCCGGGACCGCGTCAGCAGTTTCGGCCCCGACCTCAACTGAAAAACCGGTGAGCGGCAAGGCAGGGGCCAGGGGATCCGTGTTGACGACCTGTTGCAGCAACGGCGATTGCAAAAAAGGGAGACAGAGGACATCGACCTTCGCCACGCCGGGCAACGCGAGGATTTTCGGGAGAGTGACACCCACGATTTGAACGGTTGATTGTGTCTCGTTAAGCGAGGGCAGTTGCACGATGAGCCGATTGTGTGCGTCTTGCTGCGCCGTTGGCGGCGCCAGAACAAGGATCACCACCATACAGACTGCGGCCAGGTACACGATCACACCGGTCAGCACCGGCAGAAAAAAATCGGCGTCGGCCTGCAGGGCCCTTCTCAAAGGACTCGTGCGCACCGCCTTCAGGAGGGAGAGGATTCGGCCGAGATGCATTGGTCTGGAGCGCCGGGCGGGGAACAAGGAACATATCGCTAGACAAGCCGACCCGATTCCAATCGCAATTGCGGGTATGGAAGGCGATCGGCAAGACGTTCGTTATGGGTGGCAATCAACACCGTCGTCCCCAGCTTATTCATCTCGCGAAACATAGCCACCAGTCTTAGCGCGAGCCGCTCGTCCACGCTCGCGGTTGGTTCATCGGCAATCAGCAATCTCGGGCGCACGATCAGCGCCCTGGCGATTGCGACAAGCTGCTGTTGTCCGCCGGAGAGGGCGGTTGGCCGTGCTTCAGCGAAGGCGCTGAGCCCGATGCGTTCGAGCATCCGTTCGCTGTCGGCCCGAACCTGATCGCTTTCCATCCCGGCGATCGTCAACGGCAACGCCACATTGTCGCGCACAGAAAGCTGCGGAAGCAGCCGGAAGCCCTGAAAGACCACGCCGATCTTGCGGCGCAGCGCTGCCAATGCCGGTTTCGTCGCAGCCGCCACATCGCACCCGAACACTTCGACAGTACCGCGCGATGGTTTCATCGCAAGCGACAGCAGTCGCAGCAGAGATGTTTTCCCCGCCCCGCTCGGCCCCAAAAGAAAGCGGAATGATCCCGACGGCAAACTAAGCGATACGTCGCGCAATACCTCGGCTCCCTCACCGTAGCGCAACGCCGCTTGATGAAACCGGGCAACGGCGGGCTGGTCCGCAGTGCCTCCCATCCGGTTCTCCCTGAGTTCACTTGCGCTTATGCCCATTCGGGGGCAAATAGGAGTTCGAGTCCGTGTTGGAAAAGTGGCGGTTCACACCGCAGCCGTGCCGCGTTCTTCCGAAAGCATCTTAGCATAGCAGATCGCGCATGATGTTAGCATGTCCCGGCTGTGGCACCGTCTATGAGGTCCCACCGGCGCGTCTCGGCGCGCGCCCGCGGCTCGTCCGGTGCTCGGCTTGCGCAACGAAATGGAGTTACCCGCCGCACCCGCCTCAAAGAGCGGCGACGTCAGCGGTACAGGCCGGCGAAGCCGTGGGCGAAGCGAAAGCAGTCGAGAAGGCCGGGGAACGCCCATCGCCCGCCGCTGACCCAGAGACTTCGGCCGCAGCCGGGCCGGCCAACGGTGCCACCGGGCCGGCACCAGAGCCGCCGGCAGGTCCGGTGCCGGATCTCGCTGAAGCAAGCGATTCCTCATCTGAGCCGCTCCTGGAGGCGATCCCGCCAGTGGAACCGGCTCCCGCCCCTGCCGCTCAACCCGAGGTTGCCGCGGAGGCGCCCACGGAGCGGAGGCGAAGAATTTGGCAGATGTCGCTCCGGCCAGGGTGGGCGGCAGCGGCCTCAGCCACCGCCACCGTGGTCGGTATTTTCTCGCTGCTGGTCGTACTGCGCGGGACGATGGTCGCGGCGCTTCCTTTTTCCGCCGGCCTTTACGGACTGGTCGGCCTTGTCCCTCAGGGACCGGGCGCCGGCCTGGAATTCCAGGACATAACCAGCGCCCGTCAACGCCGCGACGGCACCGACGTGTTGACCGTCAGCGGAATCGTGTCGAACATCGTTAACGAGCCGGCAGCGTTACCGCCCATCTCGATCCTTGTGCTGGACGCCGAAGATGTTGAACTGCAATCCGTGAGCCTCGAGACCGGGCGTGCGAGCCTGGCGGCCGGCGAGAGACTGGCCTTTGACAAGGAGATTCCCAATCCCAACCCGCGCGCCAAGCGTGTCCGCGTCAGCTTTGTGACGACTCCGCAGCCGGCCGCTGAATAGCGTCGGCCTCATCCGAGGCTGCCGCAGGTTCGGCGTGCCGGCGATAGCGTGGATGCGTGGTGCGGTGGGTAGAGACCAGGCGCTCGGCGTCAACGTCGGTATAGCGTTGCGTCGTTGCCAGCGAGGCGTGCCCGAGCAGCTCCTGGATACTGCGCAGGTCGCCGCCGCCGGCCAGGAGATGGGTGGCAAAAGAGTGGCGCAGGGCGTGAGGCGTGGCGGTCTGAGGCAGGCGCAGGAGCGCGCGCACGCGCCGAACCTGCTTCTGCGCCACGGCCGGGTCCAGGCGCTTGCCGCGGGACCCGAGAAAAACAGGGCCGCCGGGCTCCACCCGGAACGGACAGGCCTCCAGATAGTCCTCCAGGGCCTGGCGCACTCCCGGCAGCAGCGGGACGATGCGATGCTTGCCCCCCTTGCCGACGATTCGCAGGCTCGCGCTCAGCGGTTCGCTCGAACGGTTCAGCGCCAGCGCCTCGCCGATCCGCAAGCCGCAGCCGTATAAGAGCAGCAGGAGGGCAGAATCGCGCTTTGCCAGCCATGGCTCATCTGAAAGCTTTGCCACCGAACGGATCGCTTCGAGAGCATCGCCCTCGCTCAGAGCCTTCGGCACCGAACGGTTGATTTTCGGCGTGCGAACGGCAAACGTCGCCGCACTGGACGCAAGCCCTCGCCGATCGAGAAACCGGTAAAACCCCCGGACCGTAGCCATCGCCCGGGCGTTGGATGAACGCGCGTAGCCGCGCCCGGCACGCATCGCCAGAAACGCCCGGATATCCGCCGGTCTTAACGAATAAAGCTCAAGGGCATCCGGCTCGCCGCCAAAATGGCCGCCCAGAAACTTGAAAAAGCCGACGAGGTCACCCTGATAGGCTTCTATCGTCTTTTCGGCGAGCCGCCGCTCACCCCTCATCCAGGCCAGCCATTGCGTGACCGCCGGGGCGATACCGCAGGGGAGCGACGACAGCTCGCTCTCCGAAGGCTCGCCGGTACTCATACCGTGATGGGCATCAACCGGCAGAGACAGGTTTCGACCACCTTGCCGAGAAACCGCAAGAGCTCGGTTCCCTGCCCCGGGTGAAAGGCACTCTCCCGGCGCGACCCGAAAGCGAGCAGACCGGCTTGCCCGTCGGCCCCATGCCGCAGGCGAGCCATGGCCGCCGAGCGAACCAAGCCGGCCGCCGCTCCGAAGATGGTGCCGTCGTCCGCCATCTCTTTATATAGCGCCACGTCGCGGCCGGAACCGATAAAGCGATCCACGTCCCCGAGACGCAGCCGACCGGTCCCGCTGATCATCAGCTCCAGTTCAGGCCCCGGCTCGAAACTGAGAAGGCAGACGTCGACGTCCAGCAGGATCGGCAGATCGTCGGTGACGGTGCGAACCAGTCCCTCCATATCGGCGGCGGCAACCAGCACCAGGACAGCGGCATGGGCGCGGCTTTGGGTGGCCAGATTGGCCCGGCTGGTCTCAATGACCTCGTTCGCACAATCGCGAAGACCGGCAATCTCGCCCCGCAGGCTCTCGACCATGTACCGTTGCATATCCACGACGGTGTCTCCGGTCCATCGCGACGGCGGCACCATTTCCTGCAGCAGTTCCGGCCGATCGATGAAGAAGTCGGGATGGTCGCGCAGATACGCCACCACGTCATCCTCGCCGGCCGCCGGCCGGGTATCGAGGACTCCGTCGGCAAAGACGGGGCGCTTCTGCTGATCGTTTTCCTGCGTCATGACTGCGCCCTATAGCAGATTTGCCGGGATCGGGCTAACCGCTAAACTCACCGGCGATGACAGGCGACACGGACGGGCACGGTACCACAGCGCGGCGACGGTATTGCGCGGGTGACCGCGTGACGGTGCTGTTGCCGCTGCCGCTGTCACATCCCTACGATTACCTTGTGCCCGCTGGTCTGGAGTTGGGTCCCGGCGATTTCGTTCAGGTGTCGCTCGGCACGCGTCTGCTGCCCGCGGTGGTCTGGGGGGAGGGCACCAGTCCCATCGACGAAGGGAAACTCAAGCCGATCGAGGCGGTCCTCCCTGCCCCTTCGCTGCCGGAGGTTTCGCGTCGATTCGTTGATTGGGTTGCGCAGTACACCGTTCAGCCACCGGGCGCGGTTCTGCGCATGGTGATGAGTGTCCCCGAAGCGCTCTCGCCGGTCTCGCCGAAATGGGCGCTCCGGCGGGCGGTCCATGGACGCGAAGGGAAATTATCGCCAGCGAGAAGCCGCGTTCTCGCCCTTGTCGCCGACGGCACTCCCCGATCCTCTTCCGAGATTGCACGAGCGGCCGGGTGCGGCGAATCGGTGGTCCGTCACCTGCTCGCAACCGGTGCGCTGGAGCGCGTCGCGATCGACCCGGCGCCACGTCAGCTTCCCGACGGGAAACGGGCCGGACGGACCCTTTCCGGGCCCCAGTCGGCGGCGGCGGCAGCGCTGCGCGGCCGCGTCGGCAGCGGCTTCGCGGTGGAACTCCTGGATGGAGTGCCGGGCGCGGGCAAAACGGACGTCTACTTCGAGGCCGTTGCCGAAGCGTTGTCCCGCGATCTGCAGGTCCTCGTCCTGTTGCCGGAAATCTCCCTGGGAATCCAATGGCGAGAACGATTTCAGGCCCGCTTCGGCGTTCCGCCACGCGAGTGGCACTCGGACCTGGGACGGGCCGAGCGACGCCAGACGTGGCGCGCGGTGGCGGAAGGCAAAGAGCCTGCCATCGTTGGCACGCGCTCGGCACTTTTTCTGCCCTTCCCGAAGCTTGGCCTCATCATCGTTGACGAGGAACACGACAATTCCTTCAAGCAGGAGGACGGCGTCGCCTACCATGCCCGCGACATGGCGGTGGTGCGCGCCCGGCTCGGCGCAATCCCCTGCGTTCTTGTTTCGGCAACGCCCTCGCTCGAAACCGTGATCAACGTCCGATCCGGAAGATACCGTGAGCATCTTCTTCAAGACCGGGCGACGGGCAGCCTTCCGCCCATCACCGAAGTCGTGGACCTGCGGCGTGACCGGCCGCCCAGGGACGCCTTCGTCGCGCCCACCCTGCGCCAGGCCCTGAAGGACACGATTGCCGGCGGCCGACAGGCGCTGCTCTTTCTCAACCGACGGGGCTATGCGCCTCTCACGCTTTGCCGATGCTGCGGTCACCGGCTTCGTTGCGAGTCGTGCAGTGCCTGGCTGGTGGAGCACCGGCTCCTCGGTGTGCTGCAATGTCACTACTGCGGCGACCGGCGGCCGTTGCTTCGCACCTGCCCGCAATGCGGGGCAGCTGACGGCCTTGTTCCCTGCGGTCCCGGGGTGGAGCGGTTGGCCGAAGAGATCGCCGGCTTTGTTCCCGAAGCACGGACGGTTCTGGCGACGTCCGATACGTGCTCGGGTCCGGCGGCGGCCGACGCCCTGATGAAGCTGATCGAGCGCCACGAGGTGGACTTGATCATCGGCACGCAACTCATCTCCAAAGGCCACCATTTTCCGTTGCTGACGCTGGTCGGCGTCGTGGACGCGGATGCAGGATTGGGCGGCGGCGACCTGCGGGCCGCGGAGCGGACTTTTCAGTTGCTTTATCAGGTGGGCGGAAGAGCAGGCAGAGAGCCGGATGGCGAAGGCCGGGTGGGCAAAGTGCTCCTGCAAACCGCCATGCCTGAGAACCCGGTGATCGCGGCGCTGGTTGCCGGTGATCGCGCCCGCTTTCTGGCGGCGGAGATGGACGACCGCCGCGAGGCCGGGATGCCGCCCTTCGGCCGGTTGGCGGCGCTGATCGTCTCGGCACGCGATGAGACCCAGGCCGAAACCGCTGCTCGTTCGTTGGCGCAAGCCGCTCCGCCGACCGATGGCGTCCGCATCCTCGGTCCGGCGCCCCCGCCGCTTGCGCTGCTGCGAGGCCGGCATCGCCGCCGCTTGCTGGCCATTGCCGCTCGCCCCTTCAGGCTTTCGCCTTGGATCCGCAACTGGGTGGAAAACGTGCGGCTCCCGGGCAGTATTCGCCTGCAGATCGACATCGATCCCCAGACTTTTCTTTAGGGATCTGTCCTGATGGTCAGATCGGCGATCGCTATTCGATGCGGTGCGTGCCGAGTTTCTTTTGGGAGGAAGCCACGGGCTGCCGGCACCGTGGTCTCGGCGCATCATCCTGCGCCTGCGGGCGCCGGGACTCCCCACGACGAGGCGAGCCGCCCGGGATCCGGCCCCGCAGCGAAGGATTAACCGAAAGGAAAAAGAAGCGGTGCAACGCGCCCACCAAACGGCTCCGACGCGTTGTTGTTGCTGGTTGCGCTCGGCTCATTCGAAGACGGAATTCCCGCCTGATTACGGCGCTGTTCCGGGTTCGCGTTGTGCCTGTATTCAATTCGAGGTTCTAAGCCGGCAATAGTACATAGTGGGGTGCGTAGCTTTATTCTCGACGTTGCCGCCCTCCTGTGCTACCTCACCTTTTTGGTGCATTTATGGCGTTAGATATTGATCTCGTTGGGGGAAGATTCATGTGGTCAGGGGTGCCGCCGGGCGACGGTCTCTTTTTACCAGCCTCTGCTATTGCCGGCAGGAGGCGGTCAGGGCTGGTGGTACTTTCGGAGAGGGCATTTTTTGTTGAGGGATACGGTCCCTTGCGATTCCGCCTCTTTGCCTATGTCAAAGGCCTTGGTCTCGGCGGACGCCGGAGTGAAAGGCCTTCCCTGAGGCCGGCTTCGAGGGGACAAACCCGGCCGGGGGGCTCCACGAAGCGATGAACATTCGAGCCAAAACCCTGCTGGTTATAGCATTTTCGCTGATGATCTCGGCATTGGGGAGTTGGGTGGTCCTCGAACAGCTCGCATATCCTACCTTTGCGCGACTGGAAGAACAGAGCGCGCTCAAGAACATGCAGCGCGCCCTCGAGGCGATAAATGGCGAAGTGGAAAGCATCAGCGTCACGCTGTGGGATTACTCCAATTGGGATGAGGCTTATCGTTACGCCGAAGGCAACAATGAGTCGTTCGCGGAAAATAACCTGAATTTTGATAATTTATCGAAATTTTCTGTGGATATGGTCGAAGTTTATGACAGGCGGTCCAGCTTAATTTATAAAGCTAAAATAGACCCAGAAAAACCGGAGATAGATTGGCTAGCGACATCGCTATACCCGAGCCTCGTGCCGGACTTGAATACCGCCGGGGATTTTGTCGGTAAGAAGGGGATTGTTCTTACCCCAAATGGAGTTCTTATGTTTGCTGCGCGACCTGTTCTTCAAACAAATGGCGACGGCCCTGCCACCGGTACGTTGGTTTTTGGTAGATTTCTTGATAAAGATGTCGTGTCCGATATAAAGCAAAAAACGAAGATCGATTTTGAACTTCTCAGCCTGGATCGGGTAGCGGAAAGCGGCAGCACCAATCTTGTTTCCGAGCTTCGCCGGCGGGACATCCCGCTGGTGCGGGAAGACGCGGCCGGGGACCGACTCCTGACCTATTCGCTGCTGAAGGATTATTTTGACACGCCGGTGCTGGTGGCGAGATCGACGATCGGCCGCGACATTACTGCCAGCGGCCGGCAGGTCGTCTGGGCGTCGATGGCTGGCATCGCTGTTTCCGGTTTGCTGGTGATGGGCGCCACGGTTCTGCTTTTGCAGTGGCTCCTGATTGGCCCGCTGGTGAGGCTGACGCAGCAGATCGTCACGATCGGCCGAAACAGCAATCTCGGCCAGCACGTTGCCCTCGAACGCACCGACGAAATCGGCGTTCTGAGCCGCGAATTCGGCAGGATGCTGGGACGGCTGGCGCAGGCGCGGGACCAGTTGCTCGAACACTCCTACAACTCCGGGCTGGCTGAAATGGCGGCCGGTGTTCTTCATAATCTGCGCAACCACATGACGCCGCTGAGCATGCGGATCGGCAGACTGCACGAACACCTGTCGCGGACCGGAGGAACGAAGCTTGTCCGGGCTTATGACGAGCTGATTGACGCGTTTCCAGAAGGGGAGCGCAAGGCGAAGCTGGCGAAGTACGTCGGTTTGTCGCTTCGCGAAATTTCAGAGCGCAACCAGAGGGTGTTGCAGCGGCTGGAACGGATCTCGGACGATCTGCGCCGCCTTGACGAAGCCTTGAGCGAGCTCGATCGCTTTGGTCGATCCAGCAATCACCTTACACCCGTCCATCTGAGCAAGATCCTTCAGGAGACGATTTGCCAGCTGCCGCATTTTCCCGAGTTGCATGTGAATATTGTCATCGACCCCCGCCTCGACGGCACTGTCACCGTCCTGTCGACCCCGTTTATCCTCAAGCACATTCTTCACAACCTGCTCGTGAATGCCTGTGAAGCGATCCTGGCCACGGGGCGGCGGCAAGGGAGGATCGATATTCTCCAGGCTCAAAACAATCTCGATGGCAAGCAGATGGTGGACCTGCAGGTCCGGGACGACGGCATTGGCATCGCCCAAGATCACCTGGAGAGAATATTCGCCCGCGGATTTACCACCAAGATCGGGGAGCGGCGCGGTACCGGTCTGCATTGGTGCGCCAACAGCACATCCAAGATGGGAGGAAAGCTCTTCGCCACCAGCCCAGGCATCAACCGCGGTTCCATCTTCCACCTTCTCTTGCCTTTGGTGGAAGTCAAAATGTCCGCGGCCGCTTGAACGTGCCCGCCATGCCGACCACCTCTCCCTTCCGCATTCTGCTCGCCGATGACGAACCGCGCGTCCTCGAAGAATATGAGCAAATTCTTGGTGGCGGAGACGCCGACGATGCTGACCGCAAAATACTAAACGACCTTGAGGCGGACTTGTTCGGTGAAGAGCAAAACGACCTGCCTGCCGAAAGTTTCGAACTGACATTGTGTCGCCAGTCGCACGAGGTCATTGCCGCGGTCGAACAGAGCTTACGGGAAGATCGCCCCTTCGCTGTCGCCTTCATCGACTTCCGAATGCCGCCGGGTGCCGATGGCGCAGTCACCGCCGAACGCATCCGCAAGCTCGACCGAAGCATCAATATTGTCTTCGTTACGGCGTATTCCGACATTGGACTGGCCGATATCGTTTCACGGGTCCCGCCCCCTGATAAGATTCTCTATTGCCACAAGCCGCTGCACGCGAGCGAGCTGCGGCACTTCGCCCACGCCTTGTCAGCGAAGTGGTCGACCGAACGATTTCTCCAGGCGACCCAGGAACGTCTCGAGCAGATCGTGAACTCCACGCCGGTCATCGTCTATTGCCGGGACGCAATGCCCGATTACCGCGCGACTTTCGTCAGCCGCAACGTCGAGCAGCAATTTGGATACGACGAACAGTCCTTCCTCGACGAGCGAACGCCCTGGTTCGGCCGGGTCCACCAGGACGATCTCGCGCGGGTCCGTCAGGCGGTGGAGGGCCTGGCCGTGGAAGGCGAGGTGACGGCCGAATACCGTTTCCTGCTCCAGGATGGCAATTATCGCTGGGTCAGTGATCGCGTGAAGTTGCTGCGCGACTCGTTCGGCCAACCGAAACAATTGGTCGGATGCCTGATCGACGTTACCGAGCGGCGACGCTCCGAGGACAAAATCCGCCACCTTGCTTACTTCGACGGCCTGACCGGCCTGCCCAATCGCGTTCTCATGCGAGATCTCCTGGATCATGCGCTGGCGAGCGCCGCGCGACACCATCGGTCTCTCGCCATCCTCTTCCTCGACCTTGACCAGTTCAAACGGATAAATGACACGCTTGGCCACGATGTGGGCGACGAACTGCTTCGCGCGGTTTCGAAGCGCCTTCTCTTTAGCATCCGGCGCAGCGATGGGCTGTTCCAGGAATTGGGACATAGCGAAAACGGAGATTTCGAAGGATCGGAAACAATCTCTCGCCTGGGCGGCGACGAATTCGTCATTATTTTATCGGAGATTAAAGATGCCAGTGATGCAGCAAATGTCGCTGAGCGAATAGCATATTCATTGAGTGATCCTATCGCCGTTGGCGATAATGAGATTAGTATAAGTGCCAGTATCGGCATCAGCGTTTACCCCGATGACGCCGATGATGTCGAAACGCTGCTTAAGCATGCCGACAGTGCTATGTATCATGCTAAAGAAGAAGGGCGGAACTGTTATGCATTCTTCAGTGGCTCAATAAATGAGAGGGCCACGCGCCGCTTTACGATCGAGTCCAACCTGCGCAAAGCGATGGAACGCGGCGAGCTTAGCCTTTTCTACCAGCCGCGGATCGACCTCCGTGTCAACCGGGTGACGGGGATGGAGGCGCTGCTGCGGTGGCAGTCTCCCGACGGAGACTGGATTATGCCCGGTGAGTTTGTCCCGGTGGCAGAGGAAACCGGCCTCATTCTCGCAATTGGCGAATGGGTGTTCGGTGAAGCCTGTCGGCAAAATGCTGCCTGGTTGAAAGCCGGATTGCCGATGCTGACTGTTTCGATCAATCTTTCTCCTGTCCAGTTTAAAAAGAAAGGCTTTGTCAAGCAAGTTAGCGACATCCTAACTAAAACGAATCTCAACCCTAGCCTCCTTGAGGTAGAGTTTACTGAGAGCTTATTGATCGACGATACACCAATAAGTCGGAATATTATTTCTGATCTTCGGAGTATTGGGGTAAAAATTTCAATTGATGACTTTGGTACAGGATATTCGTCCTTAAGCTATCTCAAAAACTTCACATTTAATGCCCTGAAATTAGATCAATCGCTAATTCAGGACGTCTCTCATAGCGCCAATGATGCGGCGATTGTCAAGGCAACCGTTGCTCTGGCCCATAACCTGGGTCTGCGTGTTGTTGCGGAAGGAGTCGAAGAGCAAGTTCAATTGGATTTTCTTATGCAGAACGGATGCGATGAAGCGCAAGGTTACTTCTTCGCACCACCACTTGATCATCAGGCATTTTATCAGTGGTGCAAAGACTACCCCTTCCCATGCAAGCAAAGTAGAATCGAACCTTATAAAGGCAGGCTGCAGAAAGGTCGTGCAGTAATCAAATTAGGTAATTTAGTTCAACAATAAAATGGTCAGCGGGACGCAGAAAAAGTCCTAACTGGCAACTGTCAACCGAGGGGTGTACATCGTGCTTATCTCTTTCGCGCAGCCGGAGGCTCAACGCTTTCCGTCAACATCTAAGCTAGTGCAATATCTGTATCTATACGTGGCACCAAGCCGCGTTGCCGGATTTGGGCTGTTTTCGGCACGCCCCTTTCCGGCCGGGAGTGCAGTCCTTCGCGTCCATGATCCGCACTATACCAGCAACGCCAAGTCGCACGCTTACCTGACCGCCCTTGGCTACACGCATGCTCAGATATTTCAGGTCGCCGAGGACGCTTTCATCCCGCCGATCGACGCGCCTGACGATTTCACCAACCATAGTTGCGAGCCGAACTGCGGGCTACGGGTGAGGCCGGACGGTTTTGCGATGATTGCCCTTAAAGACATCGCGGCGAATGACGAACTCACCTACGATTATTCCACCCACCAGGAACATCCGCTGGAAGACATGGTGTGCCAGTGCGGCACGCCCCGCTGCCGAGGGGTGATCCGCAGCTTCTCACAACTCCCCAGCGCTCTCCAGCAGTACTACCTTGACCTCGATATTGTCGCTGATTTTGCCGCACGCGCCGTCAGAGACTAGCATGGCATGTTTTCCATCCGCGGTACGCCGAGGGCAGTCCGCGAGCTTGCCCTGTTTGGCAGTTTCTGTTCAGCCTCGGTGCTGGTCGTTACGACAGCCGGCACAGCCCAGCTATTAGCCGACGAGGGAAGTGACGCGCTCCCCCTGGTTTATCTGCTGCTGGCTGCCGTCTCAATTCCCGTAGCGTGGAGCCTCTCCCGGGCGCTGGGGCGCCGATCGGCAATCGTCGTCTGTCGCACTGCGTGTCTTGTGGGTCTCGGCGCCAGCGGCGTCCTTCAAGTCGCGCTCCTGCTCCAGGTGGAGGGCTGCAATCTCGCCATCTGCACCATCGGGTACGTGCTGGAGATTATTCTCGACACCATGTTTTGGCTCGTCGCGGCCGACTACCTGCCGACGCGCGACCTGAAGCGTTACACGCCGAAGCTGGCCATGGCCTTCGCCGTCGGAGGCGTCGTTGGCGGTGTGTCGGCGACCTTATTCTGCTGGGCCTTTTCCGCCGACTATCTGATGCTCCTCGCCTGCGCGCTCCTCGCCGTTTGTTCCGGGCTGGCTTCCCGGATCTCACGCCGTTTGCGGCCGCTCGACGAGAAGGAACCGTCCGAGGAGGAGCCCGGTCTGCTGGACACGCTTCAGTCGAGCTGTGCCATCTTCCGCAGCTTTCCGATCGCCGGACTCATTGCCACAAGTATCCTGCTGATGTCGGCGTTGTTCTGCCTGCAGGACTATTTGTCGATGACCATCTTCGCAGAGACGTTCGCCGGTGAAGATGAGTTGGCCCGTTTCATGTCCCTTGTGTTTGCAGGACAACAGGCCTGCGAACTCCTGGTGCTTGCGACCTGTGGCAGTCTCGTCATCGAGCGGGCGGGGCCGTTGGTCAGAAACCTGGTCTTTCCACTGTCGACAGCCCTCTGCCTGATTGCCCTGCTCGGCTCCTGGACCCTGCCCGTCGCGCTGCTGGTCAGTTTCAACGCCAATTCCATCTCCAATGGAGTTTTCGAGCCGGTGAAGACCATGAACTATGCGGCGGTCCCGTACCGTTCCCTGGGGCCGATCCGGATGCTCGTGGAAGGCATGATCTATCCCCTCGGCATTGCCGGCTCCGGCGCCGGCCTCCTCGTTCTGCAGTCGAGATTTGCGCCCGAGACCGCACTTTCCCTGGCGCTTCTCCTCAGCGCCTTCTTTCTCGGCGCATCCGCTCTCCTGGGAGCCATGTACGTGCCGAGCATGATCCGAAGCCTGCGGGTTCGGACGGTCAGCCCCAGTCGATACGCGCGCAGTTTCGGCAAAGGCCTCCTTTCCCGGTCGGAGGCGCGGAAGCTGCTGACCCGGACGGGCGGCGGGGGCGGCCATGCCGAAGACCTGGTCCGCGAACTTTTCCCCAGATTGGTTCGCGCAGGGGTCGTGGGCGGAGAAAAGCGCCGGCTGTTTGGTCAGAGATCACGGTGGGCCTGGATGCATCAGCCGGCTCCGCTGAACAACGGCGGCGTCAGCACGAACCGGGCACGAAGCCGCCCGGCCGTGCCCGACTTCGAGACGCTGGCGTTCGGCCTGGATCACGCCAGGGTGCAGGTCCGACATTCCGCCGCAAAAAACATCGCCGGCCACGGGGACAAGGCGTTGCCCTGGTTGGCCACGCGCCTTCGCAGCGAACGCCCGGAGACCGCAGAGGCGGCGATTCTGGCGCTTGGGCTCATCGGGTCACGGCGCGCGCGCCACCTTTTGAGGCGCCACCTGCAACCGCTGCTCCTGCAGGCACAGCGCCCTGGCCGCCCTCGCCGAGGTCAGGCAACTGATGCAGGCTGGCGACCACCCCATTCATGGCGCGCTCTTCTGCCAGGCTCTCGAGGATCGCAACCACGCCGTCCTTGGCCGGGTCCTCGCCGTTCAGGCGGCGCTGGGACATCGACGCGACATCTCCTTGCTGCACCATCTCGCCGTGTCAGGACAAATCCGCGAGCGTTCCGACGCTATCGAGGCGCTGACGAGCGCGCAAGCCGGCCGATTCCTGCGACCGCACCTGCACCTCCTTGAACCCCAGGCCAGTCCGGACGAACCGTCACCCTGCCCGCTTGCCCGCCCGCAGGCACGCCGGTCAACGGCCGCTGAGATCGATGCCATTTTGTGGGCTGCCGCGGCGGAGGACTGGTGGCTGCGCCTGCTCGTTGCGCCACTCCTGACAACCATCCATCCTTTCCCAGGCAAGCCCGAAGAGGTGGCCATGCTCAATGTTGTTCTGTTCCTGAAGTCCCTGCCCCTTTTCAATCCGCTCCGATTCGAGTGCATCGCGCGCGCGGCGGCGGCCTCAGAGAGCGTCACGCTGTCGCCAGGCGATCCTCTGCCCGCTACGGCTAATCCCTGTGAATATGTTCATATTCTGCGAGACGGACACATGGAGCTGTTGGCCGAGGGTTGCGCCGTCCATGTCCTCGAGCCGGGTGCATTCTTGGGAGTTGGCGCGGTCATCGGCGATAGCGACGGCGATGTCGCGGCGCGGGCCATCTCGAAATGTCATCTTCTCCGCCTTCCGGCGAGCGTGGTCGCCGATCTCGCTGCGGAGAATCCACAGATGCTGAGGACACTGTTGCGCGATACCCATCGGCTGCAGCGCGCCGCCTATTTGCGCCTGGCGGGCGGGCCAGCAACGGGCAAGCCCTTGGCGGGGGCCAGCGGCGGAATGGGGGAGAATCAAAAAACAGAGGCCTCGGCCAACCATGGTCTCACCTGCATAAAGAATCGCTCGGTCGCCCGGTAGGCTCCGGCCTGCCGACCGGCGTGCGGGCAAGGATGGACCCAACGCTATGGCGCCCGCCACCGTCCCGCGACGGCACCATCATCTCAGTTTGAAAACGATGCCGGGCAACGCACCGAGAGCACCTTCCTGCTTCAGAACGCGTATCTGAGTTGCATAAAGAAGCGGTTGTTGTCGCGAAGGATATCGACGACTTCACCTTCGCCGGCACGCCGATCAACGAGACGCTCGTCCGCGAGCTGGCAATGGGTGCATTCCTCGTCCAGCAGCGCAATGCCGTGCTGATCGGCGGCACCGGAACCGGCAAGAGCCACCTCGCCATCGCCATCGCCCGGGCCTGCATCCGCGGCGGCGCGCGTGGCCGGTTCTACACCGTCGTCGACCTGGTCAACCGGCTGGAAAGCGAAGCCCGTGCCGGTCGCCAGGGAGCACTGGCCGACTACCTCGTCCGCCTCGACTTCGTCGTCCTCGACGAACTGGGATACCTGCCGTTCGCCCAGGTCGGCGGGCAGCTGCTGTTCCACCTGATCAGCCGGCTGTACGAGCGCACCTCGATCCTCGTCACCACCAACCTCGCCTTCGGCGAGTGGCCGAGCGTGTTCGGCGACGCGAAAATGACCGCGGCGCTCCTCGATCGTCTCACCCATCACTGCGAGATCATCGAGACCGGCAACGAGTCCTGGCGCTTCAAGAACCGCGCCTGACCCGTACCCACACCCCCTCCCCAGACCCCACCCCCGGCTTGCCCAGGTGGGCAAACAGGCACCTCCCGCGCGCGCCGCTCCGTCGCTCGCGAAAGCACTGCGCAGCGCGAGCGGGTCCCTCCTGTTCGCTACCTGGACAAGCTCGCATCGTCGCCTGCCTGCGGCTGGCGTGCCAGCAGTACCACGCGGCGTTGGGCAGAATGGCGTGCGCGACCGCCTTGCGGATAAATCCCTCATACAGCGCCGGGCCCTGGCTGGCGTCATCCCAGGTGATGCCGGGCTCATTGGCCCCTCGCTCCCGTCCTCCGGGATGGTTGCTGCCGTCATAGTCGACCAGGTACGGCGGGTCGGTGGCGAACAGGATCGCCCGTTGCCCGTCCATCACCCGGATCACGTCGTGGGATTTGGTCGCGTCACCGCACAGCAGCCGGTGTGCGCCCAGCAGCCACAGGTCACCGACCCGCGAGACCGGCTCGGCCGGTGGCTCGGGGATGAGGTCCTCGCCGGCCGCCGTATCGTCGTTACCCTCTTCATCGAGTACCGCCAGCAGCCGGTCGACCTCGTCGCCCTCGAAACCGGTCAGCCCCAGGTCGAACCCGTCCGCACCCAGCGCCTGCAGTTCAGCCGCCAGCAGCTCTTCGTCCCAGCCGGACAGCTCGGCGAGCCGGTTGTCGGCAATTCAGTAGGCGCGGAGCTGCTCCGGGCTCAGATGCGCCAGCCGGCTGCTGCGCCGCCAGCAGCCGGCCGTGCTCGGCGATGATCTCACCGGCATCGCTCACCAGTACTGGTGCCGTCCAGCCGTACTCGACCAGCGACGCCGCCAGCTTCGTCACCTGACGGCGCGCGATCGGCCAGCGCTCGATCTGCTCGGGGCAAAACCGCAGCATCGCAAACGTCCTGATTGGAAGGGGGATGCATCACCCGCACGGTGAAGACACTGCGGGTATACGAATAAATTCCCTTTAACCGACCCTTAGCCCAGTGTCAAGCGATCGTTGGCCTGGCGATGTGCCCGTCAGAGGGCCTTCATCTTCCGGTGGCCGCTGACCGTGCAGCTGCCCGCTTCGGGGGACAGATCCGGCTGACGTGTGCACCTCGAAGACGGTTCGAATCCAAATAACGCTTTGCAAAAACGTGGGTTTTTTGGTCTTGCGGCGGCTTAGCCGACCGCATGCCGGCGAAGTCCTGGATCTCGACGACGATCCCACGTGGACTTGGGCCAACCAAATAAGTCTTTGAATCTGCAGGAGATCGATGCGGATTGGTCAGCGGCAGATCCATCGTCGCAGGACCAGATGGGAGGGGATAAGCTACGGAAAAGACAACAAAAAAGCCACCGGGTGGTGGCTCTGTCGGATCTGGATCTGATATTTTTCTGGCTGTCGCTGGCGCGGTATCGGACGGCGCCCACCAGCATACCCCACGGCGTCAGGAGGAACCGTTTTCCTCCTCGCCAGCGCCGCATCTCAGGTCCACCCAGGGCCGGCGGCCACCGAACCTGGTAAGGATTAAATACCTAACAAGCGGCGTCTGTCAACACTTTCCTTGCGCATCTTCCGGGCGTTGCCTGCAGCCGAACGCGGCGCTGCTCCGGGAGATCCCCTTCAGGTCCGGCCGGTGCACCGCCGTTCCCTTGAGGATGGCGTCGTTGTACACGCCCTGAACGGGCTTGTCAAGGATAATATTCCTTGCTGACATCGCTGCGTTGCCTTGACCTCGCGACCCCGAGAGGCGATATTCTGCGCCAGTTGGAAATTCCAACTGCGATTGCAGGCTCGGCTCATGGCGCTGGTGACGATCAAGGACAAATTCCAGGTGACGATCCCGGCCCGACTGCGCGATCAGGTGGCCGTTGCGGTCGGCGACATTCTCGACGCCAGCGTCGAGAACGGCGCCATCGTGCTGCGCCCGAAAGCGGTGGTCGATCGGGCAATCCTGGCGGCGCGGCTCGATGATCTTCTTGCTGCTGCACCGGTCGCGCCGGAGTTTGCCGGGCAGTCGGAAGAGCAGGTGCTGGACGAGGTGAGCGCCGAGATCGAAGCCGAGCGGGCCTCGCGTCGACGCCCTGAGCGGTGAGGCTCGTCCTCGACTGCAATGTGATCATCGCAGCGGGCTTGATTGCCGGGACGTCGCGGCGGGTGGTCGAAGCGGCGGTTCGGGAGCACACCCTGATCGTCTGCGACGAGATCATTGGCGAGTACCGGGCGGTGGCGGTGCGGCCGAAGTTCCGCCGCGCGTGGAGCGTTCTCGATGAGCTGATTTCCATCGTCGAGGCCGTCAGCCTGTCGGTCGAACCTTCTCCGCTACGCGTCTCGCTGCCCGACCCCGCCGATGACGTCTATCTGGCTGCGGCGATCGCGGGAGGGGCCCAGGCCCTGATTACCGGCACCACGGCGAGTAAACCGGGAACGACGACGATCGCGTTCGTGCTAAAGCTGACTCTAGGAAGGCTCAGCCTCGTCGACCGGTAGCCAGAAAAGCGTGTCTGGCGTCAAGAGGCTCGCCGATGGGCAGTCATCGCAGGCTTGCCCTCAACGCCCCTAAGCCTCTCGCGAAATGTGCCCCCGATGTTCGCAACCGTTCGCCTACGTTCAGGGGCAGGTTTTCCGTATTTTTTCCGTATAGATTGGTCTCAGCTCAGCCGAGTACGGATTAACCCATTGAAATTACTGGCGTCCCCTAGGGGATTCGAACCCCTGTTGCCGCCGTGAGAGGGCGGTGTCCTGGGCCTCTAGACGAAGGGGACGAGGCCTTTCCCGTGTTATAGGCGATCGGTTGCGCAGATCAAGTGTGCGTGCTGAATGGCATGCTTCCCGGCGGCTTCGTGAGTAACCTGGATCTCTTCCGCCCCGGCTCCCGTCACCCATTTTCAGGGAAGCTCAGCAGGTCGTTTTTGTGGAGGACGCACATGAAGCAGCGGCAATTGGGACCGAGCGGGCCGATGGTCTCGGCTTTGGGGCTGGGATGCATGGGAATGAGCTGGGCTTACGGCCCGGCCGATGCGGATGAGGCCGTCGCCACCATTCGGCGCGCGCTCGATCTCGGGGTGACCTTCCTGGATACGGCGGAAGTCTATGGGCCCTACGAGAATGAAAAACTGGTGGGGAGAGCGATCGCGGGGCGGCGCGACGAGGTCTTTCTCGCCACCAAGTTCGGCTTTGCCATTAGCGAGGGCGCCGGTGTCGCCAGCATCGGCGGAACCGACAGCCAACCAGAGCATGTGCGCGCGGTCTGCGACGCTTCGCTGCGGCGGCTCGGTGTCGATCACATCGATCTTTTCTACCAGCACCGCGTCGATCCGAACGTGCCGATCGAAGAGACGGTGGGCGCCATGGCCGGCCTGGTGGAGGCCGGCAAGGTGCGCTTCCTGGGGCTCTCCGAAGCCTCTCCCCGGACCATCCGGCGGGCGCACGCGACCCATCCGATAACCGCGCTGCAGAGCGAATATTCTCTGTGGGAACGGCAGGTCGAGCGCGAAGTCCTGCCCTGCGTGCGGGAGCTGGGCATCGGCTTCGTGCCGTATAGCCCGCTGGGCCGCGGCTTCCTCACCGGCACCGCGCGCCCCGCTGAAGAGTATCCGGATGGAGACTACCGGAGGCAGGAGCCGCGGCTGCAGGGCGACAACTTCGCCGCCAACATGCGCCTTGTCGAGGTCGTCCGCGGCATCGCCGAGGCGCGCGGCGCGACCCCCGCCCAGGTCGGGCTGGCCTGGCTCCTGTTGCAGGGCGAGGATATCGTGCCAATCCCCGGAACCAAGCGCCGCAGCTACCTTGAGGAGAATGCCGGCGCGGCCGAACTGATCCTCGACGGCGACGACCTGCAGCGCCTCGATGCCGCTGCGCCGCTCGCCGGTACGGCCGGCCCCCGCTATGAACCGCGGCTGATGAGCCTGCTCGATCGCTGACGGGCTCGGGCAGAAGCGGGCATACGCACCAGCAAAGCTGTCCCGGTTGCGAGGGCTGCGGCGACCGTGTATAAACCCCTCATATTAACCCGTCTGGGTTAATATGAGGAAAGCATCCCCTGATAATGCTCCGGCAGGTTGTGTCGGCGGCGGCCCCTTAATGTCCCGGCTGGCGGCTGCTCCTCCGGACTCAAGCCAAAACGGCCCCTGAGCCGTGTCCCGAACCCCGAAGGGAGAGCGAGCGATGACTGAGAGGTTGGAACCGGGCCTTCATGAGGACGCAGCGCCCTTTCGGATGGTCGCGCCATCGGGCGTCTCCGTCCCCGAAGCGGTTGCACCGGGTCTGGCAAAACCGCCAGCCGAGATGGGGCTGCGGATCCAGAGCGCCACGCAGCATTCGCGAAGGAGCAGCCGGGTCGTCATTCCCCCTTTCTGCGATGCCACGCTTTATGCCGAGCGCACTGGCTTTCGCGATGATTTTCTCGGTGACGGGGCCCGCCTGCGGGTGCCGCTTCCAGCCATAGCGGAAGCGGATCAGATCCTGCGCTATGCCAACTTTTCCATCGTCTTCTGTCGGCAACGCAAGCTCGCCCGGCTGAGTGCGATCAACATTGACGGGGGGCGATGGCAGCGCATCGAGAGACGACAGCCCGACACCTGGTCCTATGATCCCCGCCTTGCCGGAGACCGCCAGGTGGGACGCAACCTTTACGACGGCGTTCGCTATGACCATGCTCAGCTCGTCCGCCGCCAGGATGCCTGCTCCGGCCGGGACGCAGAGCTGGCGGAGCAGGACACGTTCCATCTGACGAATGCCATGCCGCACGATCTCGCCCTCGGCAGCGGCCCCTGGAATGCTCTGGAGTATCATGTTCTGGACACGATCCGTCTGTGTCGCAGCCGGCTCACCGTTCTCGCAGGACCGATCTTCGATGACGCGGATCCCGCCGACTGCGGCATTCGTATCCCCCAGAATTACTTCAAGATCGCCGCCTATGTCGATGATAATGGCCATCTTTCTGCAGCCGCATGGATGCAGCGGCTGCCGTGGCCGCAGGAAGCCAGGACGGAGCGCTCCGCGACGGCGCCGGAAAGCCTGATGATCTGGCAGATCCCGATTTCGTTGATTGCCGAATCGACCGCGTTGGATCTCGCCCCGCTCTTCGCCGCCGATACCCTCGGCCGCCACCGATCCGGCCAGGCGGCTGCTGCCTGGCAGCCGATCCCCATTACCGAAGCCGACGATCTTCTTCTCTGACGAACCAAGTTCGTCGGGCTTCTTCTCTGACGAACGTCAGGGCACGCGGGGCTCAACGACCGCCATTGCCCCTTGCCCGATGGCGCAGAGGGTCTCGCTGCCGTCTTCGGCAACGGCGACGACATCGGCCCGGCAGACAATCAGCCGACGTCCGGATTTTGCCACTGTACCGCGGGCGATCAGCGCTGCGCCGCGCCCGGGTGCGACGAAGTTGACCTTATATTCAGCACCCATGACATTGGCCCCGGCGGCCACGAGAGTCGCCGCCGCCGCTCCCATGACGCCCTCGGCCACGCCGCCGATCACCCCGCCATGAAAGAAGCCGTCCTGCTGGCAGACATCCGGCCGGAACGGGACCCGATACTCGGCGAAGCCGGGCTCGACGCCCAGCAGTTCCACGCCAAGCAGCGAAAGGTAGCCCTGGGCCGAAACGTACGTCCGAAGACGGGTGCGAAAGTCCGGATTTCGTGGCTCGAACTGGGACATGGGGACTCTCCAAAAGCGTCAGGCTATCTCCCGCCCCGCGCCGCGACAACGCGGGAAATGCTAGCGCGTTCGCGGATCCGAGACTGCGGGCGCACGGGCCCGATTTCAACTATCGTGCCCACGCGGGTGACGCAGAAAAAACCAGGAGACAGAACCATGCCAACCCTCCTCGTGGCGAAAAGCGACAGCTTGCAGGCCTGGGCGTCTGACGTCGGCCTGACGAAGCACGTCTACAAGCTTGACCTGAGCGCGGAGGACACCGGGGCCGCCGTGGCAACCCTGAACGAATCGCGATGCGCAGGGCGCACCGACTGGAAGCTCGTCGGCGCGGAGCCGACCTCAGCGACCGATGCCGCTGAAATTCTGGGCCGCGTTGCCCGCAAGGAAACGATGATCGACCCCGCCCATTATCCCCAGCTCAGGCAGGCGCAGGGCATCTTCAAGGTCAAGCTCGCCAATGTGGAGAACCACTTCCTGGTCCGGGCGGCCATGGAAAATGAGCAACTCAAGAAAGTCAGGCTGACGCCTCCGCAGATTGCCTCCTATTTGCTGCGCATGGCCTCTGCCTGAACCCAGACCGGGCGCGATTCCGTCCGCAACGCCCTATCGGCCCTGCCCCTCCGGTATTGACGCCGCTGCCGCCTGATCCTCAGGCGTCGGACACTTCCGAACAGCGCTTCCACCATCCATGCACGGACGCCACACCGGCGCCGCAGGTGGCGCGCATGCATGAGGCCGATCGCGCCGTACCAGGAGGGTATGCTCATCCCGATGTCCTTAAGCCCGAATGACGATGGCCCGATCAGTTCGATCGCACAAACCTCGACGCGCAGGCTGTGCCGCTCGTCACGTCATCTCACCACCGGCCTTCGGATGTGGCGGGAATGCCAGGGTTGCTCCGCTGGCCGGGCTTCGTCATCCGCCCTTCGCTTGGTTTCGTAATCCTTCCATCCGGAGAAGGAAGGACATGAGCGACAGACCGATCATCGTGTGGTTCCGCCAGGACCTGCGCACCCGTGACCAGGCCGCCTTGTCCGCGGCAGCCGCTTCCGGTCAGCCGGTCCTCCCCCTTTATGTGCTTGATGAGGATTCGCCGGCGGAGTGGCGGCCGGGCGGAGCCGCGCGGTGGTGGCTGCATGGCAGTCTGCTGGCACTTGCCGACGATCTCGCCCGCCTTGGCTCACCGCTTCTGCTACGCCGTGGCGAGGCGGCGGACGTCGTGGCGACGGTCGCGCGGGAGGCCGGTGCCTCGGCCGTTCTAGCCACCCGGCACGTCGAGCCGCATTGGTGTGCGGCCGATGCCCGGCTGCGAACCACCCTGGCCACCGACAACATCCAAGTTCAGATTTTTCCGGGGACAACGCTGTTCGAACCCGGCTCCCTGCGCACCAAGGCGGGGGGTCCGCCGAAGGTTTTCACGCCGTTCTGGCGCACTTGCCTCGGTGCGGAGCCCCCCGCTCGCCCCCTCCGCGCACCGGTAACACTCCGTGCGCTCGCGAGGCCGATGACGGGCGACCCCCTCGACGCCTGGGGTTTGCCGCCAACGTCCCCGGATTGGGCGGGCGGCCTGCGGGCGTCCTGGCGTCCTGGCGAAGCCGCCGCACAAGCGACGTTCGCCGGCTTCCTCGATCGAAGGCTCGGCCGATACCATACCGATCGCAATACGCTTGAGCCCGCCGCCACATCCCAGCTTTCGCCCCATCTGCACTTCGGCGAGCTGTCGCCGCGGGAGATCTGGCATACGGTTTTCGCCCGCATGCAGGCCGACCCCGGTCTCCTCTCCGGGGGCGAAAGCTGGCTGAGGGAACTCGGTTGGCGCGAGTTCTGTGCGCATACGCTCGCAGCAAACCCGCAAATGCCCAGCGAACCGCTGCACCCACGCTTCGCCGGGTTTCCCTGGTCGCAGGATGTGTCGAACTTGCGGGCCTGGCAGCGTGGCCGCACCGGTTATCCGATCGTCGATGCCGGGATGCGCCAGCTCTGGCAGATGGGCTGGATCCCCAACCGCGTGCGGATGATCGTTGCGTCGTTTCTGGTGAAGCACCTGCTCCTCCCCTGGCAGGAGGGTGAAGCCTGGTTCTGGGACACGCTCGTGGATGCCGATCTCGGCAACAATGCCGGCGGCTGGCAATGGGTGGCAGGCTGCGGCATCGACGCAGCGCCCTATTTTCGCATCTTCAACCCGGTGCTGCAGGGAGAGAAGTTCGATTCAGACGGCGACTATGTCCGCCGCTGGGTTCCCGAACTCGCGCGATTGGCGTCCCCGTATCTGCAAAGGCCGTGGACAGCAGCCCCGCTCGACCTGGTCGCGGCCGGCGTGCGTCTCGGCCTCGACTATCCCTGGCCGCTGATCGACCACGCCGCCGCGCGCGCCCGGGCCCTGCAGGCTTTCGACCGCCTGCCCGCCTAGCCAGATCGACCTATGCGTGCAGACATGTGATGCCCTGATCGCTTTCCGTCGCATTTATATCACATCTTCGCCACAGCCCAATTCTTGCCTCTTTTCGACCTTTGCGCGAGTCGCGCACCATTTTACAATGGTGGTTAAGTTTTGACGCAGATCTCAAACGACGACGGTCCGCCTTGCCGTCGTATTCCGTCAAACGAACTCAGGGTCGGATCGCCCAGCGGTCAAACAACATGCGCGATGATAGGAACCGTCGTCGGCCAACTCGGGATCGGATCGTCATCGGTTTTTTGATGGCGGGGGTCGCCAGTGTCGTCCTCTGGGGATTGTCAATAGAGCTTGAAGCTTCGCCACTTCAGTCTCGATTTTTTTCAAAGATCTCGTCAGGCTTCAGCTACGATGTCGAACCGGGACCGAGCGCCGACATTCGTTTTCCGGAAGCCGGACCTTACGATGAGCGCCTCGGCTACGCCCATATGCCGGGCTTTATCCGATCCCTGGAGGATCAGGGTTTCGTCATCACCCGTCAGGCCCGGCTGTCTCCCACGCTGGTGTCCTTCATCGACTATGGCGGCTTTCCCGTTTTCCGCGAAAAGGCCCGAACCGGCCTGACGCTCAGCGACCGCACCGGCGAGGTTCTGTACTCGTCGCGGCATCCGGAGAGCGTCTTCACCAGCTTTGCCTCGATTCCTCCGCTTGTGGTCGCGACACTTCTGTTTGTCGAAAATCGCGAGCTCCTCGACGACCGCCATCCGACGCGAAATCCGGCGGTGGAATGGGACCGGTTTGCCGCCGCAGCCGCCAACGCGGTGAGCGGCAGTTTCGACGCCGGCACCAAGCGCTTCGGCGGCTCGACCCTGGCGACGCAGCTGGAGAAGTATCGTCATTCGCCGGAAGGCCGAACTTCCGGCATCGAAGACAAGCTCCGTCAGATTGTCACCGCCAGCGCCCGCGCGTATCAGGACGGTCCCGACACGACCCTGGCCCGGCAGCGAATTATTGTCGACTACATTAATTCCACGCCGCTGTCGGCAAGGCCGGGATTTGGCGAGGTGATCGGCCTGGGCGACGGCCTGAATGCGTGGTTTGGCACGTCCCTCAACGAGGCAATCCGGCTGCTGAACGGCCCCCACACCTCTTCAACCGAGCGCACCAGGGCCGCGGAAGTGTATAAGCAGGTGCTGTGCCTGATGCTGGCGCAACGCCGGCCCTCTCATTATCTGTTGAATGGTCACGACGATCTCAACGCGCTTGCCGAGACCTACCTGCGGCTGATGGCGGCCGACGGTTTCCTTTCCTCCGAACTGCGCGACCTCACCATCGCTGCCCCCCTGCGCTTCCGGCACGACCCTCCCCCGGCCGCCGAGGTCTCCTTCCTCGATCTCAAGGCCACCAACGCCATGCGCGCGCAGCTGCTGTCATTGCTTCGCGTGCCGCAATTCTATGAACTCGACCGCCTTGATCTTCAGGCCAAGGCCTCGCTTGACGCGGCCACGCAGCGACGCATCGTCCAACGGCTGCGATCGCTGGCCGACAATGCGGAAGCAGCCCGACTCGGCCTGGTCGGCGAGCGGCTGCTGGGCAAGACCGACGCGGCTGGCGTCGCCTACAGCTTCACCCTTTATGAGAGAACGGCGGGGCTGAACTACCTCCGGGTGCAGGCTGATAATCTCGACCGGCCGCTCGATCTCAACGAGGGCGGAAAATTCGATCTGGGATCGACCGCCAAACTGCGGACCCTGGTGACTTACCTTCAGATCATCGCCGAGTTGCACGACCATCTCGCCGATCTGCCGCGCGAGGAGCTGACCCAGATTGCCAACGCTGCAAAGGACCCTCTGACCAAGTGGTCGGCATCCTGGCTGGCCGAGGCTCCCGAAAAGCAACTGCAGACCATGATCGACGCTGCCATGCAGCGAAAATATTCGGCCAGCACAGGAGAAGCTTTCTTCACCGGCAGCGGCATGCACGTCTTTTCCAACTTTGACCGGAAGAGCAACGGGAGGGTGATGCCGGTCGCTGATGCCTTCCGATCCTCGGTCAATCTGGTGTTCATTCGGATGATGCGCGACATCATTCGCTACTATCAGGCCGACCGCCCGGAACCCGTAAGGGAGATCCTCAGCGACCGGGAACACCCCGCGCGACGGGAATACCTGGAGCGCTTTGCCGAGATGGAAGGCCGCGTGTTCCTCGACCGCTTCTACCGACGGTATCGCGCGCTCGATCCCGATGAAGCGCTGGCGATGGTGGCCAAGCGCTCGCGCACGGCGCCGCACCGGCTGGCGACGGTCTTCCGGTCGGTTCGGCCGGACGCCGATTACCCCGAGTTCCGCGCGTTCCTGCTGCGCCAGTTACCCGAGGCCCACCTCACCGACGGGGAGCTGCTGAAGCTCTACAACACTTACAGCCCGGAGAACTACAACCTCCACGACCGCGGCTACATCGCCCGGGTCCATCCGCTGGAACTCTGGCTGGTTGCCTATCTGCAGCGGCATCCGCGCGCGCCTCGCCCCGAGGTCATGGCGGCCAGCGTCGACCAGCGACAGGAGGTCTACGCCTGGCTGTTCAAATCAAAGCGCAAGGGAGCGGCGGACAGTCGCATCCGCATCATGGTAGAAGGAGAGGCGTTCCGGCGCCTTCATCATGCCTGGGTCAAGGTGGGCTACCCGTTCACCAGCCTTGTCCCATCGTACGCGACGGCGATCGGCAGTTCTGCCGACCGTCCGGCGGCGCTGGCCGAGCTCGTCGGCATCATCCTGAACGACGGCGTCCGCCAGCCCACCGCGCGCATCGAGTCCGTCGATCTGGCTGATGGTACGCCCTACGAAACGCATCTGGTTCGCCCCGCCGAAGAAGGCGAGCGCGTTTTTCCGAGAGAGGTTGCGGTGGCCCTGCGTCGGGCCCTGGCAGACGTGGTCGCGAACGGCACCGCCAAGAGGGCGTCGGGCGCCTTCGTAGATGCGAACGGGCGGCAACTTTCCGTCGGCGGCAAGACGGGCACCGGCGACGAGGCGTTCGGACATAATCCCTTGCGGGAAAAAGAGGTCGGCAGAGCCGCCGCGTTCGCGTTCTATATCGGCGATCGCTTCTTTGGCGTGCTGACCGCTCATGTGCCCGGCGAGACCGCACGTCGCTACACGTTTACCAGCGCCCTGCCGACGCAGGTCCTCAAGGCTCTGGCGCCAGACTTGCAGCCGCTGATCACAACCCCGCCGAGCCGGCCCGGTGCGGAGCAGGTGATCGCCGAGGCCCGCAACGACGTCCGCTGAGCGATCCGAACCCCATGCGAAATGGCGCTTTCGAGATGCCCTTTATCTTGCCGAAGTCCAAGAGGGGCGGCATAACCGCCGCCATGACTCTCTCTAGAATATCGTGGCGGGCACCGACCCGGTGGCTGGCGCTCGCCGTTTTCTGCCTGCTGTTGCTTGCCGGCCCTGCCGACGTACGCGCCGCCGTGAAAACCGGCGATCTCATCGGCGAGATGCACGATTACACCACCTGGAGCGAAAGCGAGGATTTGCTCGACATCGCGCGCGGCGATGAACTCGGGCTCATCGAGTTGATGGTGGCCAATCCCGGCATCGATCCCTGGCTGCCAAGTCGGGGCGTCCACCTGACGCTGCCGACCATGCACATCCTGCCCGACGCGCCGCGGAAAGGGATCGTCATCAACACCGCCGATCTCCGCCTCTACTACTATGATGCGGAGGATGGCTACTTCTCATACCCGCTTGGGGTCGGTCGCGACGGTTATCTGACGCCGACCGGAACGACAAAGATCGTCCGCAAGAAGGACCATCCCTCCTGGTACCTGACAGCCTCCGAGATTCGCGATCACCCGGAACTGCCGCGCGTTGTGCCGCCGGGTGAAGACAATCCCCTCGGCGAATACGCCCTGTATCTGGGCTGGCCCAGCTATTTGATTCACGGGACAAACACGCCGTGGGGCATCGGCCGGCGCACCAGCCGCGGCTGCATCCGGATGTATCCCGAAGATATCGAGTGGCTGTTCGGCAAGGTCCCCGTAGGCACGCCCGTGACCGTCGTCAACCAGCCGGTGAAGCTCGGCTGGAAGGACGGTGAGCTTTACGTCGAAGTGCAACCGTCGACCCAACAGGTCGATACGATGGAAGAGACCAGCAAGTCGCCGCCGCCTCCCGATCCGATCCCGCTGGCACAGGAAGCCGATCGCATCATCGCCAAAGCGGGGGAAGACGCCGAGCGGCTCGACTGGCCTGCGATCGAGCGCGCCCTGGCCGATCGCCAGGGATACCCTGTCCGGATTACCCAGGCCTCGAACGCGAACGCCTCAGCGGGCAGCGACACGCCCGTTGGCGAGGAGGCCGCTGGCGCGGAGGCAGGTGTCGCCGAGGCCGTGACGACTCGTGCCGACGGCACACAGCACTGACCGCAGTCCCATCAAAAGGCGGCCCGCCTCTTCTGCCGCCGCCCCCGGGGTTCCTGCCCGGGGCGATGACCGTGGCTGACGCGCCTGGTCCGATCGCGTGAACACCAGGCGATTGCTCATCGTTGCCCACGCACCCTCACCGAACACCCAGGCGCTGCTGCAGGCCGTCCTGGAAGGCGCGCAATCGCCGGAGGTGAGAGCGGTGAGCACCACGGCGCTCAGTCCCTTTTCGGCCGGGCCAGACGATGTGCTTCAGGCAGATGCCGTGATCCTCGGCACCCCGGAAAACCTTGGGTATATGAGCGGTGCCCTGAAGGATTTCTTTGATCGCATTTATTATCCGTGCCTGGAGCGGACGCAAGGCCTCGGCTACGCGCTGTGGGTTCGCGCCGGCAGCGACGGCACCGGCACCCGGCGCGCCGTCGAAAGCATCGCCACGGGCTTGCGCTGGCGGGCGGTGGGCCCGCCCCTGATCTGCCGCGGCGACTTCCGCCCCTCGTTCATCGACGATTGCCGGGAACTCGGCCTGCTTGTGGCAGCCAGCCTGGAGGCCGGCATCATCTGAATTTTTCAATCGCCGCACACTTTCGCGCTTATAAGGGGGCAGCATGCTTTCTTAGAGAGGGCAGCCTCGCGGGGTTGGGACTGAACGGAGACCAAATCGATGAAGATCGGCGTCGTGGGTGCCGGCATGGTGGGCGCGACTTCAGCGTACTCGATGATGCTGAATGGCGTCGGCAGCGAGATCGTCCTGCTGGATCTCAATCGCGAAGCCGCAGAGGCGCAGGCGCAGGACATTATCCATGGCGCCCCATACGGAAATCCGATCTGGATCCATGCCGGCGATTACGCCGACCTTGCAGGCGCAGCAGTGGTGGTCCTTGCCGCCGGCGTGGCGCAGAAGCCGGGAGAGACCCGGCTGCAATTGCTTGACCGCAATGCGGCGGTCTTCAAGGCCATCGTTCCGGAGATCTTGAAGGTCGCTCCGGACGTGATTCTGGTGATCGCAACCAACCCCGTCGACGTCATGACCTATGTCGCCACCCGCATCTCTGGCCTCCCGCCGGCGCGGGTCATCGGGTCGGGCACGATTCTCGACACTGCCCGTTTTCGCACGCTGTTGGCCACCCACCTGATGGTCGCACCCCAGTCCGTGCACGGACACGTGCTCGGCGAGCACGGTGATACCGAGGTCCTCGTCTGGTCGAGCGTGGATGTGGCCACCGTACCGGTGACGGTCTTCGCCGAGCAGATGAACCGCCCGATTACGCCGGAGATCAAGGCGAAGATCGACGATGGCGTGCGGAATGCCGCCTACAAGATCATCGCGGGCAAGGGTTCGACGTATTACGGTATCGGCGCTGGCATTTCGCATCTGGTCAGTGCCATCCTCGGTGACGAGCATAGGGTGCTGACGGTTTCGACTGTTAATGAGGAGATCGAGGGCGTACCGAATGTCGCTTTGTCGCTGCCCCGGGTGCTTGGCCGGGTCGGGGTAATTGCCGATATCATCCCGCCGCTGGATGACGGCGAGCGGGAGGAGCTGCGGCGAAGCGCAATGGTCCTGAAGGAGTCTTCTGATCCGATCACCCTGTAGAAGCCGGATCGCCCGACGCACGCGCCAGCACTTCGACACCGAGCGCAAACAGGCTTGCACACCGCAAGTCCCGGGCGATTAATACGCATCGAGCGCCAGGAAGGGGAGAGAGAGATGATCGAGCCATTGCCCGAAACAGGAGAAAGGCTGATCGCCGTCCGCATGAGCGGGACCGTGACCGAGGAGGAACAGACCCGCTGGTTCGAAACGGCGGAGCCGCTTTTGCTCGCGAGCAGGTTTGATCACCTGCTGCTCGACTGGTCCGATCTCGAAGGTTGGGCGAAAGGCGCACGGACCACTGGTACCTGGTTCGGCATGAACCACCGGGCAATGGTGTCGCGGGTGGCGATCATCGCCGACGAAAAGTGGGCCGATGAGGTGTTGCGGATAACCGACATCTTCAAGGACTCAGAGGTTCGGCACTTCTTGCCGGCGGAGCGGCAGGCAGCATTTGGCTGGATCCGGGAGGAGTAAAGCGAAGAGCGCTTTCGGATGATTGCAGTTGTAACGGCCCGGCGCTATACGTTGGCCCACGAGCTTCAATTCGGGTGGTTACGCTTCCACCGCCGGTCCACACGGCAGTCAGTCGCTCCCCCAATTCGAAACTTGATACAGGTCGGCAATCCCGTCGGCCCGTTCTTGCGCAGGGGAGACTGCAATGCCCAAGGGCACCGTCAAGTGGTTCAATCCAACCAAAGGATACGGTTTCATCCAACCAGAGGATGGTTCGAAGGACGTCTTCGTGCACATCTCAGCCGTCCAGCGTTCCGACCTCGGGACTCTGGTTGAAGGCCAGAAGGTTCAGTTCGATCTGGAGCGCGGCCAGCAGGGCAAGAGCTCGGCCGTCAATCTGCGCGCCGGCTGATCCACGCTGTTTGCCGGGCGTCGATGCTATCGGCGCCCGGTCCCGATCTCGTCTAGCTGAGCGGCTTGGTGACGATCCTCAGGCTTGGGTCTTCGGCGCTCTTCTTGATCGTAAAGCCAAGCTTGCGAACGAGACCCAGCATGGCAACGTTCTCCGCCAGCACTTCCCCCCAAACCTCGCCGATGCCGCGCCTCGCTGCGTAGGCGATGATCTCTTCAAGCAGCAATCGCCCGAAGCCTTCGCCCTTCAGGTCTGACCGAACGGCACCCGCATATTCCGCCCGGGCGCCGTCCGCATCGGCAGAAATGCGCATCACGCCGAGGATCTCCGCCTCCGAGCTGGCCGGATCGATCAGGACAAGCGCCATCTCACGGTCATAGTCAATCTGGGTCAGCCTCGCGGCCATCCGATGATCCAGCTCCTTGACATGGGAGAAGAATCGCAGACGCCTGTCCTCCGGGGACTGGGCCCGAACGAAGGCCTGGAGTGCAGGTTCATCCTCCGGACGGATTGGGCGGATTCGCAGGGACTTTCCCGCTCGCGACGTCACCGGTCTTTCCAGAGCTGCGGGATAGGGCCGGATGGCGAGCCGTTCCTCCGCCGGCCGATCAGCGGGCGCGAGCCGCACCCAGATTTCACCAGCAAGAACGCCCTGCTGGTCGGCGAACAACGGATCGATCTTGATCTCGACGATCTCGGCAATGTCACACGCGATCTGCGAAACCCTGACCAAAGCCTCGGCAATCTCATCCAGATTGGCCGGCGGGCGGTCGCCATAACCCTGCAGCAGCCGGTAGACGCGGGTATCGTTGATCATCCGCCGGGCCAGGTTGAGATTGAGAGGCGGCAGTGCCACGCTCTGGTCCCGAAAAACGCGGGAAACCGCCCCGCCGCGCCCGAAAACGATCATCGGCCCGAAGGCAGCATCAACGGTGATGCCGATTCGAAGCTCGTGCCGGCGGCTGGCGTCAACGGAGCGAGACACCGTAAATCCGGGAACCGCCGAATCGGGGTGACTGTTCTGATACCAGCGGACCAGCCGCTGGACCGCCGTTTCGAATTCTTCTCTGGTGCGCAAATCGACAATGGCGCCCCCACCCGCGACACTAACGTCCTGACCCGGAACGTCCCGGATACGGAGCGTGACCGGAAAGCCGATCTCTGCAGCAAGGACGAGCGCTTCTTCAGCCGTGGCCGCCCCCCGGGTGTCCACCATCGGTATGGCATAGGCTGCGAGGAACTGCTTGCCCTCCTCGGCGCTGAGCGAAGGGCGGCCCTCGGCAAGGGCCTGTCGAACGATCGCGCGGGCTCCTTCCGCATCGTTGGCAAACAGGTCCGGCAGTGTCGCCGGCGTCTGCATCAACATCTCCTGGCTGCGGTGCCAGCGGACGAGTTGCATCAGGGCTTCGATCGCCTGGCCGGGCTCGCCGTGCACCGACGCGCGTCTGCCGGCGAACAGCCGCCGTGACTCCTCCCGCGTTCCCTCCTCCATCCAGACGGCGGCAACCGGCTTTCTCTCCCGCACCAGCCGGTCGGCGACCAGGCGTGCCGCTTCCAGCGTATCGCCGATCGCCGTCGGAGCGTTGATGGCGATGATCGCATCGACGCCGGGATCGGCCAGCACCGGGCCGATGGCATCGCGCCAGCGGGCAGCGCTGGCATCGGCAAACAGGTTGACCGGGTTCCGTCGGCCCCAGGTGTGCGGCAGAAGCCGATCGAGCTCTGCGATCGTCTTCTCACTGAGTTCCGCAAGCTGCCCGCCTTCCTCAAGCACCAGATTGCCGGCGACATCACCGATGCCCCGGCCATTGGTGAGAACCGCGAGCCGGCCGCTGGACAACCGCATGCCGGTTGCGACAGTGCCGGCGGCCGCAACAAGGTCCGCCAGGGTGGGCACCGGAAGGAGGCCCGCACGCCGGAAGGCCGCATCATAGGCCTCGATGCGATCGACGCGCATGTTCAGCCGCGGGTCGGCGATTCCCACGGCCTCGCGCCGTCCCGAATCGAAAATAATGACCGGCTTCAGGCGCGCCGCTGCCCGCGCCGCCGACAGGAACTTGCGCGCATGGGCGATATGATCGACGCACAGCAGAACCGCGCGGGTTTCCGCGTCCATCGCCAGATGATCGAGAATATCCCCGAAGTCCACGTCGGCCATGTCGCCGAGCGAGGCCAGGAGAGAAAAGCCCACCCCGCGCGCAGCGGCCCAGTCGAGCATCGACGCCATCAGCGAGCCCGATTGACTGACGAACGCAAGATCGCCGTCGCGCGCCGCGGCCTGTGCCCAGCTGGCGTTGACTCCCTCCCGCGGCACGACGACGCCCAGACACGCCGGCCCGACAATGCGCAGCATGTGCGGCTTTGCCGCCGCAAGCATCCTTGCGCGCAAGGCCGCCCCCTCCTCCGGCCCGTTCGCTTCGAAGTCGGGGCTCAGAACCACAGCCGCACGCGTTCCGCGCGCGCCGAGTTGCTCGATCAGCGGGGGAATTTCAGGCGGGGGAAGGGCAATCACCGCCAGGTCCGCCGGCAACGGCAGCTCATCGATCGACCGGTAGGCCAGAACGCCTCGCACGGCCGGATCCGACGCATGCACCGGCATCACCGGGCCATCGAAGCCTGCCCGGAGAAGATTGTGAGCGACCATCGAGCCGATGCTCCTGGCCGCCTTGTCCGCACCAAAAAGAGCGATCGACCGCGGCTTGAACAGAATATCGAGGTTCGCGACGCTCACGAGCGCGACATCCTTTGCTGAAGGTTGCGGCTCCATCCGCCGGCGCGGCGCATCGTTGCACGGATGCGGGCTGGCCGAAAGCGGTCTCACAATTGTCACTGGCGACCAGGGCCGGAGGATTTGTGCGCGTCCGTGGCTGCTGTAGAGTGGCGCAACTTCCAGGGCGGCAATACCCTCGGCGGCGCCAGCCTTAGGCCGCTGCGCGTGCGTCCCGATGAGGCCGTTCCGTCCGTCCTGGTTCACGCCGCGGCGGCTAGAGGTCCGATCATGACGGAAATGATTGAAAACAAACCATTTGACGAGATCAAGGTCGGGGACTCAGCGTCTTTGGTGCGGGCCTTCCGTAAGGAGGACGTTGAAACCTGGGCCGCGGTTACCGGCAATCTGAATCTGGTCGATCTTGATCCGTCGGACGTGGATTCTTCGATGTTCCCGCACGGCGCAGGCCAGGCGATGTGGGCCGCGGCGCTGTTTTCGACAACGGCCGGCACCCGCCTGCCCGGCCTCGGCTCGGTGACCACGGCGGCCGACATTCGATTCATCCGGCCGGTGCCGGTCGGGCAGTCCCTGACAGCTACGGTCACTGTGCGGGAAAAGCGGCCCTCCACCTCGACGGTGGTGCTGGACTGTGTGTGCACCGACCACGAAGGCGAGAAACTCCTGATCGGAACCCTCGAAGTCACGGCACCCGTCGAGAAGATCCGCCATCCGCTGCGCGATCTGCCAAGAGTGCAACTCCATCGCGAAGACCGCTACCTGGAGTTGATCAGAATGTGCGACGGTCTGGCGCCCTTGCGGACCGCCGTCGTCCATCCGTGCAGCGATGACGCGCTGATGGGAGCCATCGAAGCCGCCGAGCGCAACCTGATCACGCCGATTTTCATCGGGCCGGAGAAGAAAATACAGTCGCTGGCAGCAGAACTGCGCGTGGATATCTCGCCCTACCGCCTGGTTCCGACCGACCACAGCCACCACGCGGCGGAGGTCGGCGTGCAAATGGTGCAGGCGGGCGAGGCGAACGCCTTGATGAAGGGGAGCCTGCATACCGATGAGCTCCTGCATGAGGTGATGAAAAAGGAAGGCGGGTTACGCACCGAGCGTCGACTGAGCCATTGCTTTCTCCTCGCGGTGCCGACCTATGCGCGTCCGATCATCGTCACCGACGCGGCGATCAACATCCTGCCGTCGTTGGAGGACAAATGTGACATCTGCCAGAACGCGATCGAACTGGCGCACGCGCTTGGCATTTCCGTTCCAAAAGTGGCGATCCTGTCGGCGGTGGAAACCGTGACGCCGAAGATCCCGTCCACCATCGAGGCGGCAGCGCTGTGCAAAATGGCCGACCGCGGTCAGATCCGGGGGGGCCTGGTGGACGGGCCGCTGGCCTTCGATAATGCCATTGACCTGGAGGCGGCCGCCACCAAGGGCATTGTCTCGCCGGTCGCCGGTCAGGCGGACATCCTCGTTGCCCCCAACCTGGAATCCGCCAATATGCTGGCCAAACAATTGACCTTCATGTCGGATGCGGAGGCCGCCGGGATTGTCATCGGCGCCCGCGTTCCCATCGTGCTGACCAGTCGGGCGGACAGTGCTCGCGCCCGCCTCGCGTCCTGCGCCCTGGCGGTTCTGTTCGCAGCAGCCCTTCTCAAGGGCGCAGCGCTCCTCAAGGCGGCGGAGTAACGGAGACCATGGCCGATCCGGGCATCCTCGTCGTCAATGCCGGCTCATCAAGCATCAAATATGCCGCCTTCCGGCAGGATGACGCAGCGGAGCCGGCGCTCCTCGGCAAGGGTCAGATCGAAGGACTGGGCACCCATCCCCGTTTCACCGGGAAGAACGAGGAAGGCGTCATTCTCGGCCAGCGGGAATGGCCCGCGGATGGTTTTGGCCACGCGGAAGGAATGTGCTTCCTGATCAACTGGCTCAACCAGAACGAAGCCGATATTCATATCGTTGCCGCCGGCCATCGAGTTGTTCATGGTGGTCTGCTGTACTCCGGCCCGGTGCGAATCACCGAAGCGGTCATCAACGATCTCCGGCAGTTCGAACCGCTGGCCCCGCTCCACCAGCCGCATAACCTCGCCGCCATCCGCGCTTTAGCCAAAGCGTTTCCCGAGCTGCCGCAGGTGGGCTGCTTCGATACCGCATTTCACCGGACACAGCCGCCCGAAGCGCAAATTTTCGCCCTGCCCTTTGCCATGAGTGAGCAAGGCATCCGCCGGTACGGTTTCCACGGCCTGTCGTATGAATACATCGCCCGTCGGCTGCCTGAATTCGTTCCCCGGGCAGACCGCGTGGTGGTGGCCCATCTTGGTAACGGGGCATCCATGTGTGCCATTCGCGGGAGCCGCAGCGTCGAATCGTCCATGGGCTTTACCGCCGTCGACGGGCTGCCGATGGGCACGCGCACGGGCGCCCTCGACCCCGGCGTCCTCCTCTACCTCGTGCAGGAAAAAGGCTGGGATGCCCGGCGGATCGAAGCCTTGCTGTACCAGGAGTCAGGGCTGCTGGGCGTGTCCGGAGTTTCCAACGACATGCGCCTCCTGCTTGCCAGCGACGCGCCGGGCGCGCGCCGCGCGGTGGATCTGTTTTGCTATTCCATCGTCAAGGAGCTGGGTGCGCTGGCAGCCGTCATGGGTGGGCTGGACGCCCTGGTGTTCACTGCCGGGATTGGCGAACACGCCGCCGCCGTTCGCGAGATCGTTTGCCGACATGCCGAATGGCTCGGCATTCGCCTGGACGCCGCCGCCAATCACGCGGACGGGCCCTGCATTACCACGGCGGACAGCCCCACGTCCGCCTGGGTCATTCCGACGAACGAAGAGAAAATGATCGCCATCCACACGCGCGATCTGCTGGCCTCCGCTTGACTCTGGCCTCGGGGGCCAATTGTGAACGTAACAATCGGGGAGAATGCGAAATGATAACGATTGCCAACGATCCGGCGCTGCGGCCGTTGCCGGTCATCGAGAAGCCGCTTGTCGGCAAGAAGGCCCTGGTTATCGGCATCGCCAACCAGGACTCGATCGCCTTTGGTTGCGCACGGGCTTTCCGGTCCTTCGGCGCCGATCTCTCGATCACCTATCTGAACGAGAAGACCAAGCAATATACGTCCCGCCTGGCGGAAGCCCTCGACGTTGCGGATGACCTCTATCTGCCATGCGATGTCCGCGAAGCGGGGCAGCTCGAGGCGGTATTCGCAGCCATCGAGCAAACCTGGGGCAAGCTCGACATCCTGTTGCACTCCATCGCGTTCGCGCCACGTGCCGATCTGCACGGCCGTGTCACCGATTGCTCGCTGGAGGGCTTTCTGGAGACGATGGATGTTTCAGTGCACTCGCTGATCCGCATGGCCCGCCTTGCTGAACCCTTGATGAAGGACGGCGGCGCCATTTTCACGATGAGTTATTTCGGCGGCGAGAAAGTGGTGCCGCACTACGGCATCATGGGACCAGCGAAGGCAGCGCTGGAGACAGCGGCCCGTTATATGGCCTGGGAATTGGGGGAGAAGGGGATCAGGGTCAACATCATCTCGCCGGGCCCTGTCATGACGCGCGCAGCGTCCGGAATTGATCGGTTTGATGAACTGCTGGAGCAGACCAAGCAACGGGCCCCCACCCGCCAACTGGTCACGGCGGATGAGGTCGGAATGGCGACTGCGGCCCTTGCCTGCGACTTCGCCAAGGTCGTGACCGGCGAGACGCTCTATATGGACGGGGGATACAACATCATGGGCGGCTGAGGGGCCCCCGCGTTCCCCTCAGCTTCGCCGCATCAGGTGCGCGCGCATCGGCTGATCGAACAGCCAGCCGTCCTCGGTCTGACGGCCGCGCTCTTCAAAGAGGGCGCGCAACATCTCTTCCTTCTCTTCGAACCGGTCGCGGACGTGGGGGTTGATCATCGTCAGCCGATCATGGAAGGCCTTGAAATCCGCCATCTTGACCGTGTCCGTATAAGTGAAGGCTTTCTCCAGCAGGAGACCGAACTCGGGCCCGGAGCGCAGCGCCTCCTGGGCGCGGTTGCGCACGGCTGTTTCGTCGTGGACCGGCTTCATCACCTCAAAATAATCGCCGCTCGGCAGCGGCTCAGAGACAAACAGAATTCCGCCGGGCTTCAAGACGCGCGCCGATTCCCTCAGCGCCTTCAGCAGCCCGGTCTGATCGACGTGATGCAGGCTGTTGAAGAAAATGACGATGTCGGTGGATCTGGTCGGGATCGGCAGGTCCTCTGCAACCCCCTGCATATAGTGCTCGTCGCCGACAGGCTTTATGGCCTGGGCATGAGCCAGATGTTTGGGACTGACCTCGATGCCGGTGACGTGAGCGCCCTGACGCGTGAGCGAGCGGACCAGCCAGCCGTCCCCGCAGCCCACATCAATCACCGTCGCGCCCTGTAACGGCAGCAGCTCTCGCAACACTTCGGCGCTTGTCCGCCTGTGCATTTCCTTGGCCCTCGATCAACCCGTGCTTCATTTCGGAGCTGCCGAGCGACAGGACGGCAGCAATCTCTTATTTATGATCGAAGGTTGTAGCGGATAAGGTCGATGCTGGAAACCTTCGAAGACAAGCGTTCGATGAGGCCCGCCGCTGCCGCGGACGTCCCCGATGCCGTATTGGTGCTCGGGGCGGCGACCATCTCACCGGGTGTGCCCGGGCCGGCGCTGCGCCGGCGGGTCGAATTCGGCGTAGCGCACTTCTTCGACCGCGGCGCCGCTCACATCGTCTTCTCGGGCGGAGTCGTCGGCCCCCCGCCGGCGGAAGCCCACGTCATGCGCGATCTGGCGCTGACCCTCGGCGTCGATGGCGGACGCATCCTGATCGAGGATGAGGCGCGGAACACCTTCGAGAACGCGCTCTATTCGGGCCGGATTATCCGGGAGCGGAACTGGCGGCGCGTCGTGCTGGTCACCGACAGCTTTCACATGCCGCGGGCCGCCTTCATTTTCGGCCGGCTGGGGATCGAGGTGGAGGCGATCGGCATCCCGCACGCCCCGGGCGTGGCGCGGGCCAGCCGGCTGCGCCAGCTCATCGCGGAGCGCCTCGGGCTGATTCGCAGTGCCGCCCTGTTCGCCGTCGGGGCGCACAAGCCCCTCGTCGATCGCGTCTGGCACCAGGGCCGGTAGCCGCCGTTCCCCTATTCTCAGAGCGTGGCAACAAGCGCCGCAAGTCCGGCGAAGGCCGGCAACGGACGGGTGATCAGCGAGGTCGGGATCTGCGACAGGTAGCCGCCGAATCGACCCTTGTCCTCAAAGCGGGCGCGGAAACCCGAAGCAATGAACTCGTCGCCCATCCTGGGCGCAATGCCGCCGCCGACAAAGATGCCGCCCCGCGCATCCAGCGTCAGCGCCAGATTGGCGGCAACGGTGCCGAGCATGGCGCAGAACATGGCAACGGCCTCCGTGGAGATGGGACACGAGCGAGCGGCGGCACGTTCCGTGCAGGCGGCGGGCGTGATCTCCCCATCGGCCGTCACCCCGTCAACCTCAGCGATGGCGCGATAGAGGTTGACAAGTCCGGGCCCCGAAATCACCCGCTCAGCCGACACATGGTGCCCTTGGAAATCGCCGCGCAGCGCCGCCAGCACCGACGCCTCCCGATCATTGAACGGGGCCATCGTCACGTGCCCACCTTCGCTGGTCAGCGGCACGTATCCCCCCCCCCGCGGGCGTACCAGCCCGGCCATGCCGAGGCCGGTGCCGGCCCCAAGGACGGCCATCGGGGCGTGCGGATCGGGCTCGCCACTGCCGATGCGCACCACGTCCGACCGGGTGAGAAACGGCAGGCCGAGAGCCACCGCTGCAAAATCGTTGACCACGTCCAGCGTGTCGAGGCGCAGCTGCCGGCGGGTTTCTTCGATCGAGAAGACCCAGCGGTGGTTGGTCATTTTGATCTGATCGCCGACCACCGGAGAGGCCACGGCGAAGGCGCCGTGGCGCGGCCGGGATCCTTCGGGCGCGCCGCCGGTGGCGAGATAGGCCTCGCACGCCTCGACCAGGGAGGGATAGTCGGCAACCTTCATGGGTTGCACGTCTGAAATATTCCCATCCTGCGCGACGCGTGCAAACCGCACATTCGTCCCGCCGATGTCGGCGATCAGTCCCGACATGCGTTCCTCTCCAAGTTATCGGCCGTCCCTTAGCCGATCAGCGCGGGAGCGCGATCCCAGGGAAAATCGATCCAGACATCCTGCGCCACTTCACGGATGAAGGTGTCAACGAAGGGCCGGCCCGCCGGTTTGACATAAAGTGTAGCGTAAAGCGCGGCCGGCAGCATCTGCCGTGCTGCCTCTGCGGTGCTGCCGCTGTCGGCCACGTCATCGACCAGCAGCCAGCCGCTGCCGTCGCCCGCCCCGTCCGGGGCCGGCTTGACGACAACCAGCGGTCCTTTCGCCTGGCCGTCGTAGCTGGCGATGCACAGGGTTTCGATCAGCCGGATATCGAGCACCCGCGCGACGATGGCCGCCGGCACCAGCCCGCCGCGGGCAATCGCCACGATCCCCCGGAACGGACCAAGCGGCGCCAGCCGGACCGCAAGATCCGTCGCCTCCCGATGCATCTCGTGCCAGGAGGACGAATGTATTGTCGCCGCCGCCTGCAAGCCGCTCATCCTGCCCGCCCCTCCTCTTCGCGCGATTGGCGCGCGCATCGAGCTTTAGCACGGCTTCGAGCTTTAGCACGGGGCGGCAGACGATTTCGAGGAGGAAGCTGTCGCGGGCGGCCATGCTTCTTTCTGGGCGCCGGTCAGGCGGTTCCGCTCGGGTTCTGCCAGGGGAATCGCATTTGAATGATTTGGGTAGCGCGATGCGCTGAAAGGGATTCTTTAGGAGGACTCTTCGGTTGTGAGCGCGGGGTCCTTGGATGTTGGTTTCGTGGTTCGAGC
>Ga0209571_1000430_pt1 | contig 47986 bp, 47 predicted proteins | sample EBPBio102011_DNA_FD_185866 | JGI IMG/M metagenome (GOLD analysis project Ga0209571, IMG submission 185866) | Wastewater treatment Type I Accumulibacter community from EBPR Bioreactor in Madison, WI, USA - Reactor 1_1/10/2011_ DNA (SPAdes)... | ecosystem: Engineered > Bioreactor > EBPR >... | reverse complement strand
CGCCGACCGCGGCGTTGAGCAGCGCCGGTTGCGCCTTCGCGCTCTGGCCGAAGCCGGCGGTCGCCGCGGTCGACGACACGTAGCCGGAGAAGAAGCCGGACACCACCAGGCCCCAGCGGCTGCCGATCACGCGCAGCGCGACGTGGCCCAGCGCGCCGATCGCCATCACCAGCACCACCAGCTTCCACACGGTCGACAGGTTGATCGCGCCGTACGGGCCGATCGGTTCGTCCGGCAGCAGCGGCAGCACGATCAGCGCGAACGCGAGCAGGGTCAGGCCGTCGGCGATCTCGCGGTCGCTCACCAGTTCGCGGCTGAAGCGGTGCAGCTTCGACTTGGCCTGGATCAGGATCGCGACCACCACCGCCAGCGCGCCGGCCAGCCCCGGCGAGCGCATCGCCACCCCGCCCAGCAGCACGCTGCACAGCAGGGCGAGTTCGGCCGTCGTGCCGGCGTCGACCTGGCTGGTGCGCAGGTAGCTCAGCGCGGCGAAGCCGCCGATCAGCACCAGCACGGCGAGGAAGGCGGGCAGTCCGAGCCACAGCGCGACCGCGCCGGCCAGCGCGGCCAGGGTGTGCGTGCGCAGGCCCGCGGCGATGGCGGGATCGTCCTGCTTGCGCCGCTCGTAGAGCAGGCCGATCAACAGCCCGGCGCCCAGCGCGGTGGTCAGCGACAGGATCGGCAGGCCGTGGGGTTCGGGCATGCCGGCACTATGCCACGCGCGTCGCCAACCCCGGCGGCCGCCGCCGCGCGTTCGTGCTGGGGCCACCACCGCCATCCCAGAGGACGCCACCATGCTGCACGCCCGCCTTCCCCGCCGCTTGCCTGCCGTGCTGGCACTGGCCCTGCTCGCCGCCTGCGCGCAGTCGCCGCACGAGGCCGCCGAATCCGTGGGCAGCGACGCCGCCCCCGCGCCCGCGTCGCCGGCCGAGGCCGCCGCCGGCGCGGCGCGCCTGCAGTCCGACGCGGCGGCACCGGGCGACGACGCCGTCGTCCGTCCCGAGGCGCCGCCGTCGCCGCAGCAGATGGTGTCGGCCATCGCCAGCCAGGACGACCCGGCGCGCCGCTTCATCCGCACCGCGCAGGTGCAGTTCCAGGTCGATGATGTCTATCGCTCGGCGCTGGCGATCGAGGACCTCGTGGCTGCGCAGGGCGGGTTCGTGGTCGGCAACCGCATCCGCACCGACACCCTGCGCGTGCGGCGCCGGCCGATGGGCGAGGGCAAGCAACTGGAGCTCACCGAATACGTCACCCGCGGCGAGCTGAGCGTGCGCGTGCCCAGCGACCGCGCGCAGGCGTTCCTGCGCGAGCTGGCCGGGCAGATGCGCGTCCTCGACGGGCGCGACTTCAGCGCACACGACGCCCAGTTCGACCTGCTGCGCCAGCAGCTGGCCTACCAGCGCGGGCAGGCGCTGCAGGCGTCGCTGGGCGACGCGGTGCAGGCGGGCGATCGCCTCGACCGCAAGGCCGAGGCCTACGCGGCGCGCGCGCAAGCGCTGGCCGCGCGCGACGAGGCGCTGGTGGCGCAGCGCGAGTTCGAGGACCGGGTGGCCTTCGCGACGATCAGCCTGTCGCTGCAGCAGGCGCCGCAGGTGCGCAGCGCCGAGCGGGTGGATGTCGAGGCGGTGTTTGCGCAGCACAGCCCCGGCTTCTTCGCGCGCCTGGGCAGCGCGCTGGGCAGCGGCTGGTACGGCCTGCTCGACACGCTGGTGGCGCTCGCCCTGCTGTGGCCGCTGTGGCTGGCCGCAGCGGTGGCGGCCATCGCGCTGCGCAGCTGGCGTCGCGCGCACCGTGCGGTGAAGCCGGGCTGAGCTGAAACGGGCGGGGCGAGCAACCGGTGGCCTTGAGGTCCCTCGCCCTGCGGGCGCGGAGCGAGGGTCGTGGAGTCGCCGTGGTTCGGCGCCGGATGCCTGGCGCGAACCATGAAGCCCCTGGCTTTGCCGGGGGTCTTCAGTGGCGCAGGCGCGGGAAGCCGAATTCGTTGCGGTCCTCGACCACCGCCTCGTCCGCGATCTGCTGCTGCAGGTCGCGCACGCCCAGCGGCGTCACCGCCTCGCCGCGCAGCGCGCGCAGCGCATTGGCGTAGCACTGGCGCGCGCGCGCCTCGTCGCCGGCCTGCGCGTAGCCTTCGCCCAGCGCTTCCCAGGCGTCGCCGCCGCCGCCCTGGGCCAACGCGCGATGCAGCTGCGCCTCGGCCTGCGGCCACTGGCCATTCGCCGCCGCCAGGCGCGCCAGCGCCAACGGCAGCGCCGGGCTGGCCGGATGCGCCTGCTGCCAGCGCGCCACCACCGCGCGGCGTTCTTCGACGCGGCCGACCGGCAGCTGCGCGTAGTGCAGCGCGAGCGCGTCGTCCCAGCGCGCGTCCAGCGCCTGCTCCAGGGTTTTCAGCGCGGCCTCGTCCCAGCCGAAGGCCACCGCGCGGCTGGCGTAGGCGCGGGCAATGGCCGGGTCGCTGCGCAGCGCCCTGGGGATGCCGTCCCAGCGTTCGGCCAGCAGGTTGCCGTCAGCGGCATCGAGCAGCGCGGCTTGCGCCCACTGCCGTTCGCGTTCGGCCAGCGCGGCCTCGGGCCACGCCTGCTGCTGGCGCAGCGCGCCGAGCAGCCCGTAGGCCTGCGCGGCCTCGCCACTGGCGGCCAGCGCGTCGGCGCGCAACGCCAGTCCGCGTGGCGGCAGCGGTTGCGCGGCGGGGGCGTCGAGCACGGCCAACGCATCGGACGCGCGACCCTCGTCCAGCGCCAGCTGCGCCGCAGCGATCGCGCGCGTTGCCGGATGGCGTTCGCCGAAACCGTCGAGCTGGGCGCGGGCCGCGGCCTGGTCGCCGCGTGCGCGCGCCGCGCGGCTGGCGCCGATGCGCGCGGCGGCTTCGACGCGCTCGTCATCGGCGGCCTGCGCCAGCAGTTTCTCGGCGCGCGCGTAGTGGCCCTGGTGCAGGGCATCGAAACCGTCGTTGATGCGCGCGCGCGCGCGTTGGTCGCGATGCCGGCCCCAGGCGCGGAACGGCAGCGCCAGCAGGGTCCACAGCAACCACAGCACGAAGGCGATGGCGAACAGCACCGCCGCGCCCTTGAACACGGAGGTGGTGTAGTCGTAGCCGCGCCAGCGCACCAGCACGTAGCCCGGGTCGTGCGCGAGCAGCAGTTGCGCCAGCAGGGCGCCGGCCAGGGCCAGCGCGATCCACAGCAGCAGGTTGCGGAACAGGTTCATGGTCGGGCTCCTCTTCGTCGCGGCGACAGGGTCGCGCGGGCGATGTGGTCGCGGCGTGGACAGGCTGAACGCCTGATTTAAGCCGCGCCGCGAAGCGGCTTCGACTGGTTGAATGAATGGTTGGGCCTATTGGCCGTGCAACTGAACGCAGTAGTCATAGACCGTCCAATACGTAATTGTGCTCACATCTCCACCAGAACCCGTTTCTTCGCTGGCTTGCTGCTGAGGGTTGGCGACGCAGAAAACGCCTCCAGGATTGAGCACGCCGACATACTGCCGATCCTTTTGCCACTTCGGATCTACCACGAAGTATCCGCGCTCTGAGTAGTCGTATGTGCCAGATCGCTTGCGATAGGCGAAAGAGCCGAATGCATCGCCCTGTCCGGCCTTGTGAAGCCACCCCACTGGCAGTTGTTCCGAGGTAGAGCGAATCTGCGCGCTGAGTCGAGAACCATCTTCCCCGGACCATGAGTTGCCTTTCAAGGTGGGCGTGGCGACGCTCGCACAGCCGACCAGACTGATCAGCGAAAGAACGAAGAGTGGTCTTGGGGGTGTCACGGCAGGCTGAACACGCGCTCAGCCGGCGCTGCGCTGCTTGCGCAGTTGCTCCAGCGTGCTGCCCAGGGTGGGCAGCTCGACGGCCAGCGGCAGGTCGCCCAGCGTGCGCAGGGTCGCCTGCTGCGCGCTGCGCGCGGGCGAGGCCGGCCACAGGCGCTGGATCCAGCCGTCGGCGCGTGCCAGCGCGGCACGGTAGCCGTCGCGGTCGCGGCGTTCGATCGCGGCCTGGGCGAGGGTGAACTCCAGGCGCAGCGCGGCCAGCCCGGCGGCGCGATCGGCCGGTTCCACCGCCACTGCGCCGGCGCTGGGCCGCACTTCGATGATCCGGTCGAAGGCGCGTTCCCACCACGGCGCCTGGCCGTCGGCGGCGGCGGGTGCCTGCGCCGGCAGCGCCGGCAGGGCGGCGACGAAGGCTTCGAGCCTGCCGGCGGCGACGGCACGCGGATCGCCGCCGAGCGCGTCGAGCGCGGCGCGTTCCTGGGTCAGCGCCTGGCGCAGGTTGAGCCAGGCCGGATCGGCGACGCCGTCCAGCACCTGCGCCGCCAGCGCGTAGGCGCGGCGCGCGCCGTCGAGGTCGCCGGCCAGCAGCAGGCGTTGCTGGCCCTGCGCGAGCAGCAGTTCGACTTCGTCCAGGCGCAGCGCCTGCACGCCGCTGCGCGCCGGATCGGACAGCTTGTGCACGGTGTCCTCCACCAGCGCCGCGCGCTGGCCGAGGCCGAGCACTTCATCGCGCAGCAGGCGGTTGGTGGCTTCGGCCTGCTGCAGGCGCGCGGTCTGCGCGCGCTGGTCGCGGCGCAGCGCGTCGAGGCGTGCTTCCAGTGCGTCGGCGCGCAGCTGCTCGGCGCTGGCGACCTGCGCCTGGGTCGCGCGCCGGGCCTGCCACTGGTGCCAGCCCCACGCCGCCGCGCCCAGCAGCAGGACCGGCACCAGCAGCCAGGCCAGCGCGGAGGTGCGTCGGCGGGGCGGGTGGGGGGTGTCGACGGGCACGTTCATGTGCGGGAGCGGGATGCCGGGCTGCGCATGCTATCCGATGGCTGCGACCTGAGGGCGTTCAACGCGGCGCGACCGGCGGCGCGGCCACGGCCAGCAGCGAACGCGGGCGCGCGTCGGCGGCGACCACGACGTCGCCGAAGCCGTGGTCGCGCGCGAGGGTGGCGAGGCGTTCGCTGGCGGCGAGCACGCGCGCGCCGCGCAGGCGCGTCGCCGCGTCCGACGGCAGCGCCGCGAGCACGCCGAGCAGGGCCTCGCCGCTGCTCAGCGCCAGCAGCAGCGGGGTCGAGCCCAGCGTGCGCAGGCGCGCGACCGCGGCGGCCGCGGGCGACACCGGCACGCGCGCGTAGACATCGGCGCGCTGCAGCGTCGCGCCGCGCGCCTGCAGCGCCTGCGCGATCACGCCACGCCCGCCGGGCGCGGTGACGAGGGCGATCGTCCTGCCGCGCACGTCGCGCAGCGCGGGCAGGTCGAGCAGGCCTTCGCTGTCCATGCGCGCCGGCGCCTGCACGTCGTCGATGCCGGCGCGCCGCAGCGCCGACGCGGTGCCGGCGCCGACCGCGAGCCAGGCCTGCCCGCGGCGTGGACGCAGGGCCTGCAGCGCGGAAGTGGCGCGGACCGCGGCCGGGCTGGTGAACACCACCGTGTCGGCACGCAGCGCGTCGCGCAGCGCGCGGCGGGTCTCGGCGTCGTCGCGCGGCGCGATCCGCCAGGGCGACAGGGCCAGCGTGCGTGCGCCCAGCGTCGCGGCCGCGCGCCGCAGCGGCGCATGGCCGCCCACCGGGCGCAGCGAGATCACGTAGCATCCGTGCAGCTTCGGCGGGGCGGCATGCGGCGACATGACTCCAGCTTGGTGCCTCGCCATCCATGCCGCAAGCGCGCCCCTCCCATGCCGGTGCCCCATGATCGATCCCGACGACGACGCCCTGCGCGCGCTCGAAACCCAACTGCTGGCGATGCCGCCGGTGCGCGCGCTGCAGGTGCGCGTGGTCGGCTGCCTCGATGGCCGGCTGCGGCTCGCGGCGCCGCTGGCGGCGAACGTCAACGACAAGGGCACCGCGTTCGGCGGCAGCCTGGTGTCGCTGATGACCCTCGCCGCCTGGGGCCTGGTCACCCTGCGCCTGCAGCAGGCCGGCGTGCCGGCGGAGGTGTACGTCGCCGATACCGACGTGCGCTATCGCGCGCCGCTGCTCGCGGACCTGCACGCCGAGGCCTGGCTGGCCGACGGCGAGGACTGGGCGAGCTTTCTCGACACCCTGCGCGGCCGCGGTCGTGCCCGCGCGCGGCTGCTGTCGCAGGTGCTGCTGCCCGACGGTGGCGTCGCCACCGAGGCCAGCGCGCGCTACGCCGCGATCCGCAAGCCCGGCTGACCCGGCGGCCACCGCGGCGCGCTGCTAGCATGGCGCGTCCACAGCCCGGGGTGCCGTCGATGCGCGCATGGAAATCGATCCTGTTGGCCGGCCTGGCCGTGCTCGCACTCGCCGGCTGCGCCAGCACCGGCAAGCAGATGTCGGAACTGGAGCGCGCGCAGTACGCCTGGTCCGCGGCGATCCGCTGGGGCGATTTCGAAGGCGCCTGGAACCTGGTCGACCCGGCGTACCGCGACGCGCACCCCACCACCGACCTGCAGTTCGAGCGCTACAAGCAGGTACAGGTGTCGCACTACCGCGAACTGGCCAGCGAGCCGGGCGAGGCCGAGGCCCGCCGCGAGATCGAGATCGGCCTGATCAACCGCCACACCATGACCGAGCGCACCATGCGCTATCGCGAGCACTGGCGCTACGACGCCGCCGGCAAGACCTGGTGGATCACAGACGGCCTGCCGGACTTCTGGGCCGGCGAGTAGTCGCAGCGAGGGGCTGGGCATTCAACGATTGTCCCTTCCCCGCGTTGCGGGGGAAGAGGCCGAAGGCGGATGGGCGCGCGTCGCAGGCGCATGAAAATCGCGTTCGTCCGCCCCTTCGGGGCAGTTGCTCCCATGGAACGGGAGCAGGCCCGCATGGGGATGGGGGCCGTCCAGACGGTCCCCTGTGCGACAATCGCGCCCCGTTTTCTGCCGGATTCGCCCCGCCGTGGACTTCCAGGAACTGATGGCCTTCGCCGGCCGCCACCAGATGCTGTCGCTGATCTTCGCGGCCCTGACCGTCGGGATCGTCCTGAACGAGTTCGCCGGCCTGTTCCGTGGCTTCAAGGTGCTGCGCCCGGCCGAGCTGACCGCGCTGGTCAACCGCGACAACGCGCTGGTGGTGGACCTGCGGCCCATCGCCGACTTCGACAAGGGCCACATCCCGGGATCCAAGAACGTGCAGATGAGCCAGTTCGACCCGGAGAACAAGAAGCTGGCCGCGGCCAAGGCGCTGCCGGTGGTGCTGGTGTGCAAGACCGGGCAGACCGCCGGCGATGCCGCCAAGCGGCTGAAGAAGGCCGGCTTCGAGCAGGTCTACGTGCTCGACGGCGGCATCGGCGGCTGGCAGCAGGCCGACCTGCCGTTGGCCAAGGGGCGCGGCTGAGCCTGAAATGCCATAATCGCCCTCTTTTCCGCATTCCGCCTGGAGCAGTCCCAAGATGTCCGAGCAAGCCCTCAACGGCGGCGCCGAGCCGGCGCAGGCCAACGGCCCGCAGTTCAGCGTCGAGAAGATCTACGTCAAGGACGTGTCCTTCGAGTCGCCGAAGACCCCGCACGTGTTCAACGAGCAGGTGCAGCCGCAGATCAACATGAACCTCAACCAGCGCGTGCAGCGCCTGGGCGACAACGTGTTCGAGGTGGTGCTGGGCATCAACCTGACCTGCACCGCCGGCGAAGGCGAGGGCAACTCGGTGTACGTGGTGGAAGTGCAGCAGGCGGGCGTGTTCGCGCTGGCCGGCTTCGAGCCGAACGTGCTCGACGCGCTGCTCGGCACCCAGTGCCCGAACGTGCTGTACCCGTACGCGCGCCAGCTGATCGGCGAGCTGATCCAGGCCGGCGGCTTCGCCCCGTTCCTGCTGCAGCCGATCAACTTCGACGCGCTGTACGCCGAAGGCCTGCGCCAGCGCCAGGCCCAGGGCGGCGGCGACCTGGCCAGCAGCGAGACGGTCGGCAACGCCTGAGCCATGGCCGGCACGACCGCGGCGGTCGCCGTCCTCGGCGCGGGCTCGTGGGGCACCGCGCTCGCCGCGCTGATCGCGCGGCATGGCGTCGCGACCACGCTGTGGGGCCGTGACGAAGCGGTGGTCGAGGCCATCGACCGCCGCCACGAGAATCCGCGCTACCTCCCCGGCATCCCGCTGCCGGACGCGCTGCGCGCCACCACCGACCTTGCCGCCGCCGTGCGCGGCGTCGATTTCGTGCTGGTGGTGGTGCCCTCGCACGCCTTCACCGAAACCCTGCGCGCGCTGGCGCCGCTGCGGCCTGCCGGCGCCGGCGTGGCCTGGGCGGCGAAGGGCTTCGAGCCGGGGTCCGGCCGCTTCCTGCACGAGGTCGCCGGCGAACTGCTCGGCGATGACGTGCCGCTGGCCGTGGTCACCGGCCCCTCGTTCGCCAAGGAGGTCGCGCAGGGCCTACCGACCGCGCTGACCGTGCAAGGGGACGACGCCGCCTTCGTGCAGCAGGTCGCCGACGCGCTGCACGGCCCGGAATTCCGCGCCTACACCGGCAACGACATGCGCGGTGCCGAACTCGGCGGCGCGATGAAGAACGTGCTGGCGGTCGCCACCGGCGTCGCCGACGGCATGGAACTGGGCCTCAACGCCCGCACCGGCCTGATCACCCGCGGCCTCAACGAGATGCTGCGGCTCAACGCCGCGATCGGCGGCCGTCCGGAAACCCTGATGGGCCTGGCCGGCCTGGGCGACCTGGTGCTGACCTGCACCGGCGACCTCTCGCGCAACCGCCGCCTCGGCCTCGCGCTCGGCCGCGGCAAGAGCGTGCAGGAGGCCGTGCGCGAGATCGGCCAGGTGGTCGAATCGGTGCAGACCGCCGACGAAGTGATGCGGCTGGCTGATCGCTACGGCCTGGAACTGCCGATCTCCAGCAACGTGCGCGACGTGCTGCACGGCGACATCACCCCGGCCGAGGGCCTCGCCCGCCTGATGGCGCGTGAGCGCAAGCCCGAATACCCGGACGCGCTGTTCGAGTAACTCGGCCCGAAACGCGCCGCGTTTGCCTGGCCGATGGCCGATTCCTTCCCCCGCACGGTCTCCGCCATTGCGGAAAAGCCAAACCGTTCCCTGCTCCCGCTCGTCACTTCTCCTGCTTGGAGAACAGCCCTGCCGTTCCCTGCTCCCGCTTGGTGGGAGCAGGGGGCGCGAAACGCCGGATGAGGGGCCCCCGCGCCCTGCGCTGCCCGCGGCACCTTCCCCGGCACCGCCCGCCGATCACACACCAAAAAAAGCCCGGCTGTTGCCAGCCGGGCCATGGTGCGACGTCGGGAGAGAGGGGGACGACGCCGCGTTGCACGCAGATATGGGGATCGCTCGTGCGGATTACCAGGTGAAGCGCGGGCCGACGAACCAGGCGGTGTCGCCGTCGCTGAACTTCACGTCGCCGCTGACGCCCCAGTTCTGGTTGAACTTCACGGTGGCGCCGAGGCGGCCGTAGAAGTCGCCGTCGACCTGGTCGCCGTCTTCGTAGCCGGCCAGCGCGTAGCCTTCCAGGCGGTTGGTGAGCGCGCCGCGGGCGCCGGCCTCGACGCTCCAGCCGTCGGCGTTGCCGAGGCTGCCGAAGTCGACCTTCTCGTAGGCGACGCGGGTCAGCAGGTCGGCGCGCGGCGAGATCTGGTGGTTGTAGCCCACGCCCAGGCGCCACTGGTCGAAATCGAGGCTGGTGTTGTCGATGTCCTGCTTGGCGTAATCGCCGAACACGTGGAAATTCGGGTGGAACGCGACCGAGCCGCGCGCGGCCCAGCCATCGGCGTCGGGCAGGCCGTCGCTGAGGTTGGTGGCGGTGTAGCCGGCTTCGACATAGTTGTACGACACCCCTTCGGCGGCCGAGGCTGCGAACGGCAGGGCGGCGGCGAGGGTCAGGGCAAGCAAGGAACGCTTCATCGGGGGACCTCTGTGGTTTCTCGTTGTATGGGCCGTCCCGGGAGGGGAGGGACCATCGCCGGTGGGCGATGGCTCCCGGGACCGGTGCGCGCATTCTCGGCCCGGGCCTGCAACCGGGCCTGAATACTGAACTCATCGGTTCAGGAACTTTTCCGGTTCGCTCCGGTCGCGGTGCGCGCCACGCACGCGTGTCCCCGGCAGCGACCGGTGGCTCAGCGGCCGCTGCCTCAGGCGCCGCCGGCGAAGCCCAGCTGGCGCCACGCCTCGAACGCGACCACGGCGACGGCGTTGGACAGGTTGAGGCTGCGGTTGCCGGGGCGCATCGGCAGGCGCAGGCGCTGGCCGTCGGGGATCGTGGCCAGCACCGCGTCGGGCAGGCCGCGGGTTTCCGGGCCGAACAGGAAGGCATCGCCTTCGGCATAGCGCGGTGCGTCGTAACGCACGCTGTTGCGCGTGCTCAGCGCGAACAGGCGTGGCGGCGCGATCGCCGTGAGCGCGGCCTCGAGCGAGTCATGCACCTGCAGCGTGGCGTACTCGTGGTAGTCCAGCCCGGCGCGGCGCAGGTTGCGGTCCTCGAGGTCGAAGCCCAGCGGCGCGATCAGGTGCAGGCGCGCGCCGGTGTTGGCGCACAGGCGGATGGCGTTGCCGGTGTTGGGCGGGATCTCGGGCTGGTAGAGCAGCAGGTCGAACACGGGCGGTGCGGGGCAACGGCGGTGGCGGCATTGTCGCGCAGCGATGGCGCGGCCCGTGTGCGTGCCAGCGCCGCCGTCACCAGGGGATCGATTCGCCCTGCCAGTCGAGGAAGCGGCCGCTGTCGCCCGGTTGCAGGCCCTCGGCCACGCGCAGCAGGCCGGCCACCGCCTGCGCCGGGTCGAGTTCGGCGTCGCTGCCGCCCATGTCGGTGCGGACCCAGCCCGGGCTGAGCGCGACGACCACGATGCCGCGCTCGGCCAGCGCCTGTGCCAGCAGCACCGTGGCCATGTTCAGCGCGGCCTTGCCGAGGTTGTAGCTGGGCGTGCCGAAGCGCGTGGTGAGCGCGATCGAGCCCAGCCGCGACGACAGGTTGACCACGCGCGCGCCATCGGCCAGCCACGGCGCCAGCGCCTGCGTGAGCAGCAGCGGGCCCGTGGCGTTGGTGCGGAAGCTGTCGTCGAAGTTGGCCGCGGACAGGTGTCCGAAGCGCTCGCCCGAATGCAGCACGCCGGCGTTGTTGACCAGCAGGTCGAGGCGGCTGGCGCCATCGTCGCCTTCGCCCAGCACCAGCGGCAGTTCGCGCGCCAGCTCGGCATGCGACTTCGGCTCGGCCACGTCCAGCGGCAGCACGTGCAGGCGGCCGGGATGCTCGCCGGCCAGCAGGTTCAGGGCGGTGGCCTTGCCCGGATGGCGACAGGCCGCGACCACGTGGCTGCCGGCGGTCAGCAGCTGGCGCACGAAGGCCAGGCCAAGGCCGCGGTTGGCGCCGGTGACGAGGGCATGGCGGAAGCGCATGCCGCCAGTGTGCGCCCGCACAGGTTCAGGTTTCGTCAGTCCGCGGGCAGGGCCCGGGACTTCCGGCCTGCGGCGCGGGCCCGGCCCACCGCTACACTTTCCGGTTCATCTCCACCCGAAAGGAATGCCCATGCCGATGCCCGCCGCTTCGTTCCGCCGTCCCGTGCGCCGTGCCCTGCTGTCCGCCGCGCTGGGGCTCGTCCTGGGGACCGGGTTCGTCGCCCTGCCCGCGGCCGCCGCCAACCAAGGCGAAGCCGCCGTCGACATCGCCTACGACACCTTCACCCTGCCCAACGGCCTGCGCGTGGTGGTGCACACCGACCGCAAGGCACCCATCGTGGCGGTGAACATCTGGTACCACGTGGGCAGCAAGGACGAGCCGGCCGGCCGCAGCGGCTTCGCGCACCTGTTCGAGCACCTGATGTTCCAGGCGTCGGAGAACCACAAGGGCGAGTTCTTCGACCCCTTCCGCGCCGTCGGCGCGACCGACCAGAACGGCACCACCAACACCGACCGCACCAACTATTTCCAGAACGTGCCGACCACCGCGCTCGACATGGCGCTGTGGATGGAGTCGGACCGCATGGGCCACCTGCTCGGCGCGGTCGACCAGGCCGCGCTCGACGAGCAGCGCGGCGTGGTCCAGAACGAGAAGCGCCAGGGCGAGAACCAGCCCTACGGCCAGGTCTGGGAAAAGCTGACGCGCGCGATGTACCCGGCCAGCCATCCCTACGGGCACAGCGTGATCGGCTCGATGAACGACCTCAACGCCGCCTCGCTGGACGACGTCAAGACCTGGTTCCGCACCTGGTACGGCCCGAACAACGCGGTGCTGGTGCTCGCCGGCGACATCGACCTGGCCACGGCGAAGGAGAAGGTGGCCAAGTACTTCGGCGACATCCCGGCCGGCCCGACCATGGCCCAGCCGGCGGTCGACGTGGCGCCGCGCGCCGCCAGCACCCGCGAGGTGATGCAGGACAAGGTGCCGCAGGCGCGCGTGTACCGCCTGTGGAACGTGCCTCAGACCGGCACCGTCGACATCGACCGGCTCAACGTGCTGGCCTTCGTGCTTGGCGGCAGCAAGTCCTCGCGCCTCGACGCGCGCCTGCTGCACGGCGACAAGCTGGTCGACAACATCAGCGCCGGCGCCTGGGCGTCGCAGCTCGGGTCCAACTTCGGCATCGTCGCCACCGTCAAGCAGGGCGTGGACCCGGCGAAGGTCGAGGCGATCATCGACGAGGAGATCCGCAAGCTGGTCGCCGAGGGCCCCAGCGCCGACGAACTGGACCGCGCCAAGACCGTGATCCGCGCCGGCTTCATCCGCGGCGTCGAGCGCATCGGCGGCTTCGGCGGCAAGGCCGACGTGCTGGCCGAGTGCACCGTGTACGAAAGCGACCCGGGCTGCTTCCGCACCGCGCTGGCCAACTACGCCGCGACCAGCGCCGACGACGTCAAGGCGGTCGGCGCGAAATGGCTGGGCGCCGGCAGCCACACCCTGGTGGTCGAGCCGGGCGAGCGCACGCCGCTGGCCGAGGCGCCGGCGGCGACGCCGAAGCCGTTCACCCCGCCGAAGGCCGACGCGAAGTACACCACCACGCCCGGCACGGTCGACCGCAGCCTCGGCGTGCCCCAGACCACCAGCTTCCCCGAGCTGAAGTTCCCCGAGCTGCAGCGCGCCACGCTGAAGAACGGCAGCACCCTGATCCTGGCCGAGCGCCACGACATCCCGGTGGTGCAGGTGAGCTACGAGTTCAACGGCGGCTACAGCGCCGACCGCGGCGACCGCACCGGCCTGGCCAGCTTCACCATGGGCATCCTCGACGAGGGCGCCGGTGGCGTCGGCTCGCTCGAGTTCGCCAACAAGGCCGAGGCGCTGGGCGCGAACCTGGGCGCGGGCGCGTCGCTGGACGGCGGCAACGCCTACCTCTCGGCGCTGAAGGAGAACCTCGATCCGTCGCTGGCGCTGTTCGCCGACATGCTGCGCCGGCCGAACTTCGACCAGGCCGAGGTCGACCGCATCAAGGCCAGCTGGATCGCCGGCATCAAGCAGGAGAAGGCGCAGCCGCAGGCGCTGGCCGCACGCGTCGTGCCGGGCCTGCTGTACGGCGCCGGCCATCCCTACGCCGCGCCGGCCACCGGCAGCGGCGACGAGGCCTCGATCGCCGCGCTCACCCGCGACGACCTGGTCGCGTTCCACCGCGAATGGGTGCGCCCGGAGAGCGCCACCGTCATCGTCGTCGGCGACACCACGCTGGCCGAGATCGTGCCCCTGCTCAATCGCCACCTCGGCGACTGGAAGGGCACGGGCAAGGCGCGCGCGCCGGTGGCCGTGCCCGAGGTGGCGCTGCCGTCGTCGCCGCGCGTGTTCCTGATCGACCAGCCCGGCGCCGTGCAGGCCAACCTCTATGCCGCGCAGCTGGCCCCGTCGACCAAGGACGCCGGCGCGACCGCGCTGGAGATGGCGAACGGGGTGATCGGCGGCGATTTCACCGCGCGCCTCAACATGAACCTGCGCGAGGACAAGCACTGGTCGTACGGCGCCCGCAGCGCGCTCGGCGGCGCGCTGGGCCAGCGCCGCTGGACCGCGTCGGCGCCGGTGCAGATCGACAAGACCGGCGAGTCGATCACCGAGATGCGCCGCGAGATCGCCGAGTTCGCCAGCGGCGAGCGGCCGGCGACCGAAGCCGAGGTGACCCGCGTCAAGAACATCCAAACGCTGAGCCTGCCCGGCGCCTACGAGACCGCCTGGTCGGTGATGTCGACCATCGGCGGCATCGTCCGCTACGGCCGGCCCGACGACTACGTGTTCAAGCGCAAGGCCGAGGTCGAGGCGATGACCCCGGCGCAGGTGGCCGAAGCGGCGAAGACCATCGCCCCGGGCGCGCTGACCTGGATCGTGGTCGGCGACCTCAAGCAGACCGAGGCGCCGGTGCGCGCCCTGAACCTGGGCGAGGTGAAGGTGCTCGACGCGGACGGGAACGCCGTCGGCGAGTGATCGCCCGCGGCCGTTGCCGAGGATGAACGGCGCGCCACACGCACCGCGCGTCGCCATCCGCCGCCCATCGATGCCCGCCACAATGGCGGGCATCGTGCCTTCAGCCTGAGGAGATCCCGATGCGCCCGTTCCGAATCGCGCTGGTCGTCCCGTTTGCCCTGGCCGCCTCCGCCTGCACCTGGGTGCACATGGCCCCCGGCGCCAGCGCGGTGAAGGTCGTGTCCGCCGCCCCCACCGGCTGCGAGAAGCGCGGCGAGGTCGAGGTGTCGGTCAAGCACAACCTCGCCTTCATCGAGCGCAACGCGCTCAAGGTCCGCGACGAGCTGGAGACGCTCGCCCGCAACGAGGCGCCCGGGCTGCAGGCCAACACCATCCACCCGCTCGGCGAGCCGTCGGGCGGCAGCCAGCGCTTCGCGGCCTGGCGCTGCGGGCGCTGACGAGGCAAGCAGCCTCGTCGCCCGCCGTTCGTGGCGCGCGGCGGCGCGTTCGGCAGCGGCGGGTCCGCACGCGCGATGTGGCGCGGCGCTGCGGGCGCTGACGACAGGCCAGGCGCCGCCTCCCGCCCTCGACGCCGCTGGACTCGCCCCCTTCTCCGCCAGCGGGACGGGTCGGAGGTGGGGCGTGCCTCGCGGCAGGCGTGCGGGCCCGCATTCCCGCCGTCGCCCGCCGGTGCCGCGCCCCCGGCCCCCGGGCCATTTCATGCGTCCGCGGGCGGAAGCCGGTACCCTATGCGGCTCCCTCCGTTGCCACCGGCGCCCGCCCATGCTCTTCCAACACGTCGCCATCGCCGGCCTCGCCCACATCGACGCGCCGCGCCGGCTCTCCTCCCAGGAGATCAACGCCCGGCTCAAGCCGACCCTGGACCGCCTCGGGATCAAGACCGACGTGCTCGGCGAGATCGCCGGCATCCACTCGCGCTACCTGTGGGAAGAGGGCGTGCAGGCGTCCGAAGTGGCCACCCTGGCCGGCGTGAAGGCGCTGGCCGACGCCGGCATCGACCCCGACAAGGTCGGCCTGCTGGTCAACACCTCGGTCAGCCGCGACTACCTGGAGCCGTCCACGGCCAGCATCGTCTCCGGCAACCTCGGCCTGCCCGACACCTGCCAGAACTTCGACGTGGCCAATGCCTGCCTGGCCTTCATCAACGGCATGGACATCGCCAGCCGCATGATCGAGCGCGGCGAGATCGACTACGCCCTGATCGTCGACGGCGAAACCGCCAACCTCGCCTACGAAAAGACCATGGAGCGCCTGGCCCGCGCCGACGCCACCGAGGAGCAGTTCCGCAACGAACTGGCCACGCTCACCCTCGGCTCCGGTGCCGCCGCCATGGTGCTGGCCCGCGCCGAACTCGCCCCGGGCGCGCCGCGCTACAAGGGTGGCGTGACCCGCGCCGCGACCGAGTGGAACAAGCTGTGCCGCGGCAACCTCGACGGCATGATCACCGACACCCGCATGCTGCTGATCGAGGGCATCAAGCTGTCGCAGAAGACCTTCGGCGCCGCCAAGCAGGCGCTGGGCTGGGTGGTGGAGGAACTGGACCAGTTCGTCATCCACCAGGTCAGCAAGGTGCACACCGCCGCCTTCACCAAGGCGATCGGCATCGATCCCAAGAAGGTCATGACCATCTTCGGCGAACACGGCAACATCGGCCCGGCCTCGGTGCCGATCGTGCTCAGCAAGCTGCGCGAGATGGGCCGCCTGAAGAAGGGCGACCGCGTGGCCCTGCTCGGGATCGGTTCCGGCCTGAACTGCTCGATGGCGGAAGTGGTCTGGTAAGCCGCCACCGCCGCCGCTGACGATTCGCGAGGGCCGGCCCGTCCGGCCCTCGTCGTGTCCGGTGGCCGTGCTTGTCGATCGGCGAGCTTTCCTTGTCCAGCCCCTCTGGAACCTTAGGAAAAAAACGCTATCAATCTTTCCTTGTGCTGTCGTTCCTGCCTGGCAGGGAAAGCTTGACGATGCCCGAAAGAGTCACCGGCCATGACGGACGTCCCCGGCACACTCGCCGGTAGCCGCTACCAGGCCAGCCTCAATTCGCCCCGCAGCACTTCTTGTACTTCTTGCCGCTGCCGCAGGGGCAGGCCTCGTTGCGGCCGGGGACGGCGTCGCGCTGGATTGGCGTGCGCGGGGTGAGGGCATCGACGCGGTGCGCGTTGAGGTCGGCCAGCATCCCCGGCAGCGAGGACACGATTGCCAGCCGCTCCTGGTAGCCGACCGGGGTCGCCGGCGCGGTGGGGTCGTCCGGGTTGATGGCCTCGCCGCTGGCCAGCCGGTCGAGGTGGTCGAAGATCTCCTCGATCCAGTCGTTGTCGTCCAGCCAGCGGTCCCAGGCGTCCTCGCGCAGCGACACGGCGGTGAAGAAGCCCAGCGCCCAGTCCTGGCCGACGTCGAGTTCGTCCTCGTGCAGGGCTTCCTCGCCGGTCAGTTCGGGGTCTTCGGGCAGCCACATCAGGGGCGCGAGGTGGTCGGGCAGGGTGTCGCCGTCGTGGCGCACGCGGGCGCTGGCCATGTTCCAGTGGCCGGCCAGCAGCTGGCGCACCTGCGCGGCCTCGGTCCCGTCGTCCCAGCGCGGCGGCTTACCGCCCCAGACCACGGGCTCCCATTCGGCCTGTGCCACCGGCTCGGGCGAGACGACCAGCGCCGACAGGAAGCCATCCAGTGCCTCGAGGTTGAAGCCCTTGAAGGGCACCGCGCGCTGTTCCAGCAGTTCGGACAGGCGCTCGATCTGGTCGTCGTCGAGGTGGGGCGGGGCGGGGTTCTGGGAGGACATGGCATGCGCCGGCGATGGGGTGCGCGCATGGTAGTCCCAGTCGGCCAGCCGCCGGGCGGCCCGGCGCGCCGGCGCCCTTGCTTGCCGCGCCCGCCCGCGCGGCGGATGCGACATGTGCCACGAGTGTCAACGGGCCCTAGTCGGCGGCCACGCTCACCGTCTCGATCAGCGACTGCAGTTCCTCCTCGAGCCGGCTGATGCGTTCGGACAACTGCACGGTCGCGTCCGGGCCGAGGTGGACCAGGCCGTCGAACAGCTCCGACAGCTTGAGCAGGCGCGCGCGGTGGTCGCGCACGTCCTGGCGCGCGCGACGGGCGAGCAGGTCGCCGAGCTCGGGCAGGGCCGCGCTGCGCCGGTAGTGCTCGCGCAGCATCAGGTGCAGGCGCCCGGCGATGCGCAGGTCGGTCCGCGACCACGGCGTGCTGCTGCCGCGCACCGTCTCGTGCCAGGCGGCGAAGCTGGCGCGCGGGCCGATGTGCTGGCCGTCGTCGCTGACCACGAAGGGTTCATCCGGGCGGCCGGCCCAGCGCACGTCCTCCACCTGTTCGCAGCGGAAGAACAGCAGCCACTCGTCCCGGCCCGGATCGAGCGGCAGCGCGAGCACGCCGGCGATGCCGTCGGCGGCGTCCGGCGACGGGCTCCAGTCGAGGCTGGCGTCGGTGCAGGCCACGCCGGAGGCCTGGGCGCCGCGGTGCAGCCAGGCCAGCAGGTCGTGCTTGCGTTCCGGCGGCGGCGTGCGGCCGGCGCCGTGCCAGTGCCCGGACTGGAGCAGGGCGATGCCGTCGCAATCCACGGCGCGGCGCAGCAGGTCGAGTTCGGACGCGAGCGCCAGGCGCGCGTCGCTGGCGCTGTCCAGGCGCACGGCCAGGGTGTCGCGCACGGCGCGCGCGCCGTCCTCCAGCACCGTCGCGTCGTGCTGCTCGCGCGCCGCGATCCGCATCGACACGAACAACCCGAACAGGTCCGCGGCCGCGCGAACCGCGGGCGGCAGCTGGCGCACGCTGCGGTGGTGGCAGGCGATCAGTCCCCACAGGCGGCCGCCGGAAATGATCGAGATCGACATCGACGCCGCCACGCCCATGTTCGCCAGGTACTGCAGGTGCACCGGCGACACGCTGCGCAGCATCACCTGGCCCAGGTCGAGCGGCTCGCCGCGGGCGGTGTGCGCGGGCAGCACCGGCACCGGCGCGTACTGCGCGTCGGGGATCTCGCGGATGCGGTTGCGCAGGTACAGCCGGCGCGCCTGCTCGGGAATGTCGGACGCCGGATAGCGCAGGCCGAGGTAGGCCGGCAGCGCGGTGTCGCGCGACTCGGCCACCACCTCGCCGGAATCGTCGTGGCGGAAGCGGTACACCATCACCCGGTCGTAGCCGGTCAACTGGCGCACCTGCTCGGCGACGCGCTGGTGGAAATCGGCGGCGTGGCCGCTGCCGGCGACGCGCGCGATCATCGCCTGCGCCATCACCGTGGGCGAGCGGTCGCCCACGCCGCGCGGCTGCGGCTCGATCTCGATGTGCGCCAGGCCCGCGCCCACGTGCACGCTGACGTCGCACAGGGTGGCCAGCGGACCGATGTTCGCGACCACCGCGCGCTGCGGCGGCGTGTCCGGCTCGCCGAAGCCGAGGGTCTCGGCGATCGCCTGGATCACGTTGTCGTCGAAGAACTCGCGCAGCGGCCGCTGCAGCATCGCGTCGGGGGCGGCACCCGACAGCGCTTCGACATTGGCCGAGACGTGCTGGATCGTCCAGTCGGGCAATCGGCAGCTGACCAGGACGCCGTGGGGCTGGATCGCGCCGGACTGGTGGATCGGTTCGCGGGCGCAGGTCTGCAGCGCGTGTTCGAGCACGGAAGCGGGAATCAATCGGAAGCCTTCAGGGAGTGTCGGTTGAAAGGGCGTCGAAGCTGCGCGCGAAGCACGCGCGGACGTGGGCGAACGCATCGCGCGCGCCGGACGCGACGCTGGCGCGGCGACGGGCGTCGCCCTCGTCGAGGGCGGCCAGGCGTGGCTGCAGGCGCGACCAGTCCTCGCCGGCCGCGTGGTGTGCGAGGAAGGCCGCGCCGCGCATGTCGTCCAGTCCGAGCCGCGCCACCGCGCGCAGCAGCACCCGCGCGCCGAGGCTGCTGCCGGCCAGCACGTATTCCCAGCCGAGGCGGCGGGCGTCGTCCAGCAGCGCGCGGCGCGGGCGGCGGGTCGGCATCGGCGGCACGCCGAGCGCGGCCAGGTCGGCGGCGAGCCACGACGAGGCGCGCGGCCCGTGGCCCGTGGCGACTTCGCAGTCGGCGGTGAAGCGGTGCATGCCCAGCAGGTAGCGGCGGTAGGTCTGCGCCGAGTCGATGCCGTCCGGGAACAGGCCGTCGACCTGGGCGTGCAGGTCGGCGGTCGCGGCGCGCAGCCAGGCGTGCGACGCCCCTGCCCGCGCCGGCGTGGCGGGCGGGACGGGGGCGGTGCGGGGAGTGGCGTCCTTGCCGAGCGCGGATGCGTTCGAGGCCATGCAGGCAGGATAGCCAACGCGCGCGCCCTGCCACACGCGCCTGCATTCAGGTAGCTGAGCGGTTCGGGCTTGTGAAGGCCGCGGTTACACTAGGGCCTTCACGAACCTGTCCCGAACGGCGTGCAATTCCCCGACTACGACTTCGCCGCGCACCATGTCGAGGTGCGGCCCGGCATTCGCATGCATTACCTCGACGAGGGCCCGCGTGATGGCGAGGTGATCGTCGCACTGCACGGCAATCCGTCGTGGAGCTATTACTGGCGGCACCTGGTGCGCGGCCTGCGTGACCCGGCGTTGGGCCAGGCCTATCGCGTGATCGTGCCCGACCACGTCGGCATGGGCCTGTCGGACAAGCCCGACGACGACGTGAACGCCTTGCCGCGCTACGACTACACCCTGCAGTCGCGCGTCGACGACCTCGCCGCGCTGCTCGCGCACCTGGGTATCGACGGGCCGATCACGCTCGCGGTGCACGACTGGGGCGGCATGATCGGGTTCGGCTGGGCCCTGTCGCACGCGGCGCAGGTGCGGCGACTGGTCGTCACCAACACCGCCGCGTTCCCGATGCCGGCGGGCAAGCCGATGCCGTGGCAGATCGCGCTCGGACGCGACTTCCACGTTGGCGAACTGGTGATCCGCGGCTTCAATGCCTTCTCGGGCGGCGCATCGTATTTCGGCGTCGAACGCAGGATGCCGCGCGACGTGCGCCGCGCCTACGTGGCGCCCTACGACTCGTGGCGCAACCGCATCTCCACCATCCGCTTCATGCAGGACATCCCGCTGTCGGAGCGGGACCGCGCCTGGCCGCTGGTGGCCGAGTCGGGGCGCCGCCTGCACGAGTTCGCCGACCGTCCCGCCTTCCTCGGCTGGGGATTGAAGGATTTCGTGTTCGACCGCGACTTCCTCGACGGCTTCCGCGCCGCGTTGCCGCAGGCGGAGGTGCATGCCTTCGACGATGCCGGCCACTACGTGCTGGAAGACAAGCACGAGGTGCTGGTGCCGGCGATCCGGGATTTCCTCGATCGCAATCCGCTGTAGGCGCTCGGCGCGATCGGATCATTGCGCGCGCTTGGCCTTGCCCGCGCGTGGCGACGCGCCCATCCGCGATGGATCGACGGGTTACGTCTGGCGCGGCAGCGGATTCTTCTCGGCCTCGGCCACGCCGATCCAGTCGTCGGGCGTGAGCGCGGGCAGGCCGTGCGCGATGCGCGACTTGTCGCACTGCGCGCTCGCGGAGCCGAACTCGTAGCTGGCGGGTACCAGCGCGCACACCGAAGGCCGGCGGTCGTGGATGGTGCAGCGCGAGTACTCACCGATGCGCGCGTCCAGCGCGATGCAGCGCGGATGCGCCTGCGAGGTGCCGCGCATGGCACGCTCGTGCACGCGCAGGGGCTCGGTCAGTTCAAAGGGCACCTGCCCGCCGAGCGCGGGATCCGCCTCCGACCAGTGGAAGCTGACCCGGAAGAACGCGCAGCAGGCGCCGCAGGTCAGACAGGGATGCGGCATGGCGCGCGCCGGCAGGATGGACGGGAGCGCATTCTTGCGGCGGCGGGCGGCCGGCACAAGGCCCATATCCACTGGGGCCGGGCAACCTGGAGGGCAGATGCCGCGCGCTCTGCACGGGCATGCGCGGCAAGCAAGCGCGACGGCGCGCATGCCGATACGCAGCGCAGTGATGACGTCGCCGCGGGCGCCCGCGCCGCCTGGCCTGGCGGCCCGTCAGGCGCTGCGCCATACAACACCCGCCGACGGCCATCGGAACGCCATGCCGCGCATGCCATCCGCGTCCACAGGCCCTAACATGCCAGGCCCGTGCCCGCCGCCGCGACAGGCCTCGCCATGACCGATGTTCCCGCCGTCCACGCCACCTTGCGCGAGACCGACTTCCGGGTCGACCTGTCGGATGCGGCGGGCCACGCCTGGCACGCCGACGAGCCGGCGCCGCTGGGTGGGGGCGACACCGCGCCCACGCCCGACCAGCTGCTGCTGTCGGCGCTCGGCGCCTGCACCTCGATCACGCTGAAGATGTACGCCGCGCGCAAGCAGTGGCCGCTGCTGGGCGTGGACGTGCAGCTCTCGCTCAACCCGGCCGGCAAGCCGGCGGCGGGCAACGACATCGTGCGCAGCGTCACCCTGCATGGCCCGCTCGACGACGCCCAGCGCGAGCGCCTGCTGCAGGTCGCCAACGCCTGCCCGGTGCACAAGCTGCTGACCGGCGAAGTCCGCATCGACACCACGCTCGAGGCGTAATCGGCCAGGAGGGCTCGGTTTGTCGGCGGCAAGCGGGGATAATCCCCGCATGAGCGATTCCTGCAACATCGCCGCCGCGCTGCCGCGGCTGGCCGCCGATGCCCCGGACCGCATCGCGATGCGCTGCCCGGGCCGCGATGGCAGCTACGCCGTGGCGCTCACCTACGGCGAACTCGACGCCCGCAGCGATGCCATCGCCGCCGGCCTGGCGAAGCGCGGCATCGTCCGCGGCACGCGCACGGTGCTGATGGTGCGGCCCACGCCGGACTTCTTCCTGCTGATGTTCGCGCTGTTCAAGGCTGGCGCGGTGCCGGTGCTGGTCGATCCGGGCATTGACAGGCGTGCGTTGAAGCAGTGCCTGGACGAGGCGCAGCCGGAGGCCTTCATCGGCATCCCGCTCGCGCAGGTCGCGCGCGTGCTGCTGGGTTGGGCGACGTCGGCACGCATGCGCATCACTACCGGGCGCTTCGCAGTGCTGGCTGATGCGACGCTGGCGCAGGTCGAGCGCGATGGCGCGGGCGCGGGGCCGCAACTGAGCGATACGCAACCCGACGATGTGGCCGCGCTGCTGTTCACCAGCGGCAGCACCGGCGTGCCCAAGGGCGTGGTGTATCGCCATCGCCATTTCGTCGCGCAGATCGACATGCTGCGCGATGCGTTCGGCATCGCGGCGGGCGGCATCGACTTTCCGACCTTCCCGCCATTTGCGCTGTTCGATCCCGCGCTGGGGCTGACTTCGATCATCCCTGACATGGATCCCACGCGCCCCGCCAAGGCCGATCCACGCAAGCTGCATGCCGCCATCGCACGCTTCGACGTCGACCAATTGTTCGGATCGCCTGCGCTGATGCGCGTGCTGGCCGATCACGGCGCGCCCTTGCCGACGCTCAATCGCGTCACCTCCGCGGGCGCACCAGTGCCGCCAGAGGTCGTGGCGAAGATGCTGGACCTGCTGCCGGACGATGCCGGTTTCTGGACGCCGTACGGCGCCACCGAATGCCTGCCGGTCGCGGTGATCGAAGGCCGCGAACTGCTGGCGCTGCGCGAACGCACCGAACACGGCGCAGGCACCTGCGTGGGCCGCCCGGTGCCGCCGAATGACGTGCGCGTCATCCGCATCAGCGACGATGCCATCACCGCGTGGTCGGACGACCTGCGGGTCGCGCCGGGCATCGTTGGCGAGATCACCGTCGCCGGGCCCAGCGCGACCGATGCGTACTTCAACCGCGATGCGCAGACGCGATTGGCGAAGATCCGCGAACGCCTGCCCGACGGCGGCGAGCGCATCGTCCATCGCATGGGCGATGTCGGCTGGTTCGACGAAGCAGGCCGGTTGTGGTTCTGCGGCCGCAAGTCGCATCGCGTCGAAACCGCAGATGGCCCGCTGTACACCGAGCAAGTGGAGCCTGTGTTCAACACCCATCCCGACGTGCGCCGCACCGCATTGGTCGGTATCGGCGCACACGGCACGCAACGACCGATGCTGTGCGTCGAAGCCAATGCCGGTGTCGGCCGCGCCGATAACGCGCGCATCGAACGCGAGCTGCGCGCCATCGGCCAGCGCTTCCCGCACACCGCACGCATCGACACCTTCCTGTTCCATGACGACTTCCCGGTCGACATCCGCCACAACGCCAAGATCGGGCGCGAGAAGCTCGCCGCGTGGGCCGGATCCAGAAGCCGCTGACATGGATTCCCACCCTCCCGTGCGATACCGGCTGGACGACCTGTGGATCGACGTGGCGCGCCAGCAGGTCTGCCGCGATGGCGGCGAACCGCTTGAAGTCACGGGATTGAGCTTCCGCCTGCTGCACTACCTGTTGCAGCAGGACACGCGGGTCGTGGGCTTCGATGAACTCATCGAACGCGTCTGGGCGCCGGCCGTGGTCGGCGAGGACACCGTGACCCAGCGCGTGCGGTTGTTGCGGCAGTCTCTGGGCGACGATGGTCGCCAGCCCCGCTACCTGCGCTCGGTGCGCGGGCAGGGATACCAGTTGTGCAGTTCGCCGCAAGCGCTGCCTGCGGATGCGTCGTCGCCGTCGGACGCCAAGGCTGCGCCACATCAAGTCCCGCGCCGCGCGCGCGCATGGCGTTGGCTGTTGCCCGCAAGCGTCGCCCTGTCCGCACTGGCAATCGCGGCCTGGTGGTGGCCGCGCGACGAAACAGCGCCATCGGCTACAACGGATACGCCGTTGCTGCAGCGTGCGGCGTACTACGCGGGCATCGGCCAGGCCGACAACAACGAACGCGCCATCTCGCTGTTCAGACAGCGATTGCAGGAAGCACCGGACGATCCGCGTGCACTGGTCGGCCTGAGCCGCGCCTATTCCGCGCGCGTGTGCCTCTACAACGGCACGGGCGAAGACGCAGCGCAAGCGCGTGCTTTCGCCGAAGCCGTGCTGGCACGAAACGGCGACGACGCCACCGCCCATGCGGCGCTGGGTTACGCGATGGATTGCCGCGGCGATGTCGATGGCGCACTGGCGCAGTACGAGCGGGCGGTGATGCTGGATCCGGATGCCGATGCCGCACGTGCGTCGGCAGCCTACCTGTACGCGCGACGTGGTCGCCTGGCCGATGCGCTGGCGGCCAATCTCGCGGTGCGCGCACCGGCCAAGGTGCGCTTCCTGCCGTTGCAGATCGCGTCCAACCTCGACTTGCTCGGATACGTCGCTGCGGCGGAGGCGCGCTATCGCGACAGCTTCCGCCTGTATCCGGACAACGTGTTTTCCAACCTCGCGCTGCCGGCCTTCCTGTTCGCACAGGGTCGCGACGGCGAGGCGCAGGCGGCGCTGGACGAGGCGAGTTCCCGCGGCACAGAGCATGCCGGCCTGCACGTGCTGGCAGCCGAACTGGCACTGCGACGCGGGGACACCGATGCCGCCCGGCACTCAAGCCGCCGCGCACTGGTGCTGCGTCCGCAGGGCAGCCTCGCGCAGACGCTGGCATGGGCCACGGGGGCCGAACCCGTCCCGGACGCCGACCTCCTCCATGCACGCGCACGCACGTTGCTGCAAAGCCTGCGCGAAGGCGGCGATCCCATCGGCGGCGTGGATGCGGCGGCGCTCCAGCTCCTGGCCGGCGACCGCCCTGCAGCCCTGTCGGCCCTGCAGGCGGCTGTCGAGAGCGGCCATCGCGACGTCGGCTACCTGCGCGCCACGCCGCTGCTCGCGTCCCTGCATGGTGATCCTGCCTTTGCCGCCGTACTCGTAGGCATCGACCGGGCCATCGCGCAGGAACGCGAGCGTGCAGGTGCGCAGGGGCTGCTTACGCCGGGACTCATCGACGCGGCGGCAACGCCTTGAGGATGTAATCGGTCATCAGGCGTTGCGATTCCTGGTGCATGCCACGCTGGTTGTAGCGCGTGCGCGTGATCACCACCACCAACGCTTCCTCGGGCAGGGCGAACACGTAGTTTCCGCCATTGCCGGACATCGCCCATGCATCGCGAAGGGTTCCACCCACGTCGAAGCGGAAGCGCCAGGTCAGGTATCCGTAATCCGCATCCTCGCGCGCCTGCGCATGCGGCGTGGTCATCGCATCGATCCAGCGCTCCGGGACGATCTGCCTGCCCTGCCAGCGCCCGCCATCGACCAGCAACTGGCCGAGGCGGGCCAGGTCGCGACTGCGGTACGCGGCACCGCCGCCGCCCATGCCGACGCCTTCGGACGTGAGCTGCCATTGCGCACGGGTGATGTCGAGCGGGCCTTCCAGCGCATCGGCCGCGAAACGCGCCAGCGATTGCCCGCTGCTGCGCTCGAGAATGGCGCCAAGCACCACCGGGTTGGCGGTGCAATAAGAGAAGGCGCGGCCATACGGGCTTTCTTCCGGCCTTGGCGACCAGGCAGCGTAGCCCTTCATCGGCAGGTCCAGCGCGAACTGCACCCAGTCCGCGCTCAGGTACATCCGTTCCTCGTTGCCGGCGGAGAACTGGTTGTCGTCGTTGCACTCCCATTGCGCGCTCATCGTCAGCAGGTCCTCGACGGTGAACCGCGCCTTGGCCGGCGCCGGGTTGGCCCAGCCACGGTCGGCGAAGAAATCGTAGACCGGCGCGTCGACACCATCGATCAGGCCGCGGTCGATGGCCGCACCGACCAGCAGCGCGGTCACGCTCTTGGTCAGGGAACGGGTGTTGTGCAAGGTGTCGGCATCGGCACCGTTGAAGTAGCGCTCATGGACCAGCGCGCCGCGGTGGATCACCAGCACGCTGGTGGTGGCGGGGGCTGCATCGCCCTCGATCGCTGCATCCATCGCCGCAAGCCTGCCGGCATCCCAACCGGCGCGGGCGGGGTCGAGCACCTTCCAGTCATCGCCGTGCATGCCGGCCACGGCCATGGCCGGCAACGACGCCAACAGCAACAGGATCGACAACCTCTGTCGTGACAAACGCATTGTACGCTCCGCTCATGAAGAGCACCCAGTCCAGCAACAACGGAAATGAAGTGCATGATATGCGGATGAAGAAAAATGAAGCTCTTGCGAAACAATTGGTTGCGCGGCATGGGGCGCGCTACGCCACGACCCCGCACATCGTCGCCAATCCACACGGCCGGCCCGGCGATGGCCGGATGGATACCCGCGCGACCATGGAGCACGCACCATGAAGATCCTCGTCACCGGTGGCGGCGGTTTCCTCGGGCAGGCGCTGTGCCGTGGCCTGGTCGAACGCGGCCACGACGTGGCCAGCTTCAATCGCGGGCATTACCCGGAACTCGAGCCGCTGGGCGTGCGCCAGTTGCGTGGCGACCTCGCCGACCGCGATGCCGTGCTGGCGGCGGCACGCGGCGTCGATGCGATCTTCCACAACGCCGCCAAGGCCGGCGCGTGGGGCCGCTATGACAGCTATTACGCGGCCAACGTCACCGGCACCCAGAACGTGCTCGATGCCTGCCACGCGCATGGCATCGGCAAACTCATCTACACCTCCACGCCCAGCGTCACCCATCGCGCCACGCATCCGGTCGAAGGCGGCACCGCCGACACCGTGCCTTACGGCGAGAATTTCCAGGCGCCCTATGCCACCACCAAGACCATCGCCGAGAAGGCGGTGCTGGCGGCGAACAATGCCGACCTCGCCACCATCGCGTTGCGCCCGCGCCTGATCTGGGGGCCGGGCGACCAGCAACTGCTGCCGCGGCTGGTGGAGCGTGCGAAAGCCGGACGATTGCGCTTCGTCGGTGACGGCAACAACCGCATCGACACCACCTACATCGACAACGCCGCGCAGGCGCACTTCGATGCCTTCGACCACCTCGCGCCCGGTGCCGCGTGCGCCGGCAAGGCGTATTTCATCAGCAACGGCGAGCCCAAGGCAGTGCGCGAGATCGTCAACGCGCTGCTTGCCGCCGCCGGCGCACCGCAGGTCACCAGGACGATTCCATTCCGCGCGGCCTATGCCATCGGCGCGGTGTGCGAAGGCCTGTGGCCACTGCTGCGGCTCAAGGGCGAGCCGCCGATGACGCGTTTCCTGGCGGAGCAGCTCAGCACCACGCACTGGTATTCCATGGAACCCGCCACACGTGACATTGGCTACGCGCCTAAGGTGACGGTTACAGAGGGGCTGGAGCGATTGCGCGCATCGCTGCATCACGCTTGATGCAACGGATGACAAGCCATTGTCGATGCGCGCGGCGGCACGTTCCGGCACGGTCGCAAGCAGGCCCAATTGCGGCGCGGTGCGACGTGGCGCCGGCCACGCGCGACTTCGGCGACCGGCCGCGCGTGTCCATCGAAGAGGGCCTGTGCCGGCTGGCCGCGGACGCGGGACGCGAGCCGCGGGGCTGAGCGCCTGGCCTCACGCCAACGTCACGACGCTGAAGCAGGGCAGCGGCGTGCACCTGCCATCACCTGCCGACGACCGTGCGCTGGATAGGCTGGCGCCGACATCCGAATGCCCAGGAATGGAGAACGCCCCATGCTCAGCTATGCCGTGATCTTCTTCGTCATCGCCATCGTTGCCGCCGTGCTCGGTTTCAGCGGCATCGCCGGCGCCGCCACCAACATCGCCTGGATCCTGTTCGTGATCTTCCTGATCCTGGCGGTGGTGTCGATGCTGCGCGGCAGGCGCTGACCCGCCCGCGGCGACACCGCCGACGGCCCGCCGAGAGGCGGGCCGTCGTTCGTTGGCGTCCGGCACCACCGGCGGCGGGCGAGGCTATCGCCTGCGGGTAGAATGCCGCCATGACCTCGCCCTTCGATGCCCTCAAGCCGATCGCCGGACGCGCGCTGGAAATGGCGCTCAACCGCGCGCTGGCACTGGATGCCGATGCCCGCGCCTCGCTGCGCCGCTTCGACGGCCGGCGCATCGAACTGACCCTGGAATCGCCGCCGTTGGCGCTGCAGCTGCGGGTGGAGGGCGAGCGCCTGGTGGTCGGCCCGGCGGACCCGGGCCAGGAACCCGACCTGGCCGTGCGCAGCACGCTGGCCGGCATGCTGTCGCAGCTGCCGTTCCTGCGTCGCGACGACGCGCCGCCGGTGGGCAAGGTGCGCGTCTCCGGCGACGCCGAACTGGCGCGCCAGCTGCAGCGCCTGGCCGAGCGCTTCGACCCGGACTGGCAGCAGCCGTTCGTGGCCACCTTCGGCGACGTGGTGGGCGTGCAGGTGGCCAGTGCCTTCGCCGGTGCATTGCGCCAGACCCGCGAGCTGGGCCGCAACCTCGCGCGCAGCGCGGCCGAGTACGTGACCGAGGAATCGCGTGACGTGGTCGGTCGCGACGAACTCCACGCCTTCCTCGACGACGTCGACCAGCTGCGCGACGACGCCGAACGCCTGGCCGCGCGCGTGGCGCACCTGGCCACGCAGGGGATCGCCGCTTGAGCACCATGCTGCGGGCCACGCGCATCGGTCGCGTGCTGCTGCGCTATCGCCTCGACGACCTGTTCGACGACACGCCGGCCGAGCGCTGGCTGCGCCTGATGCGGCCGTTCGTGCCCGGCGCCTCGCGCGAGATCGCGGCGCGGCCGCGCGGTGAGCGCCTGCGCCTGGCGCTGCAGGACCTCGGCCCGATCTTCGTCAAGTTCGGCCAGATCCTGTCGACACGGCGCGACCTGCTGCCGCCGGACATCGTCGACGAACTCGCGCTGCTGCAGGACCAGGTGGCGCCGTTCGACGGCGCGGTCGCGCGCGCCATCGTCGAACGCGAACTCGGCGCGGGCATCGACACGCTGTTCGCCGCGTTCGACACCGTGCCGCTGGCATCGGCCTCGATCGCCCAGGTGCACGCCGCCACGCTGCCCGCGCGCGACGGCACGCCGGGGCGCGAGGTGGTGGTCAAGGTGCTGCGCCCGGACGTGGAGAAGCAGATCGCCGGCGACATCGCGCTGCTCAACACGCTGGCCTCGCTGGTCGACCGCGCGCATCCCAACGCCGACAAGATCCGCCCGCGCGAGATCGTTGCCGAGATCGAGAACACGCTGGCCGCCGAGCTCGACCTGCAGCGCGAGGGTGCGAACGCCTCGGTGCTGCGGCGCTTCTGGCTGGATTCGCCCGACCTGTACGTGCCCGAGCCGATCTGGTCGCACACCACCCAGCGCGTGCTGACGCTGGAGCGCGTGCGCGGCATCAACAGCGACGACATCGCCGCGCTCGACGCCGCCGGCATCGACCGCAAGGCGCTCGCGGCCAAGGGCGTGCGCGTGTTCTACACCCAGGTGTTTCGCGACAACTTCTTCCATGCCGACGCGCATGCCGGCAACATATGGGTCGATCCTGCGCGACAGGACAACCCGCGCTTCATCGCGCTCGATTTCGGGATCATGGGCCAGCTCTCCAGCGAGGACCAGTACTACCTCGCCGAGAACTTCATGGCGATCTTCAACAAGGACTACCGCCGCATCGCCGAACTGCACGTGCAGGCCGGCTGGATGCCGGCGACGATCCGCATCGACGAGCTGGAAGCCGCCGCGCGCGCGGTGTGCGAGCCGTACTTCACGCGGCCGCTGTCTGAAATCTCGCTGGGCGAGGTGCTGGGCAAGCTGTTCCGCACCGCGCAGCGCTACGAGCTGACCCTGCAGCCGCAGCTGATCCTGCTGCAGAAGACGCTGCTGACGATCGAGGGCATCGGCCGCCTGCTCGACCCGAAGATCGACATCTGGGCGGTGGCGCGGCCGGTGCTGGAACGCATCCTGGTCGAGCGCTACAGCCCGCAGAAGCTCGCCGCGGAGTTCCGCAAGCGACTGCCCGAGATCGTCACCCAGGCGCCGGAGATGCCGCGCCTGCTGCACGCCTGGCTGCGCCAGCAGGTCGAGGGCCGCCACGAACTGCGCATGCGTTCGCGGGACATCGTCGAGCTCACGCAGACGCTCAAGTCGATGCAGCGGCGCGTGGTCGCCGCGATCCTCGGCGTCGGCCTGCTGATCGTGGCCGCCGTGCTGTACGCGCTGGAGGCCGGTGGCCCCGCGCTCCTCGGCGTGCCGTTGTCCTCCTGGGTGGCAGGCGTCGGCGGCCTGTGGGCGATCCTGGCGGCACTGCCGCGGCGCTGAGCGCGCGGCGGACTTCCAGCCTCGCGGTTCGATCGAAAGGCGCGGTGCCCACGCCTGCCGCGCGGCCCATGCAGTAGCATGTCGCCATCGTGGCGGGTGCCACATCGAAGCGGGAATCAGGGTCATGTCGACGCGGGCAATGGGGCCGGGCCACGGCTGGTCGTGGCTGGCGCGGGCGGTCAACCTCGGGCGCAACAACGCGCGCGCGGTGATCGGCGGGATCGCGCTGGTCGCGCTGGTCGCACTGCTGCCGAGCCTCGTGCAGATGCTGGCGCAACAGGCGTTGCCCGGCAGTCCCGATGCGCTGCTGGCCGTCATCGGCCTGACCACGCTGGTGTCGCTGCTGGTGTTCCCGCCGCTGATCGGCGGCGCGCTGCGGGTGATCGACGCCGTCGAGCGTGGGCAGCCGGCGCGTCCGGGCGACGTGTTCCAGGCGTTCCGCGCCGGTGGCGGCAGCGGGCGGCTGATCGGTTTCGGCCTCGCGATGACCGCGATCTACCTGCTGGTGTTCGGCGGCATCATCGCCGCGTTCGGCACCGGCCTGCCGGAATGGTACGGGCAGTACATGGAGGTGGTGCAGCGGAGCATGGAGGCGGGCGGCAAGCCGCCGTCGCCGGACCAGATCCCGATGCCGCCCTCCGGGCTGGGCGTGGTGATGGCGCTGTGTGCGCTGGCCGGCCTGTTCCTTGGCGGCGCCTACGGCATCGGTTTCGGCCAGGTCGCGCTTGGCGGCCGCGGCGTGTTCGCGGCGCTGGCCGACGGCTTCGCCGGTGCGCTCAAGAACCTGCTGCCGATCATCGTGCTGGCGATCCTGTCGGTGGTCGCGATGCTGGCGCTGGTGCTGGTGGTGACCATCGCCGGCGGCCTGCTGATGCTCGTCGGCGGGCTGGTGCACCCGGTGCTGGCGGCGCTGCTGGCGCTGCCGGTCTACGCCGGCATGATCCTGCTGATGTACGTGGTGATGTTCGGCGTGATGTACCACATGTGGCGCGACATCTGCGCCGGGCCGGCCGAGCCGCCGGCGCTGCCGGGCGATCGCGTCGAGCTGTGATCCACACGCTGCGCAGGCGACCGGATTCCTGCGCAGCATCACGCATTCAAGTGCGCCCTTCTCCCGTTCGCGGGACATTGCACCCTTCACGGGTCGAAGATGCCCCCGATGCGGCGGAAGGGGGCGCCATCCTGCACGTCTGCGGCGCATCCCCGTCCGCCGTCGGCACCCCGTATCGAGTACAGGGCAGGCTCTCCCCCGCAAGCGGGGGAAGCGACCTCCGGCGAATGCCCTAGTAGAGCATCGCCTCGAACGCGCGCTGCATCGCGGCGCTGGCGACCACGAACAGCCATGCCAGCGCGCCGACGCTGGCCACGGCCAGCAGCCCCAGCCACGCGCGCGCCCAGCCCGGCAATGCGCCGGTGCCGGCCACCTGCACCACGCGCGTGCCGGCGATGCGGTCGTGCAGCGCGAGCCGCTGCGGCGGCAGCGCCGCCAGCAGATGGCCGATGTTGAGCGTGAGCCACGACAGCGTGCCGGCCAGGTGCCGCTGCACCGCGCGCAGCAGGCCGATGCCGCGTCCGTCGACGTCGACCACGCGCAGCCCGAGCAGGCGCTTGCCGGGCGTTGCCTGCCGCGACGAGGCCTCGAAGCCGACGAACCACGCCAGCGCCAGCAGCGGGAACACCAGCAGTGGCGGCATCAGCAACGCGCCGATGGCATCGGACAGCGCCTCGACCGCGGCGCGCTGCGCGGGATCGGCGACCCAGGCGCGGGTCAGTTCGAGCGGCGTCAGCGTGCCCATCATCATCGCGTCCATCGCGCGCGCCAGCGCCGCCGAGAGCTGGTCGAGCGCCTGCGTCATGCGCGTCGCACCGGCCGAGAGGCGTGGCCAGCACAGGGCCATGGTCGCCAGCCCCGGCACCACCGCGTCCAGCGACCACGCCGCGCAGCGGTGCGCGAAGCGCGCCGGCATCGTGGCGTTCACCGCGCGCCGCCGTCCTCGCGGGCGTCGGCGTCGCCTTCTTCGCGGCGGGCGAGCATGCGCGCGGCGACGATCCCGGCTTCGTACAGCAGGCACATCGGGATCGCGAGCAACAGCTGCGAGATCACGTCGGGCGGGGTGATGATCGCGGCCAGCACGAAGATGCCGACGATGGCGTAGCCGCGGCCTTCGCGCAGTTGCGCCGGCGTCACCCAGCCCAGCAGGACCAGGATCACCAGCGCCACCGGCAGCTGGAAGCTGATGCCGAAGGCGAGGAAGATCACCAGCACGAAGTTCAGGTAGGCATTGATGTCGGTCATCATCGCCACGCCGGCCGGCGTGACCGCGGTGAGGAAGCCGAACACCGCCGGCAGCACCACGAAGAACGCGAATGCGCAGCCGGCGTAGAACAGCACCACCGCCGAGACCAGCAGCGGCAGGGCGAGCTTCTTCTCGCGCTTGTACAGGCCCGGCGCAACGAAGGCCCAGGCCTGGTAGAGCAGCCACGGCATGGTGACCAGCACGGCCGCGAACAGCGCCAGCTTCAGCGGCGCGAAGAACGGCGAGGCCACTTCGACCGCGATCAGGTGCGCGCCCTGCGGCAGCTTTTCCAGCAGCGGCTGCGCGAACCAGCCGTACAGGCGGTTGGCGAACGGCAGCAGCGCCAGCAGGGCGACGCCCAGTCCGGCGAGCGCGCGCATCAGGCGCGAACGCAGCTCGATCAGGTGCTCGATCAGGCTGCCTTCGCCCTCGTCGTGCTCAGCGCCGGCGGCCATCGTTCCGGTCCGTGTCGTGCGCAGGCAGCAGGTCGGGCTGGTGCGGCGAAGCGTCGTCGTCGTGCACGCCGGCGTGCGACAGGGCACCCGCGGGCGCCGTCATCGGCGCGTTGTCCGTCGGCGCATCGCCCGTCGGCACATCGCCGGTCGGGGCCTCGTTGTCGGCTGCAGCATCCGCGGTGACGGCGTCCGGGCGGGTGGTGGCGTCGCCGGCCAGGCCGGCGCCTGCCTGCCGGCGCAGGCCCTCGATCTCGCGACGCGCCTCGGCCTCCGCCGCACGCACCTGCGCCTCGACCCCGGTTTCGGTGTCGTGCAGGGCCTGCTGCAGGTCCTGCGCCGCCTGGCGGGCGTCGTGCAGGCTGCGCTTGAGTTCGTCGGCGGCCAGCTCGCGCTCCAGTTCCGACTTCACCGAGTACCACTGCGCGCGCGCACGGCGCACCCACAGCCCGGCGAACCGCGCGGCCTTGGGCAGCCGTTCGGGGCCGAGCACGACCAGTGCGACCACTGCGATCAGCAGCAGTTCGGTGAAGCCGATGTCGAACATGGCGCGGGCCGCGGACGCGCGGCGTCAGCGCGGGACGTGGTCGTCCTGCCGGGACTTGCCCGACGCAGCCGCGTCGCCCGACGGGCGCGACTGGTCGTCGAGTTCGCCGGCGGGCTTGTCGTCGTCGCTCATGCCCTTCTTGAAGCCCTTCACCGCCTCGCCGAGGTCGCGACCGGCGCCGCGCAGGCGCTTGGTGCCGAAGATCAGCAGCACGACGACCAGCACGATCAGCCAATGCCAGATGCTGAAACTACCCATTGCGTGTTCCCGGGAACCGTGAGGAACGCTCAGGATACTCCACGCCGCCGGCCGCGACCGTGCCGAAGGTCCGGCCCCGGCACGCGGGCGCGGCGGCCGGTCAGGGCGTTTCCGGCAGCGGCTCGACCTTCGCCGGATTGTCCTCGACGTTCTCGAATGGCTGCGGGCGGGCGTCGCCGGCGGTGTCGGACGACAGCGGAGCGGTCGTCGCGCCGTCGGCCTGCGTGGCCGTGGCGGGGCTCGCGGCGGCGGCGGGTGCGGCCTGGCCGCCACGCGCGGCGCGGGCCGCGGCGGTGGACTCCTCGAGCTGGTCGCGGAAGGCGACCACGGCATTGGAGGGCGCGTGCGGCGCGCGGCCCTCGAAGATCATCCGCGGCGTGGTGTTGGCGCCATAGACCGACTGGTTGGCGTCGTTGTCGATCTGCAGCACCGCGCCGTCGAGCGCGACGCCGGCGAACAGGCCGCGCGCGCGCGACCACGACCAGATCTCGGCCTTGAGCTGGCCGTCGGTGGCGGCGGTGGCGTTGCGGCCGACCGGGCCGGCGGCGACGCCGGCATCCGCGCCGAGCGTGACCTTGCCGTTGACGATCGACTCCAGGCTGCGGTCGTTGCGGAAAACCAGCACCACGTCCGACGACTGCACGCCGGCCTGGAAGCCGATGCTGCCGCCGGTGATCTTGACGAAGCTCGGGTTCGACCAGGTGCCGTCGGCCGACTTCACCGAGAGCAGGCCGTGGCCGCGGCGGCCGCCGAGCACGAGGCCGACCTTGAGCGTGTCGGGCACCACGATAATGGCGCGCGCCTCGTCGAGCAGCTTGTCGGGGATCGCCGCTTCCGGGATCGACTGCACTTCGTTGAGCACGCGCAGGGCGTTCTGCGCACGCGCGTCCTCGTCCGGGCCCGCGACCGCGGTGCCGGTGGCGAGGGACAGCGCCAGCAGCGACGCCAGCAGCGCACGGCGCGACCGGGGCAGGCGGGGACGGGGCAGGGTGGACTCGGACATCGGCAACTCCGGAAGGCTGGGCGCCACGCGCCGCGGCGACGGCTCAGGCTAGTGACGACGCGATGAATCGCGGATGAGTTGTGGCCGCGCATCGCGGCGCGGCGCACGCGACGGTGCCAAGCGGCGCGCGGCCTGCCATCCTATGCCGATGACGCTTCCCGCCTCCGTGCCCGGCATCGCCATGCCCGCCGTTCCGTCGCCCGACACGGCCGTGCTGCTGGTCAACCTCGGCACGCCCGATGCGCCCACGCCGGCGGCGGTGCGTCGCTACCTCGCCGAATTCCTGTCCGATCCGTTCGTGGTGCAGATCCCGAAGCTGCTGTGGTGGCCGCTGCTGCATGGCGTGATCCTGCCGTTGCGCGCGTCGCGCGTCGCCGGCAAGTACGCCGAGATCTGGATGGCGGAAGGTTCGCCGCTGGCGGTGCACACGCGCCGCCTGGCCGCCGCCGTGCAGCAGCGCTTGCCGGGGGTCGCGGTGCTGCATGCGATGCGCTACGGCGCGCCGGCGCTGGCCGAGGCGCTGCGCGAGCTGCAGCGCGGCGGCGTGCGCCGGGTGCTGGTGCTGCCGCTGTATCCGCAGTTCTCGACCACCACCACCGGCACCGTGGCCGACGTGGTGGCGCGCACGCCGGCGGTGCCGGCCACGCGCGTGGTCGACGACTACGCCACCGACGCCGGCTGGGTCGGCGCGGTGGCCGATTCGATCCGCGCGCACTGGCAGGCGCACGGGCGCGGCGAGCGGCTGCTGTTCTCGTTCCACGGCCTGCCGCAGCGGCTGGTCGATGCCGGCGACCCCTACGCGACGCAGTGCGAGGCCAGTGTCGCCGCGATCGCGCGCGCGCTGTCGCTGGCCCCGGAGGCGTACCGGCTGACCTACCAGTCGCGCTTCGGCCGCGAACGCTGGCTGCTGCCGGCCACCGACGCCACCCTGCGCGAACTGGCGGAGGCCGGCGTGCGCCAGGTCGACGTGGTCTGTCCGGGCTTCGCCGCGGACTGCCTGGAGACGCTGGAGGAAATCGCGATGCAGAACGCCGAGCTGTTCCGCGAACACGGCGGCGAGGCGCTGCGCTACATCCCCTGCCTCAACGAGGCGCCGGCGCACGCCGACGCGCTGGCCGCGCTGGCACGGCGCGAGCTGGCGGCGTGGACGGACGGCACGGCCTGATGCGCGAGTTCGCGCTGGCCGCGCCGCTGGGCCGCATCCACGGACTGCGCCAGGGCGAGGCCGGCCAGCCGCGCGTGCTGGCGCTGCACGGCTGGCTCGACAATGCCGCCAGCTTCATTCCGCTGGCCGCGCACCTGCCCGGCATCGAACTGGTCGCACCGGACCTGCCCGGCCACGGCCGCAGCGCGCACCTGCCGCCGGGGGCCGACTACTCATTCGCCGGCGCGGTGCACGACGTGCTCGACATCGCCGATGCGCTGGGCTGGGAGCGCTTCGCCCTGCTCGGGCATTCGATGGGCGCCGGCATCGCCAGCCTGGTCGCCGCCGCCTGCCCGCAGCGGATCGAGCGGCTGGTGGCGATCGAGGCCCTGGGCGCCCTGCCCGAAGCACCGGAGCACACGGTGGCGCGCATGCGCGAGGCGGTCGCCGCCGGACGCGCGCTGCCGGGCAAGCGCCTGCGCGTGTTCGCCGACCTCGACACGCCGGTCCGCGCACGCACGCTCGGCCACGTGGTCGCGGTGTCGGAAGCCGCGGCGCGGCTGCTGGTGGAGCGCGGCGTGCGCGCGGTCGACGGTGGCTGGGTGTGGAGCAGCGATCCGCGCCTGACCCTGCCGACGATGGTGCGCATGACCGAGGCGCAGGTGCGCGCGCTGGTGGCGGGCATCGAGTGCCCGACCCGCGTGATCTACGCCGATCCGCCGCAGCCCTACCTGCCCGAGCCGCGGCGCAGCGAACACGCCGCGTTGCTGCCAAACGGCGACTGCATCGTGATGCCCGGCAGCCACCACCTGCACATGGAGCAGCCGGCGGCGGTGGCCGCGGCGATCGGCGCATTCCTGCGCGGTGCACCGTCACGGGCGACGTGAGCCGGGTCCGCGTCGCATGTCCCTGCAGCCTGTCGTCCCGCACGCAGGGGGGGATACGCTTCCGCAGGCCGGTGCCAGAGCCCCCACTGCGTTGGGGATGACACGGCGTGGAATCCGTCCACGGCCACGCACGCAGCGGGCGACCTACTGCAGGCGCGGCCGCCGCAGCTGCACGCCCACCACCACCTGGCCACCGCCGTTGCTGCGGTTGAACGACAGCGTTGCGCCGCGGCGCGCGCCGTCGACCGGCTTCTCGAACGCGAGCATGGCCGCATCGGTCGAATGCTGCGCGGCCAGCGTCTGCGTCCAGCCTTGCGCCTGCATGCGGGCGCGCGCGGCGCTGAACAGGGCCGAGACCTCGCCCGGCGCGCTCAGGTTGACCACGCTCACGTCGGGCAGGTCCATCACGCTGTTCACCGCATAGCGCTCGGGCAGGTACACGTCCTGCGGGAAATCGCTCGGCAGGGGCAGTGACGCGCCGGCCTCGGCCACCAGCGGCCCGTCACCGGTCGCCGCCGACCGTGCCTCGTAGCCGAGGCCGGCCTGGGCGCGCGTGGCCTGTTCGATTGCCGCCTTGGTCAGCCCGTCCTCCGTGCGCTGGCAGCCCGCCAGCGCCAGCGCCAGCCCGGCCAGCAGTGGCCAGGCCAGGGCGACACGTCGCCGCGGGCGGTCCGTTTGCGACACACGCATTGGGCGTCCACTCATCGCACCCCCTGTGCGCGGTCCGGCGGGTTTCCTCGACCTTGGGGAGAACGCGGTCCGTGCAGGCGCCCGGACAGGACCGGCCCGGCGCGGCGAGGTCAGCCGGCCAGCAGTGCGTGCAGGTCGGCCTTCAGGCGCCGACCCTGCGCGTGGAAGTAGTCGCGCGCCAGCCGCCAGTCCGGGCAGCGCGCCTCCACCTCGCGCCAGAACCGGCGCGAATGGTCGGCGTGGATCAGGTGGCACAGCTCGTGCACCAGCACGTACTCGAATGCCGATGGCCGGCCGAGCACCAGGGCCAGGTCGAGCGTCAGCGTGCCGTCGGGCGCCAGCGAGCCCCATTGCGAGGACAGCACGCGCAGGCGGATGCGCGAGGGCGGCCGCGGCAGGCCCGACAGGTACCTGGGCATCCACGCGGCGATGTCGGCGCGCGCCTCGGCCTCGTAGAAGTCGCGCAGCGCGCGCGACACCGCCGCCGGCCCGGCGTTCGCCGGGCGCTGCAGCACCACGCCGTCGCCCTCGAGCCGCGCGCGTGCGAAGCGTCCCGCGTCCCAGTGCAGCGGCAGGTGCTCGCCGCGCAGCGGCAGCCGCGCGGTTTCGCCCGGCACCAGCGGCGCCTGCCCGCCGGCCATCGCCTGCAGCTGCTCGGCCAGCCAGTCGCGGTGTTCGTGCAGGAAGCGCTCGCCCGACAGCAGGCTGGCGCGCAGCGGCAGGGTGAGGCGCGCGCCGCGCTCGCCGACGCTGAGCTTGATCCGGCGCGCGCGCGGGTCGCGCACGCGCAGCACGTCGATGCGGCGGCCGTCACCGAGCACGAAGGGGATCGAATCGCGCTGCAGCCGCGAGGGCTTCGGCGGCGACGGGGGCGACAGGCGGAACAGCGAACGCATGCGCCATGCTACTCCGCGCGCATGCCGTCGCGCCGCACGCCGGACCGGGCTTCGCGCACGCGGTTCAGGCGTCGACCCGCGACAGCTTCAGCGCCGGCTCGAGCACCGCGAACAGGCGCCGGAATTCGGCGCTCATCAGCGCGAAGCGCGCGTCGAGCTCGGCGCGGATGTCCTCGCGCTCGGTCGATTCGAGCTGGTCCACCGCGCCGTCGAGCAGCTTGAACTTGCGCACCACCAGGTCCTCGCCGAGCACGAACGACACGTGGTCGTCCAGGGTCAGCGCCAGCCGCGTCACCTGCTTGCCGGATTCGAGGTGCTTGGCGATCTCGTCGCCCTGCAGGTCCTGGCGCTGGCACTTCACCACCGCGCCGTGTTCGGCCGGGTCCTTGAGCTCGCACTCCTCGCCCAGCGACAGGCCGTGCGGCAGCGGGTCGCCGGCGATCCAGCCGGTGAGCACGCTGCGCGGCGCGACCTCGGCGTTGAGCGGCAGCGCCGGGAAGCTGCCCAGCGCGTGGCGGATTTCCGCTACCACGGCTTCGCCGGCCTTGCGGCTGGAGGTGTCGACCACGCACACCCCGTGCTCGAGATCGATGAGGGCGTCGGTGCGCGAGGGGCGCACGAAGGCGCGCGGCAGCAGTTCGTGGACGAGGTCTTCCTTCATGCGCTTGCGCATGCGCCCGCCGGGCTTGCGACCTTCCTTCTGCTCCATCTCGGCCAGCTTCTTGGCCAGCAGGTCGTTGACCACGGCCGAGGGCAGCAGCCGGTCCTCGCCGCCGACGGTGAGCCAGATCGCCTCGCCGATGCGGTGCGACAGCGCCTCGCCGTCGCGCCCGAACGGCGATACGAAGCCGCGCGAGGACAGCTCCAGCGCGCCGACCGGCTTGAGCGGGTGGTCGGCCAGCAGCGCGTCGAGCGTCGAGAAGTCGAGGGAGGAAGGGAAGCGGAACAGCGTGAGGTTTCTGAAGAACATGGACATCCGGGAATCGGGGAAGGGAATCGGGAATCGGGAGTCGGGAGTCGCGGGCGGGGTTGACGATGGTTCGGGGCCGCGGACGGCGCCGGAGGCCGTCATCCCGGCGCAAGCCGGGATGACGGGCTGATGGCGGCACGGTTCAGTCGTCGCCGTGATCGACGGCGCGTGGTTCGCCGGCCAGCCATGCGTGCGCATCGGGCAGCGCGCCTGCGCCATGGCGGCCGAGCGAGAGGAAATCGAACAGCTTCGGGTCGGACAGCTGCGAGGGCCGGATGTCGCCCAGCGCGCGCGCGATGGTCTCGATGCGGCCGGGGCTGTCCCTCTCCCACTGCCGCATCATCAGCCCGACCTGCTTGCGCTGCAGGTTTTCCTGCGAGCCGCACAGGTTGCAGGGGATGATCGGGAACGCCTTCGCTTCGGCGTAGGCGGCGATGTCGTCCTCGCGCACGTAGGCCAGCGGCCGGATCACCACGTGCCTGCCGTCATCGGACAGCAGCTTCGGTGGCATGCCGCTCAGTTTCGCGTGGAAGAACAGGTTGAGGAAGAACGTGGCCACGAGGTCGTCGCGATGGTGGCCCAGCGCGATCCTGGTGATGCCGTTGTCCGCCGCCCAGGTGTACAGCGCGCCACGCCGCAGCCGCGAGCACAGCGAACACATGGTCTTGCCTTCCGGGATCACCCGGCTGACCACGGAGTAGGTGTCCTGCTCGATGATGTGGAACTCCACGCCCAGCGCACGCAGGTAGTCGGGCAGGACGTGTTCGGGAAATCCCGGCTGCTTCTGGTCGAGGTTCACCGCGACGATCGAGAACGACACCGGTGCCTTCTTCTGCAGCTGCAGCAGGATGTCCAGCATCGTGTAGCTGTCCTTGCCGCCGGACAGGCACACCATCACCCGGTCGCCGTCCTCGATCATGCCGAAGTCGGCGATCGCCTTGCCCACCTGGTGGCGCAGGCGCTTGGCCAGCTTGCCGGCCTCGCGTGCGGTGGAGCGCGGGTCGCGCACGGACGGCGTGGCGTGGCGCGACGCCGGTTCGGCCAGGGGCAGGACGATGCTCATTGCCGCGATTTTACCGGCCACGCGCCGCTGGCGGGGCGTGGCCGCCGCTGCGATGTGCGCAAGGGCTTGATCGGCATCAACGCGCAGTCGCCCCGCAGCGTGCACGCTGGTGCTCCCGCCCCCTGGAGCACGCGATGGACGCGACCATGAAAGCCGCCGTGGTGCGCGCCTTCGGCCAGCCGCTGGTGATCGAGGAAGTGCCCGTGCCGCGGCCCGGCGCCGGCCAGCTGCTGGTGAAGGTGGCGGCCTGCGGCGTCTGCCACACCGACCTGCACGCCGCCGAAGGCGACTGGCCGGTCAAGCCCAGCCCGCCCTTCATCCCGGGACACGAGGGCGTGGGCCATGTGGTCGCGGTTGGCGCCGGCGTGAGCCACGTGAAGGAAGGCGACCGCGTCGGCGTGCCCTGGCTGTACTCCGCCTGCGGCCACTGCGTGCATTGCCTGGGCGGCTGGGAGACGCTGTGCGAGGCGCAACAGAACACCGGGTATTCGGTCAACGGCGGCTTCGCCCAGTACACGCTGGCCGATGCCGGCTATGTCGGCCACCTGCCCAAGGGCCTGGGTTTCGTCGAGATCGCGCCGGTGCTGTGCGCCGGCGTCACCGTGTACAAGGGCCTGAAGGTCACCGAGGCCAGGCCGGGCGACTGGGTGGCCATCTCGGGCATCGGCGGCCTGGGCCACATGGCCGTGCAGTACGCCAGGGCGATGGGCCTGAACGTGGCCGCGGTGGACGTGGACGACGACAAGCTGCGCCTGGCCGAGCGCCTCGGCGCGAGCGTGGCCGTCAACGCGCGCAACGTCGATCCGGCCGCGTTCCTGAGGAAGGAAATCGGCGGCGCGCACGGCGCGCTGGTCACCGCGGTCTCGCCCAGGGCGTTCGAGCAGGCCACCGGCATGTTGCGCCGGGGCGGCACGATGGTGCTGGTCGGGCTGCCGCCGGGCAGCTTCCCGCTGGACATCTTCGGCATGGTGCTCAACGGCATCACCGTGCGCGGCTCCATCGTCGGCACCCGCCTCGACCTGCAGGAATCGCTGGAGTTCGCCGCACGGGGCAAGGTCCGCGCGACCGTGGCCGCCGACCGGCTGGAGAACATCAACGCGATCTTCGCGCGCATGCACAAGGGCGAGATCGAAGGGCGCATCGTGCTCGACATGGCGGCCTGACAAGGAGCCGCCCTGTGCGGTGGCCGCCGCGCGCCAAGTCGCGGCGGCCACCGTTTTTTCACGCACTGTCGCGCATCAGGGAATCCACACCCGGCTGAGCACGGTTGGCAGCGCGACGACGTTGCGCACTCGGCCTTCGTGGTCGAACTCCACCTGGAACTCGGTGAAGCTGTCCAGCCAGTAGCGCCACATGCCGACTTCGAGCGCCGGGTTCTCGCTGGCCATCGGATAGCCCAGCGAGACCAGCACCTGCTCGCGGGTCATGCCGGGGGTCACGCGGGCGCGCCGCACCGCGTCCTGCACGTGGGCCGGCCAGGTGGCGATCTTCGCCGCCGGATCGTCGGCCACCACGTAGCGCCGCGCGAACGCCTCCGGCGCGAGATTGCGGCTGTAGTCGTTGCCGATCGTCTGCTTGCGGCCGTCGATCAGCACGCCGACCTTCTTGCGTCCGATCGAGGTCACCTTGACCGGCGTGCCCGCGGGCAGCAGGCGCACGGCCTCGTCGGCGTAGTTGGCGTCGCTGATCCAGCTGCCGTCGCTGCGCATGTTGCAGCACAGGTAACCGTCGAACCGGTCCTGTGCCGGCACCACGGCCGGTGCCAGCGCCAATGCGATGCCGAGCGCGCGCCCGGCGTACTGCGTCTTCATCTCCATGTTCCCCCGTTGCGTGTGCCATGGCGGCCGGGCGTGCCGCGCGAACTGGCCGGGAGGAAGTCCCGGCGGCGCCCGTGCGCGGTCCCCACCGCGCCTGCGCATTGTGCCTGCGTGCGGGGCGCCGGGCCATGCACGGGCGCCGGGCGGAGCGTGTAAGCTGGCGCGCGATGCTGCCGCCGGATCCCGCCGAGATCTCCCGCAAGCTGGCCGACCTCAGGCTGGAGCACCGCGACCTCGACAGCGCGATCGGCAGGCTGCAGGCCGACATCGCCGCCGACGAGCTGGCGGTCAAGCGCCTGAAGAAGCGCAAGCTGCAGCTCAAGGACATGATCGCGCGGCTGGAGTCGGCGCTGATTCCCGACGAGCCGGCCTGAGCGCCCGCCGCGCGCGCGGCGGTCAGTCCTTCGGCGCGGGCTCGGGCGCCGGCTTCACCGCTTCCGGGCTGACCTTCTCGATGGTGTGGCGCAGCTCGCGGCCGAGGATCACCTTCGCGTCGCGCGCCCAGCTTTCCAGGCGCTGGTCGAACACCAGCTTGCTGTTCTGGTCGAGCTTGACCAGGCCCAGTTCGCGCAGCTTCTGGATGAAGCCGCGGAACAGCGCCTTGTCGAAGAACTCCGGCGCGGCCGGCGCGTACAGCAGGCTCAGCCGCTGCGCGGCCAGCTGGCACAGGCTTTCCAGCTCGCCGGCGCCGAGCGTGCCCGGGCCGTTCTTGGCCAGCACCGAGATGGCGATGTAGTAGCGCTCGAACGCCTGCTGCAGCGGGTGGCCGAGCGCGCGCAGGCGGAACACCTCGTCGGATTGCCCGGCGTTGCGCGCGAGGATGCCGCCATCGTCCTCGCTGACCTCTTCCAGCAGCCCCTCGCGCACGAACACGTCGATGGTCTGGTCGATGCGGTCGGCGAAGCCGTCCTCGTCCCAGGGCAGGAACAGCTCGCCCTGCAGGAACGGATACACCGCGCGGCCGATGCGGCGCAGGTTGTTGCGCGACATCCGCCGGTTGTGCAGGAAGCAGCACGCGATCCACGCCGACGCGGTGAACAGGTGCAGCACGTTGTTGCGGAAGTAGCTCAGCAGCACCGCGTCGTCGTCGCCGACGCTGAACACGTCGCCCAGCGGATGCGCGATGCGGCGCAGCACGCCGATCTCCTCGCCGTGGGCCACGATCTCGCGCGGCGTGTGCGGCGTGACCGTCACTCGATCCGAATACGGCACGTCGGCCAGCAGCGTCTTCGACAGCTCGATCTGCGCCATCAGGTCGCCTTCGCCCATCGTGTGCTTGGGCGTGGACAGCAGCGCCAGCGCCAGCAGGTTGATCGGGTTCACGTCGGCGGCGCGGTTGATGTTGACCTGGATCCGCTCGGCCGCGGCGTCGACCGTGCGCGACAGCCACTCGGGCTTGTCCTCGTCGTCGAGCGCCTTGCCGTCCCAGTCGGTCGCGTGCTCGGCCAGCAGGTCGGCCAGCGGGATCGGTTCGCCGAAGTTCACCACCACCTGGCCGTAGTTCTGGCGCAGCACCTTGGGGATGCCCCACAGCAGCGCCCAGATCGATTCCTTCTCCTTGGGCTTGCCGCTCAATTCGTCGAGGTAGCTGTTGCCCTCCATCAGCTTCTCGTAGCCGATGTACACCGGCTGGAACAGCACCGGCCGCGCCGGCTGGCGCAGGTAGGCGCGCAGCGTCATCGAGATCATGCCGCCCTTGGGCTGCAGCAGGCGCCCGGTGCGCGAGCGCCCGCCTTCGACGAAGTATTCGATGGAGTAGCCGCCGGCGATGAGCTGCGCGACGTACTCGGCCAGCACCGCCGAGTACAGCGCCGAGCCGCGGATCGAGCGGCGGATGAAGAACGCGCCGCCGCGGCGCAACAGCGGGCCGATCACCGGCAGGTTGAGGTTGATCCCGGCGACGATGTGCGGCGGCACCACGCCCTTGGTGTAGAGCAGGTAGCTCAGCAGCAGGTAGTCCATGTGGCTGCGATGGCTGGGCACGTAGACCACCTCGTTGCCCGGCGCCGCCGCCTTGAGCTGGTCGAGGTGGTGCACCAGCACGCCGCGGTAGATGCGGTTCCACACCGAAGTCAGCAGGAACGACGCCGAACGCACCACCGGGTGCGAGTAGTCGGCGGCGATCTCGTAGGCCATCGCGTGCGCCTTCTTCCAGGCGTCCTCGGGCGAACTGTTGTCGCGGCGCGCCTGGTCGGCGATGGCGTCCTTGACCGGCTGCGAGGCCAGCACCTTGTCGACCAGCAGGCGGCGCGTGGACAGGTCGGGGCCGATGATCGCTTCGCGGATGCGGTTGAAGTGCGTGCGCAGCACCCGCGAGAGCTTGCGCACCGCGCGCTCGGGCGGCAGGTCCTCGGCCAGCAGCTCGCGGATGCTGACCGGCGCGGCGAACTGCACCAGCGTGTCGCGGCCATTGAGCAGCATGGACAGCAACCGGCGGAAGCGGCCGACGATGGCCCAGTTCTCCGAGAACAGCACCGAGAACCAGCCGCTGGCCTTGTCCGGCGAACGGCCGACGAAGATCGACACCGGCACCAGCTGCACGTCCAGCGCGGGATCGGCGCGGTGCGCGTCGAGCAGGCGCGCCAGCGATTCGGAATGGGTCTTCTTCGGCGGCGCCTGGCCGGTGGCGATCGCCAGGGCGCCGCCGGCGTTGCGCCGGGACAGCGCGACGTAGGCGCGCTTGCGGCCGAGCGGATCGCCCGGCAGCGGGTTCAGCGGCGAGGGCATGCCGGACTCGCGGCAGGCACGGTCGAGGATCAGGGCGTTGGACAGGCCGTAGTCCTCGAGCACGTAGCAGACCGGTCGCGCGTCGACCAGCTCCGCCGGCACCTGCGGCTCGATCTTCAGCGCGATCCACGGCTGCAGCACCCAGCCCAGCAGGCGCGCCCACCACGGCCGCCGCGCACGGGCCGCGGCCACGTGCGCGGGCACCGCCCCGGCCGCGCGCGACGCCTCGTCCGGGCCGGGCGCGGCGCCATCGGCGGCCGGCGTCGCGGGTCCCTGCCCGGCGGGGTCGGACGGGGGTTCGAACAGGTTCGGTTGCGTCGGCATCGCCGGCATTATGCCCAAGCGCGGGTCGCGGTCCGCGTGCCGGTCGCGCCGGCGACGGGACCGGCGCCGGTCAGCGCTGCATCGCCGTGTCCGGCACCTCGAGCTCCACCGACAGCGCGAGGTGGTCGGAGAACGCGGCCGGCAGCGCGCGCATGCCCTCGCAGCGCAGGGTGTCGGTGACGAGGATGTGGTCGATCGCGCGCGCGGGTTTCCAGCTCGGGAAGGTGTGCACGGCGCAGGCCGGAGGCTGCAGGCGGGTGCCGCGGTACAGCACCGCCATTTCCGGGCGGTCGGCGACGCAGTTGAAGTCGCCCATCAGCACCGCGTGGGGGTGGTCCTGCAGCAGTTCGGCGATGAAGCCCAGCTGCAGCCGGCGCGACTGCGCGCCCAGCGACAGGTGCGCGACCGCCACCGTCAGCCCTTCCGCGCCGGTGCCGAAGTGCGCCATCAGCACGCCACGGCCGGAGATGCGACCGGGCAGGGCGTGGTCGACCACGTCCACCGGTTCGAGCTTGCTGAGCAGGCCGTTGGCGCTGGAGGCCACGCTGCCGACGCGCCGGTTGGGCTGGTGGCTCCAGTAGTCGAAACCGCCCTGCTCGGCGAGGTAGTGGGTCTGGTTGGTGAACCCGGAGCGCCAACTGCCGGGGTCGCTTTCCTGCAGGCCGACGATGTCGTGCTCGCCGGCCAGGCGCGCGATCGCGTCCAGCGAGTCGCGCTTGCGACCCGCCGGGAGCACGTGCGACCAGCTGCGCGTGGCGTAGTCGCTGTAGCGCCGGGTGCTGGAGCCTGCCTGGATGTTGGCGCTGAGCAGCCTCAGCCGTTGCGTCGACATGCGGGGGCCGCGCTCAGCCGCCGGCGCGCACCTGCGCGACCACGCGATCGGTGTTCTGCAGGAGTTCTTCCCAGCTGCGGCCCTTCACCTTGTAGCGGCCGTTGACGATCAGCGTCGGCGTCGAGTTGACGCGGTGGTCGGCGATGAACTGCTTGGCGCGGCCGAACTTGGCGTTGACCGTGAAGCTGGCCATGGTGCTGGTGAACTGCGCCGGGTCGGCGCCGAACGCGGCATAGGCCTGGGCGATGTCCTGCGGGGTGTCGCTGCCGCGCTCGCCCTTGAGCGTGCGGTCGATGTGGATGGCCTTGAAGATGCCGTCGTGCGACTTGCCGGCGATGCCCATGGCCTCGGCGGTGTAGTAGGCGCGCACGTACGGATCCCAGTTGCCGCCGAACGGCGCCGGCACGTAGGTGAAGCGCACGTCGGCGGGCAGGCTGGCCTTCCAGCTGTTCACCAGCACCTGGAAGCTGGCGCAGGCCGGGCAGACGTAGTTGAACACCTCGACCACCTCGATCTTGCCGTTGAGCGGCTCGAACGGCTGGCCGCCGGGGATCAGGTCGTACTGCTCGCCCTCGGTGGCGAAGCGCACGCCCGACGGCGGCGTGGCCGGGGCGGGCGCCGGCGCGGCAGGGGCCTCGGCGGTGGCGTCGGCCGGCGCGTCCGCGGCGGCGGCGGGCACGGCGGACGGATCGAGCGCGGGCTCGTCGGCGATGGCCTCGGCCGGCGCGGCCGGGGCGTCGGGGGTCGCGGCCGGGGTGGCCGCGGCATCGGTGGACGGGGCCTGCGAGCAGGCGGCCAGCAGCAGGGCCAGCACGGCCGGCGCGAGGGCGAGTCGGGCGGGGACGCGGAGCTTCATCGTCGGGGATTCCATGGAAGGGAATGGGGCCAGCGTACCGCGACGGCCGTCCGGCCGCGGAGGCTCAGCGCGAGGCTGTGCGCTCCATCGCGATCACGGCGTCGGCGATGCGCAGGCTGTCCTGCAGCGACCGCGCCTGGATGCGGTACTTGCCGTTGATGATGAGGGTCGGGGTGCCGCGGATGCCGCTGCGCACGGCGAATTCACGGGCCGCGTTCATCTTCGCGTCAGTCGCCGGCGACGTCATCGCCGCCAGCACCTTGCCGGCGTCGAGTCCCTGGCCGGCGAGGAAGGCCTGCACTTCGGACACCGAGGTGCCGCGCGCCGGCAGCGCATAGGTGCGGTGGATGGCGTCGAAAATGGGCTGGTGCACCTGCTTCGCCCGGCCCAGCGCCTCGGCGGCGAAGAAGCCGCGGGCGAGGGCGTCGGCCGGGTCGTAGGCGGCCGGCAGCAGGCGCAGGCGGACGTCCCTCGGCGCGCGTCGCGCCCAGGCGTCGAGCATCGGCTGGAACTCGTCGCAGTGGCCGCAGGTGTAGGCGAACACCTCGACCACCTCGATCTTGCCCGGCTCGGCCTGCCACGGGCGGCCGCCGTCGATGCGCACGTAGTCCACGCCCTCGACCACCGGCGCGACCTGGGCACAGGCGGCCAGCGGCAGCAGCGCGGACACGCACAGCGCGAAGCCGCGCAGGGCCAGGGCGGCCACGACGCGGCGGGCGACCCGGCGCGTGGCGCGGGTCGCGGCGGTCACGTGCCCTGCGGCGTGGCGGGCGTTGCCGCGGGCGCGTCGGCCGGCGCATCCGCGGCCGGGGCGGCGGCGGGCGCGGGGGCCGGCGCCGGGGCCGGGTCCGGGGCCGACTGGATCGCGGCCAGGGTGGCGGCGTCCGGACGGTGGTGCAGGCCCTGCAGGTAGCTGGCCAGCGCCTGGATTTCCTGGTCGCTCAGCGACGCCGCCACCGAGGCCATCACGTCGA
>Ga0209571_1000424_pt1 | contig 48644 bp, 47 predicted proteins | sample EBPBio102011_DNA_FD_185866 | JGI IMG/M metagenome (GOLD analysis project Ga0209571, IMG submission 185866) | Wastewater treatment Type I Accumulibacter community from EBPR Bioreactor in Madison, WI, USA - Reactor 1_1/10/2011_ DNA (SPAdes)... | ecosystem: Engineered > Bioreactor > EBPR >... | reverse complement strand
GGCCGCCCGGCCCGCCGGTTGACTTCGCCCCCCGCCCGCCCGACAAGCGGCGGAACGCATCCAGCAGGAGACGGGCATGATCCCCTTCCCCGACATCTCGCCCGAGATCGTCTCGATCCCGATCGGCGACATGACCTTCGCGCTGCGCTGGTATGCGCTGGCCTATATCGTCGGGCTGCTGCTGGGCTGGCGGCTGATCACCCGCGCCGTCGCCACACCCCGGCTGTGGTCCGGCGCGGCGCCGCTGAACGGCGAGCAGGTCGAACGCCTGCTGACCTGGGTCATCCTCGGCGTCATCCTGGGCGGGCGGATTGGCTATGTGCTCTTCTACCAGCCCGGCCAGTACCTCTCCCATCCCGGCGACATCCTGAAGGTCTGGGAGGGCGGCATGTCCTTCCATGGCGGCTTTCTGGGCGTCGTGGTCGCGGGCCTGTGGTTCGCCCGGCGCGAGGGCATCGCCCCCCTGTCCCTCGGCGATCTGATGGCCATGGTCGCGCCCATCGGCCTGTTCCTGGGCCGCATCGCCAATTTCATCAATGCCGAGCTGTGGGGCCGCCCCACCGACCTGCCCTGGGGCGTGATCTTCCCGGGCCAGGCCGCCCAGGCCTGCGCCACCGCCACCCAAGCCTGCGCCCGCCACCCGAGCCAGTTGTACGAAGCCCTGCTGGAAGGGCTGATCCTGGGCGCGGTCGTGCTCTGGATGGCCTGGCGCTCCGGCGCCTTCCGCCGCCCCGGGCTGATCATGGGCACCTTTCTGGCGGGCTATGGCCTCGCGCGCTTTCTGGTCGAATTCGTCCGTCAGCCCGACGCGCAATTCATCAGCCCCGGTAACCCGCTTGGCCTTGCCTTCCATCTCGGCGGTTATGGCCTGACCATGGGCCAGATCCTGTCGCTGCCGATGATCGCCGCGGGCCTGTGGTTCATCGCCCGCGCCCGCCGCGCCGCCCTGCCCGTGGCCGCATGACGCCGCTTGGCGACCTGATCGCCCGGCGCATCGCCGCCGCCGGGCCGATCACGCTGGCCGAGTATATGGCCGAATGCCTGCTGCACCCCGCGCTGGGCTATTACACCACCCGCCCGCCCTTCGGCACGGCGGGCGATTTCACCACCGCGCCCGAGATCAGCCAGATGTTCGGCGAGCTGCTGGGCCTTTGCCTTGCCCAGCACTGGCTCGATTGCGGCGCGCTCGCCCCCTTCACGCTGGCCGAACTTGGCCCCGGCCGCGGCACGCTGATGGCAGATGTGCTGCGCGCCACCCGGACCGTGCCGGGCTTTCACGCCGCCGCCCGCCTGCATCTGGTCGAGGCCTCGCCCGCGCTGCGCGTAGAACAGGCCCGCAGGCTTGCCCCCCACAGCCCGGTCTGGTGCGAGCGCGCCGAAGACCTGCCCGACGCGCCGCTTTACCTATTGGCGAACGAATTCTTCGACGCCCTGCCGATCCGCCAGTTCCGTCGACAGGGCGCGGGCTGGGCTGAAACCGTCATCGGCCTGTCGCCCGAAGGCGGGCTTGGCCTTGGCCTTGCACCGCCCGCCCCGCTTGCCGCCCTCGCCCCCCGCCTGGCCGACACGCGCGACGGCGATGTGGTGGAGCTGTGCCCCGCCGCCGCGCCCGTCATGGCCAGCCTCGCCGCGCGCATCGCCGCCCATGGCGGGCTTGCCCTGATCCTCGATTATGGCGGCTGGCGCTCGCTGGGCGACACGTTCCAGGCCCTCAGGGCGCATCAGCCTGTCGATCCCCTGGCCGAACCGGGCCGCGCCGACCTGACCGCCCATGTCGATTTTCAGGCGCTCGCCCAGGCCGCCCCTGGCCTGCAATCCCGCTACACGACGCAAGGCGCGCTTCTGACCCGCCTTGGCATCGCCCCGCGCACCCGGCGGCTTGCGCAGTCCCTTGCCGGGGCCGCGCTTGACAGCCACCTTGCCGCCGCGCAGCGCTTGACCCATCCGCAGGAAATGGGCGAATTGTTCAAGGCGCTCGCCCTGACCCGGCCGCAAGACCCGCCGCCCCCCGGATTCGCCTGAAGACCCGACAAGACACCCATGCTGGACATCATCACCTCTGACGCGATCCCCTTCCGCCACGGGTTCTTCACCCGCAAGGGCGGCGCATCTTCCGGCATCTTCGCCGGTCTGAACTGCGGCGCTGGATCGTCCGACCAGTCGGAGATCGTCGCCATCAACCGCGCCCGCGTGGCCGAGGCGATGGGCGTCGAGCTGCCCGGCCTGATCAACATGAACCAGGTCCATTCCGCCGATGTGGTGCCGGTCACCGGCCCCCTGGCCGAAAGACCCCGCGCCGATGCGCTGGTCACCGCCACGCCCGGCCTGGCCCTTGCCGTCCTGACCGCCGATTGCCAACCCGTTCTTTTTGCCGATCGCAAGGCCCGCATCATCGGCGCGGCCCATGCCGGCTGGCGCGGAGCTTTCGACGGCGTGCTGGAAGCTACGCTCGACGCGATGGAGGGGCTGGGCGCGCGGCGCGCCGACATCGCCGCCGTGATCGGTCCGACAATCAGCCAGGCCGCCTACGAGGTCGGCCCCGAATTCTTCGAGACCTTCACCGGCGAAGACCGCGACAATGCCCGCTTCTTCGCCAATGGCACGGGCGACCGGATGCTTTTCGACCTGCCCGCCTATGGCCTGCACCGGCTGCGCGCCGCAGGCGTGGGCCAGGCCGAATGGACGGGGCACTGCACCTATCGCGACCCCGAGCGATTCTTCAGCTATCGCCGCAGCACCCATGCGGGCGAGGCGGATTACGGTCGCCTGATCTCGGTCATCCGCCTTTAGCCCCGCCTAACGCGCCGCGATTGCGGCGAAATACGCGACAAACCCCGCCATCGCCCCGGCATTGTCCGCCAACTTCACCTTTGCTTCGCCCGAGTTAGAAACAATTTCCGCCCGCCACGATTGATTGTGCCGCGCCTGGAAATGGCCGCAATCCTTCACCGATTGGTCGCAGAGAGGCCGCATTGGACAGGGAATATTCCCCCAAGGCCCGCTGCGGCCCATCGATGCGGAGAAATGCGATGACCAAGGAAATCCAGACCGAACGCCGCTGGCTGCGCTCTGTAATCGCCGCCTCGAGCGAGCCCTTGCCGAACTTCCCCTGGATGCGCGGCACCAAGCGCCGCCCCGAAGCGCTTGAGACGGCCCCCGCCGTCCCCACCGCCCGGGTCGTGCCGGTCCACCCGCATCTGGCGCACAATCCGCGCCGCCGCGCGCCCATCGCAGCGCATTGATCCCGGCCCTGCGCCCCCGGCGCAGGCAGCCCAGACCGCAAGGCGAATCGCTGCGCGCGATCCTTGGTTAAATCCTTCAAATCTTAACGATTTCTCCGCGCCACAATCGCGCGACGAACCTTGCCACTGTCACAAGTGGGCTTGCCTGGCCGCGCCGAAATTTGACCCGAAACCCCAGGCGCAGCATCTTTTCTTCACGACGGCTGTCCCTCCGTCGCACCGGCCGACGCGGCCTCTGCCCTTCCCTGGCACCCCGGTCAGGGCTGCGTCCGCCCCAGGATCCGCCCTCCCCGCAGTCTCGGGGGTCGCGCGATCCCTGCACCCGCATGGCAAATGCGCGGGTGGAAAGCGGCCCCGGCGCACCTCTGGCGCCAGACGGGGCCGCTTTTGCCTGGCACCGGAACGCGGGATGCGCGCTCAGGCGCTGCGCGCCAGCCGCGCCTCAAGCACGTCAAAGGGCACGCCGGCCTCGTCCTTGGCGCAGCGGATCACCAGGCTGGTCTTCACATTGGCCACATTGGCGGCTTTCAGCAGCTCGCCGGTCAGAAAGCTCTGAAAGCTCGACAGATCGGGCGCCACGCATTTCAGGATGAAGTCGATCTCGCCATTCAGCATGTGGCATTCGCGGACCAAGGGCCAGGACCGGCAGCGGTCCTCGAACGCGGCCAGATCGGCCTCGGCTTGCGAATTCAGCCGCACCATGGCAAAGACCGACACTTCAAAGCCCAGCTCGCGGGCGTCGATCTCGGCATGATAGCCGGTGATATAGCCCTGCTCCTCCAGCGTGCGCACCCGGCGCAGGCAGGGCGGGGCCGAGATGCCGACGCGGCTGGCCAGCTCGACATTGGTCATCCGGCCATCCGCCTGCAACTGGGCCAGGATATGCCGATCGATCTCGTCAAGCTTGTGGCTTGCCATGGGTCAGTCTCCTTCGCTGCGGACTATCTAGGCAATTGCCCTGCGCCGCGCAACAAAGTTTCAAACTGACGCCCGGTCAAAGCGCCTCGGTTGCGAAAATGGGCGCCGGAACGCAATGGTTCGGGGCTTTCGGCCCGGCTTCCGGCTGGCTATATCAGGCGCCGGACCCGGAAGACGATCGGAAGACGTTTGCAAGACGTTCGGAAGACGCCGGGAAGACGCAGAATTCAGGGGCAAGACATGGGCGCGACGAAGCACAGCAAGGTTCTGATCATCGGCTCCGGCCCGGCGGGCTATACCGCCGCCGTCTATGCCAGCCGCGCCATGCTTGAACCCGTGCTGGTGCAGGGAATTCAGCCCGGCGGCCAGCTGACCATCACAACCGACGTGGAAAACTGGCCCGGCGACAAATCGGTCATGGGTCCCGACCTGATGGTGCGGATGGAAGAGCACGCGCAGGAAATGGGCGCCGAGATCATCGGCGACATCATCACCTCGCTCGACCTCTCCAGGCGCCCCTTCACCGCCCAGGGCGATTCCGGCACCACCTACACCGCCGACGCCGTCATCCTGGCAACCGGCGCCCAGGCCAAATGGCTGGGCCTGCCCTCGGAAGAACGCTTCAAGGGCTTCGGCGTTTCGGCCTGCGCCACCTGCGACGGATTTTTCTATCGCGGCAAAGAGGTTGTGGTGATCGGCGGCGGCAATACCGCCGTCGAGGAAGCGCTGTTCCTGACCAATTTCGCCTCCAAGGTCACCGTCATCCACCGCCGCGACAGCTTCCGCGCCGAGAAGATCATGCAGGACCGTCTGTTCAAGAACCCCAAGATCGAAGTGGTCTGGGACAGCGAGGTGACCGAGGTTCTGGGCACCGACGCGCCGCTGGGCGTGACGGCGGTCAAGACCCGCAACCTCAAGACCGGCGCCGAGCGTGACATTCCCTGCGCGGGCTTCTTCGTCGCCATCGGCCATGCCCCCGCCTCGGAACTGGTCAAGGACCAGCTCGAGCTGCATTCCGGCGGCTATGTGAAGGTCGAACCCGGCAGCACCCGTACCTCGATCCCCGGCGTCTTCGCCGCGGGCGATCTGACCGACCACATCTACCGCCAGGCCGTCACATCGGCCGGCATGGGCTGCATGGCCGCGCTGGACGCGGAAAAATTCCTCGCCGGGCACTGACTGGCGGGAAATCCCTCTGTTTCAGGCGATTTCACGCTGAAAACCGGACCGGATTTCCTCCGCGTCCGGTTTTCGCCTTTCCGGCGGGAGAGAAATCTTCTATCAGTTCACGCGTGAACACATCCAGAGTCTCCTGATGCCCGCCGCCGCAGCCAAATCTGCCCTGCCCGAGGAAGCGCAGCTCTTCCTTCTGTTGCGGCAACTTGACCTGCAACCCGAGGCGTCGCAGCGCGCCACGGCCGAGGCGCTGGGAATCAGCCTGGGCAGCCTGAACGCCCAATTGCGTGCCGCCAGCGAAGCCGGGCTGATCACCGTGCAGGACCGCCCCGGCCCCGATCGCCGCCAGCGCTTCGCCTATGCCCTGACCACCCGCGGCGCGACCGAAAAGGCCCGCCTCGCCGAAGGATTCCTGGCCGGAAAACTGGCCGAATATAACGCCTTGCACGCCGAGCTGACTGGCGCGCTTCCCCATCTGATCGCCTCGAAGAACAGGACCAAAGACATGCAACAGAACTTCGCGCCCGTGCCCGAACTCTACGTCTCCTACGATTCCGCCCAGAAGCTGAAGGTCGAGGCGGGCAACCTGCCCTCCTGGGATCTGACCCCGCGCCAGATCTGCGACCTGGAACTGCTGATGAATGGCGGCTTCGCACCGCTGAAAGGCTTCCTGTCCGAAGCCGATTATGACGGCGTGGTCGAGAAGATGCGCCTCGCCGACGGCACGCTCTGGCCGATGCCGATCACGCTGGACGTGTCGGAGAAATTCGCCGAAGGCATCGAAGCCGGTCAGGACATCGCGCTGCGCGATCAGGAAGGCGTCATCCTTGCCATCCTGTCGGTCAGCGACAAATGGGTGCCGAACAAGGCCAATGAGGCGGAAAAGGTCTTTGGCGCCGATGATCTGGCCCATCCGGCGGTGAACTACCTGCACAATGTCGCGGGTCCGGTCTATCTGGGCGGCCCGATCACCGGCATCCAGCAGCCGGTGCATTATGACTTCAAGGGGCGCCGCGACACCCCGAACGAGCTGCGCGCCTTCTTCCGCAAGATGGGCTGGCGCAAGGTCGTGGCTTTCCAGACCCGCAACCCGCTGCACCGCGCGCATCAGGAACTGACTTTCCGCGCCGCCCGCAATGCCGAGGCGAACCTCCTGATCCACCCGGTCGTCGGCATGACCAAGCCGGGCGACGTGGACCATTTCACCCGCGTGCGCTGCTATGAGGCGGTGCTCGACAAATATCCGGCCCAGACCACCCAGCTTTCGCTTTTGAATCTGGCGATGCGCATGGCCGGCCCGCGCGAGGCGCTGTGGCACGCCATCATCCGCAAGAACCACGGCCTGACCCATTTCATCGTCGGCCGCGACCATGCCGGTCCGGGCAAGAACAGCCAGGGCAAGGATTTCTACGACCCCTATGCCGCGCAGGAACTGGTGCGCCAGTATCAGGCCGAGGTCGGCATCGAGATGGTCGATTTCAAGCAGATGGTCTATGTGCAGGAAAAGGCCCAGTATTTCCCGGTAGACGAAGTGCCGGAAGGCGCGACCGTGCTGGATATCTCGGGCACCGAACTGCGTCGCCGCCTGCGCGAAGGGCTTGAGATTCCCGACTGGTTCTCTTTCCCCGAAGTGGTGCAGGAACTGCGCCGCACCTCGCCGCCGCGGGCCAAGCAGGGCTTCACCGTCTTCTTCACCGGCCTCAGCGGCTCGGGCAAATCGACCATTGCGAACGCGCTGATGGTCAAGCTGATGGAGATGGGCGGACGCCCGGTCACGCTTCTGGACGGCGATGTGGTGCGCAAGCATCTGTCCTCCGAACTGGGCTTCTCGAAAGAGCACCGCGACATCAACATCAAGCGCATCGGCTATGTCGCCTCGGAAATCACCAAGAACGGCGGCATCGCGATCTGCGCGCCCATCGCGCCCTATACCTCGACCCGCCGTGCGGTGCGCGAGATGATCGAGGCCTTCGGGGCCTTCGTCGAAGTGCATGTGGCGACCAGCATCGATGAATGCGAACGTCGCGACCGCAAGGGCCTGTACAAGCTGGCGCGTGAGGGCAAGATCAAGGAATTCACCGGGATCTCGGACCCCTATGAAGCGCCGGTCAAGGCAGAGCTGGTGGTGGACACCGAGAATGTCGATGTCGATCACTGCGCGCATCAGGTCCTGCTCAAGCTGGAATCCATGGGCCTGATCAAGGGCTGAGATCCTGATCTAAAACAGAAAACGCCCCGCCGGATCCGGCGGGGCGTTTTGCATTTCGGTCCGGATGGCGGTTCAGGCCGGGCGCAGCATCCGCCGCAGGATGCCATCCTTCAGCACCAGATGGTGATAGAACCCGCCCAGCGCATGAAAGGCGGCCAGGATCACCATGACATTGGCCAGAAGCGCATGGGGCTCCCCCGCCGCGTCGATGGCGCCGAACCAGGCCAGCGCGCCCAGGGCGGGCACCAGCAGGATCAGCACATACAAAAGCCCATGGACGGCCGAAGCAACCTTGCCCAGCGCGCCCGGTTCCGCAGGCGGGCCGCCGCGCAGCAGCCGCAGCGCGATGCGCAGCACCGCCAGCACCAGCACGGCCACGCCGATCCAGACATGCCAGGAGGCGACGTCCACCGTCACCGCCTCGCCATCCAGGTTCTGGTCAAGTGCCTTGCCCATGCCCTCGCTGACGAAATAGTTGAACAGCACGCCCAGGGCGACGCCCCAGTGCAGCAGGATCTGTGTCGCGGAATATCCGGTGGTGGTTTTCATCTTGCTCTGCACCCTCGCTGGCTTGATCTGGCCCTTTGCCAAACGTCCGGGCGCGCAAGTTCCGTCGCGCCCGGCCCATTCGGGTCCGGCCTGTCTGCAAGCTGCGATGCAAAGATGAAGAAATCCAGCGCGACCGCATAAGCGCCCGCGCCTTTCGCCTGCCGCTTAGGCGTCAATGCACGCTGACCGGCGCGAAATCATGGCTGCGCGCCAGATGGAAGGCCAGCTTGCGGTCGGCGACCAGCGCCAGTTGCTGGCCGTCGGGCGCATGGACGGAATAGACCGTCTCGGCCTCGCCCACCTGCTCGCGGATATCGTCGGGCAGATCGGCCACCGCCACGGGGCGGACATAGACGATCCGCTCGGCGGTTTCGGGAAAGCCCTGGAATGGCGTGTTCATTTCCGTCCTCCTTCCTTGCGGCCGATCGGGATGGTCTGCACCACCGTTTCAGGCACGCTGCGCCGCAGATCGATGTTCAGAAGCCCATGCTCCATCCCCGCCCCGGCCACCTCGACCCCGTCGGCCAGCACGAAGCTGCGCTGGAACGCGCGGGCGGCGATGCCCCGGTGCAGGAAGACCCGGTCCCCCGGTTCATCGGCCTGGCGGCCCCGGATCACCAGCTGGCGGTCCTCGACCGTGATGGCCAGATCCTCCTCGCGGAACCCCGCCACGGCCAGCGTGATGCGATAGGCATTCTCGCTGACGGCCTCGATATTGTAAGGGGGATAGCCCTCGGCCCCGGACTTGGCGGTGCGTTCGACCAGCCGTTCAAGCTGCTCGAAGCCCAGAAGATAGGGATGGGCCCCAAAGGTCAATTTCGTCATCTGCGGGCTGTCCTTGCACAAAGCGACATCTCCGGTCCCGGAACCCTGGCATCAGGCATTCCGGCCATGATGGAAATATGGGGGCGGCCCGGAGGGGCCGCAAGTCCCCTGCCGTCAGGGCGCGATGAGAAGTTTCCCAGAATCAGTCGCGACGCTATACACTTCTGACAAATGCCAAGGCGAGCCGAACTGCCATGAACGCCCCTTCCGAGATGAGCTTTGACGAAATGCTGCGCGTGAAGCTTGAAGTGCTTCGACGCGAGCATCGCGATCTGGACGAGGCGATCCATGCGCTTGAAACCAATGGCCGACCTGATCCGCTGACGCTGCGGCGGCTGAAGAAGCAGAAACTGGCGCTGAAAGACACGATCACCAAGATCGAGGATCAGCTGATCCCCGACATCATCGCCTGAAGGTGGATCCTGTTTTCAGCTTAATCTTCAGCATCTTACCTTGCTTCCTTTGCGACATCCCGCCGCAGCGGAAGGCATCGGTGAATTGATTCAGGTCAACGTCTCTACACCCTTGCAGGCAGATGGTCCCCCCGAATTCAACACGGGGAATCCAGATGAAAACCGCCCTTCTCGCCCTTCTTGCCACTGCGGCCCTTGCCGCACCGGCCGCTGCCCAGTCTGCCGGCGAGATGACCCTTGGCTTCGGCGTCGCCCTTGTCTCGCCCAAGGATGACAATGGCACTTTGGCCGGTGCCGCCGCCACCGTCAGCGACAATGCCCGTCCCTCGATCACCTTCGAATATTTCCTGCGCGACAACCTTGGGCTGGAAGTGCTGGGGGCGCTGCCCTTCAAGCATTCGGTCTATCTGAACGGCGGCTTCGCAGGCGAGACCAAGCAATTGCCGCCGACGCTCTCGCTGAATTACCACATCCCCACCGGCGGCAAGCTGACGCCCTTCGTCGGCCTTGGCGTGAACTACACCAAGTTCTTCGAAACCTCCTCGCCGCTGGGCGATCTGAAGATCGATGACAGTTTCGCCCTCGCCGCGCATCTGGGCGTGGATTACGCCATCAGCGACAAGGCGGCCCTGCGGCTGGACCTGCGCTATGTCAAGATCGACAGCGACGTGACGCTGGACGGCGCCCCGATCGGCAAGGTCGAGATCGACCCGCTGGTGACGGGCATTTCCTACGTCATCAAGTTCTGACCCCGTCATCGCCCGAGCGACAGGCAGGAAGGCGACGGGACAAGGGCGCGCGGAGGGGCAATCTCCGCGCCCTTTTGTCATCGGCCGGGCATCCCCCGCAGCGCGCGGCTTGCCCCCTTCGCGCCGCCGGGTATAAGGGCCGGGCATTGGCGCGCAGGACAAGAGGCCCGCATGACCCAACCCACTGTCGGCATCATCATGGGCTCGCAGTCCGACTGGGCCACCATGCGCGAGGCGGCGGCCGTTCTGGACGAACTGGCCATTCCCTATGAGGCCAGGATCGTTTCGGCCCATCGCACGCCCGACCGGCTGTGGACCTATGGCAAGACCGCCGTCGAACGCGGTCTGAAGGTCATCATCGCGGGCGCGGGCGGGGCGGCGCATCTGCCCGGCATGATGGCCTCGAAAACCCGTGTTCCGGTGATCGGGGTGCCGGTGCAGACCAAGGCCCTGTCGGGCGTTGACAGCCTTTACTCCATTCTCCAGATGCCCAAGGGCTTTCCGGTCGCCACCATGGCCATCGGCGCGGCCGGGGCCGCCAATGCCGGCCTGATGGCGGCGGGCATCCTTGCCATCTCCGACCCCGACATCGCCGCAAGGCTTGACGCCTGGCGCGAGGCCCTGTCGGCCTCGATCCCCGAGGAGCCCAAGGATGAATGACGCCCTGCCGCAAGGTTCCGTGATCGGCATTCTGGGCGGCGGCCAGCTGGGCCGGATGCTGTCGGTCGCCGCCAGCCGCCTGGGCTATCGCTGCCACATCTACGAACCCGGCGCCGCACCGGCGGGCGATGTCGCGCTGAAGGTGACGACCGCGCCCTATGAGGACGAGGCCGCCCTGCGCGCCTTTGCCGAAAGCGTCGATGTCATCACCTATGAATTCGAGAATGTCCCCACCGCCGCGCTGGACCTTCTGGAAAGCCTGCGCCCGATCCGGCCGAACCGCCGCGCCCTGGCCGTCAGCCAGGACCGCATCGCCGAGAAGGATTTCCTCTCGGGCCTTGGCCTGACCGTCGCGCCCTATGCCGCCGTAACGACCGCCGCAGATCTTGATGCCGCACTTTCCCGCATCGGCGCGCCCGCGATCCTGAAAACCACGCGGCTTGGCTATGACGGCAAGGGCCAGGCCCGGATCATGGCGCCCGGCGACGCGCCCGCCGCCTTGGCGGCGATGAACGGCGCGGCTTCGGTGCTGGAAGGCTTCGTGAATTTCAGCCACGAGGTTTCGGTCATCGCAGCGCGCGGCCTGGACGGCTCGGTCGCGGCCTTCGATCCCGGCGAGAATGTCCATCGCGACGGCATCCTGCGCAGCACCACCGTCCCGGCCCGCCTGACGCCCGCCCAACGCTCGGACGCCGTGCTGCTGGCCGCCCGCATCCTGAACGCGCTGGATTATGTCGGCGTGATGGGGGTCGAGCTGTTCGTGACGACCGAGGGGCTTCTGGTCAACGAAATCGCCCCGCGCGTCCATAATTCCGGCCATTGGACCCAGCAGGGCTGCGTCGTCGACCAGTTCGAACAGCATATCCGCGCCGTCACCGGCCTGCCGCTGGGCGATGGCAGCCGCTTTGCCGATGTTGTGATGGAGAACCTGATCGGCGACGACGTGCTGGCCGTGCCGCAGATCCTGGCCGAGCGCGATGCCGCCCTGCATCTTTACGGCAAGGGCGCCCCCCGCCCCGGCCGCAAGATGGGCCATGTGAACCGCATCCGCCGCAAGGCCTGACTTCAGGCGCGCTGGAACCGCCCCTCGCGCAGGAAATGCCGCACCTGACGGATCACGCGCGGGTCCATCATCATCCAGGTATGGCTGACCGGCAGCACCAGATGGTCGGCCATGCCCTCCATCCGCGTGCTTTCCACCGTCACCTTGCCATCATCCGGCCCGGGCAACAGGGCCGAAAACCACGGGCTGACCGACCCCGTCCCCGCGATCACCCCCATCTCATGCCGGGGCGGCGGCAGCCGGTTGGGCCAGCTTCCCGCCCCTGTTCCCAGCGCCATCCCCGCCGGGCCGTTCACCAGCCGGAAGGCCGGGCCCAGATGCCTGTCTTCGCCCAGCCGGTCCACCAGTTCCGAGCCGTGATTGGGCGGCCCCAGCAGCACCGCCCGGCCAAAACCCGGCGGCCCGCCCCGCGCCAGCCAGTCGCGCAGGATCAGGGCGCCCATCGAATGCGCCACGGCATGGACCGGCCCCGCCAGATCCAGCGCCGCCACGCGGGCGGCGAAATGCGCCACCAAAGCCTCGGGCGCGGCCTTGGTCGAGGGATAGGCGACCGGCGCCACCCGATAGCCCGCCGCCCGCAGCGCCAGCCCCAGGGGTCCCAGCGACCGCGAGGTCCGCGCCAGGCCGTGAATCAGAAGGACCGTCCCCGCCATGGATCACGCCTCGGGGGAATCGGTGTCGCTGTCGCCCCGCGCCCGCTTGTCCCGCGCCTGCCGGGCCAGATCCTCATAACGGGCGCGGAACGCGGCCAGGGCCTTCTCGTCCAGCTCCTCGAGATCCAGCAGCGCGTTATGCGCGCCCGCGGTCGCCCGGATCAGCTCGTCCAGCTTCAGCTGGATCGCCGCCGTGTCGCGGTTCTGGGTGTTCTGGATCAGGAAAACCATCAGGAAGGTCACGATTGTCGTGCCGGTGTTGATAACCAGCTGCCAGGTGTCCGAATAGTCGAAGACCGGCCCGGTCACCACCCAGACCACGATCACCCCCAGGGCAAGGACGAAGGTCCCCGGCCGCCCGCACCAGGACGAGACCCGCTTGGCAATGCTTGTGTAATCCATGCCGCACCTCCGCTTGGGTCCATCCTGCGCTGGCCTGCCCGCCCGCCGCAAGGCTGGACAAAGCCACCGCGCTGCCCCAACGCTGCGTCATGGCCGCCCGTTTCAAACCCCGCCTCGCCGCCCGCGCGCTGATCCTGCATCAGGACCGGCTTCTTCTGGTCAATGCCTATCCCGGCGGCACATCCGACCTGTGGTGCGCCCCGGGCGGCGGGGTCGAGGCCGGTTCCTCGCTGCCCGACAACCTGATCCGCGAAGTGTTCGAGGAAACCGGCCTGACCATCGCCGTCGGCCCCCCCGCCCTGATCAACGAGTTCCACGACCCGAAGACCGGCTTCCATCAGGTCGACCTGTTCTTCCGCGCCACCGTCACCGCCGGATCACTGCGCGAAGATTGGCGCGACCCGGAAGGCGTGGTCAGCGAAAGGCGCTTCTTTTCCCGTGCTGAACTTGTCGATGGCCAGATCAGGTTCAAGCCCGACAGCCTGCCCCAGGCCGCCTGGGGCGAGGGCTGCACCTACGACCCGCTTGAGGAAATCGTCGCATGAGAAACGAAGCATGAGCAGGGCCTTCGTCAACGAGGATGCCGGGGCCGACCGGCCCGACCTGCCGGAACTGCCGGTCTCGCCGCACCCCAATTACGTCACCCCGCGCGGGTTGGCCGATCTGCAAGCGCGACTTGCGGCGCGCCAGGCCGATCTGGCCGCGCTGCGCGCCCGCGCCGACCGGCTGGACAAACTGCCCGAAGCCGCCGCCGAACGCGATATCCGCTGGCTCGAGGCCCGGTTGAAAGCGGCGATCCCGGTCGACCCGGCAAACCATGACCTGTCCGAAGCCGCCTTCGGCCTGCTTGTGACCGTGGCCGATGAAGATGGCCGCGAGACCACCTATGAAATCACCGGCGAGGATGAGGCCGACCCCGCCCTTGGCCGCATCGCGCCCCACTCGCCGCTGGCCCGCGCGCTGATCGGCGCGCAGGTCGGCGACGAGGTGACCTGGCACCGGCCGGCCGGGGATTTGACACTGGAAATATTGAACATCGCCCATGCAAGTTGACCAGGATATCCGCGCGCTTGACCCGGCCGCTGATCTTGCTGCTGTCAATGCATTTTACCACGAGGCTGCCGATTACTGGCTTCTCGCCGACCGCCGCCCGCCCGATCTGCAAAAGGCGCGCGATTTCTTCACCGGCGGCCCGCCCGGCTGCGACCCCGCCCGCAGCCACCGGCTTGGGCTTTACATCGCGGACCGGCTGTCAGGCCTGGCCGAACTGTCCTTTGGCTTTCCCTTGCCCGAAGATGCCTATCTCGGCCTGATGATGCTGGCCCCGCGCATCCGCAGCACCGGCCATGGCGCGCGGTTTCTTTCCCATGTCGAGCGCCTTGCTCGCGCCGCCGGATCGCCCCGGCTTTACCTTGCCGTGCTTCAGGAAAACCCGCGCGGCCGCGCCTTCTGGGAAAGACAGGGCTTTGCGCCCACCGGGCTCAGCCGGGCCGATGACGAGACCGGCCATGTGATTCACCGCTTGGTCAAAGCCCTGTAATTCAGGCTCGCCAGCGCGACGCCCCCCAGCACCAGCAGGCTTGCCACCACAAAACGCCAGCCCGGCGCTTCGGCGATCAGCACCGCCCCTCCCAGGGCGGCCAGGATCGGCACGGTCAGTTGCGCCACCGCCGCCCGCGCGGCACCCAGTTGCGGCACCAGTGCATACCACAGCGCATAGCCAAGGCCCGAAGTCACCGCGCCCGAAATCACGGCAAGCGCGACGCCCTGGGTCGAAGGCATCACCAGCCCAGACGCCAAGGCGACCAGCAGTGCCAGCGGCACCGACAGGATGAAATTCCACGCCGTCGCCGCCAGCGGGTCAGCGGCGCGCCGCCCGGCCAGCGAATAGATGCCCCAGCCCAGCCCGGCCCCGGCCATCAGCAGCACGGGCGCCAGCGGTGGCGCCGATGCCCCCGGCAGGGCCATCAGCGAAAGCCCGGCAAGCGCCCCCGCCCAGCGCCGGGCAGGCACCGCCTCGCGCGCCAGAACCGCCCCCGCGAACATCGTCACCTGCACCGCCCCGAACAGGATCAGTGCCCCGGTCCCGGCATCAAGGCCTCGATAAGCAAAGGAAAACCCGAAGAGATAGATCAAAAGCCCGAACACGCCCGGTCCGCGCCCCGCCAGCCCCGGCCAGACCCGCCCGCGCAGCGCCAGCAACAGGCCAAGCATCGCGGCCCCGCTGACCAGCCGGATCAGCGCGAATTCCACCGCGCCGATATGGCCAGCCGCCACTGCCATCCGGTTCAGCACCGAATTGCCTGCGAAGGCCAGCATGGCCAGGCCGGTCAGAAGGAAAAGCCGCATCTTGCCTGGTCAAAGCGCGTAGGAGAAATGGCCGGTCCACCAACCCGCGTCGCCGGAAAACCGCGCGGCCAGCTTGACCAGCCCCGCAATCAGACCCAGTGGCGCAAGCACCAGCGCCGCGCTGCGCAATCCGCCTTCGGGCGCGGATTTCAGGATCTGCATCCATAGCACGGCAAGACAGACCGTCATCGCCAGGTCGAGACCAAGCTCCATATAGACCAGGGTCGCCGGGTCATATTCGTCTGCGGTGACAAAGACCGCGCTCAGCGCGCCGAAGATCAGAACCGCGCTCATGAAGATCACGATGTAGAAAGGCTGCTTCACCGTCTTTTCTGTCATCCCGTTCTCTCCCCTGTCCCTGCCGCCATCCTGCGCCCGTCCTGGCCCCTGCGCAAAGAAAAAGGGCGGCCCGAAGGCCGCCCTTTCCCATCCCGTTGAAGGGGCCGGATCAGAAGTCCATGCCGCCCATGCCACCGCCGGGCATCGCCGGGGCAGCAGCCTTGTCGGCCGGCTTGTCGGCGATCATCGCCTCGGTGGTGATCAGCAGCGAAGCGACCGAAGCCGCGTCTTCCAGAGCGGTGCGGGTCACCTTGGCCGGGTCGATCACGCCGAACTTGAACATGTCGCCATATTCTTCGGTCTGGGCGTTGAAGCCAAAGTTCTTGTCGCCCGATTCACGGATCTTGCCAGCCACGACAGCGCCATCGACGCCGGCGTTTTCAGCGATCTGGCGCAGCGGGGCTTCCAGGGCGCGGCGGACGATGGCGATGCCGGCGTCCTGGTCGCTGTTGGCGCCCTTGAGGCCTTCCAGAACCTTGCCGGCCTGGATCAGAGCCACGCCGCCACCGACGACGATGCCTTCCTGCACGGCCGCACGGGTCGCGTTCAGGGCGTCATCGACGCGGTCCTTGCGCTCTTTCACTTCGACTTCGGTCATGCCGCCGACGCGGATGACAGCGACGCCGCCCGCAAGCTTGGCCACACGTTCCTGCAGCTTCTCGCGGTCGTAATCCGAGGTGGTTTCCTCGATCTGGGCGCGGATCTGGCCGACGCGGGCTTCGATCTCGGCCTTGTCACCAGCGCCGTCGATGACGGTGGTGTCGTCCTTCTTGATGATGATCTTCTTGGCGCGGCCCAGCATGTCCAGCGTGACATTCTCAAGCTTCATGCCCAGATCGTCCGAGATCACCTGGCCGCCGGTCAGGATCGCGATGTCCTGCAGCATGGCCTTGCGGCGGTCGCCGAAGCCCGGCGCCTTGACGGCAGCGATCTTCAACCCGCCACGCAGCTTGTTGACGACCAGCGTGGCCAGAGCCTCGCCTTCCACGTCTTCGGCCACGATGATCAGCGGGCGCTGCGACTGGATCACGGCTTCCAGCAGCGGGACCATCGGCTGCAGCGACGAGAGTTTCTTTTCGTGCAGCAGGATGTAGGCGTCTTCCAGCTCGGCAATCATCTTGTCGGCGTTGGTGACGAAATAGGGCGACAGGTAGCCGCGGTCGAACTGCATGCCTTCCACGACATCGGTCGAGGTTTCCAGGCCCTTGTTCTCTTCGACGGTGATCACACCCTCGTTGCCGACCTTCTGCATCGCGTCAGCGATCTGGCGGCCGATTTCCGATTCGCCATTGGCCGAGATCGTGCCGACCTGGGCGACTTCGGCGCTGTCATTGACCGGGCGGGCCGCAGCCTTGATCGCTTCAACGACCTTCGAGGTCGCCAGGTCGATGCCGCGCTTCAGGTCCATCGGGTTCAGGCCGGCCGCGACCGACTTCATGCCTTCGCGGATGATCGCCTGGGCCAGAACGGTGGCGGTGGTGGTGCCGTCGCCAGCCTCGTCATTGGTGCGGGAAGCGACTTCCTTCACCATCTGCGCGCCCATATTCTCGAACTTGTCAGCCAGTTCGATTTCCTTGGCGACGGTCACGCCGTCCTTGGTGATGCGCGGCGCGCCGAAGGATTTGTCGATCACCACGTTGCGGCCCTTGGGGCCCAGGGTCACCTTGACCGCGTCGGCCAGGACATTGACGCCACGCAGCATGCGGTCGCGGGCATCGGTATCGAAACGAACGTCTTTCGCACCCATTGTGCTACTCCTCGAATTTCAGGTTGATGTGGGGAAGTCGGAAGGCCGGGCCTGCGCCCTGCCAAGCTCAGCCGATGATGCCGAGGATGTCCGATTCCTTCATGATCAGCAGCTCTTCGCCGTTCAGCGTGACCTCGGTGCCCGACCACTTGCCGAACAGGACGCGGTCGCCAGCCTTGACCGAGGGGGCGATCAGCTCGCCCGAATCCTTGCGCGCGCCTTCGCCGACCGAGACGACCTCGCCCTCGGCGGGCTTTTCCTTGGCGGTATCCGGGATGATCAGCCCGCCCTTGGTCTTTTCTTCGGATTGGACGCGGCGCACGAGCACGCGGTCATGCAGCGGTTTGAAAGCCATCTGGTAACACTCCCTAGGTTCCAGGTTGAATTCCGTTAGCACTCACACAGGGCGAGTGCCAACACGCGCCTTGAGATAGGCAAAGCCCCCCTTCCTGTCAACGGGCAGGCCCGATCCTCTCGGCAAATTTGCCCAGGGCCCTTTCGCCGGGGCGCTTCGGATGCCAGTTTGGGCGCTGACCCCGAACGGAAATCCCCCATGCGTCTTGCCCAAACCCTTGCGCCCCTTGCCTTCCTTCTCGGCCTCGCCGCGCCGCTTGCGCCCGTCGCGGCCAGCGCCGAATGCCAGGGCCGCGACCTGATCGCCAGCATGGCCCCCGAGGAACGGGCGCGGATCACCGCGCTGGCCGATGAACAACCCTATGCCAGGGGGAATCTCTGGTCGGCCCGGCGCGGCACGGAAAGCCTTGTGCTGGTCGGCACCTATCACCTTGACGATCCGCGCCATCCGGCAACGCTCAAGGCCGTCGCCCCTCATCTGGAAAAAGCCAGCGCCCTTCTGGTCGAGGCCGGGCCGGAGGAGGAAAAGGCGCTGATGGATCACGTCGGCAAGAACCCGTCGGCCATGTTCATCATCGATGGCCCGACCCTTCTGGAACGCCTGCCCGCCGAGACCTGGAACCGCCTGTCGCGCGCCATGGCCGAACGCGGCGTGCCGGGCTTCATGGCGTCGAAGTTCCAGCCCTGGTATGCGACCGTCGTCCTGGCCATTCCGCCCTGTGCCGTGGCCGAGATGACCGATCCCAAGGGCCTTGACGGGCTGCTGATCGACGCGGCCCAGGCCGATGGCGTGCCGGTCAAGGCGCTGGAACCCTATGACACGGTGCTGAAACTCTTCGGCGGCCTGACCGAGGCCGACCAGATCGCGATGATCGAGCAATCGCTTGCCACCGAGGATCAGGCCGAGGATTTCGCGGCCACGCTGGTCGAGGCCTATTTCCGCGGCGAAAGCCGCCTGATGTGGGAATTGATGCGCGACCAGGCCTATGCCCAGCCCGGGATGACCCGCGACCAGGTCGATTCCGATTTCGCGCTGATGGAGAAGCTTCTGATGGATGATCGGAACCGGGCGTGGATTCCGGTCATCGACGCCGCCGCCGCCGAGGGGCCGCTGGTCGTGGCCTTCGGCGCGCTGCACCTGCCGGGCCAGAATGGCGTCCTGAACCTTCTGGCGCAGGACGGCTGGACCATCACGCCGCTGGAATAGGGCGGGGAGAGGCCGGTCCCGTCCCGGCGCGGCCCGATAGCGCGGAATCGTCGTCCCCGGTTTCGATTCCGCTTTGCGCAGGCGGGCTGGCAGGGTAGAAACCCCGCGAACAAACAGGAAACATCATGCGCCTTTCGGACCACGGCCTTGGCGTTCTTCTGGTCACCGGCTCGGCTGTCGCATGGAGCACGGCGGGGCTTTTCACCCGTCTTCTGGCGATGGATGCGCCGACGATGCTGGTCTGGCGCGGAGTGTTCGGCGCGGCGGGACTGCTTGTGGTCCTGCTGCTGCGCGACGGCGCCGCCGGTCTGGCGGGGTTCCGGCAACTGGGCAGGGCGGGCTGGCTTTACGCGCTGGTCTCGGCTGCGGGAATGCTGTGTTTCATCACGGGGCTGACTTTGACATCTGTGGCGCATGTCGCCGTGATCTACGCGGTCGCGCCCTTTCTTGCCGCCGGTCTGGGCTGGGCCTTGCTGGGCGAAGCACCGGGACGGGACGGGCTGATCGCGGCCGCCCTGGCCCTGGCGGGGGCGGCGGTGATGGTGGGGCTGTCGGCCGACGGCGGGCTTTTGGGCGACCTCCTGGCCCTGGGCATGACCCTGGCCATGGCCCTGATGATGGTGATCGCCCGGGCCAGGCCCGGCATTCCGACATTGCCCGCAGCCAGCCTGTCGGCGCTGCTGTCCAGCCTGGCGGTCCTGCCCTTTGCCAGTCACAGCCTGCCGGTCGCCGCCGACATGATCGTGCTGGCCGGGTTCGGTCTGGTGAATTCGGCTTTGGGCCTGGCGCTGTTCCTGGCAGGATCGGCGCGGCTGCCCCCGGTGCAAACCGCGCTGATCGGCGCGCTCGACGCGCCTTTGGCACCCCTCTGGGTCTGGATCGTCTTCTCCGAGGCGGCAGGCCCGGCAACGCTTGTCGGCGGGGCGGTCGTCATGGCGGCGGTGATCTGGCACATCCTGGCGACGGCCCGACCGGCCGAGGCCTAGAAACGAGGCGCAGAAGTTAAGATTTGGTTAGTTCCAAAAATCAAGAGATTGATTTCATTATATATCCCGATTGTCTCACCGTGGGACAGGCAGCCGCACCCCTTCCCTTGGAGCGCGACCCCGCGCCGGGGTGACAATTTCCCTGCCCTCGGCTACAAGCCGCGCCAAATCCAACCGATGAGAGCCCCCATGACCACCCTCGTTTTCGGCCATAAAAGCCCCGACACCGATTCCACCGGCAGCCCGATCGTCTGGGCCTGGTATCTGAGCGAAGTGAAGGGCATCCCCGCCAAGCCGGTGCTGCTGGGCGAGCCGAACACCGAGGCCGCCTTCGTCCTCAAGCATTGGGACCTGCCCAAGCCCGAGATCGTCGCGGGCGTCGAGCCCGGCACTTCGGTGGTGATCGTCGACACCAACAACCCGGCGGAACTGCCCGAGGGCATCAACGACACCAGGATCGAGGCGATCATCGACCACCACATGCTGGTCGGCGGCATCAAGACCAAGACGCCCATCGACATCACCATCCGCCCGCTGGCCTGCACCGCCACCGTGATGCATGACCTGATGGGCGCCGATCTGGCCAAGGCCCCGAAGGCGATCAAGGGCGCGATGCTGTCCTGCATCCTGTCCGACACGCTGGAATTCCGCAGCCCGACCACCACGCCGCATGACAAGGCCGTGGCCGAGAAGCTGGCCGCCGATCTGGGCGTGTCGATCCCGGCCTATGCGGCCCAGATGTTCGAAGCCAAGTCCGATGTCTCGGCCTTCTCGGACGAGGCGCTGCTGCGCATGGATTCCAAGGAATACAATATCGGCGGAAAGGAGCTGCGGGTCTCGGTGCTGGAAACCACCGCGCCCAAGCTGCTTCTGGACCGCAAGTCCAGCCTGATGGCAGCGATGCCCGGCGTGGCCAAGGCCGATGGCGCCGACCAGGTGCTGCTCTTCATCGTCGACATCCTCAAGGAAGAGGCGACGCTTCTGGTGCCGAACGATCTGGTCAAGGGCATCGCCGAGGCCTCCTTCGGCGCCAAGGTCTCGGGCGATACGGTCGTCCTGCCGGGGATCATGAGCCGCAAGAAGCAGATCCTTCCCGCGCTGAAGATCTGAGGCGCTGGCGGATACAACCGGGGGCTTTGCCCCCGGACCCCCAGGATATTTGAGAACAGAAGAAAGCAGGAGGCCCGCATGGCCGAGATCGTCGCGTCACTGGCCGGGATCGGAGCGCGCTATGACGCGGTCTTCTGCGATCTCTGGGGCTGCCTGCACAATGGACGAACGCCCTTTCCCGCCGCCGTCGCCGCCCTGCAGGGCTATCGCCGCGCGGGGGGCACAGTGGTGCTGCTGACCAACTCGCCCCGGCCCAAAGCCTCGGTCGTGGCGCAACTGGACGGGATGGGCGTGCCGCGCGATGCCTGGGACGAGGTGGTGACCTCGGGCGATGCGGCGCAATTCGCCATGCTCTCGGGCGCGGTCGGCCGCCGGGTCTTCCATATCGGCGCCGAGAAGGACGAAGCCTTCTTCACCGATTTCGCCGCCGATCTGGCCGATTACGCCAGGGCCCAGCCGCCGATCACCCGCGTGCCGCTGCGCGAGGCCGAGGGCATCGTCTGCACCGGCTTGCGCGACGATATGGTCGAGACGCCCGACGACTACCGGGCCGAGCTGCTTCTGGGCAAGACGCTGGGCCTGCCGATGCTTTGCGCCAATCCAGATATCGTCGTCGATTACGGCGACAAGCGCCTCTGGTGCGCTGGCGCGCTGGCGCGGGAGTATGAGGCGATGGGCGGTCGCGCGCTGTATTTCGGCAAGCCGCATCCGCCGATCTACGACCTTGCCCGCCGCCGACTGGGCGCGCTGCGCAAAGGCGATCCGCAGATCCTGTGCATCGGCGACGGCATCGCCACCGATGTCCAGGGCGGCATGGCGGAAGGTCTGGACACGCTGTTCATCACCGGCGGCATCGATGCGGCGGCTTTCGGCCCCGATTCGAACCACCCCGATCCGGCCTTGCTGGAACCCTGGCTGGCGGCCCGGCAGCTTTCGGCGACCTTTGCCATGGGCCATCTGCGCTGAACAAAAGAATTGGCCCGATAACATAGTTGCGCCTTTCGTCGGATGTGCGCAAAATTATTACGCTGCAGAATTGCGCCGCGATGCAGCATCTGTTAGGCTCGCCGCCAGTTCCAAAGGGTATGTCCCAGGATGGCCGAGATGTTCGACACGACCCACAACCTGCCGCGCGGCACGATCTGCATCGAGGATCTCGAGATCGGGATGACGCGCTCTCTGACCAAGCAGGTCACCGACCGCGACATCGAGCTGTTCGCCGAGGTCTCGACCGACCGCAATCCAGTGCATCTGGATGACGGCTATGCCCAGGACACGATCTTCGAGGGCCGCATCGCCCATGGCATGCTGACCGCGGGTCTGATCTCGGCCGTGATCGGCGAACAGCTTCCCGGCCATGGCACGGTCTATCTGGGCCAAAGCCTGAAATTCCTCGCCCCGGTGCGGCCGGGCGATGTGGTCACCGCCGAGGTGAAAGTGCTGGCCATCGACCATGCCAAGCGCCGGGTGACCCTTGAAACCCTCGCTTCCGTGGGCCATACGCTGGTTCTGAAGGGCGAGGCGCTGGTTCTGGCGCCCAGCCGCAAGTTCGACTAGGGCGCCGCCCGCGCTCTGCCCCGCCGGAGAGCGTATGCGCATTCACCAGGACTGGCAGTGGCTTGCCCCAGAAGCCCGGGGCGCATCCTGCGCGCTGGGGAATTTCGACGGCGTGCATCTGGGCCATCAAAGCGTGATCGACCTGGCGCGGGGCCCAGCCCCCCTGGGCGTCGTGACCTTCGAGCCGCATCCGCGCCAGTTCTTCCAGCCTGACGCCGCCCCCTTCCGTTTGATGAATGCGGAATCGCGCGCCAACCGGCTGGCCAAGCTGGGGGTCGAACATCTGTTCCAGCTGCCCTTCAACAAGGCGCTGGCCGGTCTGACGCCCGAGGCCTTCGCCGCCGAGGTTCTGGCCAGGGGCCTGGGCATCAGCCATGTCGTGGTCGGGGCCGATTTCTGCTTTGGCCAGGGGCGCGCGGGCAAGGCGGCGGATCTGGTCGCGCTGGGCGAACGCTTTGGCTTCCGCACCAGCATCGCCCCCATCCTTGCCATCGCCGATGTCGAGATATCCTCGACCGCCATCCGCCAGGCCCTGAGCGAGGGCCGCCCGCGCGACGCCGCAGACATGCTGGGCCATTGGCACCGGATCGACGGCGCGGTGCTGCATGGCGAGAAGCGCGGGCGCGAACTGGGCTTTCCCACCGCCAACATGGCGCTGAACGGGCTGCACCTGCCCAAATTCGGCGTCTATGCGGTCGAGGTCGATGTGCTGACCGGGCCGCAGGCCGGGCGCTACAAGGGCGCGGCCAGCCTGGGCGTGCGGCCGATGTTCGCGGGCGAGGTGCCGAACCTTGAAACCCATCTGCTGGACTTCAAGGGCGACCTTTACGGCCAGCATCTCTCGGTCGCTCTGGTCGGCTATCTGCGACCCGAGATGAAGTTCGACGGCCTGACCGGCCTGATCGCGCAGATGGAGGCAGACTGCACCCGCGCGCGCGAAATCCTGTCGGCGCTGTAGCCCCGCCCCCTTCCCTTTTCCGCCGCCGCGGCGCAGGTTGCGGCGATGGAAAAGCTGCGGCCGAAATTCTGGGAAACCGTCCCCCTGGCGAAGATGACCTCCGCCGAATGGGAGGCCTTGTGTGATGGCTGCGGCAAGTGCTGCCTGAACAAGCTGGAATATGACGACACTGGCGAGGTGGTCTACACCTGCGTCGCGTGCCGCCTGTTCGACGATGCGACCAGCGGCTGTTCGGACTATGCCAACCGCAAGGCCCATGTTCCCGAATGCGTGGTGCTGACGCCGAAGTCGCTGAAGAAAAGCGCCTATTGGATGCCCGCTACCTGCGCCTACAAACTGCTGTGGCAGGGCCTGCCCCTGCCCGACTGGCACCCGCTGGTCACCGGCGATCCTGAAAGCACCCATCGCTCCGGCCATTCCATGCGCAATCGCACGGTCTCGGAACTGACCGTGCCTGAAGAGGACTGGGAAGAGTATCTGATCGAGGAAACCCCCTGATGCATTTCGCCTCTGACAACGGCTCGGGCGTCGCACCCGAGATCATGGCCGCCTTGGCCGCCGCGAATGGCGGCTATGCGCGCAGCTATGGGGCGGATGCGCTGATGGAGCGGGTGACGGCACAGATCCGGACGGTGTTCGAGGCGCCCGAGGCGGCGGTCTATCTGGTGGCGACCGGCACGGCGGCCAATGCGCTGTCAGTGGCGCTGACCTGCCCGCCCTGGGGCGCGGTCTTCTGCCATGACAAGGCCCATGTGGCCGAGGATGAGTGCAACGCGCCCGAATTCTTTGCGGGCGGGGCCAAGCTGGTGCTGGTGCCCGGCGCGCATGGCAAGATGACACCCGCCACCCTTGCCCCCGCGCTGGAGCGGATCGGGGCGGGGGGTGTGCATTCGCTGCAAAAGGGGATGCTGACGGTGACCAATGTCACCGAGGCCGGCACGGTCTACAGCCCGGCCGAGATCGCCGCCCTGACGGCGCTGGCCCGCGCCAAGGGCCTGCCCTGCCACCTGGATGGCGCGCGCTTTGCCAATGCCATCGTGGCCAGCGGGGCCACCCCCGCCGAGATGACCTGGAAGGCGGGGATCGACCTTGTGTCCTTTGGCGGCACAAAGAACGGCTGCATGGGCGTGGAAGCGGTGGTGATCTTCGACCCGGCCCGCGCCTGGGAGTTCGAGCTGCGCCGCAAGCGGGCCGGGCATCTGTTCTCGAAGCACCGCTTCCTGTCGGCGCAGATGGCGGCCTATCTGGAAGACGGGCTGTGGCTGCGGCTGGCCGCGCAGGCCAATGCCATGGGCGCGCGGCTGGCGCAGGGACTGGCACGGATGAACTCGGTCACCCAGACCCATCCGGTGCAGGCGAACATGATGTTCCCGGAATGGGCCGAGGGCACCAATGCCCGGCTGCAAGCGGCCGGGGCGCAGTACTACGCCTGGCCCCTGGCCGATGGCCGCGAGGGCGCGCGGCTGGTGACAAGCTGGAGCACGCAGGAGGCGGATGTCGACCGCTTCCTTGCCGCTTTCTGAGGCCGGGCCTCCCTTCAGATCACGTTGCCTTTCGAAGCGTCAGCCGATCTGCGGCTTCGCGCTGTCTGGCCGCAGCCGGAACGCGGTTCGGCTGTCCCGGCCTGACACTCCCAGATAAAACAACGCCCCCGCCGATCACTCGGCCGGGGGCGCCTGCCTGGGCCGATCCGTCAGGACCGGCCGGAATTCCCCTCGCACCGCCGGGGCGGGCCTTTCGAAACAATGGGTCCATCGCGGCAGAACGCACGCCCACGTCAACTCGTCACACGGCCCGAACCAGGTAACAGGGCACAACGGGCAAAAGACCGAACAAAACCTGGCAGAAACAGCGCACTCGTAAAGAACCGTAAGCTGGCCGCGCGAGGGGTTTGGCGCGGCCGTTACTCGTTACGGGGTCATCAGTCACACAAACACTTGCCTTGATGCCACTTTTACGCCACTAATGCGCCATTAGCAAGTCTAATATCAATCGCGTCGGGAAACAAACTATTGCGAAACACGCATCGCGCGATCCCGATGCGAAAATGCCCGCTCCAGCCGGACGGACAGCATGACCTTTCGGAAAAAGATGATTGCGGGCCGGGTTCTTGGAAGACCGCCATCCGGCGGGCGGCATCCCGGGCCAGAGCCCGCAATGCCGCCAGAGAGGCACGCCCTTGGCTTATGCCTGATCGAACCGGGCCGTTGCCAGATGCGGCTCGCGGGGGCGGACCGCTGCCGGAGTGCTGCGATAGCTTGGATCCTTGCACAGCTCTTCATGGACCGTATGCAGGTGCCGCGCCGGAATCTGCGGGAAGAGGTGGTGCACAAGATGGTAGGAGTCGTTGCGCGGGAAGAACACCAGGCGCACCAGCGTCGGCGCCAGCACATTGCGCGAGGCCTGAAGCTCGTCATCCGCCCCGACCAGACCGGCATGATCCAGACAGTCGGTCCAGAAGTTGATCGTCGGATAGATGTAGAACAGCGGCAGCACCGCGAAGATCAGGGCCGCCAGCGGGTTCACAATCAGGAACACGCCGATCGCCGCCAGCAGCGCCAGCCGCATCGCCACGAAGCCGCGCCCGTCTTCGGCCGACAGGTTGATGCCGGTATACATCGGCAGATGGCGCAGCGTCAGCGGTGTCACCAGATGGCGCAGGATCGTGCGCGGGGTCAGCGGCTCGTGCAGGCCGAATTTCTCGATCAGACCGAATTCGGCATCATGCTCGTAATCGCCATTGTTGGCATGATGCGACAGGTGGTCGTCCCGGTACTTGCGGAAGCTCTTCATCAGCAGGGCGGTGCAGAAGCGGCCGATCCGCACATTGTCCTGACGCTGCTCGGCAAAGGTCGAGTGGCTGCATTCATGCACGATATTGTTGATCCCGCGCAGGCGCGTGCCGATGAAGAACGCCAGCGCGACCATGCCCGCAACCGACCAGACGGACAACTGCAGGGAGAGCAGGTGCGTCCCTAGGGCAATCGCCCCCAGGATGAGCGCCACATAGCTGCCGACAACCACCCAGGCGACGGGGCGCGAGTAGCGCGACATCCCAAGAAAGCGGCGAATGTATGTTCTTCGTAAGACCTGACCTGACATGATGCCCCCATTCTTGCCACAATTTTAACCAAATCCCTTTTGAAATTAAACAGTTTCGGCGTCATGTTTATCATTTTTCAACAATGCATCAGTTGAGCTAATGCAGATTCAGCAATTCTCTTGAAGGCCGTTTAGATTGTAGTATTACTGATGGGGACGCATAAGGCTCGCTTATGCTGCGAGGTGAAGATGTCCCGCATCGACTATGACTCCCTGACGATTCTTGCTGCGGTTGTGCGCGAGGGAAGCTTCGAAGCGGCCGCGAAATCGATGAACGTGACCCAGTCTGCGGTCAGTCAGCGAATCAAGCAGCTTGAGGAGAAGGTGGGCGTCGTGCTGGTCGCGCGCGGCCGACCCTGCCTGCCGACGGATGCGGGCCTGCAATTCTGCCGCCATGTCGAACAGGTTACCCTGTTGCAGCAGGAACTGGCGGAACGGATGCGCGCACTGGTTGGCGGCGAGGATACCCAGGCCGCCACCGTGCGCATCGCGGTGAACAATGACAGCCTGGCCACCTGGTTTCCCAATCTGATCAAGCGGGCGACGCAGGAGCTGGACATCCGCTTCGACATCCTGCCCGACGATCAGGAACATACCGAAGACAGCCTGAAATCCGGCGATGCCCTGGCCGTGATCACCACGCTTGAAACGCCGGTGCAGGGCTGCCAGCGCATCTCGCTGGGAGCGATGGATTACGTCGCCGTCGCCTCGCCCGACCTGTACCGCCAGTATTTCTCGTCCGGCGTCTCGCTTGACACGCTGCACAATTCGATCTGCGTGGCCTTCAATCGCAAGGACACGATCCAGGACCAATGGATGGAGATGTGCTTCGGCGACACGGTGCCGTTGTCCACGCATTTCGTGCCGTCCTACGAAGGCTATCTCAACTGCTGTCTCAAGGGCGCGGGCTGGGGGTTGGTGCCGGTCATGGCCGGCCAGCCCTTTATCGACCGGGGCGAGTTGATCGAACTCAGCCCTGGCAAGGATGTGCGGGTCTCGCTGCATTGGCAGGCCGGGATGCAATCAAGCGAGATCCTGCGCCGGCTAGGCAATCTTGTGCTTGAAGAAGCCCGCACCCATCTGCGGCCTGATGCTTTCCGGCCCGACTGACCGCGCCACCACGCCCCGCACCGCCAGCGCCACCCCAGCCTTTCCCCGTGATGGGCGCATTTGCGCCATATTGCGCGCGCAGACTTGGGTCCAGAAGCCCCCGCATAGGGAAGGGGCGGTTCAGGATTCAAGGGCGGCAGACAGTGATCTCGCATATCTTCCAGCGCGGCGCGGAACCACGTTCCTTCACCTTCGATCAGCCGCCCGCGCGCCCCGCCACGCACCGCCACCTGAAAGCCTGGTTCCGCCAGGCTGCAGAGATGCCCGAACGGCTGACAGATGAGGTCCGCGTCCTGCGCGTGTTGATCGAAGAATTTGGCGGCGAGGCCTATGGCACGGCGCTTGACCGTTTTCTGGCCCAAAGGGCCGTCGTGACCGGCGAAGCGCTGTCCAGCAGCACCCGCACGATCTTGTCGGGCCTGGCCCTGCAGGGCGCGCTTTTCCTGGAATCCATCGCCGATGCCGAAATCGTGGCGCGGATCCTGCCGCAGGGCGCCGCCCTTGCCTATGATCCGGCCTTGCGCCGCTAGGCCAATTGACCGCCATTCTCGGCAGCCATGCCCGGGGCCTTGCAGATCAGGCTTCGGGCCTTTTCATTTCAACTAGTCATTTCAAGGCGCCGCCGACGCCAGGCGGCCAATCCGCCCGGGCATCAGTCCTCTTCGCCAAACGCGTCGCGATCGGCCGCATTGCGCATGGGCACCCGCACCGGCACACCCTCGGCCAGAATGACAGCGTCTTCGCCAAGATCGAGCGTGAAGTAGGTCATCACACCGTGAAAGGCCGTCGCGATCAAAGGATTGCGCGTCAGCCTATCCGCGCGGCTCTTATGCGCCTGGGGCGTCGCACTGCGCAGCTCAAGCTCTTGTGCCGGGGAAACCAACATGTCCTGCATCGGCAGGCCACGGCCCAGCGCGTTTTCGGGAATAAGGACCGGCTGGGCCGAGGGCCGCGCCAGCAGGAAACCGCGATCCAGCCCGATCCGGTCGATGCCGCGCACTTTCAGCACCCTGCCCTGCGGCGTCACCAGCGGGTCATTCACCCGAAGCGCCTCCACCGGAAGATCACCGAAGGTTGTGCGAAGGCGCGTCTTGCCGGCAAAGCCGGGGAGTGTCCAATCAGCCTCTGCCGCAGCAGAGGTTGTGAGCTCCGGCAGATGAGCACGCTCGATCCGCCGGAACACTGGCACAAGCACGTCACTCTGAAAAAAGCCCACGATAGACACTCCCCAAGTCAAACACATTACTCAGCGTAATGCATCATTAGAGACATTCAATTGAAGGAAATCTTGTGACCAAATTAAGGCAGCCCGTCACAATTTCCTTAGGATGGTTTCTATTTTTTTAATTATAATTCAAATATTTACGCCTAAAATTCGAGATTCTTGATCCGGAATCCACCGCCACAACTCTCCAGAAACGGATCGTTTCCAGTTTATGTTCCCGTATGGGTTGTGGGTCGAAATCCGGCCCTGAGACACGCACAGGCGGGTAATTCGCCCTCATGCCGCGCTGGCCGCGCCCTTTTTCCCCTTTTTCATCAGGGTCGGCGCAACGCCAAAACGGCTGCGGAAGCTTTTGGAGAAATGCGAGGTCGTCTCGAAACCGCAGGCCGTCGCGATCTCAAGCAGCGTCAGGTCGGTGGTCGCCAGCAGATTCCGTCCCCGATCCAGCCGCAACCCGCGGTAGAACTCGCCCGGTGTCTTTCCGGTCGCGTCGCGGAACAGCCGCTCCAGATGCCGACGCGAATATCCGGCGGCCTCGGCCAGATCGTCAATCGACAGGGGGCTGTCGATATGGCGGTTCATCAGGTTCACGCTGGCGATCAGCACCGGATTGCGCGAGGCCATGAGCGCGGCGGTCGAACTGCGCTGATGCGCCTCGACCCCGGGCATGACCGGACGCAGGCACATGTCCGAGACGATGGCCGCAAAAGCCGCGCCGTGATCGGCCGCGACGATCGCCAGCATCAGGTCGGTCGCCGCCGCCCCGCCGCCGCAGGTGACGATGCGGCCATCGGTCTCGAACCGCGCATCCGTCGGCTTCAGATCGGGAAAGGTCTCGGCAAAGGCGACCTGGTTTTCCCAATGCAGCGTGAAGCGGCGTCCCGCCAGCAACCCGGCCTGCGCCAGGGCCACCGTGCCGGTGCAGATCCCGCCCACCGTGCCGCCAAAACGGTGATGGCGCTGGACAGCGGCGACGATGGCGGGCGCGGCAGCGGCCATGGCCGGGTTTCCCGCGCAGACGAAGAGCCGCGTCTCCTTGGCGCGCGGGCCGATCTTGCCGCCGACGCCTACTGGAATGGCCGAGGATCCCGCGACCGGCGCGCCGTCTTCGGACAGGATCTCCCAGGCATAAAGCGGCTGCTGCGACAATTGGTTGGCGATGCGCAGCGGCTCGACCGCCGAGGCAAAGGCCAGAAGCGTGAAGCCGGGCACCAGAATGAAGGCATAGGCCCGGGTCGGGCCGGGGTTCTCGACCGGATGAAAGGCTGCGCCCAGGGGGACAAGGGCCTCAAGCCCGGTTGGCACGACGGTCTGTGACATGTCCGAACGGCTCTCCCCCTGTCTGTTCGGCAGGGTAGGTACCCCGCCCTCTTCATCAACGGCGCAGCCGCGTGATTTGCAAGCCCCGCCCGGGCATGGCTTGTGTCCGGCGGCGGCGCGCGCTAGTCGGGCCGCTTTCGCAAAAGCAGCAGCGCGGGGTGCATGATGCAATGGCTGGCCATCGACTTCGGCACTTCGAATTCCGCCGCCGCCCTGCCCTATCCGGGCGGCGTCTACCGCATTCCGCTGGAACCCGGCGCCGACACCCTGCCCACGGCGGTGTTCTTCCCCACCGACCGCGGCACGATGCGCATTGGCCGTTCCGCCGCCGAAGCGCTGATCACCGGCGAGGAAGGGCGTTACATGCGGGCGCTCAAATCCGTGCTCGGCCTGCCGCTGCTGCATGAGTCCCGCCTGATCGCGGGGCGGCGGCGGACGCTGGCCGAGGTGATCACCGCCTATCTGGTCGAATTGCGCAGCCGGGCCGAAGCCGCGACCGGCCTGACCCTGCGCCATGCGCTTTCGGGCCGCCCTGTGCATTTCCACACCGCCGATCCCGAAAAGGACGCCCTGGCCGAGGCCGATCTGCGCGCCTGCTATCTGGCGGCGGGGTTCGAGGAGGTGCGCTTCCTTGCCGAGCCCGAAGCCGCCGCCCTGGCCAGCCACCGCGCCGGGCCGGGCCTGGGGCTGATCGTCGATATCGGCGGCGGCACCTCGGATTTCTCGCTGTTCCGCAGCGCGGGCGGGCAGCCCGAAATCCTGGCCAGCCACGGCATCAGGCTGGGCGGCACCGATTTCGACAGCTCGGTCTCCTTGGCCCATGCCATGCCGCATCTGGGCCTGGGCGGGCAATTGCGGCGCGAGATGGGGCCGGGCCTCCTGCCCGTGCCGCGCGCGCCTTATGTCGATCTGGCGACCTGGGCCAAGATCCCGTTCCTTTACACGCCCGAGACCCGGCGCATGGTGGCAGGGATGCAGCGTCTCGCCGAAGATCCCGAAGCGATGGGCCGGCTGCGCGCAGTGATCGAGCGCGAGCTGGGCCATGCGCTGGCCCTCGCAGTGGAACGCGCCAAGATCGAGGCGAACGGGGCCGCCGCGCGCGGGCGGCTGGCGCTGGACGAGATCGGCCTTGCCGCCGAGATCAGCGGCGAGGGCCTGGAAGCCGCCCTTTCGGCTCATCGCGACGAGCTGCGCCTTGCCGCCGCCCAGACGGTTGCGCTGGCAGGCGCCGAACCCGCGCAGGTGACCGAGGTCATCCTGGTCGGCGGCTCCAGCCTGATGGGCATGGTCCGCACCGAAATGCAGGCCCTCTTCCCCAGGGCCGGCCTGCGCAGCGCCGAGGCCTTCACCGCCGTGGTCGACGGGCTGGCCATCGCCGCGCGCGACACGGTGGCGGCCTAAGCCCCCCGGGCCGGGCGCGGCTGCAGGGGCGGGCGCAGATCGGCGGGCAGCGGGCAGCGATAGGGCGTCGCCGCCAGCCGCTGCGCATGTTCGGCCTTGGCGCGCGCCAGCAGGTCGGCATCCTCGATCAGCCGTTCGGCCAGGCCCGCCATGGCGCGGGCGGCATGGGCCATGCCCTTATGCGCCGCCGGGCTTTTGCCCTGGGCGGTGATCTGCCAGCTATGCGCGGGCGTGCCGATGGCATGGGTGGCGACCAGCACCTCGGTGGTCGGCACGGCCCAGGTCACATCCGCCACATCGGTCGAGCCGATCATCTTCTCGCCGCCCGGACGCAGCGGCACGATGTAGTCGCATAGGGGCTCGTCCCGGCGCGGCACCATGGCGACGCCACGATAGGGCGCGGCGATATCCTCGTTGGACAGCGTGGCCTGGATGGCGCGCGCATAGGCGCGGTCGCCCTCGTCAAACGGCACGCCGCCCAGCGCCTCGAGCACCGAATGCATCGCGCGGTCCATGGTCTCGTTGACCAGATTGTTCGACACGGCGGAAAAGACCTGCATCTCGACCGTGGTGCCCGTCATCAGCGCCGCCCCGCGCGCCACATCCTTGACCCGCTCGACCAGGGCCAGCATGTCGGCCAGTTGCAGCGCCCGGATCGAATAGCGCACCCGTGCCTGGGCCTGCACCACGTTCGGCGCCTGGCCGCCCGCGTCGAGATAGGCGTAATGGATGCGGGCATCCTGAACCATATGCTCGCGCAGATAGTTGACGCCCACCGACATCAGCTCCACCGCGTCCAGCGCCGAACGGCCCAGATGCGGGCTGGCGGCGGCATGGCTGGCGCGGCCGTGGAAATGAAAGTCCATCCGCGTATTGGCCAGCGATTCCGGGTCATCCACCCGCGTCATCCCGTCGGGATGCCAGGTCACCGCCGCATCCACCCCCTCGAATGCCCCGTCGCGGACCATGAAGGTCTTGGCCGCCCCGCCCTCTTCCGCCGGGCAGCCGTAATAGCGCACGCGGCCCGGCCTGCCGGTCTCGGCCAGCCAGTCCTTGACCGCGCAGGCCGCCAGCAGCGCCGCCGCGCCCAGCAAGTTGTGGCCGCAGCCATGGCCATGCCCCCCCGGCACAACCGGCCTTGGCTCGGCAATTCCCGCAACCTGAGACAGGCCCGGCAGGGCGTCATATTCGCCCAGAATGGCGATCAGCGGTCCGCCCTCGCCCGCCTCGCCGATCACCGCCGTCGGAATGCCGGCCGGCGCCTCGGTGATGCGGAACCCTTTCTGGCGCAACATCTCGACATGCGCCTCAGCCGAACGGAATTCGGCATAAAGCGTCTCGGGCGTCTCCCAGACCCGGTCGGCCAGCCCTTCCAGATCGGCGCGATGGCGTTCGACCAATGCCCAGACCCGCAATGTATTCTGCATGGCTTGCCCTTCCTGCCCGTTGCGGGCCGCATCAAACCCCCGCGCCGGGGCCGAGACAAGCCCCGCCGTCGCGGCATGTTCTGCCTGCAGGCATCCCCACCGAAGGGTCCACCCCGCCCGGCGCGATCCCGCCTCAGACGTTGGACCAGCCGCCGTCGATCACATGGGCATGGCCGGTGGTGAAGGAACTGTCATCCGAGGCGAGATAGACCACAAGCTGCGCGATTTCCTCGGCCTTGGCCATGCGCCCCATCGGCTGGCGCGCGGTGAATGCCTTCATCGCCGCATCGAAATCGCCCGTCGCGCGCAGCCTTTCGAACAGGCTCGGGCTTTCCACCGTGCCGGGGCAGACGCAGTTGCAGCGGATGCCCTGGGTCACGAAATCCGCCGCGATCGCCTTGGTCAGCCCGATCACCCCCGCCTTGGTCACGCCATAGACGAAACGGTTAGGCGCCGCGATGATCGAACCCACCGCCGAGGCCATGTTGACGATGGTGCCGCCGCCTTGCGCGATCATGCCGGGCAGGAAGGCCTTGCACATGCGGAAGGCCGCCTTGACGTTCAGATCCAGCGAGAAATCCCATTCTTCCTCGGTGCAATCAAGGATCGTGCCATTGGCCACGAAGCCCGCGCAGTTGAACAGCACGTCGGTTTCAGGAAACTCGGCCGCCAGCGCCGCCACCGCCGCCGTATCGCGCACATTGAGATGGCGCGTCTCCATCCCCAGCGCCGCCAGTTCGGCCAGCGCCTTGTCGTTGATGTCGGTCGCGATCACCCGCGCGCCTTCAGCCTGCATCAGCTCGACCGAGGCGCGTCCGATCCCCTGCCCCGCCGCCGTCACCACGCAGACCTTGCCGTCCAGCCGCCCCATTTCCCGCCTCCCCGCCTGTTCGCGCCAAGCCTAGCGCCTGGCCAACTGACATGCCAGTTCGGCAATGCAGCAAGCCCACAAGTTTTTATGCAGAAGGGGGTTGAATTGCTGCACTGCAGCCCCGAGATGTGGCCTCGCGGGCCGGGCCCCTCTGACGATGCGCTGTCAAAAGGCGCCGTGATGTCGGACCGCGATCGGAAACCACGCGTTCCGATGGTCAGCCCGGCACTGCGCCTCGCCGCGTTGCGGCTGATCCTCGGTGCGTCAACAAAAGGCATCAGGGGAATGGAATTTCTCTCGACACTCTTTCTCGGCACACCCTTGTGGATGTGGGCCACGTTTTTAGCCCTTGTCGCAGCGCTTCTGGTGCTGGACCTGGGCCTGCTGAACCGCAAGGGCGGTGAAATCGGCATCACCCGCAGCCTCAAACTCTCGGCCTTCTACATCACGCTGGGCCTTGCCTTCTCGGGTTTCGTCTACACGCAGATCGGGGCCGAGGAGGCCAAGCTCTATCTGACCGCCTTCGTGGTGGAAAAGACGCTGGCGATGGACAACGTCTTCGTCATCGCGCTGATCTTCTCTTACTTCGCGATTCCTCGCCTCTATCAGCACCGGGTGCTGTTCTGGGGCATCCTAGGCGTGATCGTGCTGCGCGGCATCATGATCGGCGTCGGCGCGACGCTGGTGGCGCAGTATCACTGGATTCTCTATGTCTTCGCGGCCTTCCTGGTCCTGACCGGCATCAAGATGCTGGTGACCGAGGAGAAAGAGGTCGACATCTCGAAAAACCCGATCCTGCGGCTGATGCGGCGGATGTTCAACGTCACGGACAGCCTGCGCGGCAACGCCTTCTTCGTGCGCGAGGCCCATCCCAAGACCGGCAAGATCGCGACCTTCGTCACGCCGCTGTTCCTGGCCCTGGTCCTGGTCGAGATCGCCGACCTGATCTTCGCGGTCGACTCGGTGCCCGCGGTCTTCGCCATCACCTCGGACCCGTTCATCGTCTATACCTCGAACATCTTCGCCATCCTTGGCCTGCGCGCCCTGTATTTCGCGCTGTCGGCGATGATCCACCGCTTCCACTACCTGAAATACGCGCTGGCGGTGCTGCTGATCTTCATCGGCTCCAAGGTCTTCGTGGCCGATCTGTTCGGCTGGGCCAAGTTCCCGGCGGATGTCTCGCTTGGCGTCACCTTCGCGATCCTGGGCGCGGGCCTTGCCTGGTCCTTGTGGAAGACGCGCGGCACGGCCTCGCAGGGGGAAATCAACCCCCACTGACCGGCCGTGGGCCGCCCCTACGGGCGGCCCACAGTTCGCTTGCCGGAATCACGCAGCAGGCGCATCGTCCACCCAGGCTTCATCAGGAGGTTGCGATGCACTGTCTCAAGGCCCTTGCCATTTCCCTTCCCCTTACCCTCGGCCTGCCCGCCCTCGCCCAGACCGTCTCGGACGTTCATTTCGAGGCCGGAAATTATGGTGCGATGGTCTCGGGCACAGTGATCGGCCGTGAATATATCGACTACCGGCTTGGCGCGAAGAAGGGCCAGAAGCTCTTTGCCGAGCTGACCGTTTCGGGTACCAATGGCTCGGGTACGGTCTATTTCAATATCCTGCCGCCGGGCAGCGACGACGTGGCGATCTACAACAGCTCGGTCGAGGGTAATTCCACCACCGTCACCCTGACTGCCAGCGGCAACTGGACGATCCGTGTCTACCAGATGGGCAATGACAAGGATGCCGGCAAGACCAGCGGCTTCAACCTGGATCTGTCGATCCAGTAGCCCGGCGGCTTGCGGCGCCTTGCCCGGCTGACTAGCCTGCCGCCAAAGGCGGGAGGATGCCCATGACCCAGACCGGACCCACCCCTGCAAGCCTGACCGCTGCAGGGGTTTCGCTGTCCTTCCACCCGCGCGGCGGCGTGCTGTGCGACCTGAGCGTGCAGGATGAGGGCGCAACCATCGCCCCCCTGCACCGCGCGCCCTGGGCCGCGACCGAAGTGCCGCCCGATGCCCCGCCGCATCAGCGCTGGTTGCAGGGCGATTTCCTGGCCGCACCGATGGGGCCGGGGCCGCAGGGCCTGCACGGGCCTGCGGCGAATGGCGACTGGGCGCTCCTGCCCGCCGCCCCCGGCACTCTGCGCGCCGTGCTGGACCAGCCCGTCCTGGGCGCAAGCGTGGTCAAGGAACTGTCGGTCGAGGACGATCACCCCTTCGTCTATCAGCGCCATCTTTTCATCGGCGGCGCCGGGGCGCTGCCCCTGGCCAATCACGCCATGATCGCGCTGCCGGGCGGGGCGAAGCTGTCCTTCTCGCGCAAGCGCTGGTTCGAGACCCTGCCCGAAGCGCTGGAACCCGATCCCGCGCGCGGCCGCTCGGCCCTGGCCTATCCGCGCCGCTCGGAAGACCCGGTCGAGTTTCCGGGCGCCCAGGGCGGCACGGTCAACCTGCTGCGCTACCCCTGGGGGCCGCGGCATGAGGATTTCGTCTCGGCCGTCGAGGACCCGGCCTCGCTTCTGGGCTGGACCGCCGTGGTGCGGCCCGATCAGGGCGACCTGATCCTGTCCCTGAAGAACCCCGCCGCCCTGCCCATGACGATGCTCTGGCATTCCAATGGCGGGCGCGACTATGCGCCCTGGAACGGGCGGCACCTGGCCTGTCTGGGCGTCGAGGAAGGCGCGGCCCTGCCGAACCTGGGTCTTTCGGCCAGGGAGACCCCCGATCCCCTCAGCGCGGCAGGCCAGCCGCCGCTGGTGCGGCTTGATCCGCTGGGCACGACCGAGATCCGCCATATCCTCGGGGCGATCCACTGGCCCTCGGGTCAGGCGGTGGCGGGTGTGATGCTCGAAGGCGACCGGCTGACCGTCACCGGCGACTGGGGGGCCGAACGGCACCTGCCGATCCGGGGCGGCTGGCTGGGCCTGAAAGCCGCCGCCGCGCCCGCGCCGCGCGCCGCCCCTTCGGGCTGGGAGATCTGAGCGCGGGGCCTGTCCCACGCAGGGACAGAAAAAACAACCTTGAAAAGAAACAGTTATTTCAAGAATTTAACTGTTTCTTAACCCCAACATCCTGGCCCGAACATCCTGCGGGGAGGTCCGGAGGGCTGCAAAACCCCTCAGCCAGCAAGGCAAGACCAAGACCCCAGGATCAGCGCCGATAGGCGGGTTTCTGCGCCCAGGCCCAGGCATCGCCGATCATCTGGCGCAGGGTCGACCGCTGCGGCTCCCAGCCCAGTTCCTCGACCGCCCGTTTCGATCCCGAGACCAGCGTGGTCGCATCGCCCGCGCGCCGCGCGCCCTCGATGATCGGCACGTCGCGGTTGGTCACGGCGCGCGAGGCGTCGATCACCTCGCGCACGGTGAAGCCGGTGCCCGAGCCAAGGCAGAAGACCCGGCTTTCCTTGCCGTCCAGCAGCCAGCGCAGGCCCAGGACATGCGCCTCGGTCAGGTCGGTGACATGAACGTAATCGCGCACGCAGGTGCCGTCGCGGGTGGCATAGTCACTGCCGAAAACGGTCAGGGCCGGGCGCTTGCCCGCCACCGCCTCGAGCATCAGGGGGATGAGATGGGTTTCCGGGTGGTGCTGTTCGCCCAGCTCGCCCTCGGGGTCGGCCCCCGCCACGTTGAAGTAGCGGAAGATGACATGGTTCAGCCCATGGCTGGCGCGATAGTCGCGCAGCATATCCTCGATGGCGCGTTTCGAGCCGCCATAGGCGTTGATCGGGCGCTGCGGCGTATCCTCGTCCAGCACCACCCCGTCCTGATCGCCATAGGTGGCGCAGGTCGAGGAAAAGACGAAGTTCTTTACCCCCGCCGCGCAAGCCGCTTCGATCAGGTTCAGCGCGCCGCCCACATTCACCCGCCAGTACAGGCCCGGGTCCTTCATCGACTCGCCCACCAGCGACAGGGCGGCGAAATGCATCACCGCGACCGGGCGATGTTCGGCCAGGGCCGCGTCGATCGAGGCCCGGTCCATCAGATCGCCCTGCGCCAGCGGGCCATATCTGACCGCCTCGGCCCAGCCGGTCGACAGGTTGTCGAAAGCGACCGGGGTGAACCCGGCGCGCGCCAGCGCCTTGCAGGCATGGCTGCCGATATAGCCGGCGCCGCCCGTGACCAGAACCTTGCCGCCCATGCGCCCCTGCCGCCCCTTGTTGACCCCATCGGGTTAACCCAGCGCCGCCGCAATGTCGAATGGCCGTTTCCAGCGCCGCGCCCGCGACCCGGAGGGTCAGAAAACCCTGAGTTGAACCGTCTCGCGGAATATGCCAGCCTGCCGCCCGTAGAGTCCTTTTCCGGCGTGTCAGCAGGCGGTCCGATTTGCAGTATTGCCTGGCGTCCCGGGTCTTGCACCACCTTGGCTCCGGCAGGCGGGGCCTGGCCATGTCAGCGGCTGCGCTTTTTGCGGGTCTGGCCGCCCCTGCGACTGAAGCCCACGCCAAGCCCCGCGCAATCGCGGTGAATTGCCAGATTGCCGCCAAGATCGATGCGACGGCCGGCCAGCAGGTCTGCCGCGAATTCATCGCCTTCCTGCGCGAGTCCTTTCCGGAGCGCGATTTCCAGACAGGCACGGATGTGCTGCCGCGCCTGGATCTGACAGTCACGCGCGCCGATGACAGGGGCATCGGCTTCGGCCTGTCCTGGATCGGGGCGGATGGCAGCGCCACAGCAGGGATGCCGCTGTCGACAAGCTTCTACGACCGCGCGTCCGACGAAGCGCTGCGCCGCCGGTTCTTCAAGACCTTCCTTGGACAGAACCCCCTTCCCTTCTGACCTTCCCTTTCCTGCGAGGCTTTCAAATTGGCCGTTTCCCGTCTTGTCCCTGATCCGAACGCCCCGGCCGCCGCCGGCTACGCCGCCCCCGGCTCTTCCGCGCCCGACATGGCCCCGGCCACGCCCGCGGCGCTTGGCGACCGCTTCTGGCAGGGCATCGCGGCGGGGACCGAGACCGGCGATGCCGCGGCCTCGACCGCGACGAGCTATACTTTGCAAATCGGCCAATCCTTCTATGGCACGATCGGCAGCCAGGACGATGGTGACTGGATCGCGGTGCAGCTTGTCGCGGGCCAGAGCTATGACATCCGGCTGCTGGGCCAGGGCAGGAACTTCCTGTCCGACCCGAGCCTGCGCATCTTCGATTCATCCGGCATGCAGGTGGCCGCGGATAATGACGGCTTCACCTCTTTCAGCGACACGCATGAGAGGGATTCGCGCGCCACTTTCACCGCGGATTACACCGGCACCTATTTCCTCGGGGCGGATGCCTTCAGCACGCAGAGCGGAGACTATCTGCTCAGCGTGACCGATTTCAATCCGGGCGGCATGGTCTTCACCGCCGACGAGATCGCCTGGCAGCTGACCAACAATGGCCAGACCTATTTCGGCGCCGATGAGGCGGCGCGTTTCGATGTGGGGCCGGGCGGCACGCTGGGCGTGAACATCACGGCGCTGACCGCGCCGGGCCAGTATCTGGCGCGGCAGGCGCTGCTGGCCTGGAGCAATGTCACCGGCATCCTCTTTGAGGAAACCTCGGGCGCGGCGGCGATCACCTTCGACGATTCCGATCCGGGAGCGACCGCCTATGCCTATACCAATATCAGCGGGGGCGTGATCACCTCGGCCTCGGTCATGGTTTCGACCGGCTGGCTTGGCGCCTTTGGCACAGGCCTCGCCAGCTACAGCTTCGAGACCTATATCCACGAAGTCGGCCATGCCCTGGGCCTGGGCCATGGCGGCAATTACAATGGCGACGCGACCTATGGCATCGGCAACTATTACCTGAATGACAGCCTGGCCTGGTCGATCATGTCCTATATGCAGGCCGAGACCGACGAATTCGCCGGCGGCGGCGACTGGAACACCCATACCGATGCCGCCTTCCGCTATCTGGTGACGCCGCAGATCGCCGATATCATCGCGATCCAGAACCTCTATGGCAGCTATGGCGGCGCCTTCACCGGCAATACGGTCTGGGGCTTCAACGCGAATACCGGCATCGCCGCGCTGGACACGGCCGTCAACTCGGGCGCGCTGATGGCGATGACCGTCTATGACAATGGCGGCAGCGACACGCTGGACTTCTCGAACACCAACCAGGCCCAGGTGATCTCGCTCATCGCGGAATCGATGTCATCGGTGCTGGGCGGGCGGCACAATCTGGCCATCGCGCGGGATGTCACGATCGAGAATGCAAAGGGCGGATCGGGCAGCGACACGATCTACGGCAATGCAAGCGCCAATGTCATCTGGGGGAATTCCGGCGGCGACATGCTCTATGGCGGGGAAGGCAGTGACATCCTTCTGGGCGGCGCGGGGGCCGACAATCTGTATGGCGGGGACGGCGCCCACGACCGCGCCCAATACAGCGATGCCACGGTCGGCATCCTGGCGGATCTGCAAAGCCCCGGCGCGAATACGGGCTTCGCCGCGGGGGACATATATGCCGGAATCGAGGATATCTACGGCAGTTTCCACAATGACACCTTGCGGGGCGACGGCGGTGGCAATGTTCTGTGGGGCGATGCGGGCGCCGACGTGATGCTAGGCCGCAGCGGGGATGACGCGCTTTACGGCGGCAACGGCAACGACGTCCTCCTTGGCGGCGATGGCGCAGATCTTTTGGCAGGCGGCGAAGGAAGCCGCGACAGGGTGCAATATTCCGATGCGACGGCGGCGCTGCGGGTCGATCTGCAAAGTCCTGCCAGCAATACGGGCTTTGCCGCAGGCGACATTTTCACCGGCATCGAGGATCTCTACGGATCGTTTCATGCCGATTCCCTGCTGGGCAATGCCGAGGTGAACATCCTGTGGGGCGATGCCGGGAACGACGTGCTCCAGGGCCGCGGCGGCAATGACTCGATCTATGGCGGCGCCGGGAACGACGTCATGCTGGGCGGACAAGGCTTCGATCTTCTCGATGGCGGGGCAGGCACGCGCGACCGGGCGCAATATACCGATTCCGCCGCCGGACTGCAGGTCGACCTTTCTGCGCCGGGAACCAACACGGGTATCGCCGCCGGGGATACGTTCAGCGGAGTAGAGGATCTTTACGGCAGTTTTTTCGCCGATACCCTCCTGGGCGATGGCGGCGACAATGTCATCTGGGGCGACGCAGGCAACGACCTGCTTCATGGCCGTTCGGGCAGTGACTCGATCTATGGCGGTGCCGGTGACGATGTCCTGGCTGGCGGGGCGGGGGCGGACATTCTGGATGGGGGGGCCGGGCTTCGCGACCGGGTGCAATACGGTGATTCTGCGTTCGGCCTTCGGGTGGATCTGATGAACGCGGCCGTGAATTCCGGGATTGCGGCGGGCGATACATTCGCCTTCATCGAAGATCTTTCCGGCTCTTCCTACGGTGATACACTGGCCGGGGACAGTGCCGCCAATGTCATCTGGGGCGATGGCGGCAATGATCTGATCGACGGCCGACGTGGCAATGACACACTTCACGGCGGCGACGGCGCGGACACGCTGTACTTCGGGGTAAGCTGGGGCGACGACGTGATCCTGGATTACGAGAACGGCTATGACCGGTTGGACTTCCGCAATCTGGCCGGACAGGGCCTGCACGGTGTCGACGGCCTTGGCATCGCAACGGAGGCAGGAGGAACGATGATCACCTTCGCCGGTCAGAGCCTTTTCCTTCAGGACATCTTCGGGGTCGACACGTCGAACTGGGTGTTCGCTTAAGCAAGGCGACCCGTCACGGCACAATGGCGACAATCGCGACGGCTTGAGTTCCGCCGAAGTCCCGCTCAGGATCGTGGCATGTCAGTGCCGAAGATCAAGATCCTGCTTGCCAGCTTTCAGGGCGCCCCTTTCCTAGCAAGCCAGCTGGACAGCCTGAACGCGCAGCGGATCGGGCAGCTTGAGGTCGACCTTTCGGATGACGGGTCCACCGACGGCACTTTGGCACTGGTCGAGCGAAACAAGGCCGGATGGGACCGGCTGTCAATCCTGCTGCGGCGCGGTCCCGGGCAAGGTGCGGTTGAGAATTTCCGTAGCCTCGTTCTGGCGCAAACCGACGAGTCGAGCGACTATTTTGCCTTCTGCGACCAGGATGACATCTGGCATCGCGACAAGCTTGCCCGTGCCATCGCCTGGCTTGACACGGCAGGGGGACAGCCTGCCCTGTTCTGCGGCCGCACGCGCATCCTTGACCAGAACGGCAGGATCATTGGCAATTCGCCGCTCTTCGCCCGGGCGCCGGGGTTTCGCAACGCGCTGGTCCAATCGATCGCGGGCGGCAACACGATGGTCATGAATCGCGCCGCTTTCGGCCTTTTGCGCCAGAGCCTGCTTGCGGGAACCCCGGTGGTGCATGACTGGTGGTGCTACATCATCGTCAGCGGCGCGGGCGGACTTGTCCATTACGACCCCAAGCCGCTGGTCGATTATCGCCAACACCCCGGCAATCTGATCGGCGCGAATGACGGGTGGCGCGCTCGGCTGAGGCGCATTGGCGGTTTGCTGGCCGGGCGGCAACGCGCCTGGAACGACCGCCATCTTGGGCTTTTGCGCCAATGCGCGCCGCTGCTGACCCCCGAGGCACGCACCATCGCCGACATGTTGGCCGAAATGCACACAGTGCCCCTGTTGCGAAGACTTGTCCTCCTTCGCAAATCAGGCCTTTACCGCCAAAGCCGGATGGGACAGGTCGGCCTCATCTTTGGATGTCTTCTCGGTCGCATCTAGGCCTGTATCCGCCGATCACTGAAGCCTAAATCGCCTTGCAGGCGATTGAGCTTCCTCACCATTTGCGGGTATGCCAAGGTCGCGCCGCACCCCAGAAGGAAGTTCTCGACCAATGGCAAGACAAGCCAAATCCACAGAAGACAAGGTGCGGAAGAAGGCCGACGGAAAGCTTCATCACGGCGTCGACGGGGCACGCGATACGCCGGAAATGTTGGCCAACTCTGACGACCGTCCTGTCTGCCTGCTGATCCTTGGAATGCACCGGTCGGGGACAAGCGCGCTTGCGCGCACCCTTTCGCTTCTTGGGGCCGCGCTGCCCCGCCGCCTCATGGGTGCCGGCGAAGGCAATGTCGTAGGCCATTGGGAACCGGAGCGGCTGGTTCATTACCACGATCAGTTCCTGGCGGAATGCGGCACGTCCTGGCACGATTGGCGCCCGCTTGATCTGACCCGCCTGCCGGTCGCCAACCGGCTATCCATGCAGGCCGATATGCTGCGCCTGGTTAAGGAAGATTATTTTGGCCAGAAGCTTGTCGTCCTCAAGGACCCGAGGATCTGCCGCTTTCCGACCCTTTTCCTGGACGTGCTGCAACAGGCTGGCTATCGGACGCTGCCGATCCTGTCGCTGCGCAATCCGGTCGAGATTACCGAGTCGCTTGTGACTCGTGAAATCTACTGGCCGTCCGAGAAAGGGCGTATCGACGCTGCGATGCTCTGGCTGTCGCATATGCTTGAGGCCGAAGCCGCCACCCGCGACGTGCCGCGTGCCATCATCAGCTATGAGCGGCTTTTCGATCACTGGCAGGAACTGGCACCGCGGCTGGAAGCGCAGGGTGGTTTCCGCTTTCCGATCGCGGCCGAAGATGCCGCAGAAGAGATTGACGGCTTTCTTGATCCGGCGATGCGCCATCACGCGGTCGATGCCAGCTCGGTCCGTCTGGATCCGGTCCTGCGTGGATGGACAGCCGAAGTCTACGACATCCTGCGTCGCCAGGAGACCGGTCGGGCCCTGCCCTCTGACCTTCCCCGTCTGGATGCAATCCGCCACGAATTCCTGGGGCTTCTGCCGATTCTTGAAACCATATCGGCCGAACGGAACGCGGCAAGGAAGCAGTCGCAGGACAGCCAAGACGCGCTTGCCGGGGCCGAACAGACCCTCCACCAGCAAGAAGCGCGGCTGACGCAGATCGAAGCGGAACAGGCCGACCGTCAGCACAGGCTGCAATTGGCGCAGACGGAAGCCGATCACCTGCGGCGCGCCAGTGCGGAAAAGGATATCAGGATCAGCGCTTTGGATGCCGAGCAGGCCCGGTTTGCCGGGTTGATCGAGGCTTTGCGCGACGAACAACGGCAGGCGCAAGATCGCCTGGCCCAGAACGCTGTCGAACTTGACGAGCAACGGGCGCAGGCCGCCCGCAACGCGGCCGCCCTGGAGGCCGAGCGCAGCGAGATACAGGCGCTGCTTGACGATATCGAGACAGAACGCGGTGCAGCGGATCACGAGATCGACCAGCTGGGTGCCGCGCGCGACCTGCTGCGGGCGAACACGCGTGCGTTGGTCGACATGCTGAACCAGGCGCGTGACAAGGAGCGCGCCCTGCACCAGACCTATCGCGGCTCGACCTCGTGGCGCGCGATGGCACCGTTGCGCTGGTTCTCGTCGCGGCTGCGCGGCCTTGCGTCCGAGGCGCCTGCCGTTCCCGGCCCGCTTCGCCCCGAAGACTGGCTTGACAAGCCGGAAGCCGCGCTGGCCCCGGGTCAGGGGCGGTCCAACGCCCCCTCGCCGGGCGGCAAGGCCGGCAAGATCGTGTTCTTCACGATCTGCTCGCGCAATTTCATGGCCTTCGCCCGCACCTTGCACCAGTCGCTGCTGCGCTTTTATCCCGGCATCCACTTTCACGTCGCCCTGTGCGACGACCGCGACGACAGCCCGCCCTTCGTGGCCGCGCAAGAGAAGTTCGACTTCATCTATCTTGACGAACTCGGCATTCCGGACTGGCGCGAGATGAGCCAGCGCTACAACGTCACCGAGTTCAACACCGCGATCAAACCCTTCGTATTCCAGCACCTCTTCCAGAGCACCAATGCCGATCACGTTGTCTATTTCGACCCCGACATCTATGTGGTCGATCATCTGACCGAGATCGAAGCCGCCTTCGGTGCGGGCGCTGATGTGATCTTGACCCCTCATATGCTGGAACCGAATGAACGCGCCGAGATGAACGAGCGGCGTCTTCTGCAATACGGCATCTACAATCTGGGCTTCCTGGGTGTTTCACGTACGCCCAAGGCGCTTGAGATTATGGCCTGGTGGGCAAGACGGCTGGAACATGAATGCATCATCAAGCGGGATGAGGGTCTGTTCGTCGACCAGAAATGGGCCGATCACTTCCCCGCCTTCTTTGACGCCCCGGCCATCCTGCGTCATCCCGGATACAACCTGGCCTATTGGAACCTGTCGAACCGCAAGGTGACGTGGCGCGGGCAAGGTTGGTGGGCGAATGACAAGCCGCTGCGCTTTGTTCATTTCAGCGGCAACGATCTGGACAACCCCAAGCTCTTGTCGCGCCATAGCGGCGAACACCGCGCCGATACGATCGGCGAGCTGAAGGCCCTGCTTGACGAATACCGCGATGCGGTCTTTGCCAATGGCCATCACGATTTCCGCCGCATCCCCTATGCCTTCAGTTGGAACGGGGCTTCTGGCGTCAATGAGCATACCCCCCGTCCCGACGGCGGGTCCGAGCCGGAACAGGCGCTCGCCCCAGCCACGCCCGCGCGTTCGGGGACGACGCAGGTCGATATGTTGCGCACGGCGATCGACATTGCGGGCGGCCCGGGCAAGCTGATCGGTAAGGCTGCGCGCGCCATTTCGCGTGGCGATGTTGGGGTCATCCGCAACCGTATCGCTCTGGTGCGTGACCGCGCGCAAGGCCGCGCCGCCGCCCAGAACCGCCTCGCCCCCCAGAAGCGCGCCGATACAAGCGACGTGTTGTCCTGGCGAAAGCGCATTCTGGTGATCGAATGGACCACGCCACGCCCCGACGCCGATTCAGGTTCGCGCACGGTGTTCTACACCGCCGAGATCCTTACGCTTCTGGGCTATGACGTCACTTTCCTGCCCATCGACCTGAAACATGCAGGCCGTTACACCGAGGCTCTGGAACGCATCGGCATCACCTGCATCGACGCAAGCACAAGCCCGACGGCCCGCGGTTTCTTCCAGAGCCGCGGCGGAGAGTTCGATTTTGTGATGCTGAACCGGGTCTCTGTGGTCGGTCCGCATATGGCCGATATCCGCCGCTACTGCAGCAAGGCCCGGCTCGTCTTCAACACGGTCGATCTGCACTATCTGCGCGAATTGCGCGATGCCGAACTGAATGGCCAATCCACCGAAGCGGCGCTTCGGTTGAAGGCCGAGGAACTGGACATCGTTCGCGGCAGCGACGCGACAATCGTGCTCTCCTCGGCGGAGCATGACATCCTTCAGGCCGAAGTGCCCGAGGCCAGGGTCGAAGTCCTGCCTCTGGTTTTCAACGAGATCGACCCCAATCCCCCCGGGCATGCCGAACGTGCCGATATCCTTTTCATCGGCAGCTTTCCCCACAAGCCGAATGTCGACGCGATCCTGTATTTCGCCGACGAGATCTTCCCTGCGCTGCGCGCGCGCCTGCCCGGTATCCGCCTTCATGTCGTCGGCAGCGAGCCAACGCCGCAGGTGCTGGCGCTGGCGACACGACCGGGAATCGTCGTGCATGGTTTCGTGGCCGATCTGACCCCCCTGTTCCGGTCGGTGATCGCCACGATTGCACCGCTGCGCTTTGGCGCCGGGATCAAGGGCAAGGTGGCGACAAGCCTTGCCTATGGCGTGCCCTGTGTCTGCACACCTGTCGCCGCCGAAGGCATGAACCTTGGCGAAGGCCAGACGGTTCTGGTCGCCGAGACGGTTACAGACTGGTGTGACGCGATCGGACGCCTCTGCGAAGATCCGGCCCGCTGGGAAAGCCTCAGCGCGGCGGCGCAGGAATTTGCCGTGTCCGAGTTCTCGGTCGCGGCAAATGCCCTGCGTTTGGCGCGGCTGATGGCATCGGTCGATCCCGACCCCAGCGACCTTGTGATGCTGCCCTTCACATCGAAATCCGAGTTCGACAAGTTCTGGGCGCGGCAGGGCGGGATTCTGGCAAGACAACGCGCCGAAGAGGCTGAAATTCTGCCCGCAGCGGAAGAGGCTTTTTCAATTCCTGGCTTCTGCGCCGTCTGCGGCACCAAGAGCGAATTTGTCACCAGTTATCTTTATGCGCCCGAGGTCAGCCCCGGCGCCGCGCGCCAGCCAAACTGGCGAGAGCATCTTGCCTGCCGTGACTGCGGTTTTATCATGCGGCTGCGCGCGGCGATGCACCTGCTTCAGACCCGTTGCGCGCCCGGACCGGCCGCCGCGATCTATCTGACAGAAGAGGTCACCCCGCTTTACACTTGGCTCAAGGCGCGCCACCCGGGCCTTCAGGGCAGCGAGTTTCTAGGAGAAACCTGCCCTCGGGGCCAGACTCATAACGGCGTTCGCAACGAAGACCTGACGCGGCTGACCTTTGCCGATAGCAGTTTCGACGCGATCCTGTCTTTCGATGTGCTGGAACGTGTCAACGACGACCAGGCCGCGTTTCGCGAATGCTTCCGCTGCCTGCGGCCAGGCGGAACACTGCTGTTCACGGCGCCGTTCTCAAGCGACCACGCGCAGCAGGTTGTGCGGGCGCGCATCGGCAAGGACGGCACGGTCGAGCATCTGCTGCCGCCGGAGTATCATGGAAATCCGGTGGATCCGGAAGGCGCACTGTGTTTCCGCTACTTCGGTTGGGACGTTCTGGAGGATCTGAGGGCGGCAGGTTTTGGCTCGGTCGAAGTTGTCCAGTACTGGTCCAGGGATTTCGCCTATCTGGGCAACCAGGGCTTTGCCATTCTGGCGCGAAAGCCGTGACCGATCCGTTTAGCAAAACTGAAAACATACCCGCTCCGACGGACATCAATTTCCCTTCTTTAACTCAAAACGAAACGACCACGGGAACCTACTGTTGACGAAGCGGCTCTACCTTCACATCGGGCGTCACAAGACCGGCACGACCCAGATCCAGACGCAATTGTCCAAGAGGCAAGCCGAGCTTGCCGATGCAGGAATCTTGTACCCCACATCTGGGCGCGATACGGGCGCGGGGTATACTGCCGAAGAACGATCTGCGCATCACGCGATAGCGCGCGCCCTGTTCCTGCCCAGGGAGGATGCGAAGAAGCGGCTGGCAGAATTGCGGCCAGCATTCATCGCTGAAACCGCCAAGGCTGAAACTGTGCTGGTGAGCAGCGAAGGGTTCCAGAATATCCTGCACACCGATCTGCTGATCGAGTTCTTTGAAGGTTTCGAGATCCAGCCGATCTGCTATCTTCGTGAATATCTTTCGTATGTGGTCAGCTCTTACGCACAGGAAATCAAGGGGTCAGGGCTTACCGTCGATCTGCCATACTTCGAACGCACGTTCCAAATGAACCTTGAGGACTTCGTATCAAGATGGAACGCTGTTGGCCATTGTCACTGGCGGCTGTATGAACGCAGCCGCTTTCGTGGCGGAAGTGTCGTGAACGACATCCTTGACTGCATCAATATCTCGCTTGCGGCAGTCGAAGAGAATAGCGACAGCAATCTTTCGATTTCGGGCAGCCTGCTTTCCTACAAGCTGCTGCTGAATATCCTGGGTCTGGATCGAGCAGATATCGGCCACGCCATCAAGGCACTCGCTGCGAGCAACCCCGACTATTGCGGTACGATATTCATTCCTGAAAGGCTACAGAAGCAGCTTCGCGGTGGCAACGCGTGCAATCAGCTTCTGGAAAAACTTGTAGGCCCGCCCGAGTTGAGGGATTTCGAAACAGGTCGCCTCATGTTCGATCCTGTCCGGTTTCCGCGAGATTTCGAGGAAATCGCCAATGCGGTGCCGAATCTCATCGAGCTTCAATTGCATCCCGTCTATGCGCTCATGAAACGGG
>Ga0209571_1000423_pt1 | contig 48744 bp, 41 predicted proteins | sample EBPBio102011_DNA_FD_185866 | JGI IMG/M metagenome (GOLD analysis project Ga0209571, IMG submission 185866) | Wastewater treatment Type I Accumulibacter community from EBPR Bioreactor in Madison, WI, USA - Reactor 1_1/10/2011_ DNA (SPAdes)... | ecosystem: Engineered > Bioreactor > EBPR >... | reverse complement strand
CGCCGGACACCGCGAAGTTGTTGCTCCCCGGAATCAGACCGGTCGCCGCAGGCGACCCGCCGACGTCTCTCTCCCGCCCGGCGGGAGAGAGGGGGACCGTTTGCGAAGCGAACGGTGGAGTGAGGGCAATGCGCCGCATGAACGCCGCAGGCGACCCGCCGACGTCTCTCTCCCGCCCGGCGGGAGAGCGGGCGGCCGTTTGCGAAGCGAACGGTGGAGTGAGGGCAATGCGCCGCATGAACGCCGCAGGCGACCCACCGACGTCTCTCTCCCGCCCGGCGGGAGAGCGGGCGGCCGTTTGCGAAGCGAATGGTGGAGTGAGGGCAACGTCGCCGGCGTGGTCATCCGCTTCCGGCATCGGCAGTGCACGCAGGTCCACCTCGGCCGCCGTCGGCAGCGTCGCATCTCCAAAGGAATCACCCGCCAGCGGCGCGTCCCAGCGGCTGCCCGGGTGATTGAGCAGCTTGAACAGCGGCGGCGGCAGGTGCGGCCGAAGCTTCCACAGCGCCAGCTCGCGCGCGTTGGTCGAATCCTGCAGGTCGAAGTACATGGCATAGCCCGCCAGCGCGGTATCCGTTTCCAGCCAAGGTTTCGGCTGCTGGCGCAGCAGCAGATAGGGCCACGGTCGCACGCGCAGCGCGCCGAGCCCGGCGTTGACGCCTTCGGTGTACGCCTGCAACTGCGGCAGGCGCTCGCCGGCGATGGCGTCGAGGTTGGCGTCGACCCGCGCGCGCATGCGGTGCACGCGATGCTGCCTGTCCAGGTCGAGCGCGACCGGGCCGAACAGTTCCGACAGTTCGCCGGCCGAGGTGCGGCGCATCAGGTCCATCTCGAAGAAGCGTTCCTGCGCGTGCACGTAGCCCAATGCGCGCATCGCATCGCGTTCGCTGGCGGCATCGATGGTGACCACGCCCAGCGCATCGCGTTCGATCCGCACCGGCGCCGACAGCCCGGTGAGCGCCACCTCGCCCTCCAGCACCGGCAGGCTGCCGCGCAGCAGCCACCAGGCGGCGAGCGCGAAGACCAGCACCAGGCACACCAGCAACAGCGCCAGCCGCTTGAACCATCGCATCATCGTCGCGCACTCTTCCAAGGGCCGGGCGCCACTCTAGCCGATCATGGCCGCCGCCCCACGCGGCAGGCGGCAGGCCACGGCATGAGAATGGGAAATGCAGTCGTTCTCATCCGATCATCGATGGTGGCGGAGCCGGTATGCTGCCGGCATTCCCCGCACGGACCTGCCGCGATGAAAGGCCATCCCGAAGTCGTCGACTACCTCAAGTTCCTGCTGCGTGGCGAACTGGCCGCGCGCGACCAGTACTTCCTGCATTCGCGGCGCTACGAAGACCTTGGCCTGCATGCGCTGCATGCGCGCATCCACCACGAAATGGAAGAGGAGACGCAGCACGCCGACGCGCTGCTCAAGCGCATCCTGTTCCTCGAGGGCACGCCGGACATGCGGCCCGACGCCTTCGAGCCGGGCGAGACGGTGGTGGAGATGCTGCGCAAGGACCTCGATCTCGAGTACAAGGTGCGCGGCCACCTCGCCAAGGGCGTGGCGCTGTGCGAACAGCATGGCGACTACGTCAGCCGCGAAGTGCTGGTCACCCAGCTCGCCGACACCGAGGAAGACCACACGTGGTGGCTGGAGAAGCAGCTGCGCCTGATCGAGATGATCGGCCTGGAGAACTACCAGCAGAGCAAGATGGGCGAGGACGGCGGGGGCACCGCCGCCTGATGCCGCGCCGCCGCTGGCCGCGCAGGGCGCTCAGTCCCGGCGCAGCGCGTAGACCGCGGTGGACAGCGAGGTCACGCCGGCGGCCTGGAAGCCGGGTTCGTCGGCGAGGATGTCCCGTCGTTCCAGCAGTTCGGGCGCCCAATCGGCGCCGAAGCGCGAGCGGACCTCGGCCTCGTCCACGCTGAAGGGCGGCCCTTCCTTTTCCGGTTGCGGATACTCCAGCGTGATCAGCAGGCCGCGGCATCCCGGCGGCAGGCGCCGCCAGAGCGTGGCGAGGTAGGTGTCGCGCAACGGTGGCGGCAGCGCGACCAGCGCCGCGCGATCGTAGACGCCCACGCAGTCGGCCAGCAGCGCCGCCGGGACCGCGAAGGCATCGCCGGCCAGCAGTTCGTAGGGACCCGCGCGGTAGTGCGTCCCGGCGGCGCTGGTCGTGACGGTGGGGGCAAGGTCCTGCTCAGCGAAGAACTGTTCGATGGCCAGCGTCGACAGTTCGATGCCGAATACGCGATGGCCCTTCTCCGCCAGCCACGCCATGTCCAGTGACTTGCCGGACAGCGGCACGCAGATGCGGCTGCCGGCGGCGAGTCCGAGCGCAGGCCAATGCCGGACCAGCAAAGGGAGCGGCGCATCCCGATGGAAGCCGATCTGGCGGTCGAGCCAGCGCTGGTGCCAGAATTCCGGTTGCATGCGTGTGGTCCTGTTCGATTCGGTGGATACGATACGCCGATGCGTGGCGCTGTCATGCCGTTGTTGCCGTCATCCCGATGGGAACGAGGGATCTGCTCATGCCATTGATGTTGTCATCCCGAACGCAGTAAGGGATCTGCTCCCGGTACTGCAGGACACGGCAGATCCCTCACTGCGTTCGGGATGACAGGCATCAAGACGCGTCGCCAGTGACTCACAGGTCCACGGGCAAGCGATCCACCTTCTGCCGCGCCGAGACGATACGCGCTTGCGACGCGGCTGAACGCGTCGCCACGCGCGTCGCCGGTGACTCACGATTCCACGTGCAGTCCGTCGACCTTCTGCCACCCCCGCGGCAACAACCCGCCGCGACTCGCCCGTGCCCCCACGTACTCGCCCAGGTCCTTGAACGACAGGCTCATCGTGCGTGCGCCGGACTGCACCACCAGCGTGCCGCCCGGTGGCACCACGGCGACCGCCACCACGCGCTCGGTGCCGCGCTTCGCCTTCGGGATCTCGATGATCTTGTTGCCCTTGCCCTTGTCGAGTTCCGGCAGCTCCGACACCGGGAACGCCAGCAGGTGGCCGGCGCTGGTGACGGCGACGATGCGATCCGCCTCGACGCTGCCGATCGCCGCGGGTTGCAGCACCTTCGCGCCTTCCGACAGCGACAGCATCGCCTTGCCGGCCTTGTTGCGGCCGGTCAGGTTCTCGAAGCGGGTGGTGAAGCCGTAGCCGTGCGAGGACGCCAGCACGAAGCGGTCGTCGTTGCCGCCGCTGGCCATCGCCGCGAACGATGCGCCTGCCGCGGGCGAGAAGCGTCCGGTCAGCGGCTCGCCGTTGCCGCGCGCGGAGGGCAGCGAATGCGCCAGCGTCGAATAGCTGCGGCCGGTGGAATCGAGGAACGCGACCTGCTGCGTGCTGCGGCCGCGGGCCGCGGCCAGCAGCCCGTCGCCATCGCGGTAGGACAGGCTGGTGGCGTCGATGTCGTGGCCCTTGGCGGCGCGCACCCAGCCCTTCTGGCTGAGCACGATGGTCACCGGCTCGCTGGCGACCAGTTCGGTTTCGTCCAGTGCCTGCGCGGCATCGCGTGCGACCAGCGGCGACATCCGCGCGTCGCCGAACTTCTTCGCGTCCGCCAGCAATTCGTCCTTCACCAGCTTCTTCAGCCTGGCCTTGCTGTCCAGTATCGAGATGAGCCTGTCGCGCTCGGTGTCCAGCTCGTCCTGCTCGCCGCGGATCTTCATTTCCTCCAGACGCGCCAGCTGCTTGAGCTTCGTCTCGAGGATGTATTCGGCCTGGTCGTTGGACAACTGGAAGCGCGCGATCAGCGCCGCCTTCGGCTCGTCCTCGGTGCGGATGATGCGGATCACCTCGTCGAGGTTGAGGAAGGCCACCAGCAGGCCTTCCAGCAGGTGCAGCCTGCGCTCGACCTTCTCCAGCCGGTGCTTGAGCCGGCGGGTGACCGTGTCGGCGCGGAACACCAGCCACTCCGACAGCAGCATCTTCAGGTTCTTCACCTGCGGGCGGCCATCGAGCCCGATCACGTTGAGGTTGACGCGGAAGCTCTTCTCGAGGTCGGTGGTCGCGAACAGGTGGCCCATCAGCTGCTCGGCATCGACGCGGTTGGAGCGCGGGATCAGGGTGATGCGCACCGGGTTGGCGTGGTCGGACTCGTCGCGGATGTCCTCCAGCCACGGCAGCTTCTTGGCGCGCATCTGCGCGGCGATCTGCTCGATCACCTTCGAAGGCGAGACCTGGTAAGGCAACGCGGTGACGACGATGTTCGCGCCTTCCTTCACGAACGTCGCGCGGGCGCGCACGCTGCCATTGCCGGTCTGGTACATCGCCAGCAGGTCGGCGGCGGGGGTGATGATCTCCGCCGTGGTCGGGTAGTCCGGCCCGCGCACGTGTTCGCACAGGTCGCGCACGCTGGCGTCGGGGTCGTCGAGCAGGCGCACGCAGGCGCTGACGATCTCGCCCAGGTTGTGCGGCGGCACGTCGGTGGCCATGCCGACGGCGATCCCGGTGGTGCCGTTGAGCAGCAGGTGCGGCAGGCGCGCCGGCAGCCAGCTGGGCTCCTCGAGGGTGCCGTCGAAGTTCGGCGTCCAGTCCACCGTGCCCTGGCCCAGTTCGCCCAGCAGCACCTCGGCGATGGGGGTGAGCCTGGATTCGGTGTAGCGCATCGCCGCGAACGACTTGGGATCGTCGCTGGACCCGAAGTTGCCCTGGCCGTCGATCAGCGGATAGCGGTACGAGAACGGTTGCGCCATCAGCACCAGCGCCTCGTAGCACGCGCTGTCGCCGTGCGGATGGAACTTGCCGATCACGTCGCCGACGGTGCGCGCCGACTTCTTCGGCTTCGCCGCGGCGTTGAGGCCGAGTTCGCTCATCGCGTACACGATGCGGCGCTGCACCGGCTTGAGCCCGTCGCCGAGGAACGGCAGGGCGCGGTCGAGCACCACGTACATCGAGTAGTCGAGGTAGGCGCGCTCGGCGTACTCGCGCAGCGGGATCTGCTCGAAGCCATGGAAGGCGGTGCGGGGGGAATCTGTCATGCGCGACGACCGGAAAAACGAAAGGCCCCGCAATTATGCGGGGCCTTCGCGATGTCTGGTGCCCGGGAGAGGACTCGAACCTCCACGGTTTTACCCGCTAGTACCTGAAACTAGTGCGTCTACCAATTCCGCCACCCGGGCAGGTGGGCCGCGTATGTTGCGTTGCGGCGGCGGCAAAGTCAACGCCGCCCGTGCGCACGTCGTGGCGACGGGGCCGCGTGTAACATCCGCCGATGGCAAAACCCCCCAGCAAGCGCGGCAACGACCGCAAATCCCCGGCCGGCCAGGGTGCCCCGGGCGGCAAGACGTCCGGGCCGCGCCAGCAACGCCCCGGCGCCGGCAAGCCCGGCAAGGCGACCGCCGCGTCGCGCCCGCCGTGGATGCCCGAGACGATGGCGACGCGCGCCAAGGCCGCGCCGGCGGGCTCGGCGCCGGCGCCCAGGCCGGGCCGGCCGGGACGTTTCCAGGATCCGCACGCCGATCGCGAGGCCAGCCGCTATGCCAGGCCCATCGCCAGCCGCGAGGCGATCCTGCAATGGCTGTCCAGCGCCGAGGGCCCGCAGACCGCGGAGGCGATCGCCGAGCGGCTCGCGCTGCACGATCCCGAACAGCGCGACGCGCTGGGCAAGCGGTTGGCGGCCATGGTGCGCGACGGACAGGTGCTGCAGAACCGGCGCGGCGGCTACGTGCCGGCCGAACGGCTCGACCTGATCCCCGGCACCGTGATCGCCAATCCCGACGGCTACGGCTTCCTGCGTCCGGACAGCGGCAGCGGCGACGACCTGTTCCTGCCGCCGCTGGAGATGCGCAAGGCGATGCACGGCGACCGCGTCATGGCCAGCGTCACCGGCGTCGATCGCCGTGGCCGCCGCGAGGGCGTGATCGTCGAGGTGCTGGAGCGTCGGCTCAACCGCCTGATCGGTCGCTTCACGCTCGAGTCCGGCATCAGCTACGTGGTGCCCGACGACCGCCGCATCCAGCGCAACGTGCAGATCCCCGCAGACGCGCGCATGGGCGCGCAGCACGGGCAGCTGGTCGTGTGCGAACTGACCACGCCGGGCGACGCGCACCGGCCGCCGATCGGCAAGGTGCTGGCGGTGCTGGGCGATGCGCTGACGCCGTCGCTGGTGGTCGAGGCCGCGATCCACGGCCACGAGCTGCCGCACGAATTCCCGCCGGCGGTGCTGGCCGAAGCCTCGGCGGTGCCGCTGGAGGTCACCCGCGCCGATGCCGAAGGCCGCGTCGACCTGCGCAGCCTGCCGCTGGTCACCATCGACGGCGAGGACGCGAAGGATTTCGACGACGCGGTGTACTGCGAACCCAACCGCGACGGCTTCCGGCTGATCGTCGCCATCGCCGACGTCTCGCACTACGTTCGTCCGGGCACGCCGCTGGACGACGAAGCGCAACTGCGCGCGACCAGCGTCTACTTCCCGGGCTTCGTGGTGCCGATGCTGCCGGAGACGCTCTCCAACGGCATCTGCTCGCTCAACCCGAAGGTCGACCGGCTGTGCTTCGCCTGCGACATGCAGGTCGGCCGCGACGGCGAGGTCACCCGTGCGAAGTTCTACGAGGCGGTAATGCACTCGCACGCGCGCCTGACCTACACCCAGGTGTGGAAGGCGGTGGGCGAGGATGATGCCGAGGCGAGGGCCCTCGTCGGCGCGCAACTGCCGCAGGTCGAGCGGCTGCACCAGCTGTACCAGGTGCTGGCGAAGGCGCGGGCCAAGCGCGGCGCGATCGAGTTCGAGAGTTCCGAAGTGCGCTTCGTGCTCGACAACCGCGGCGAGGTGACGCAGGCGGGGATGCTGGTGCGCAACGATGCGCACAAGCTGATCGAGGAATGCATGATCGCGGCGAACGTCGCCGCGGCCCGCTTCATGCTGGACGCCGGCATCCCGGCACCGTACCGCATCCACGACAAGCCGCCGGAATCGAAGTACGCCGACCTGCTGGAATTCCTGAAGGAGTTCGCGCTGCGCATGCCGCCGTGGGCGAAGCTGCAGCCGAAGGATTTCGCCAACCTGCTGGTCAAGGTGCGCGAGCGGCCTGACGCCACGCTGCTGGAATCGGTGGTGCTGCGCAGCCAGAGCCAGGCGGTGTACTCGCCGGAGAACATCGGCCACTTCGGCCTCGCGCTGGCGGCTTACGCGCATTTCACATCGCCGATCCGGCGCTATCCCGACCTGCTGGTGCACCGTGCGATCAAGCACGCGCTCCGGCCACGCGACCGTGACGGCTTCGGCTACACACCGCGCGAGATGACGCGGCTGGCGCTGCAGTGTTCCGAGCGCGAGCGCCGCGCCGACGAAGCCGAGCGCGAAGTCGACGAGCGCTACCGGGCGGCGTGGATGGAGCAGCACGTCGGCGGCGAGTTCGACGGCACCATCAGCGGCGTGACCAGCTTCGGCCTGTTCGTCGAGCTGGACCAGTCCAAGGTCAACGGCCTGGTGCACGTGACCCAGCTGCCGAACGACTTCTACCACTTCGACCCGCTGCGCAAGACCCTGACCGGGCAGCGCACGGGCCGCGAGTTCCGGCTCGGCGACCGGGTGCGGATCGTGGTGCTCAAGGCCAGCCTGGAGGAGCGCAAGATCGACTTCCGCCTGGCCGAGACGCGCGGCGCGACCGCGCCGCCGCCGCGCGGACAGCCGGCCAAGCGGCAGAAGCGGAAATACTAGCCACGCCGTCGCCGGGTACGGAGGCTCCTGATTTTCCTTGTCCCTCGGGAGAAGGCGCTTAGCGGGCGGATGAGGGTGCGCTGCCTCGTGGTGCTTGGAGGAATTTCAGCCCCTCCGTACCCTCTCCCCATCCCCTCTCCCGGTGGGAGAGGGGCGTCCTTTTGTCGCGGATCGAGAGATGAGCAAACAGAACCAGTGGATCGTCGGCATCAACGCGGTGGCTTCGGCCGTCGAGCATGACGCCGAGCACGTGCGCGAGGTGCTGCTGGAAGCCGGCGGCAAGAACCCGCGCCTGACCGAGATCGAGCAGGCGGCGCGGCGCAAGGACATCGACGTGCGCCGGGTGGCGCAGCAGGCGCTGGACGGCGTGGCCGGCGGCGTCCGCCACCAGGGCGTGGCCGCGCGCTATGCCGCGGCGAAGACCTGGGACGAACACGACCTCGCCGAACTGGTGGAACAGGCCGGAGGCAAGGCGTTGCTGCTGGTGCTCGACGGCGTGCAGGACCCGCACAACCTCGGCGCCTGCCTGCGCAGCGCGGCGGCGGCGGGGGCGACGGCGGTCGTCATTCCCAAGGACAAGGCGGTGCAGGTCAACGCCACCGTGCGCAAGACCTCGGCCGGCGCCGCCGACAGCATCCCGGTGGTGCGCGCCACCAACCTTTCGCGCTGCCTGGCGGACCTGCAGAAGCAGGGCGTGTGGATCTACGGCCTGGTCGGCGAGGCGGACGCCTCGTTCTACGCGCTCGACCTCACCGGCAACGTGGCGCTGGTCCTCGGCGGCGAGGCGGACGGCCTGCGCCGGCTGACGCGCGAGCACTGCGACCAGCTGGTGTCGATCCCGATGCCCGGCGTGCAGGACGCGCCGGGCGTGGAAAGCCTCAATGTGTCGGTGGCGTCCGGGGTGACGCTGTTCGAGGCCGTGCGGCAGAGGCGCGGCTGATGCGCGCGGCAGGCCTGCTGGTGCTGGCGGTGCTGGTCGCGGCCATCGCGCCGGCGCAGGCCGAGCAGCGTGCGCGTGCGCGTGACCTGGGCGTGGCGCCCGGTATCTTCGCGCCGGGCCCGTTGAACGCGATCACCGATGTCGAAGGCGTGCGCGTGGGCCATGCCACGCTGCGCGAGGGCGACACCATCCGCACCGGCGTCACCGCGATCCTGCCGCACCCGGGCAATGCCTACCTGTCGCGGGTGCCCGCGGCGCTGCACGTGGGCAACGGGTTCGGCAAGTTCGTGGGCGGCAGCCAGATCGCCGAGCTTGGCGAGCTGGAAACCCCGATCCTGCTCACCTGCACGCTGTGCGTGTGGAAGGCGGCGGACGCGATGGCCGAATGGATGCTGTCGCAGCCCGGGATGGAGCGCGTGCGTTCGATCAACGCCTTGGTGGGCGAAACCAACGACGGCGGCCTCAACGACATCCGTGCGCGTCCGGTCACCGCCGCCGCCGTGCGCGGTGCGCTCGAAGGCGCGCGCGGCGGTGCCGTGACGGAGGGAAGCGTCGGCGCAGGCACCGGCACCGTCGCTTTCGGATGGAAGGGCGGCATCGGCACCTCGTCGCGCCGGTTGCCGCCGGCGCTGGGGGGCTGGACCGTCGGCGTGCTGGTGCAAAGCAACTACGGCGGCGTGCTGCAGGTGGACGGCGTGCCGGTCGGGCGCGAGCTCGGCCGCTATGCGTTCAAGGACGCGGTGGTCGCCTCCGCCTCGGCGCCGGCAGTCAAGCCGGGCAGGGGGCCGGCCGACGATCGCGGTGACGGGTCGGTGATCGTGGTCATCGCCACCGATGCGCCGCTGTCCGACCGCAATCTCGGCCGGGTCGCCTCGCGCGCGATGATGGCGCTGGGACGCACCGGCAGTTCGGCTTCCAACGGCAGCGGGGACTACGCACTGGCCTTCTCCACCGCCGACGCGGTGCGGCGGCCGTTCGACGCGCAGCGGCTGGCCACCGAGGAGCTGGCGAACGAACAGATGACGGCGGTGTTCCAGGCCAGCGTCGATGCGGTCGAGGAAGCGGTCTACAACTCGATGTTCATGGCGCAGACCGAGCAGGGCAACGGCGTGACCGTCGAGGCCCTGCCGCTGGACGCCGTGCGCGGCATCCTGCGCCGCTACGGACGCCACGTCCCGGGTGACACCACGGAACAGCCACCCGCGCGTTGAATCGACGGGTCAGTCGCGGGTCATCCCCGCGCAGGAACCCGGTGCGAGACTATCGCCGGCGATGGGGACGACCCCGTCGCGAACCACGGCTTCCCGGGGACGGCCCCATCGATACGATGGAGCGCATCCCATGTCCTGGACCATCCTGCTGCTGGCCGGCCTGTTCGAGATCGGCTGGGCGATCGGCCTGAAGTACACCGAAGGCTTCACCCGGCCGTGGCCGACGCTGGGCACCATTGCCGCGATGGCGATCAGCCTGTCGCTGCTCGGCATCGCGATGAAGTCGCTGCCCGTCGGCACCGCCTACGCGGTGTGGGTAGGCGTTGGCGCGGTCGGCACCGCGATCCTCGGCATCGTGCTGCTGGGCGAGCCGGCCAATGCCGGGCGCCTGCTCAGCCTCGGCCTGATCGTCGCCGGCATCATCGGCCTCAAGCTGGCGTCGGCCTGAGTTGCGTCGTGCATCGTGCGCCGGCGGAGGCGATCAGTCCTCGCCGCCGCCGCGATGGTCGCGCTTGCCCTGGTTGATGCGGTCGCGGGTGCTGATGCTGCCCATGATCGCCGGCAGGCGCGTCTCCGCGGCATGCAGTTCCCGAGCCCGGCGCGCGGCCGAACCGGACTGGTAACCGGGCTGGCCGGCGGTGGGCGGGGTTCCGCCCAGGGTCTCCCAGGGCTTGGGCTCGCGGTCACGGGCCTGCTTGGCTTCCAGCAGCTCGCGCGTGCGCTTGAGCGCCTGGCGCGGCGACAGCGCGCGTTTCGCGGTTGCCTTCTTCGTCCTCGCCGCCTTGCCGGTCGCGTGCTTGGCGGCGGGCTTGCGCGCAGAGGACGCGGTGGTCGTCGCCTTGCGTGCAGCCGTCGCCTTTCCGGCCTTGGCGACGGTGCTGGCTTTGCGCGCGGTGGCGGGCGTCCTCGTTGCCTTCGCTTGGCCCTTCGCCTTCGCCGCGGCGACCTCGCGCCGCTGCGCAACGGGCAGTTGCGCTTCGAAGCGGCGCAGGATGTCGGCGGTCAGTTCCGCCTTGTCCTTGCTGCGCTGGTTGGCCAGGCCGCTGCTCCCGCGCTTGGTGCCGGTCCGGTCGCGCGAGGACAGCTTCTGCCGGCGCACGAGGTCGCGGGCGCGGTCGCGAGCATCCCGGGCGCGGCGGATGCACGATGCCAGTGCCTTCGCATCCAGTGCGCGCAGTGCGTTGGCGCGGCTCTCGTCGTACAGGGTCATTTCCCGCTGGTTGAGCAGGGCGGTGGCCTTGGCGCGCGTGATCGGCATGGACATGCTCCGTTGTCGATGTTGGCGCCCACCTTAGCGGGCGCGTCGCAGCGGGCACGTGAAAAAGCGGCGCACGGCGATGAACCGGCGTTGGGTGTTGCGCGCAGGGCATGCGGCATGCGTTGCCGCGCGAGGCCTACGCCAGGGGCTGGCCCGCGACGGACGGATCGGCGCGCCGCCAGTCGTTGACGATGGTGCAGAACAGTCGCGCCGTCTGCTCGGCGTCGTACAGCGCCGAATGCGCGCTGGCGCTGTCCCAGCGGAAGCCGGCGGCCTGCACCGCGCGCGCGAGCACGGTCTGGCCGTAGGCCACGCCGGCCAGTGTGACCGTGTCGAAGACGCTGAAGGGATGGAAGGGATTGCGCTTGTGGCCGACGCGTGCGACCGCGGCATTGAGGAAGTTGAGGTCGAAATGGGCGTTGTGTCCGACCAGGATCGCGCGCTGGCAGCCATGCTTCTTCACGGCCGCGCGCACCGGCCCGAACACGTGGTCGAGTGCCTCGCGCTCGGCCTTGGCGAACCGGAACGGATGGTCGAGGTCGATCCCCGTCACCTCCAGCGACTGCGGATCGATATCGGTGCCGGGCGCGGGCTCGACGTGCACCGAGGTGGGTTCGTCCAGCACCAGCCGACCGTCCGCGTCGAGGTCGAGCGGCACCGCCGCGATCTCGAGCAGGGCGTGGCGGTTCCAGTCGAAGCCGCCGGTCTCGACATCGACCACCACCGGCAGGTAGCCGCGGAATCGCCTGGCAAGGGGGCTCGTGGATGCGTCGTGCGGCGACGATGCCGTCGGGTCGTTCATGCCCGCAAGCCTAGCAGAGGGTTGCGCAGCGCAGGTCGCGGCCAGCGAAGGCGGACGACGCGGCGATCAGGCCGCGCGCACGCCGAGCAGGGAGCCTTCGCCATGCATGCGCGCGAGCATCGCGCCGCCCTCGGCCAGGAAGCCCTCGGCGTCGTCGGTACCGGCTTCGGCCGCCAGCTGCCGCAGGCAGTCGCGTCCGCGGCGCGTGCCATCGCCGAGCAACTCGAGCAGGCGGTACACCAGTGGCGACAGCTCGGCGAAACGCACGTCGCCGCCGGCATCGCGTCGTGCCAGCACGAGCGTGGGCTGGGCCGGCACCTGCGTGGGCTGGTGGTCGGGCCCGATGCGATGCACCGGCCAGCGATAGGCCAGCGCCCACGCCCAGGGTGAGGCCACCGGCACGCCGTCGAGCAGCGCCTGCGCGGGATCGTCGCCGAGCGCGGCGTCGATACCTTCCGGTGCCACCGCGTCGGAAATCTGCAGCGCCAGTTCCACCCATTCGTAGTGCGCCAGGTCGGGCAGCCAGGGCGGCAGGGCGGGATCCGCGTCGGCGCGCGTCTCCAGCCAGCGCACGAACTCGCGCCCGATCTCGGTGAACAGCGGCGTGCGACAGCGATGCCCGGCCTGGAACGCGCGCACCAGCGCATGCCACGCGGCGTCGCCGAGGGTCTGGCGGATGACCGGGAAGTTGCCCGCCAGCAGCCCTTCGAGGTTGTTGTAGAGCAGGTCGCGGTAGACCGCGAGGCGGCGTTCCTCGATGCCGTCGGGCGGCGCCACGGTGGCCGGGTCGCGCAGGTGGCGCGACAGCGCGAACTGCTGCGCGCGCAGGCGGGCGGGGACGTCAGCCATGCGCGACCTCCGCGGCGCGGGCCGGGGCCTTGCCCTGCAGCGCGCGGATCGCATCCACTTCGCGCAAAAGCTCCGCCAGCGGCGGGAAGTTGAAATCGCGCTCGAGCAGCGTCGGGCGTATGCCATGCACGCGATACGCCTCGGCCAGCAGTTGCCACACGTCCGGCTTCACTGCGGCGCCGTGGGTGTCGACCTTCAGGTCGGGCGCCTCGTCGTAGTGCCCCGCGACGTGGTAGCTCGCGATTCGCGCCGACGGCATGCGGCGCAGGAACGCGACCGGGTCGTAACCGTGGTTGATGGCGTTGACGTGGATGTTGTTGACGTCGAGCAGCAGGTCGCAGTCGGCGCGTTCGAGCACGGCGCTGACGAACTGGGCCTCGTCGAGCGCCTGCGTTGGCGCGACCGGGATCGTGGCGTAGTAGCTGACGTTCTCGACCGCGATGCGGCGTCCGAGCACGTCCTGCACCCGGCGGATGCGCGCCGACACGTGCTCGACGGCTTCCTCGGTGAACGGGATCGGCAGCAGGTCGTAGAGATGGCCGTCATCGCTGCACCAGCTCAGGTGCTCGCTGTACAGCGGCACGCGATGGCGGTCGAGGAAGCGGCCGATGCGCGCGAGCAGGGTGTCGTCGAGCGCTTCGCTGCCGCCGAGCGAAAGCGACAGGCCGTGGCAGGTGACGGGATGGCGCTCGGCGAGCGCCTCGAACGCGGCGCCGAGCCGGCCGCCGACGCCGATCCAGTTCTCGGGCGCGCATTCGAGGAAATCGAAGGCCTCTTGGTCGGCCGCCTGCAGCGCGGACAGCAGTCCGCGCCGCAGGCCGAGGCCGGCGCTGGCGGGGGGCAGGGGCGAGGCGTGGCCCACGCGCTCAGCGTCGCCGGCAGGGATCAATCAGGCCGCGCCGCCGCACTTGCCCTCGCCGCACTTGCCTTCACCGCACTTGCCCTCGCCATCGGCCTTCTTCGCGGCCTTGTGCGCGTCATGCTCGGCCTGGTCGATGAAACCGTCGCCGTTGCTGTCCATCGCCGCGAACTTCTCGGCCTCGTTCGGGTGGACCGCGTCGAACTCGGCGCGCGAGACCTTGCCATCCTTGTCGGTATCGACCTTGTCGATGCCGCACTTGCCTTCGCCGCACTTGCCTTCGGCCTTGGCCTTGTCGCCGCCGCAGCTGCCTTCCTTCGCCTTGGCATCGGCGGCCTGTGCCGCATCCTGGGCGCCGAGCAGGTAACCCTGCGCGAGCGGCGTGATCGCGAAGCTGGTGCCGGACAGCATCAGGCCGCCGACGAGGGCGGTGCCGACGGCCAAGGCCACGGGCTTCTTGCTGGACTGCGACATGGAGCATCTCCTCTGCTGGTCGGGCGATCGCCCGGGGGAACCGGGATTATGCGCAGGTCGAGGCGGTTGCCCGGTCAATCCGCGGGCAGGGAAAGTCGCGCTTTCAGCGCATTCAGGCCATCACGTTCAGCAGGCGTTCCGGAAATCGCGCCTGCTGCCCTGCAGCAAGCGCGGCCGGGCGGTCACGTGGCGACGTTGGTGCCGTCGCGCTTCTCGCGCGGCGGCAGCGCATCGTCGCCGTGCACGAGGAACCAGATGTTCTCGGCGATGTTGGTGGCGTGGTCGCCGATGCGCTCGAGGTTCTTGGCCATGAACAGCAGGTGCGTGCACGGGGTGATCGCGCGCGCGTCCTCCATCATGTAGGTCAGCAGCTCGCGGAACAGGCCGGTGTAGAGCGTGTCGACCTCGGCGTCCTGGTCGCGCACGCGCTGGGCGGCGGCAACGTCGTTGTCGGCGTACGCGGCGAGCACGTCGCGCACCTGCCGGACCACCAGCGCGCCCAGTGCGGCCAGGCCGCGCGTGTGTGGCAGCGGTGGCGCCGCGTTGAGCGCGGTCGAGCGCTTGGCGACGTTGGCCGCATAGTCGCCGATGCGCTCGATGTCCGAAGCGATGCGCAGCGCGGCGAGGATCTCGCGCAGGTCGCGTGCCAGCGGTCCGCGCAGGGCCAGCTTCATCACGTCCTGGCTGACTTCGTGCTCGAGCGCGTCGATGGCCTCGTCGTTGGCGACGATGCGCGCCGCGGCCTTGTCGTCGCGCCGTTCGACGACGTCCAGCGCGGCTTCGAGCTGCGAGGCGGACATCTCGCCCATGCGCAGGATCTCGTTGACGAGGCGGTGGCGCTCCTCGTCGTAGCTCTTGACGATGTGGTCGTGCGGTTGGGTGTTCATGGATAGAGGCCGGGAATGGGGAGTCGGGAGTCGTGGAAGCGCGGCGGGCGACGATGAGGCGGGGGGAAGGCGGAAATCGCCCTTGCGATTCCCGATTCCCCATTCTCCCTTTCCACCGGGCGTGTCATCCGAAGCGCCCGGTGATGTAGTCCTCGGTCTGCTGCTTCGAGGGGTTGGAGAAGATCGTCTCGGTGGTGTCGTGCTCGATCAGGTCGCCGAGGTACATGAAGGCCGTGAAATCGGACACGCGCGCGGCCTGCTGCATGTTGTGGGTGACGATGACGATGGTGTAGTCGAGCTTCAGTTCCTCGATCAGCTGCTCGATGCGGCTGGTCGAGATCGGGTCCAGTGCCGAGGTCGGCTCGTCGAGCAGCAGCACGTCCGGGCGCAGCGCCACCGCGCGCGCGATGCACAGCCGCTGCTGCTGGCCACCGGACAGGCCGAGCGCGGACTGCCCCAGCTTGTCCTTCACCTCGTCCCACAGCGCGCCCTGGCGCAATGCCTGCTCGACGCGTTCCCCGAGCTGCGCCTTCGACAGCTTCTCGTGGTGGCGGATGGCGTACGCGATGTTCTCGAAGATCGTCATCGGGAACGGGACCGGCTTCTGGAACACCATGCCGACCTTCGAGCGCAGGCGGTTCATCGGGTACTTCGGCCCGAGGATGTTCTCGCCATCGAGCAGGATCTCGCCCTTCGCCTCGAGCTTGGGGTACAGCGAGTAGATGCGGTTGAAGATGCGCAGCAGGGTGGACTTGCCGCAGCCGGACGGGCCGATCAGCGCGGTGACGCGCTTCTCGGGGATGTCGAGGTTGATGTTCTTCAACGCGCGGAACTTGTCGTAGTAGAAGTCCAGGGCCTTCACCGAGATCTTCAGTGGCGTCGGCGCCAGCGCGCCGCGTTGCGGCGCCGCGACGGAGATCCGCTGCGTGGGCGCGGCGGTATGGATGTCGTTCATGGCCGGGTCCGTGGAGAGGTTAGTCATGGGAGATCTTGTTGCGCAGCAGGAGGGCGCGCGCCGAGAGGCTGACCAGCAACACGAACACCGTCAGCACGAAGGCGCCGGCCCAGGCGAGCTGCTGCCAGGATTCGTAGGGGCTGCCGGCGTACTGGTACATGACCACCGGGACGCTGGCCATCGGCTGCAGCACGTTGCTGTTCCAGTACTGGTTGCCGAAGGCCGTGAACAGCAGCGGCGCGGTTTCGCCGGAGATGCGGGCCAGCGACAGCAGGATGCCGGTGACGATGCCCGCGGAGGCGCCCCGGTACAGCACCTGCACGATCACCTTCCACTGGGGCACGCCCAGCGACAGCGCGGCCTCGCGCATCTGCACCGGGACCAGCTGCAGCATCTCGTCGGTGGTGCGCACCACCACCGGCAGCACGATGAAGGCCAGCGCGATCGCACCGGCCAGCGCCGAGAAGTTGCCGCCGGTCTGCATCACGATCAGGGTGTAGACGAACAGGCCGAGCACGATGGATGGCGCCGACAGCAGGATGTCGTTGACGAAGCGGACCACCGTGCCGGCCTTGCGCGCCTTGCCGTACTCGGACAGCCAGGTGCCGGCGGCGACGCCCAACGGCGTGCCGATGCCGATTGCCATCGCGCACATCACCGCACTGCCGAAGAAGGCGTTGAGCAGGCCACCTTCCTGCATCGGCGGCGGGGTCATCTGCGAGAACAGCGCCCAGTTGATGCCGCCGATGGCCTTGCTGAACAGCGTCCACAGGATCCACCCGAGGAAGAACAGGCCGAATAGGGCAGTGCCGATCGCCAGCACGATGGCAACGGCGTTGGTGGCGCGGCGCTTACCGTACAGGCGGTCCGCGACCCTCAGTTCGCGCTCGGTCTTGGCCGGGATGCCGAGGCTGGACATCAGTTGCCCTCCTTGCGCGAGAGCTGCAGGAGCATGAAGCGGGCGATGGCGAGCACCACGAAGGTCACCACGAACAGCACGAAGCCGAGCAGCAGCAGGGCGGAGCGATAGGTTTCGGTGGCCTCGCCGAAGTCGTTGGCGATCAGCGCGGCGATCGTGGTGCCGGGCTCGAGCAGCGACGCCGACAACCGCACCGAGTTGCCGACCACGAAGGCGACGGCCATGGTCTCGCCGAGCGCGCGGCCAAGGCCCAGGAAGATGCCGCCGATGACCGCGGAGCGGGTATAGGGCAGGACGATGTCCCAGCTCACTTCCCACCGGGTCGAGCCCAGCGCATAGGCCGATTCCTTCAGCCGCGTCGGCACGGTGAGGAACACCTCGCGCATCACCGAGGAGATGAACGGGATCACCATGATCGCGAGCACGAAGCCGGCGGTCAGCATGCCGATGCCCAGCGGCGGGCCCTGGAACAGGATGCCGATGCCGGGAATGGTGCCGAGGTGGTCGTTGAGCCAGGGCGTGACGTACTCGGTCATCACCGGGACCAGCACGAACAGTCCCCACATGCCGTAGATGATCGAGGGGATGCCGGCAAGCAGTTCGATCGCGGTGCCGACCGGCCCGCGCAGCCAGCGCGGCGCGACCTCGGTGAGGAAGAAGGCGATGCCGAAGCTCACCGGCACCGCGATCAGCATGGCGATGACGGCGGTGACGATGGTGCCGTAGATCGGCGCGAGCGCGCCGTACTTGTTCTCGACCGGGTTCCACTCGGAGGAGAAGAAGAAGCTCAGGCCCTGCGAGGCGAGTGCATCGCGCCCGCCCCAGAGCATCGACAGCGCGGCGCTGGCCAGGGCCACGAGCACGAACACCACGGTGCCGGTGAGCACCCACTTGAACGCGCGGTCGTTGCGCGCGTCCCGGGCATCGCGGGTGCTGCCGGTGGGGGCGGGGAGGGTGGCGGCGTTCATGGGGAATTCCGGAAAAGGGGTTTTGCCGTCTTTCCCGCGGAGGCGGGAATCCAGTGTCTTCAGCTGTTGTGAGGGGTGGCAGCAAAGACCTTGGATGACCGGACATTCGTCCGTTGAGAAGCGTTTCCCGCCTGCGCGGGGATGACGCAACGTCAGCCGCGCGCGAAGCGCGCGGGACGTTGCGTCACTTGAACTCCGCCGCCCAGTACGCCTCGATCTGCTGCACCAGCTCCGCCGGCAGGGGCACGTAGTGCAGTTCCGTCGCCTGCGCCTGGCCCTGCTCGAACGCCCACTTGAAGAAGTCACGCGTGGCCTGGCTGCGGGCCGCATCCTTGGGCTGCTTGTGCATCAGCATGAAATTGGTCGCGGTGATCGGCCATGCCTCGGCACCCGGCGCATTGGTGATCACGAGGTTGAAATCCCTGGCGCTGGCCCAGTCGGCGGTCGCCGCGGCCGCCTCGAAGCTGGCGTCGTTGGGCTGCACCCAGTTGCCGGCCGCGTTCTGCAGCGAGGCATAGGGCATGTTGTTCTGCAGCGCGTAGGCCAGCTCGACGTAGCCGATCGACCCCTTGATCTGCTTCACGTAGGAGGCCACGCCTTCGTTGCCCTTGCCGCCGACGCCGGTCGGCCACTGCAGCGACGTGCCTTCGCCGACCTTGCCCTTCCAGTCCTCGCTGACCTTCGACAGGTAGTTGGAGAAGTTGAACGTGGTGCCCGAACCGTCCGAGCGGTGGACGATGCTGATCTTGCCGGCGGGCAAGGTGGTGCCCGGGTTGAGTGCGGCGATCGCCGGATCGTTCCAGGTGGTGATCTTGCCGAGGAAGATGTCGGCGAGCACCGCGCCGGTCAGCCTGAGTTGGCCCGGCTGCAGGCCCTCGACGTTGAGTACCGGCACCACGCCGCCGATCGCCGACGGGAACTGGCCGAGGCCGGCTTCCGCCAGTTCCTCGCTCGACAGTGGCTTGTCGGTGGAGCCGAAGTCGACGGTGCCGGCCTTGATCTGTGCGATGCCGCCGCCGGAACCGATCGACTGGTAGTTGACCTTGGCGCCGGTGGCGGCGTTGTAGTCGGCCGACCACTTCGAGACCAACGGGAAGATGAACGATGCGCCGGCACCGGAGATCTCCGCGTTGATGCGCTCGCCCGGGGGCGCGCTGGCCGCGGCCGGACCGGCGGGGGCCTGCGTCGCGGTCGCGCCGTCGCCACCCTGCGAGCAGGCGCTGGCGACCAGCGCCGTGGTCAGCGCGAGGAGGGTCAGGCGGGCGAGGGGGGCTTGCATCGTGCGACTCCGGGAATGGGGATCGGGTGCCGTCGGGTGGACGGGATGCCGACATGAAATGATGTTTTTGTTACAGCCGTATGACGCACGGGTCGACGTCGCGTGACAGCGGTGGCGGAGGGCACGGCGCGAGGGACTCGGCCCGCGTGCGGCACACCCGGGCGCGCCGCAAAAAAGACGGGCCCGAAGGCCCGTTGGAGGAGTCCCGCAAGGAGAGAGAAGGGGAGGGGCCGGACCGGGCGCCAGGACTCAGTAGTTGATGTTCTGGGTCCAGTAGGCCTGGATCTGCTGCACCAGCGCGTCCGGCAGCGGGACGTAGCCGAGGGCGCGGGCCTGGTCGTCGCCGTTGGCGTAGACCCAGCGGAAGAACTCGCGGGCATTGCGCGCGCCCTCGACGTTGCGCGGCTTCTTGCGCATCAGGATGAAGTTGGTGGCAGTGATCGGCCACGAGTTCTCGCCCGGCGCATTGGTCATCACCAGGTAGAAGTCGCGCGTGGCGCCCCAGTTTGCGCTGGCGGCGGCAGCGGAGAAGGTCTCTTCGCTCGGGTTGACGAAGTTGCCGGCGGCATTCTTCAGGCGCGAATAGGCCAGGCGATTCTGCAGCGCGTACGACAGTTCGACGTAGCCGATGCCGCCCTTGATCTGCTTGACGTAGGCGGCGACGCCCTCGTTGCCCTTGCCGCCGATGCCGACCGGCCACTTCACCGCGGTGCCTTCGCCCACGCCGGACTGCCACTCGGGGCTGACCTTGGACAGGTAGTTGGTGAAGTTGAACGAGGTGCCCGAACCATCGGAGCGGTGCACCACGGTGATCTTGGCGTCCGGCAGCGGCAGGCCGCCGTTGAGCGCGGAGATCGCCGGATCGTTCCACTTGGTGATCTTGCCGAGGAAGATGTCGGCCAGGGTGGGGCCGTCGAGCTTGAACGCGCCCGCCGCCACGCCCTGCAGGTTGATGATCGGCACCACGCCACCGATCACCGACGGGAACTGGGCGAGGCCGGCCTTGGCCAGTTCCTCGGGCTTGAGCGGCGCGTCGGACGAACCGAAATCGACGGTCGCCGCCTTGATCTGCGCGATGCCGCCGCCGGAGCCGATCGACTGGTAGTTGACCTGCTTGCCGGTCGCCTGCCTGTAGTCGGCCGACCAGCGCGACACGGCGGGGAAGACGAAGGACGCGCCGGCGCCGGTGGCGTCGTTGGCATGGGCGCTGGAAACGAAAGCGGCCGCGAGCGCGAATGCGGCGACCGAGGTCTTGAGGATGGCGTGCATGGTGTCCCTGGAGTCAAGGCGGGTGGAATCCCGCTGCGCCGGCTATTGCACGGCGGCAAGATGACAAGCGCGTGGATGCTTTGTGACGACGCGATGACGCGGCATCCGCCCGATACTGGGGAAAGCCCCAGCTGTCGCGCCGTCGGCGGCGATGCTTCCATGGTGTCCCGCATGCGCCGCACAAGGACGTCCTCGTCATGGGAACCAACCTGGCCTCCGCTCCGCCGTACGCCGGCAACCCGAATGTCAGCTTCACCTCCAGGGAAGAGGCGCTGGCCGGCAAGGGTCCGGAAGGACAGCCGGCGCCGGAGGGTGCCACGCCAGTCGCGGTGACGCGGGGCGACACCATCAGCGGCCTGATGGCGCAGGCCGGGCTCGACTGGAACAATCCCGAGCATCGTGCCCAGTTCCTCGCCGACAACCCGCAGTTCGCGGATGCCGCGGGCGGGCGCAATCCCGACCTGATCTGGCCGGGGGAAGTGCTGTACGTGCGCACGCCCGGGCCGGCGCCGGACCAGCCCGGCGACGACAATGGCGGAACCGACGGCGTCACCGATCGCACCAGCGATGGCGTCGACGGCGCCTCCACGCTCGTGCAGGCCTCCGCCCAGACCGATCGCAGGATCGAAGCGCTCGACCAGGCACGCAGCGCGGATCTTCCGCCCGGCATCGGCGACGAGACCGGTGAGCAGACGCAGGCGGTGTTCGACGCGATCCAGGGCGAGATCGAAACCGGCCTGCGCGAATACCTCGTCGCCCATCCCGATGCATCGCCGACCGAACTGCGCAGCGAGGCCCAGCGGCTCGCCGCGGCAATCCAGGGGCGTTCGCAGACCGCGGCGTCGTTCGACAACGCCTCGATGGATTTCCGTACCCAGCAGGCCATCGACAACGTGTCGGCGGAACAGGCCGGGATCGATCTCGGACGCGTCGCGCCGGGGACCGAGGTGCGCGACGGTCCGTACACCGAAACTTCCGGACCGTTCGAGCCGGGCGCGACGATCACCCTCAGGGACGGTTCCACCGTGGCCATCGACGACCGGGGCTATCCGCATCCCGGCGGAACCGGGGAGCAGGCGCTGCGACCGAATCCGCAGTCGGTGGCACAGGCGCAGGCGAACGTGGGCGACGCCGTGGACGGCGTGGTTGCCGCGGAGCGCATGCCGGACACCGGGCCCACGGCCGCAGACAAGCCCGGCACGCTGTCGGCCAGCCACGGTGCGCTGGGCGATGCCGTCCAGCGCGAGATCGAACTGCGCCTCGCGCAGTGGTGCGAGGAGAACCCGACGGCGACCGACGCGGACGTTGCGGCGCAGGCGACGGCCATCGGCCAGCAGATCCGCGAGCGCGAAGGCGACGTGGTCCCCGCCTCGACCGTCGAGTACCGGGCCGCTGCGGCCGCCAACGCGGTCAACGCCGGCCGTTGAACCGTCGCGACGCCGGGCCCGGAGCCCGGCGTCATGGGGCGATGTTCCGATGCGCCGCGCTCGGCGCGCATGCGCGCCAACGGCCCGCGGCCATTCCGGGTCGCGTGCGTTGCCGGATGCGGCAGGCCTCGGCGCGCGCTGGATCGGCGTGACGGCACGACATGGCCCGGGTTTCCGGCCAACACGCCGGAGCGGCATGTCATCGAACTGTCATGCGCCGGTCCCGGCGCTGTCAGAATGCCGTCGCACGCTGTCGTCCGTCGCCGACATGTGCTCGTGTATCCGGGGTGGGAAGTCCGGAAGCGCCCGGGTGCGTGCTCCCGCACTCCATCTCATCTTCCTTCTCTCCGGGACACAACGCCATGCGTCACACGCTCCTCGCCGTCGCGCTCGTCGCCGCCTGCGGCACCGCCGCCTCGCCCGCCTTCGCCCAGTCCGCGCAGGACCGGGAGATCGCCGAACTCAAGGCCCAGATCGCCGCGCTGGCATCCAAGATCGAGGACCTGGAGACGCGCTCGGACGCGCAGTCGGACATCAACATCGCCACCCAGGAAAACCTCGACAAGATGGCGACGACGAACCCGGTCGTCGACACCAAGGGCGGCATCAAGATCACCTCGGCCGACAAGAAGTTCGAGGCGCAGATCGGCGGCCGGGTGCAGTTCGACGCCTACGCCTTCGACCGCGACATCGCGGCCACCACCGGCACCACCGAATTCCGCCGCGCGCGCCTGACCCTGCAGGGCAAGGCCTACGGCTGGGACTACAAGGTCGAACAGGATTTCGCCGCGGGCACCAACCTCGAAGGCATGCGCGACGTGTTCATCGCCAAGTCGGCGCTGGGCGGCAAGTTCACCATCGGCCATTTCAAGCCCTACCGCTCGATGGAGGAACTCACCAGTTCCAACGAGATCCTGATGATGGAGCGCCCGTTCGCGTCGGCCACCGGTCTGTTCAGCGGACGCCAGTTCCAGCAGGGCGTGGGCTACCTGCGCGCCGGCGGCAACTACACCGCGGGGTTCACCGCGTTCAACCTGCGCGGCGCCTCGGGTAGCCGCAACGAAGGCGTCGGTTACGCCGGTCGCGTGACCTTCGCCCCGATCAACACCGCCGACAGCACGCTGCACTTCGGCGCGTGGGCCAGCAACGAGAACAACAACCTCGGTTCGGCCGACCTCTCGGCGGTGGCCAACTACGCCGGCCGCCGTGGACCCTCGCTGACCATCGCCACCGTGACCGGCGCCAGCCGCAACCAGGTCACCGCCTACGGCCTGGAAGCCGCAGGTTCGTTCGGCCCGATGTTCTTCCAGGGCGAATACGCGAACGCCACGTTCGGCCAGCCGATTGGTCCCGACCAGGATGTCGCCACGTGGTACCTCCAGGGCAGCTGGCACCTCAACGGCGGCCACAAGCCGTACAAGGCCGGCACCGGCGTGTTCGGTTCGGCACCGGTCGCGGACAAGGGCCTGTGGGAGCTGACCGCGCGCTACGACACGATCGAGAACAAGGACCTCAACCGCGAGGCCAGCAGCTGGATCCTCGGCCTGAACTACTACGTAAACCCGAACCTGCGCTTCATGTTCAACTACACGCAGGGCGACAACGAAGTCACCGGCGACGAGACCGGCCAGTACGCGCTGCGCACCCAGTTCGCCTGGTGACCCTCCCACACCCGGCACGCAAGGGCCCCGGACGATCGTCCGGGGTTTTTTGCATTCTGGCCAACGCGGGACACGCCAGCACCCCGCAGTGCCATGCCGCGCCCGCGGCGGACGGTCCGACCACACGGGGCATGCGATCGACCAGACGGATGGCACTCAGGCCGACGGCGTCTTGTCCTTGAACTTGCACAGGTCGCGGATCACGCAGTGCGGGCAGTCGGGCTTGCGCGCCTTGCACACATAGCGGCCGTGCAGGATCAACCAGTGATGCGCCCCCAGCAGGAATTCCTCCGGCACCACGCGCATCAGCCCGTCCTCCACCGCACGCACGTCCTTGCCCGGCGCAAGCCCGGTGCGGTTGGCGACGCGGAAGATGTGCGTGTCGACGGCGATCGTGCCTTCGCCGAAGACGGTGTTGAGTACGACGTTCGCCGTCTTGCGGCCAACGCCGGGCAATGCCTCCAGCGCGTCGCGCGTGCGCGGCACTTCGCCGCCATGCCGTTCGACCAGGATCCGGCACAGCGCGATCACGTTCTTCGCCTTGGCGTTGAACAGGCCGATCGTGGCGATGTGCTGCTTCAGGCGATCCTCGCCGAGGTCGAGGATCGCCTGCGGCGTGTTCGCCAGTGGGTACAGCCGGCGCGTGGCCTTGTTCACGCCCACGTCGGTCGCCTGCGCCGACAGCACCACCGCGACCAGCAGTTCGAACGGCGTCGTGTATTCGAGTTCGGTGGTCGGGGCCGGATCAAGCTCGGCCAGGCGCGAGAACAGTTCGTGGATCTCGGCGGCCGACAGCCGGCTGCGCGGGCGTGCCGGTGCCCGCCTGCGCGTCGTCATTCGCGTCCCGCCTTCGAACGCGCGCGCGCCAGGGCGGCGGCGGCCGCGGCCGGCAGCGGAGGCGTCGCCTGGGCCTGCACCGGCGCGCGGCGGGCCTCGCGCTCGGCCTCGCGTCGCGCCAGCCGCGCGGCGCGTGCGCGATGGCGCTCGCGTGCGTCCCAGGCCGCGCGCAGCCGCTGCCGGGCCGCCGCCAGCAGCGAACGCGTTGCGGCGTCGAGCACGGGATCATCGAGGGCCACGGCCATCAATCCGGCATCGATCGCCGCATCCACGTCGTCGTCGCGCAACAGCGTGGCCACGCGCAGCGGGTCCGGCGCGGCGGCGGCAACATCGATGGCACTGGCCGCCTCGGGTGCCGGGGACGTGCGCGGATCGTGCATGGCGCGAAGAATCAGCGGCCCTGGAACGCCGGCTTGCGCTTGCCGAGGAAGGCGCCGGTGCCTTCGCGCATGTCCTCGCTGGAGAACACCAGGCCGAACTGCGCGGACTCGTACTGCAGGCCTTCCTCGATCGCGCAGTCGCCGCCGACGTTGACGCAGTCGAGGATGCCGCGCAGCGCCAGCGGCGCGGCGTTCGCCAACTGCTGCGCCAGCGCCAGGGTCTCGGCTTCAAGTTCGGCCGCCGGCACCACGCGGTTGACGATGCCCAGTTGCAGCGCGCGCTCTGCGCCGACGGGAGTGCCGGTCAGGCACAGTTCCAGCGTCGCCGCGCGTCCAGCCAGGCGCAGCAGCCGCTGGGTGCCGCCGAAGCCCGGGATCAGCCCGAGGTTCACTTCCGGCTGCCCGACCTTCGCGGAATCGGCGGCGATGCGCAGGTGGCAGCACATCGCCAGCTCCAGGCCGCCGCCCAGGGCGAAGCCGTTGACCATCGCGATCACCGGCTTGGGCAGGGTTTCGAAGCGGCGCATCATGCGCTGGCCGCGCAGCGAGAAATCGCGCGCCTGCGTCGGCGTCAGCGCCGACATCTCGGCGATGTCCGCGCCGGCGACGAAGGCCTTCGCCCCGGCGCCGGTCAGCACCACCACCCGCACCGAGGGATCGGCGGCGGCCGCATCGGCCGCGACGTGCAGCGCGTCGAGCGTGGCCGAGTCCAGGGCGTTGAGCCGGTCCGGGCGATGGATGGTGAGGATGCGGACGGCGCCTTGGTCGGCGACCAGCAGGGGGGAATCGGTCATTTCGGGAGGCCTGTGGGGCTGGAAATCGGGGTGGTTCAGGAACTTGTCCGCCCGCCCGGGGTCGGAACGGAGGCGTCAGTGGCGGTTAAGCCCTGCGACCGCTATCCTAGCGTGTCCATGTGGGGCGGTTCGACCGCCCCCTGTCGTGTCTGGGCCGGGAAACGGCCGATCAAAACCGTCTGGAGAGTGACCGAATGAAAGTGCGTTTGCTGGCCGCCAGTCTCGCGGCACTGACCCTGGTGTCCGCCGCGGCATCCGCCCAGGACATCTCGTCCGAGAGGGGCAAGCTGAGTTACGCCATCGGCTTCAACACCGGCGTCGAACTGGCCGAACTGACCGCGCGCGGCGAAGCGGTGGACGTCAACACCGTGATCAAGGCGATCCAGGACGCGTACGCCAAGAAGCAGCCGGCGGTGCCGGTCGACCAGCTGCAGGCTGCGGTGCAGAGCATGCAGCAGCGCCAGCAGGCCAAGATGGAAGCCGAGTTCGCCAAGCTGTCGGCCGAGAACAAGGGCAAGAGCGACACCTTCCTCGCCCAGAACCGCGCCAAGGCCGGCGTGCAGACGCTGCCGGGCAGCACGGTTCAGTATCGCGTGCTCGAGGCAGGCAGCGGCGCCAAGCCGACGCAGGCCAGCGACGTGCAGATCAACTACAAGGGCACGCTGCCCGACGGCACCGTGTTCGTCGACACCTCGCAGCCGCACGAAGGCCAGCAGGGCGGCCCGGTCAGCATGAAGGTCAGCCAGATCCCGCTGGTGGGTCTGCGCGAGGCGCTGGTGCAGATGCCGACCGGCGCACGCTGGGAAGTGGTGCTGCCGGGCGACAAGGCCTATGGCACCACGATGCAGGCGGGCCGCATGGCCAACCAGGCGGTCGTGTTCGACGTCAAGCTGGTCAGCGTCAAGTAAGCGGCGTCATGCCGGACCGCGTGCCTGAGTGGCGCGCGGGCCGGGGCAAGATCGAGGGATGCGCAGGCGAGGGATCCGTCGCGCATGCCGTGAAGCTTCCGAGGATCCCGTGGATGGCGCCGGCTTCTGCCGGCGTCGTCTTTTCTGAACGCGCCGGCAGAACGCCGCGCAGGCGATGCAACACATGAATTCCGCTTTCCGTGCCGTGCTCAGTCCCTGCATCGGCGTGTGCATGCTCGACGACGAGGGACAGTGCATGGGCTGTTTCCGCAGCGCCGCGGAAATCGCGCGCTGGATGCACATGGGTGATGATGAGCGCCTGCACCTGATGGAAACCGTGCTTCCTGAGCGGGAAGCGCAACGCACGTGACCCCCCACGCCGCCCTGTTCGAACGCCTCGGCCGCTCGCTGCATCCCGTGGATGCCGTGCCCGATGGCCCCGAATGGAACCGCGACGAGCTTGAGGGCCTGCTCGACGGGCATGATCCTGTCGACGCGGCCGTGCTGGTGGGCCTGGTCGACCGCGGTGACGACGTGCAGGTGCTGCTGACGCGGCGCACCGATGCCCTGCGCCAGCATGGCGGGCAGGTGAGCTTCCCCGGCGGCCGCATCGATCCCGGGGACGACGGCGTGCTGGACGCGGCGCTGCGCGAGGCCCACGAGGAAATCGGGCTGGTGCCGTCGCAGGCCGAGCCGCTGGGCTACCTGGATCCCATGCGCACCGTCACCGGCTATCGCGTGGTGCCGGTGATCGCGCGCCTGGCGCCGGCCTTCGTGCCGCGCCCGGACCCGGCCGAAGTCGCCGAGGTATTCGAAGTGCCGCTGGCGTTCCTGATGGCGCCGGGCAACCTGCGGCGGCTCGACATCGAGTTCGCGGGCCGCGTGCGCCACGTGCTGGAATTCAGCCCGTCGCCGTCCGCGCCCGAGCAACGCATCTGGGGCGTGACCGCCTCGATCCTGTACAACCTCCGGCAACGATTGGACGCCGTGCCATGAACGACGACGACTGGACCACGCTGGTGCAGGCCGAGGCGCTCGCCGCGGCGCTGGGCGATCCTGGCCTGGTGGTCATGGATTGCCGCTCTTCGCTCGCCGATCCCGACGCGGGCGAGCGCGCCTGGCGTGCCGCGCATCTCCCGGGGGCGCGGCTGGCGCACGTCGACCGCGACCTGTCCGACCACGGCAAGCGCGGGCAGGGCCGGCATCCCTGGCCGGACGCCGCCGCGTTCACCGCCCGCCTCGGCGCGTGGGGGATCTCGCCCGCGCATCGCGTCGTGGCCTACGACGATGGCGACGGCGCGTTCGCGGCGCGGCTGTGGTGGATGCTGCGCATGCTCGGCCATCGCGACGTCGCGGTGCTCGACGGCGGCTGGGCGCGCTGGACCGCGCTCGGCCTGCCGGTCGACGCCGCCGTGCCGGTGCCGGTGCCCGCCACCTACGCAGCCCGCTTCGACCATGCGCACCTGTTCGATGCCCACGCCGTGCGCCGTCATCTCGATGCCGGCGGCCTGCTGGTGGATGCGCGCGCCGCGGAACGCTTCCGCGGCGAGGTCGAACCGATCGACCCGGTGGCCGGCCACGTACCGGGTGCGGTCAACCGGCCCTACGCGCGCAACCTGGCGGAGGGGCGCTTCAAGCCGCGCGCGCAACTGCGGGAAGAGTTCGACGCGCTGCTCGGCGGACGGGCGCCATCGACGATGGTGGCCATGTGCGGCTCGGGCATTACCGCCTGCCACCACCTGCTGGCGATGGCGCATGCCGGATTGCCCGGGGCCGCGCTGTTCACCGGATCATGGAGTGGCTGGATCAGCGATCCGGCGCGGCCGGTGGCGACGGGCGACGCCTGACGCCGACGCCGATCCCTACTTGCCGAGTTTCGCCAGCAGCGCGCGCAGCGCCTGCTGCGTGTCGGGATCGCGCCAGGCGGCGACGAAGCGATCCAGCTCGATCAGGTCCGGTGCCAGCGCCGCGGTCACGTCCGCGCGCGCGATCGCACGCGTCGCCAATACCGGCTTGCGCGGCAGCGCCAGCAATTGGCGCAGCCATTCGCGGGCGCGCAGCGGCACCTCCTCGATCGCGGCCAGTTCGTCCACCAACCCGATCTCGAGCGCGCGCTGCGCATCCACCATCTCGCCAGACACCAGCAGGCGCTCGGCGCGATGCGCGCCGACCACGCGCCGCATCAGGCGCTGGATGCCTTCCGGCGCGACCAGCCCCACCTGGGTTTCGTTGAGGCCGATCGCGAACGGCCCGGAGGCCATCACCCGATAGTCGCAGCACAGCGCGTACACGCAGCCGCCGGCGGGGGCGTGGCCGTTCAGCGCCGCGGCCACCGGCACCGGCGACGCGGCGAGCGCACGCGCGGCGAGGAAGAAGGCCTCCCAGGCGTCGCGCAATCCGGCCGCGTCGAGCGTCAGCAGGTGCGGAACGTCGAGGCCAGCGGAGAACACCTTCGGCCCGCCGCTGAGCACGACACCCTGCGCACCCTCGGCAATGGCGGCCGAGAGCGCGTCGCGCAACTGCGTGCACAGCTCGGGGTGCAAGGCGTTCACCGGCGGCCGTGCAAGGCGCAGTTCGACGATGGCATCGTGTTCGTGGCGTTCGACGAGGGCCTGCATGGGCGTCACCGGAGCGGGGTCGCGGTATCATAGGCGGCATGGTCTTCCCGCGCAGCCTGTGTCTCGCCTTGTTGCTTGCCGCTTCGTTCTCGGCACGCGCGGCCGATTGCGTGCCGGTGGTGGAATCGGCCTGGATCCGCCAGCCGCCGATGCCCATGCCGATGATGGCGGGCTTCGCCGAGATCCGGAATCCCTGCGTCGATGCGGCCAGCATTGTCTCGGCGCGCAGCCCGGCGTTCGGCTCGGTCGAACTGCACGAGACGCGGAAGGTCGACGGCGTCAGCCGCATGCGCCATGTCGCGTCGCTGCCGCTGCCCGCGAAGGGCACGGCGACGCTGGCGCCCGGTGGACTGCACCTCATGCTGATGCAGCCGGTGGCGCCGGTCGAGGTGGGACAGCGAATCGCGATCGAGTTCGAGCTGGCGGACGGTCGCTGGCTACGCGCCGACTTCGACGTCCGCCCGCCGGCCGCGCTGTAGCCAGCGGCGAGCCGCTTCCGCTTGCCGCTCCACGTCCTCTTCGTCTGCAGCCGCAACCGCCTGCGCAGTCCGACCGCCGAGCAGGTCTTCGCCGACTGGCCGGGCGTCGAGACGGCATCCGCGGGCCTCGACCATGACGCCGATTGCCGGCTGACCCCGGAGCTGCTCGAATGGGCGCAGCTGGTGTTCGTGATGGAGCGTGCGCAGCGGACCAGGCTATCGACGAAGTTCAGGCCATGGCTGCGTGGCCAGCGCGTGGTCTGCCTCGACATCCCCGACGACTACGATTTCATGGCCCCGGCGCTGGTGCGCCTGCTGCAGGCACGGGCGACGCGCCACCTGCCATCGCGTTAGCGCCTGTCTGCGCCTGCGCACGTTCCGGAGGCGCGGTCGGCGGACCAGCCGTCAGGGAGCGGCAGGCGGCGCAATGCTGGAGGCGACGCGGCGCACCGCGTCGGGCAGCGCGGTCGGGCGGCCGGTGGCGCGGTCGATCCACACCATCACCACGTGCCCGTCCGCATGCAGCACGGTGCCATCCTCGCTGCCGATGTGGTGGCCGAGGGTGACGCTGCTGTTGCCGACGCGATCGGCGAACAGCTCCACCACCACGCTCGACGGATACGGGATCGGCACGCGGTAGTTCATCTGCACCGCGGCCAGCAGCGGTGCCGTGGCGTCGGTCACCCACTCCTCGCCAAGCGAATCGAACCAGCGGATCCGCGCCTCCTCGAGGTAGGTCATGAAGTTCGAGTTGTTGACGTGGTTGAACGCGTCGAGATCGCGCCAGCGCAACTCGATCGGCATGCGGAACAGGGCGGTGCGGTTGTCGAGGCTCATGGGCGTGCAGGCGGTCGGGACGGCGGAGGGCGTCGAGGCAGGGTGGTGTCGCGCAGGTCGTGGCGGGCCACGGCTCAGGCCGCGGCGGCCGCGGACCTGCGCTTCGCCGGCTTGTCGTCCATGCCCAGCGCCTTCGCGAGGAAGCGGCCGGTGTGCGAATGCGCCAGCGACGCGATGTGTTCCGGCGTGCCCTCGGCGAGGATCGTGCCGCCGCGGTGGCCGCCTTCGGGACCGAGGTCGACCACCCAGTCCGCGGTCTTGATCACGTCGAGGTTGTGTTCGATCACCACCACCGTGTTGCCGTCGTCGCGCAGCTTGTGCAACACGGTCAGCAGGTGCTCGATGTCGTGGAAGTGCAGGCCGGTGGTCGGCTCGTCGAGGATGTAGAGCGTGCGCCCGGTATCGCGGCGCGAGAGTTCCTTCGACAGCTTCACGCGCTGCGCTTCGCCGCCGGAGAGGGTGGTCGCTGGCTGGCCGAGCTTGATGTAGCTCAAGCCGACGTCGAGCAGTGTCTCGAGCTTGCGCGCGATCGAGGGCACCGGCTCGAACAGCACCAGCGCGTCCTCGACCGTCATCTCCAGCACGTCGTGGATGCTGTAGCCCTTGTACAGGATCTCCAGGGTCTCGCGGTTGTAGCGCTTGCCCTGGCACACGTCGCAAGGCACGTACACGTCGGGCAGGAAGTGCATCTCCACCTTGATCAGGCCGTCGCCCTGGCACGCCTCGCAGCGGCCGCCGCGCACGTTGAAGCTGAAGCGGCCCGGGGAGTATCCGCGCGCGCGCGCTTCCGGCACCTGCGCGAACAGTTCGCGCAGCGGCGTGAACAGACCGGTGTAGGTGGCCGGGTTGCTGCGCGGGGTGCGTCCGATCGGCGACTGGTCGATGTCGACCACCTTGTCGAACAGGTCCAGTCCCTTGATGTCGCGATAGGGCGCAGGCTTGTGCGAAGCTCCGTTGATCTCGTTCGCGGCCAGTGCGTACAGCGTGTCGTTGATCAGGGTGGACTTCCCCGACCCCGACACGCCGGTGACGGCGGTGAACAGGCCGGATGGCACCGTGAGGTCGACATCCTTGAGGTTGTTGCCCGATGCGCCCAGCAGCTTGAGCTGCATCTTCGGGTTGGGCTTGTGTCGCGTCTTCGGCACCTCGATGCGGCGCTTGCCGGAGAGGTACTGGCCGGTGAGCGAGCGTGGCGCCTTCAGCACGTCGTCGAGCCTGCCCTGCGCAACGACCTCGCCACCGTGCGCGCCGGCCATCGGGCCGATGTCGACGATGTGGTCGGCGAGGCGGATCGCGTCCTCGTCGTGCTCGACCACGATGACGGTGTTGCCGAGGTCGCGCAGGCGCGTCAGCGTGCCCAGCAGGCGCTCGTTGTCGCGCTGGTGCAGGCCGATGCTCGGTTCGTCGAGCACGTACATCACGCCGACCAGGCCGGCGCCGATCTGCGAGGCGAGGCGGATGCGCTGCGCCTCGCCACCGGACAGCGTGTCGGCCTTGCGCTCCAGCGTCAGGTAGTCGAGGCCCACGTCGACGAGGAAGCTCAGGCGCTCGCGGATTTCCTTGACGATCTTGTCGGCGATCTCGCCGCGCCAGCCCGGCAGGTGCAGTTCGCCGAAGAAGCGCAGCGCGTCGTCGATCGGCAGGACTACGATGTCGGGCAGCGGCCGGTCCGCGACGAACACGTTGCGCGCCGAGCGGTTCAGGCGCGCGCCGCCGCAATCCTGGCACGGCCGCTCGCTGATGTACTTGGCCAGTTCCTCGCGCACCGCGGCCGACTCGGTTTCGCGATAGCGCCGCTCGAGGTTCGGCACGATGCCTTCGAAGCGGTGCTTGCGCTGCGTGCGCCCGCCGGCGTCGGTGATGTAGCTGAAGGTGATGACGCTGTCGCCGCTGCCGAACAGCACGGCCTCGCGCGAGGCTTCCGGCAGGTCCTGCCAGGGCGTGTCCACGCTGAACCCGTAGTGCTTGGCCAGCGACTGGATCAGCTGGAAATAGTAGGCATTGCGCCGATCCCAGCCGCGCACCGCGCCGGCAGCCAGCGACAGTTCCGGATGCACCACCACGCGCCCGGGGTCGAAGAACTGGGAGACGCCCAGGCCATCGCAGGTCGGGCAGGCGCCGACCGGCGAGTTGAAGGAGAACAGTCGCGGCTCCAGTTCCGGCAGCGCGTAGTCGCACACCGGGCAGCTGTACTTCGAGGAGAACAGCTGCGGAGCGAGGCTGTCGTCGTCGATCGCCTGCACCGAGGCCATGCCGTCGCCGAGCTTGAGGGCTGTCTCGAACGACTCCGCCAGTCGCTGCTTCATGTCCTCGCGGACCTTGAATCGGTCGATCACCGCTTCGATCGTGTGCTTCTGGCGCAGCGCCAGCGGCGGCACTGCATCGATCTCGTGCAGCACGCCATCGACGCGCACGCGCACGTAACCCTGCGCACGCAACTGTTCGAACACCTGCGCGTGCTCGCCCTTGCGCTCGCGCACCACGGGCGCCAGCAGCATCCAGCGCTGCTCGGGGTCGAGCGCGAGCACCTGGTCGACCATCTGGCTGACCGTCTGCGCCTCCAGCGGATAGCCGTGGTCCGGGCAGCGCGGCAGGCCGACGCGCGCGTACAGCAGGCGCAGGTAATCGTAGATTTCGGTGATCGTGCCGACGGTCGAACGCGGGTTGTGCGAGGTCGACTTCTGTTCGATCGAGATCGCCGGGGACAGCCCCTCGATGTGGTCGAGGTCGGGCTTCTCCATCACGCTGAGGAATTGGCGCGCGTAGGCCGACAGCGACTCGACGTAGCGGCGCTGGCCCTCGGCATAGATCGTATCGAACGCCAGCGACGACTTGCCGGACCCGGACAGGCCGGTGATGACGATCAGCGCGTCGCGCGGCAGGTCGAGGTCGACGTTCTTCAGGTTGTGGGTACGCGCACCGCGGATGCGGATGGTGTCCATCGCCATCGGGGAGGGTTCCGGTTGGAGCTGGGGGGGAGGGCAGCCGGGCAGGCGGGGTAATCGATCAGCCTACCGCTCCCCGGATATGGGGGCAAACCCGGGGGTTTCCAGCCTGAGGATCGGCGGTCTCAGGGCCTGAGACGACGCTGCGGTGAGGCATGGCTGGACGGTGACGACGCCGACGCGTCGGACGTCGTGGAACTGCGGGGCGATATTCCAGCTGGGGTGGGGGTGCGCACAAGCCACCCGCCGAGCGTCACGCCTTGGTCAGCGCACGCTCACGGGTCCAGGCAGAGAGCGCCTGTCGGAGGGTAAGCCACGCCGCAATGGCCGATGCCGGCACGTAGTGCGGCGGGAACTGGAGCTCGATACCGGTCTCAAAGGACGCCGAAGATACTGGCGGTCCAGTGCGCGACTCTCCAGCCAAGAGCGCCTCGGCCGCCGAGGCGCGCGGGTCAGGATGAGGTGTCCTGGTCGTCACGCTGGCGAAACCAGTTCCCACCTCTTGTGGCCGATTCGTCGGCCCCGCTCTTGATGCTGTCCCGGGTGTTCTTTTGCACCGCGATCGCGGCGAACAGGCTCAGCGCATAGGCCATGCCGTAGAAGCCCTTTTCGCTGAGCGTGAGACCTGCGTTCCACAGGCCGATGAACAGCAGCAGCAATGCCGACAACACCGCGAACCAGGACAGACCGTAATAGATGTTGGTGACCGGGATGCCTTCCATCCGGTCACGCACGCTCTTCTGCACCGAGACCGCGGCGAACAGCCCGTACAGCAGCAACGTGAAGTAGTAGCCCTTCTCGTTGAGCTGCATTTGCGCGTTCCACAGGCCAACGAGGTAGGCGACCACGCCCAAGCCGAGCGCGAACCACGAGGCGCCGATGAAGGCGGGGGAGGGCTTGTTCGATGTGGGGTTGTCCATGCGACGCTGCTCCATGATTTGGTTCTCGGTATTAGTGAACCTTGAAAATCGACAAGCTTCAATCACTCACCGCACATGAGCGAATCGGTTCTCCGACAGCGAATTGTGTGGGGTGAAGCCACAAGTCACAAGGCTGGTCCAATGCGGCGGTGCTCATGGCAACGTCCTGCAACGTACATTCATACGTCAGTACGTCACTCGGCTGTATGCGAACACCTGTCTCTTGTGCAGGTAAGTCCATTTAGGCTCTCGACGGCCGCCGTACAGGTTCACGGCATCAACCGCATTCACGGTACCGTCCGTGCTGGAAGCGGGGTGCCTGTCCGAGTACAGAGGGTATTTCCCGGCTCGGTACAGTTCCAGGATGGATCGCTGACGTCCGCTCAGCGGGTCGCGTGGAGATGGTGTGTTCCCGATGAAGACATACCTGTTTCTGTTTGGGCCCGCGGCGACGCGTTCAACGATGTCTCTGTGGGCCCTCAAATCGCGCTGGTAGCGACTGTCGATGTCCTCCAGTTGGCGATGGATGTTGCGGTGATCGCGCTCCGATTGGGGATCGGTCAGCAGGAAGTGCGCGCGCGAGTCATGCACGTAGCATTCGAAGAAGGCGGACACGTCCCGGGATGGCGAGGGCGCGCGGTTCCAGTCTTCCAGAAATTCGTAGCCGGGCGGTGGCGGTGGGGCAGGCGAATCGCGGCCGGATCTGGCATGGGCAAGCACACGTGCTGGCTGATCCGCACACGCTCGCAGCGTGGCGATCAGTTCCTTGTTGGCTTCGATCAGGTCGTTCTTATCCTGCCCCCCCGACTGCTGCACGAAGGGCAGCGTTTCGAATCGGTCCAGCACCTGCTTGCGCCAGCCCAGGTGCAGGCTGCGATGCCGCAGCATCTGCTTTTCGGCCGACCATCCTTTCCCCTCCGCCGCGACTGCAGACATGTAGCGGTCGAACGCAGCCTGCAGTTCCGGACGTATCGCGAACTCGCCGTCCAGTCGCGCGGTGATCAATCTCTCACGACTGCGCAAAGGCACGCCCTTCGCCAAGGCGCGTTCATACATATCGTTGAGGGCTATCTGTGAAAGTTTGTCAGCCTGCGTCCTGCCAATGCGGCCGTCGGCCAGTCGCGACCCTTTCCCCTGCGTATACAGGCCATAGCCGCCGCCCACGTCGGAATGCACGCCGGGGTAGATGATTTCGACGCAGTTGCTCGAATACGTGTGCTGCTTTCGCGTGAGGTCGACCGGGAACGAGTTGCGCGCCTCATGTGCTGCCACAAGATGTACGCAGTGTTCCACGTCGTCGGGAATCGTGAGCAGGGACTCGTCTCCCCAGTCCTGATGGCCATTGACCGGACCCGGGAATGAATCCGCATACCCGACTGACGCGACCGTGTCGAAAAGGCCCATGAACCGGATCCGCATGGGAACGCCGCAATAGAGGTCGGCCGCCTGGCAAAAATGGTGCTTGAGCTGGTTCACGAACGAGCGTGCCGCCGCTGCGCCGCGGGAGAACCCGAACACATCGAACACGATCTCGTCGACTTTCGGGTTCTCTGATCCGCTGAGCATGAAGGTCAACTGCCGCTTCCAGTTGTCCAGTTGGCTGTCGTCCTTGACCGCGGCGGCGATGTGCCGCGGCGTGTCGGGCACGATCAGGCGGCGGGAGAGCTTTCGTGATACTTCGTTTGCAATATAGAGGAAGGCGTAGCGAATGCGCTCGGCGCCCATCGTGCCCGCCTTGGCGCCATCGGGGTGAGGCTCACGCTCGCCGATTTCCGGGAAGGGCGTGCCGACGCCCTGGACATACAGCCGGTAGATGCCATTGCTCTGCTCTTCGTGGGCCGCCTTGAATAATCGAGCAACGTTGCTGTGCGAGCCGTCAGGCTCGTCCTCACGCAGGTGGTTGCGCGTGCCGTCGAAGAAGATCGAAAAACTCAGCCGCAGGCGGCATGTGCGTCCCGGCGCGCAGAGCTTGGGGACGAGCGGAAGCGCGGGAGAAGGCGGGGGCGCATCGGCAGGGGTGAAAGCGCGTGTGCTCAAGGGCCCCTCCTGAAGAAGTTTTTCTCCGGATACGTTGGACCGGGATAGTCCGGGTGATCCGGCGCGAGCATGCTGGGAATGATCAGGACTTCGTCGTCGCTGACGATATGCAGCCAGATTCTCCCCACCTCGGTGTAGGGATGGATCGGAACGACCTTCTCGTGCCATTTGCAGGCAATCTCATCAGGGACGGGATTGTTCTTGTCGAACGCATCGCACCGCTCCCAGCGCACGGTGGCGGTGAGGCCTTCATGCCACTTGACGGGCAACGTGAGGCAACAGACGGTACTGCCCCCGGTGCCTGCTTCACCGACCCAAGTACCGTCGACAATGACCTTGCGGACGATGGTGTCGGTGGGCACATAGTCCATGGGTGTCACGCCGCTCCCGAACACGGTGTCCGGCTCTTGTGCGCAGGCGGCCAGCATCGGCAACAACATCAGCCATGCCAGAGTTGCCACGATCACGCGCGGGACACCGGAACGCTCACGGCTAAAGCGTAGTGGTGCGGACAGTCGACTGAACATGGCGGGGCACCTTTTCTTCCCAAGGCGGCAGGTCGGCGCCAGCGTTGCAGCGGCGATTTTACCCAGGCGCCCGGCATTGCTTGTAGGCAGGCTCCGATTGACGGGCCTGCCAGACCGCGTGTACGCGTGTGACTCGACGATCCATGGCTTGAGTTTTGTCATCCGACGGCGGCCTGTTGACGCGATGCAGTGGCATCGATTTGGTTAGCAGCCCATTCATCGTCGATCAGTGCGCGCCATAGGGCATGACCACGCAGGTGGTGCGCGGCGACGGAATGCGTTGCGATGGCCTCCGGGCTCGTGTGACCATGCCTCAAGGCCCAGCCAATCCAGCTCATCCAGTCATAAGGATCGTCCTGGCCACGGCGTTTCGCTTCTTCGATGACGGCAACCGCCATCGCGTGGCGAGCCTCACGGGAGGCGAACAACGGGTGCGGGCGCACATGTTGCTTGACTTCGTGCAGAAGCTGGTCAGGCACACTTGCATCGAGAAGGGTTTGATATTGGCGTGCGTTCAAGTGCCGTGACGGACGGGTTGTGTGTGCCGGATGGGTACGGGGTCGCATGGTCACGCCACGCCCGTCGCGGTCGGAGAGGCAGATCCCTTCCCAAGGCTGCAAGAATGCCTCGCATTGCGGTCTGGTCCAGACGCTGTCCAACAAGACTTGCAGGATGCGTCCATCTCCCAGTCGAAGGTATCCACGCTCTACGCCGTCCGGGAAAGGTTGCACGATCCATGGGCGCAGATGCGAGAACGCTTCCTCAAAAGAGAGCGTACTCCTGAGCCAGGTGATGCCGCGCGCGCAGCCATCGACCTGGGCGAGATTGGCCGCGGCGGCGTCCAGAAGCCAAGGGCCCAGAGCTTGGGCTTCTGGAGACTCTTGGGCAAAGAAGCTTGTTGCGCGCAACTTGCGATCTGCGAATGACCTTCCCAGTGCGTGCTGCATGGCGCCATCGACCAGCACGAACGAGGCTCCCTGGGGGAAAGAGGTCGTCCAGTCGGAAGGGAGCGCATTCATAAGGGCACCACAGGGACGCCACTGAGCGCCGCTTTCGCCAGGCAATCCAGACAGACAGGCTGGAACTTCACCAGTTCGTATTCCATGCTCGTCGGCCCAACAAACGACTTCTTCGCCGCGTGGACCTTGATCTCGCCCGGGCAGGCGACGGTGATGTTGCCGCCTTCGATGGTCAGGCTGGCGCCGCCGGAGACGGCCAGGTGCACGGTCTTGCCGGCGGCGAACTCGGCCTCGGCATTGGCGCTGACGATCTTCAGCTGGTCCTTGGCCTGCAGCTTGATCTCGTCGTGCTGGGCCTGGACGTCCAGTTCGCCTTCGCCGGTGACCAGGCTGAGCGAGACGGCTTCGGTCGGGGCGCCTTCGACGGCTTCGACCAGCCAGCCGATGGCCTGGCCGGTGTGCACGCGTAGGTTCGAGGCGATGGCGAGGTGGCTGGCCTGTCCGCTGCCCAGGGTGAGCGTCTCGCCCGCGGCCCAGTGCAGGCTTTGCCCGGCGACGTGGACGATGCCGCCCGGGGCGGCCAGACCCAGGATCGGGTCGCCGGTGTGCGGCACCCGGCCCTGGCCGGCCTCGGGTTTGCGCTCGCCGGCTTCGCCAATGGCGTCGCTGTAGTCCTCGCCGTTGACCGTGGTCTTCGCGCTGGTCAGCAAGGCCTGCAGCGGGGCCTGGTCGTCGATCAGGTGCGACTTGGCCGATCCGACGCCTTCATGGTCGGCCAGCTTCACGGTGAGGTGGGTGCCGGCCACGGGACTGAACACCCCGGCCACCTGTTGCGCCTGTTTGAGCAGTGCGGTCGGGCCGACGGCATCGCCCGCCGGCGTCTCGCCCGGCGTGGCGTAGGCCGATAGCCACAACCCGGCCTCGGCGCGCACGACGCCCCAGGCGTCGGTGCGCAGCTCGAACCCTTCGCCGCGGAAGCTGCCGCGGTAGTTGTCGGCCTGGTGGATCAGGTGGCCCAGCGTGAGCTGGCTCGCGGCCTGCGTGGTCGCCAGCTGCAGCCGCAGTTGGCCGTCGCTGTCGTCGAACACGAGGCGGTTGAATCCTTCGCCATGCCACTCGCGCGACTGGATGCCCCAAAGCGCGGTGGCGCTGCGATGGGCCTCGTCGCCCGCGCCCAGCCCGTGCCACGGCGGGGCATGGCCGCCGGCGAGGTTGGCCTGCGCGCTGGGGCCGTGGTCGGTGGCCTGGGCGTACAGGCTGGCGTCGATCTCGCGGCCGGATTTGCCGCCCGTTGTGGGTGCAATGCCGGCCTCGCCCTGGCCGTTGTACAGCGCACCGACCACGACGGGACGGTCGATGTCGCCTTCGAGGAAGGCCACCAGCACTTCCTGGCCCACGCGCGGCAGGAACTGCGAGCCCACGCCGGGACCGGCATAGCGCTGGGCCACGCGCAGCCAGCAGGAGCGCTCGGCCGTCGCCTCGCCACCGCGTTGCCAGTGGAACTTCACCTTGATGCGGCCCAACGCGTCGCTGCTGAGGACGTCGTGGCCGCCTTCGTCGGCGACCACGAGTGCGCTCTGGTAACCCGGCGCGGTCGGGCGCGGGTTGAGGCGCGCACCGGTGTCGTCGAACAGCACCGGCCGCCACGGCAGGGCGCGCGGCAGGGAGACGAAGGCGTTGGCGTAGCCGTGGGCATCGGCGTGGCGCCAAAGCGCGCGCGCGGCGCTGGCATCGGCGACGGGCAAGGCCTCGGGCATTGGGGGCCAGTCGGGGGCCGGGCCGAGCAGGTCGGGCAGGGCCTCGCGCACGGTCTCGGGCAGGTTGTTGCGGCCGGCGTGGCGCAGGCCGAGCAGGAAGAAGGTGTCGACGCCCTCGGCGCTGCGCGGCGCCTGCGTCAGGGTGAAGGCGGTGCCGGCGCGAAAGCTGCGCACGCCGCCCTGGCCGGCCCAATGCTGGCGCCGGGCCTCGCGCGCTTCGCCCAGCAGGCGGGCATGGCGAGCGGCCTGGCTGTGATCGGCGAAGGCATATGCGCCGGACGGGTCGTAGACCTCGCCGCACACCGGCGCGCCATCGCTGCCCAGCGGCAATTGCGCGGTGACCGACTGCACGCGGCGATAGTCGGTACCCAGCACGGTCAGCTGCGCCGCGCCCAGGCGCCGCTGCAGGCCGATGGCCTGGATCGTGTCGCTGGACTCGGTGGCGTCGTCGCGGTGAAAGCGGATGCCGCGGCCCGCAGCCAACGCGTCCTCCGGCTGCACGGCGCTGTCGGCGAAAACCACCAGCCGGTGGCCGGCGGGCGCGGCTTCGTCTTCTTCCCAGCGCAGACCCAGCCCGTCCTCGGCCAGCAGGCGCGCGACGAAGTCGAAGTCGGTCTCGCGGTACTGCACGCAGTAGCTGCGGCGGTGGGCCTGCGCGACGAACGGCCCGACTTCGTCCGACAGCTGCCACTGCGCCAGCGGTGCGTAGCCGGCGAACACCGCCTCGACGATCTCGACGACGCTCTTGTCCTGGAACACGCGGCTGTGCCGGCCCTGGGTGAGCCACCAGGTCCACGGCACCAGGCACAGGCGGTAGCGCACCAGGCCGCCGTCACCGCCGAGGCATGACGCCTCGCGCACCACGCCGCTGCGACGGGTGAAGCCACCGTCGGCCAAGCGGGTCTTGAGCACGACGCGCTGGCCGAGCAGGGCATCGAGCGCCCACGACGACTCGCTCGACAGCACGTCCACCCACCACTCGTACCCCAGCGAGAGCTGCTCCCAGCCCTGCCAGCGCTCGACCGCGCAGTCCGCGGGAACGCCATCGCCCTCGAGTTCGTGGAGGCGGTCGGTGCCGACGTAGCGCGCCAGCGCCGCCAGCACCTGCTGCACTCCTGCCATGGGGCCTGCCATCGTTCCTCCTTGAACGGCGCCAACACCGTCGCGCGGCGCGACGCCATGCGGCGCATTGGCGCCGGTGCGGGACTCCTTCCCGTACCTGTCCCGGCACCACGGTGCAAACTTAGCAGATGTCGCGGGGGCGGGTCACGCGCCCGGCGCGCGGCGAACCGTGGCCGCGCGCCGGCCGGGCGCGGTGGCGCGCTAGAATCGCCCCGCGGGACACAAATTCAAGGATGAACCATGCCGGACCTGGACGACCTGCTGGCACCGATTTCCGACGCCGCGCCCTGCGGCGAGGACATGGCGTTTTCCGCCGAGTACGACCGCCTCCAGGAGGCGCGTCGCGGCGACGATCCCACGCTCGACCAGGGCGAGTGGGTGACCGACCTCAAGGTGGCCGACTGGCCGGCGGTGCAGGCCCAGACGGCCGCGCTGCTGCGATCGCGGACCAAGGACCTGCAGCTGGCGGTCTGGTTCAGCGAGGCCGGCGCGCGATTGCAGGGCTTCCCGGGCCTGGCGCTGGGCTATCGCCTCGTCGCCGGCCTGTGCGAGCGCTATTGGGACGCGCTGCACCCGCTGCCGGACGAGGAGGGCGATGTCGAACAGCGCATCGGCAACCTCGGCTGGCTGGTGGCGCACTCGCAGGCCTGGATCAAGGCGATCCCGCTGGCACAGGGGCCGCAGGGCCGCTTCGCGCAGGTGCACTTCGACACCGCACGCGCGCGCCAGGCCAATCCCGACGACCATGCCGCGGCCGTCGATGGCCTGCCGCCGCTGGAGGTGATGGAAGCGGCGCGGCGCGCGACGCCGCGCGAGTTCTACGTCACCCTGGTGGAATCCGTGCCCGACTGCGAGGCCGCGTTGAAGCAACTGGAAGCCGTGGTCGACGCGCGGCTGGGTAATGACGGCCCGAGTTTCTCCGCCGTGCGCGACCAGCTGGCCTACACGCATCGGCTGGTGCTGCGCCACGCGCGCGAGGCCGGCGTGCTGGTGGACGGGGATGGCGGCGAGGCGGGCGCCGGCGCCGACACCGGGGCCGGGCCGGGCGAGGTGGTGGTGCAGGGCAGTGCCGGTTCGTCGCAGATCCAGTCGCGGCGCGAGGCCTTGGCGCAACTGCGGCGCGTGGCGGATTTCTTCCGCCGCACCGAGCCGCACAGCCCGGTTGCCTACCTCGCCGACAAGGCCGCGCGCTGGGGCGAGATGCCGCTGCACGTCTGGCTCAAGCGGGTGATCAAGGACGACAGCACGCTGGCGCAGGTGGAAGAGCTGCTGGACGTCGACCAGGGCCACGGCGGAGGCTGAGCCGAAGCGCCGGGCGTTAGTTGAAGTCCGTGGCAGTGCGGCGAAACCCGCGAAGCGACGGTTGGCCCTGCGTCCGCCTTTGAAGCCGATCTCGCTGTGGAAAGGGGCGTTGCGCGGCTCGGTGTTCGATGGTCCGCCGCACCCTCATCCGCCCTTCGGGCACCTTCTCCCGGAGGAAGAAGGGATGTGCATCCGGCGGGCTCACGGGGCACGGCGATCCGACCTTCGGGCACCGTCTCCCGGCGAGAGAAGGAGGGTGTTCGTCGAGCCCCGCAGCCCGATACCCTGACGTGTACGAACGCACTCACCTCGAGATTCGCAGGCGTTGCCCGGAAGACTTGCTTTGGGCAGCACTACTGCACTTTGAACTGGATGCGGCGGTTGCGCGCGCGGCCATCGGCGGTGGCGTTGTCGGCGACCGGTTCGTCCGGTCCGCGGCCGAGCACGTCCAGCCCGGCCGGCGCGATGCCGCGCGACTGGAAGTAGGCGCGGACGCGCTCGGCGCGCGCGAGGCTGAGCGCGAGGTTCGCCTGGCGCTGGCCGACGTTGTCGGTGTGTCCGATGATCTGCACGCGCGTGGTGCCGATCTGCCGCATCGGTTCCAGCAGTTCGTCGAGGATGCGCTGGCCTGCGGGCGTCAGCTGGTCGCTGCCACTTTCGAATTCGATGATGCGATTGGCCAGCGCGTCGTCCAGCAGGTGCTGCGGCGACTCGCCCACGCGCAGGCCGCTGGCATTGACGCTGTAGGTGGCGTTGAGCGAGGTCAGCACGTGGCTGGCCACCTGCTGGCGCTGCAGTTCGTTGGCCACCGTGCCGCGGATCTGCACGCTGTTGCCGTTGACGTCCAGTTCGCCCGCGGACACCTGCTTCAGCAGGGGCGCGACCAGCGCGGCGACGTTCTCGCTCCAGTTGGGCGGCGCCACCACCGCGCCGACGCGCACACGGTCAACCACGCGATCGGCGCCGTAGAGCTCGCGCAGCTTCGCCAGCACCTGCGCCTTGGCCGACTCGTCCGGCACGATGCCGTCGACGATGACCGGTGCCGGCGACTGCGCGGCCGCCGTCGTCCATGTGCCGGCCAGCAGGGCGGCGGCCAGCAGGGCGCGGAAGCGGAGGGCGTGGTGCATGGTCATGCTCCCAGGAAGGTTTCGCGGAACACCTGCCGCGCGGAGCGCAGCGACAGGTCGCCGCGATCGAGGTAGCTGGCCAGCTTGTTGAGCGCGTAGTCGCCCGACAACTGGTCCTCCACCCATTCGGCATCGTCGACCGCGATCAGGCGCTCGCGCGCGACCCTGTCGTCGAACGCGCCGTGCAGGAGGTTGCCGTCCGCCCCGTTGAAGCCGAGGGTCAGGCGTGGCTCGCCGCTTTCGTTGACCAGCAGGGCGAGTTCGAAGTCGGCGCGCGCGAGGAAGCCCGAGACGAGGTCGAGCCAGAACGCCGCCACCAGCGGCCGGTACAGCGGGTCGCGCGGTAGCGGCAGCGACAGTCCCTTGTCGATTGGCATCGCGGCGCCGGTCAGCGCCGGCTGCAGCAGCAGGCCCAGTGCGGGCAGCGTCCACTTCAGGGACAGCCGCGCGTGGCCCGACTGCACGAGCGTGTCCTGCAGCGTGTCGAGCACCTGCATGTCGAGGAAATCGAAATAGGGGGCGTCGTAGGCGCCGGCGGCGGTGCTGAGCGGGAACCGCGTGTCGCCCAGTTGCCGCAACGCCAGCGAGGCCTCCTCCGCGGCGACCACCTCGCGCGCGGTGCGCGCCAGCACCGTCCACAGCCGCGAGAACGCCAGCGGGCTGCGCGCGATGAAGTCCAGCGACGGCGCCACCTGCAGATGGGTGGCGGACAGGAACGGGAAGCGCCGTTGCGATGCGTCGCCGCTGGGCATCAGGTGGCCGGCGATGACCATCCCGCTGCGCGAGCCGAGGAACGCGAAGTGCAGCGGCGAGGCGGTGTCGTAGAGGCGCTTCCAGTCGACGTCCTGGCTGAGCAGTTCCAGCCCGTGGCCGGCCCAGCGGTCGAGCAGCAGCATCAGCTGGTGGTTGTCCGGGCTGCGCACGAAATCGCCGCGCGAGGGCAGCTTGCCGAAATAGCCGATCGCGGCGGAGACCTCGCTCATGGCCGCGCCTCCGGCGTCGCGGCGGGCGTGCCCGCGGGCGTCGCTGGCGCGGGCTTCGCCGTCACCGCGGCAGGCAGGCGCAGCCCGCGCATGCTGCTGGTGGTGAGCCCGCCGATGCTGTCGCCGCCGGCGTTCACGGGGGCTGCGATCCGTTCCAGCTCCACCGTGACCGCGGGTGCGCCGTCGGTCGTCCATGTCAGCTGGTAGCGGTTTTCACCGATCGTCCGCGTCTCGGCCGCCTCGATCAGCCGGCCCAGTCCCTGCTCGCCGGGGGCGTCGATGATCTCCACCGATTGCCCGTTGGCCATGATCGCGGAGACGCGTGCGCCGGGCGCGCCCGGTCCGGGCCACTGGAAGGTCTGCCATTGCGGCGGCGTGTTGCGGTAGCGCAGCACCTGGCCGTCGATCTCGAGGGTGTACTCGTTCAGTCCGGACACCGGCTGTGGCTGGATGCGGAACAGCTGTTGCGTGCCGCCGCCACCGGCCGAACCGCCGGACGCGGACGCCACCTGGCCCAACGGCGCCACCCAGGCCGGATACCCCGCGGTGAACTCCGGCGACAGCGTGATGCCGATGCCGGCCCAGCGCGCCGGTTCCAGCGCGTTGCCGCGGCGCGTGACCAGGCCGCCGAGCGTGTCCTTGCTGTACTGCGCGATGCTGCCGTTGGGGCCGAACACCTGCTCGATGTCCCCCTGCACGGCCTCGACCGATGCACCTGGCGCAAACGGATAGCGTTGGCCGATGCCGGATTCGAACGGCTGGTACACCTGCGCCGTCCACACCTGGTCGAGCTCGCCTTCGGCCGGCGCCACCAGGGCCGCGTAGGTCTGCGTCAGCGGTCGCAGCAGCAGCGTGCGCAGTGCCTGGCGCTGGCCGTCGGCCACGCCGTCGAGCATCTGCTCGTCGACCAGCGTCAGCGCCGCCGACAATTCGGAATCGCCGCCGGACGCCAGCGTGTCCTGCATCAGCCGGCTGGCGCCGGGGCCGGGCGCGCCCTGCGTGCGGATCGCGTTGAGCCGGGTGCGGATCCTGCCCAGCGCGTCGAAGTACGCCGCCATCAACGAAGGATTGCCGTCGCGCACCGCCATCAGTCGTGCGAAGCCCTCGAACTCGCGGCCGATCGGACCGGGCGGCACCGGCTCCTGCCTGCCGGTTGCCGGATCGATGCGCACCGGGATCGAGGTCGGGTTGCGGCGCATGATCACGCGCTCGAACCAGGCGATGATTCCCGTGCGCGCCTTGTCCATGGCCTCGCTCTGGGCCTTGGGGTTGTCCCAGAGGGTGTTGTCGTTGACCGCTTCGAGCAGCTTGCGCAGCGGCGAGTTGCGCGGGTCGCCGATGCTGTCCATGCGCGCCACCGCGGCATCGAAGGTGGCGAACTCGGCGACCGCCACGCTGTCGACGAACTTGCGCCACTCGCGGGCGTACTCCGCCTTGTACAGCCCGGTCAGCTCCTGCGCGATGTGCTCGGGGCTGCCGGCGATGGTGAGGTCGGTGGGCGAGGAGGTTTCCAGCACCCAGTCGCTGGTGCTGAGCTGCTTGTTGGCGGCTTCCTTGATCGCGTCCTCGACGTAGCCTTCCCACGCCGCGCGCGAGAACGCGCCGGAGATGGCGTAGTTGCCGGTGATGGCGCCCTTGTTCGCATCCTGGCCGATCAGGAAGTCGGCGGTGATCGTGGGGAAGCGCGTCGCGGCCCGCGTCTTGACGTCGGCGTAGACGCGCTCGAGCGCCGGCTTGCCCTTCATCACTTCACGCAGGAGCTGGCGGCTGTCGTCGACCAGGGCGAAGCGCGGTTCGATCCGCGGCCATTCCGGGGCGCTGGCGTGGGTGACGTAGAACGACATCAGCCGCTCCGCGTTGCGCACCATCTCCTCGCGCGTCATCTGGCCACGGTTCGCCTCCAGCCAGCCACGCCAGAACCGGGTGAGTTCCGACGACAGGTGGCTGCCGTCCACGCGCGCGGGATCGCCGAGCATCAGGTAGGCCTTGAGCGCGGCGTAGGCGTCGTCGGCGCTGGTCGGCGACGCATCCTGGTACAGCGTGTCCTGCGGCGCTTCTTCCGGTTCGCCCGCGGCGGCACGCGCGGCGGCACCGGTGCGGACCTGGTCGCGGTTGCGCACCACCTCGCCGAGGAACGCTTCCAGCCGCTGCGTGGTGGGCTGCAGCATGATCTGGCGCATGCCGTTGAAATACTCGGCGCGCAGCCGGGTTTCGATGCGGTCGCCCTGGTAGAGGCCGAGGCCGAGCGACAGCGGCCGGTCCTTGCGGTACAGCTCGAGCTGCTCGAGGCGTTCCTGCAGGATCAACAGCGCCTCGATCCGCGACTTCAGGTCGACCCGGCCGGCCTGCACCTGCACCGCCTTGTCGAGGTCGGCGGCGACGTTGCGCGCGAACTGGCGGTTGCTGGTGTACGACCACGCCCAGCCGGCCAGCACCAGCGCCAGTACCGCGGCCGAGGCGAAGAACGCGGCCAGCCGCAGCCGTGCGCGCCGCGGACTGGCGTGCTGGCGCACGAGCTGGCGGTCGCCGAAGATCACCTTGCGGAACAGGCCTTGCAGGAAGTAGCCGGTGTCCGTGACCGGCTCTGCGCCGCGCGCGGCCGCCGGCGCGTCGCCGAGGTTGAACTGGCGCGAGATGCGTTCGGAGGCGCGATGCACCGACGTGCCTTCCTGGATCGCACTGGTGAAATAGAAGCCGCGGAACACCGGCCTGAACTGGTACGGGTTGTCCTCGAACAGGGTGGCGATGAACGTGCGCAGCGCCGGCTTGATCGCGCTGAACTCCAGCGGCAGCGTGAGCAGGGCCGGTCCGCTGTCGTGTCCGCGGCGGATCGCGAGCTGCGACAGCGCGACTTCCTTCAGGCCATCGGCCAGGATGTCGAAGTGCATGTCGAACGCGGCCAGCGCGTCCGCCTCGCCCCTCGGGTCGTAGGGCAGGGAGGCGCCCCAGCCGTTCTCGCGTTCGGCCGGGTCGAGCGAACTGAAGAATTCGTTGAAGCCGGCGATCAGGTCGGCCTTGGTGAACACGACGTACACCGGCGCGAACACTTCCAGGCGCTCGGTCAGTTCCTGCACGCGCTGGCGCAGGTTCTTCGCCAGCTCGATCGCGAACTCGGGCTTGCTGCCGGCCAGCTCGGCGATGCTGGCGGCGATGACGAAGCCGTTGATCGGCGCCATCGGCCGGTGTTCGCGCAGCAGGTCGAGGAAGGTCAGCCAGTCCAGGCGGTCCTCGACGCTCACCGAGTAGCGGCCCGCGGTATCGAGCAGGATGCCTTCGGTGGTGAAGTACCAGTCGCAGTTGCGGGTGCCGCCGAGGCCGTGGACGACGTTGCTGCGGCTGTCCTCGAACGGGAACTGCAGGCCCGAGTTGAGGACGGCGGTGCTCTTGCCGGCCGCCGGGTTGCCGATCACCACGTACCACGGCAGTTCGTACAGCGCCGCCGCGCCGCGTGCCTGGCCCAGGCGCGAGCCCTTGATCGACTTCACCGCGGCCAGCATCTTCTCGCGCAGCGCCTCGGTGTCGGCGCGTGCGGCGGGCCGCGCCTGCGCCACGGCGCGATCGGCCTGCTCCTGCATCATCCCGTCGAGCTTCGCCGCGGCGCGCCTGGTGCGCGCGCGTCGGACGAGCCACGCCACCAGCCAGGCCAGCAGCGCGACGATGACCACCACGCCCAGCCAGAAGCCGACGCGGGTCATGCCCTCTGCGCCAAGGAACATCGTGGCGCCGGCCACGAGCAGGGCGAGTGCGGCGAGGGTGCGGTAGTCGGTCAGGAAGTAGCGAAGTCTGCTCATGCGGCCCGTGGCGTGGATGGCGTGGCGTCGGCCGCGTGGGCGACCGGCGGATCGGGGGGCGTGACCAAAGCGAGCGTGCGCTGGTCGGCTTCGGCGACGGCCATTGCGACGACGGGCGCGCCAGTGGCATCCGCTTTCGCGGATGCGAGTGCAAGCAGGGCGAGCGGCGCAACGATGCCCAGCTCGCCGCAGGCGACGCCGGTATGCAGGCCATCGCCATCGGGCTCGAGCTGCGGCGCGGCCTGCGTGAGCGCGCTGCCGATCGCGGCGGCGCGGCTGCGGCGCAGGTCGGCGTCGCTGACGACGGCCCTGACGTCGCCGGAGGCGGTGCCGGGCACGGTGTCGAACAGCTGCTGCCACTGTTCGGCGATCTGGGCGGTGGCGGAGCGCGCCTGCCACGAGACGCCGCGCTGCGCCGTCGCCTGCGCCCGCAGCAGCGTGCGCGGCGGCAGTGCGAACTGGTCGCGGTCGTCGCCGGGCAGCAGCACCACGCCGGCGGCGCCTTCGCCGGGCACGATGCCTTCGGGCTGTCGCGCCGAGAGCAGTCGGCCGGCTTGTTCGAGCCGATGCACGCTGCGTTCGCCGACCATCGACTGGCAGGCCAGCAACAGGTGCTGCACGGGGGCGGCGCGTTCGGTGCGTGCCTGCGCGATCGCGGCGATCTTCCGCCAGAGGTCGGCCGCGGACGTCGTGGGCAAGACTTCGATCGCGAGGTGTTCGGCCGGCAGTCCCGCTGCCAGCGCTTCGTCGGCGAGCCAGTCGCGCGCGGCGTCGCCGAGCGCGGCCGGCCAGTCCGTCGGCAGGAACAGCGACACCTGCAGGCGCGCAACGACCGCTGCCGGCATCGCGGCCAGGGCGTCGCGCGGATGAGCCGCCGGCCCATGCGCGGCGATCGTCGCCACGAGGTCGGCGGCGACCGGCATCAGCAGCGCGAGTGCGCGCGAAGCCTCCGGGGCGGTCACGGGCCGGTCGCGCATGGCCTCGATGACCGCGTGCGCC